>Ga0163154_10004438_pt1 | contig 18411 bp, 15 predicted proteins | sample OliLakLV19MP9P1_FD_148649 | JGI IMG/M metagenome (GOLD analysis project Ga0163154, IMG submission 148649) | Freshwater microbial mat bacterial communities from Lake Vanda, McMurdo Dry Valleys, Antarctica - Oligotrophic Lake LV.19.MP9.P1 | ecosystem: Environmental > Aquatic > Freshwater > Lake >...
GCGCGCCGAGACACGCGCGTGTGAAGTCCGGGAAATGGCACGCGCCCGGCCAGACGCGTCCTCCCGCGGGCTTGCCGTCGGGGCGCAGCACGAAGTGGCCGCCTGCGAGCCCCTCCGCGTGCAGCGCATCGTCCTTGGCGTCGGCGACGCCCGGGTCGATGATCGCGACCGAGCGCAGGCCTAGCGCGCGCAGCTCGTCCGTCAAGCCGCGTGGGTCTTGGAACTGCGCCCTGTTCCAAGTGAAGACGCGATACTGGTCCATGTAGTCGATGTCGAACCACAGCGCGTCACACGGGATGCGCTCGTCCCGCATGCGCTGTGCGATCGTCCGGACCTCGTCCGCGGACATGTACGAGTAGCGGCACTGGTGATAGCCGAGCGCCCAGCGCGGCGGCCGCGGCGTCGTGCCGATCAGCGCTGCGAGGCCACGCAGGACCTCCAACGGGTGCGCGGCCTCGATGAGGTGCACATCGAACGGCTCCTCCTCGAAGACCGCCTCGACGCCGTCGCTGGCGCAGCCGATGCGGCCCCGGCGGATCGAGTCGAACAGGACGCCCGTCGCGCGCCCATCGGGGTGCATCGCCAGCACCCACGGATGCGACTGGTACAGCGCTTCGGCCTCGTCGCCGTAACCGTACACATCGGTGTTCCAGAGGAGGTGCAAACGCCCGTTGCGCGCGAGCGGCCCGGCGCGTTCGCCGAGGCCGAGGTACGTGACGTCCTCCTCGAGCGCCACCTGCGCGCGCACGTGCGCGCCGTCGTACTCGAAGCGCACACGCGGCCGGCGTGGTGAGCTCTCGAGGAAGTCGAACTCTGGCGCGTGGCGCAGCACGAAGCTGGGCTGTGGCGCCGTACGCCCGTCGGAGGTCACGCACGAGTACGACTCGATCTTGCAGTCGTGCTGCACCGGCCCTGTGGTCGTTGTCCCGAGCCGCGCACGATCGGGGACGCGCGACGTGTCGAGCGCGCCGAGCTTCCCGAAGCGGTGGAACGGGTTCTTGCGGGGGCCGGTGGTCAAGCGTGGGATGAGCGGCGAGAGGAGCGGAACGGTGCGCGGCGTGGGATGTTAGCGGACGAGTGGCGGCGCGCGCGGTTCAGCCCGGTGCGATCTGCTGCTTGCCGTCACCGAGCGCCAGATCGATTTGCTGATCGCCGCCGCCGAGCGTCAGTTCGATTTGCTTATCGCCGCCGCCGAGCGTCAGCTCGATCTGCTGATCGCCGCCGCCGAGCGTCAGCTCGATCTGCTGATCGCCGCCACCGAGCGTCAGCTCGATTTTCTGATCGCCGCCGCCGAGCGTCAGCTCGATTTTCTGATCGCCGCCGCCGAGCGTCAGCTCGATCCGCCGCGCGGGGTCGCCGAGCACGCGCTCGAGCGTCACGCGTCCGAGCGGCGTGCCACGCGCAGGCTCCGCGCGCAGTTCCCCAGTGCGCGCATCGCGTGTCAAGCCGAGGAGGCCGTCCACGACACTCGAGAGGAGCGCCGCGTGGCTGAACACCTGGTGCGGCACGACGTGGGGCAGGAGCCGCGCGCGGTCGCCGGGCAGGAACTCGGGCATGTACCCGAGGCCTGCGAAATGCATCAGTGCGACCTGCGAGCGGAGCACTCGCCAGCCGATCCCGGGCAGGCCCGAGCGCAGCGCCGAGATGCATTGGTACTGCGTCAGGAATGGGAAGACCGAGCCCATGTTGTAGTGCTCGGGCGCATAACCCTCTGCGTCGGTCGCGAACATGCGCACGCCCCAGTCAGTGGTCAGGCGCGGGTGGTCGTGGCGTAGGACCTCGCGCTCGAGGAGGTCCTGCGGCGGCGTCCCGCGCGCGAGATAAGCCATTGAATAGGCCGATGGCCCCGGGTGGCGTGTGCCGTCGGTCAGGTGCGCAAAGTCGATCTGCGCGCCGTCAGGGCTCAGGAATGCACGGCCGAAGCGGTCCTCGGCGACAAACGCGCGCAGCGCCGACCATCGCGCAGGCCAGCGCAGGTCGGTGCACTGCTCGAGGTGCAAGAGCTCGCGAAGTGCGTCCTCGAAGGCCGCTTGCAGGAACGCCTCGGCGCGGATCCGCCCCGAGAGCGGCCCCGCCTCGACCGCGGCGATGCCTGCGCGCGGCACTTGCATGACGAGCGCCTCGTCGCATACGGTGAGGCACCAGTCGACGGCGCGCTCGATCGTCGGCCACAGCTCGCGCGCGAGCTCCTCGTCGCGCGACCAACGCACGTAGCGCCCGAACGTCGCGACGAACTCGGGTGTCTGATTGCCTTTGTAGTACGCGTAGGGGAACTCGCCGTACCAGTCGCAGAGGCCCGCGGCGAGCGTGATTTCGTGTGTGATCTTGCCGTCGTCGCGCTGTGTGCTGGCGGCGAAGCGCAGGATATCGCGGCAGCCGCGGTGGTCGCCGAGGATAGTCAGCGCGCGGCAGGCCTCGAGCGCGTCGCCATTGAAGAGCCACGCGAAGCCCGGGCGCTCGGTGCCGCGCCCGGGGCCGAGGCCCGCGACGAGGCCGCGTCCGACGCCGTCGACGTGGACCCATGCGCGCTCGATCGCGATCTTCGACCACAGGAAGGCCTCGTCGAGCGCCGCGTCGCCGCTGTGCAGCGTCGCGGTGTGCGCGAGGTGCGCGCGCCAGCGGCGGCGCTCCGCGACGACGACGTCGGGCCACTCGATCAGAATGCGCCGCCACAACGACCGCGCGGCGTCGACGGCGGCCGACGCCCGCGAGGCGCCGGTGGCCGCTTGGTTCCCACCGCGCTTTTCGTCCTCGGTCAACGGGCGCGGCGCGAGCGCGGCGCCCGCGCAGACGACCGGCACGGGGCCCTTGGCGGCACGCTTCGCGCTGACGGGGATCGTCAGCGTCGTGCGTCCGCGCACGCCGCGGCAGCCGGGCTGGGCGGCGGTCGTGTCCACGGGCGCGGCCTCGGGCGAGCCGAAGAGCGCCGCAAATCGGCCGATCTCCTCCGTGCAGAAGAACGCGCCGGTGTCGTCGTCGCGGCCGGTGATCTGCCCGCCGAGGCCCGCGGGCCACATCGGGCGGAAAGCGGGCGTGAACTCCAGGTGCACCTCGACGGCCTCGTCGACGTCGAGGCGCAGGAGCAGCACGAGCGCGCGCTCGTCGCGCGGGCAGAACGCATCGATCGACAGGCGCGCAGCACCGTGTGTGCCGCGGCAGCCATCGATGGTCCACGCGAGCCCGAGACCCTCTGGGACGACCTCGACCGAGCGCGCCTCGAGCTTGAAGCGCGCGCCGCCACCCGCGCGCGCGACGTGCACTTCGAGGTCGTGCAACACGAGCAGCGGCCACATCCAGACCTCCATGCGCCCGCCTTCGCTGCCGAGCAGCGCCATGCGCTCGCCGACGGCCTCGACGAAGCCATCAGTGTCGTTCTCGCGCACGAGCCGCGGTCCGACGGGCGCTTCACCTGCGACGGTGCTGGTCCAGAGGCTCTCCATGCTGCAATGATGCGTTCCGGGCGGGCGGCGCGACAGTGCACGGAGCGCTCTCAGACGCGCGCCAGCACCATGGAAATGCGTGGCTGATGGAGCGCGTTGCTCCTATCTGACGGTCGGGGCGTGCTCCGGGTGCAATGGGCCCAAAAGCAGTCCGTCGTCCGAGTCGGCGAAGAGGCCCCACGCGGCTTCGCGCGCGAGCTCCGGCGACGGGTCGTACATGGCCGAGCCCACCTGCGTCGCGACCGCATCGACCAAGAGCCCGATGAGGCTGCCACCGCCGCTGCCCGAGCTCCGCGAGGCGGTGCGGGTCGAGTGCCAGAGGTCGAGACCTGTCTCCGCGTCGACGAGGCGCGCTTCGAGCGTCACGGTCGTCGTCGAGCTGACGACCTGGAAGCTGCTGCCCCAGTTGTGCACGGTGAGGTACAGCACGGCGTCCGGATCGAACACCTCGACGAGCTTGTGCATCGGCACCGCGTGCATCTCGAGCGGCGTCGGCAGCCCGTTGTCGCGCATCATCATGTCGACGACGGCGACCGGGAACACATAGAAGCCGCGCTCGGCCAGCGGGCGAGAGATGGCGGCGAGGGTGCCATAACACGCGGCCGGCTCGAGCGATTGGTCCAGCGGCGGGAGCACGAGGATCGAGCGCGGCATGTGCTCGAGCAGCGCCGAGTCGTCGCGCGGCGTCGGCGCGGTGCAGGCAACGAGCGCCACCAGCGGCGCGAGGCCACCCAGCAGCGGCGCGGGTCCACCGACAGTCACCTTGCGGAGCGCTGAGCGGCGAGTCACGGTTGCTCCTGCGTCTTGGTGCTGCGGGCATCGATGCGCGCGAGGAGCCCGTCGATGAAGACGGTGCTCTCGGGATAGAGCTCCTTCTCGGAGAGGAAAGCGGCCGTCGCCGTGTCGAGGTCGCCCTGCAGCGAATACAGGTAGCCGAGGTGCGCGTGCACCCCCGGCGCGACGTCGACTTTGGCCTCGCCCGACGCTTTCACGAGCTGCACGAGGCGCTCGACCTCGCGTCCGACATCGATGGCGCCGGGCTCCGCGCACACGGCGTAGACGGACTCCTCGTAGTCGCCCCAGGCGTAGAGGCTGCGTGTGCCGCCACAAGCCGTGAGCGTCGCGCAGAGCAGCGCCGCAGCGCGGATCAGCGGGCGACGGTCGGTTTCCATTCGCCCTTCTCCAGGCCTGTGACGAGCTTGTTGACGGCGTCCGTGATCGAGAGGTTCAGCACCTTGTCGCTCAAGGTCGAGTCGTAGCCCGAGGTCGAGCCGAAGCCGACGACCTCGCGGTCGCTGAGCGCGTACTCACCCGCGCCCTGCACCGAGTAGACGACTTGCGACGTGGCGACATCGACGACGTTGACGGAGACCTTGCTGTAGGCCGTCTGCGTCTTGCCGCGGCCGAGCACGCCGAAGAGTTGCTCGTCCCCGGTCGTCTTGCGGCCGAATTCCGTGACCTGCCCGGTCAGCACGACCTGCGCGCCCATGAGCGTCTGTTCCTGGCCAGAGAGGCCGCTCTCCTGCTGCAGCGCTGCGAGGTTCTCGCGGTCGAGCAGGTCGAAGCGACCCGTCTGCGCGAGGTGGGTCTGCAGGATCGTCTTCGCCTGGTTCCCGAGCCGGTCCTCGCCGTCGCTGAAGATGCCACGCAGGTACGGCGATGCGTTGGAGAAGCGCCCGACCGAGAGCGGGTATTTCGGCCCGGAGTAGTCCGTGCGATAGGTCGCGACGGTCGGCGTCTCGACGGTGCGTTTGGTCTCGGTCGTGCTGCAGGAGGACGAGCCGAAGGCAGAGAGGCCGACGAGCGCGAGGACCTGGAGGGTGGCGGTGCGAGTCATGATCATCCCTGTGTGGTGAGACGAGGAGCGTAATGCATCGCTGGGAGCGCCGCAAACACCAGTGCATGCCCACGTTCGCGCGCCCTTTGGCACACTCGCAGCGGCGATTCCATGCGACCGCACCCCTTGCCCGAGCGAGCGCAATGCGCGCAGCGGCACTTCAGAAGTGCAGGCCTCGCGTTCGCGTCACTGTTGGGCCCGCTCGGGCACGCGGCGGCAGCGTACCCGGCGCAGGAGCTGGTCGTGATGGTCGAGGACGCGGCGCTGCGCTCCTGGCCGACGCTGCAAGGGCTCGCGCGCGATTTCGAGCAACGCCATGGCGTCCAGGTGAAACTCGTCGACCTCGGCGGCGCGGCGGGGACGAAGGACAAATTGAAGTTCCTCCTGGCCGGCGACGTGCCGCTGGACCTTGCGCGCATCGACGTGACGGAGCTCGCGGCATATCTCGCAGACGGAGCGCTCGTCGACCTGCAGTTCTATTTCGACGCTGACGCCGATTGGCGCGCGGGCGAGTGGTTTACGGGGCCACTCGATGCGTGCCGTGATCGCGCGGGGCGCCTCGTCGGACTGCCGTCCACCTTTACGCCGTACGTGATGTACGTCAATCGCTCGTTGCTCGCACGCGACGGGATCGAGCTGCCACAACCCGGTTGGACGTGGGCCGACATGGAGCGCATCGCGCGCGCGGCGACACGCGATTTGGACGGCGACGGCCGCATCGACGCGCGCGACCAATGGGGGATATCGATCACACAGTGGCTGCAAGCGCTGGCGCCGTGGGTCTGGCAAGCGGGCGCGGACTTCCTGGACGACAACGGCGAGCACGCGACGCTCGACTCACCCCAGTTCGTCGAGGTGCTGACGTTCCTGCACAGGCTGCTGCACGTCGACCGCGTGGCGTCGAACGATGCGACGTTTGCGTCGCAGATGGAGCAAGGGCTCTTCCAGGCCGGACGCTGCGCGCTGTACGGCCCCGTCGGGTACTGGGAGACGTATCGCTTCGCGTCGTTGCCCTTCGACTGGGATGTCGTGCCGTTGCCGCGGCACAGGCACGAGGCGACCGCGGTCGCGATGAGCGTCTACGTCGTGCCGCGCACCGCGCGCGAACCCGAGCTGGCGTACCAGTTCCTGCGCGAGGTGCTCGGCGGCGAGGCGTATCAGAGACGCATGGCCGAGATCGGCAACGGCGTGCCGGGCCTCGTCTCTGCCGCGCGTTCGAGCGCATTCTTGGACCCGAATCGACAGCCCGCTTCGGAGCACGTGTTCCTCGACGTGCTCCGAAGCGCCCGATTCCTGCCGCCCAGTGCCAACTGGGGCAAGCTCGAGAGCGTCGTGCAGGCCGAGCTCGAGGGTGTACTGCTCTCTGGGAGCCTCGACCCCGCGGCGGCTGCGCGCGCGATGGACCAGAAGGCGGATGAGCACCTGGCGCGTGTCCACGCACGCGCGGCACGGCCGAGACTCTCGCGCGCGGCGCTGCCGCTGTCGATCGCGCTGGCGTTGCTCGCATTCGCCGCGGTCGCGCGGACACGCGCGCCGCGCGGGGGCGCCGGGCTGCGCTCCGAGGCCCGCGCGGCGCGCTGGATGTTGTTGCCGTGGGCGATCGGGTTCATCGCGTTCCTGCTGGCGCCGATGGCTGTGTCGTTGACGCTGTCGTTCACGGAGTGGTCGCCATTGCGACCGCTTTCCGACGCGCGCTTCGCGGGCCTCGACAATTGGCAGCGCCTGGCGAGCGACCCGACGTTTGCGACGTCTCTGCGCGCGACCGCGCTGTATGTCGTGTGCGCGGTGCCGCTGCAGCTCGCGGCGGCATTCGCGTTGGCGCTGCTGTTGCGCCGCGGAGGACGCGGAACGGGCGTCGCGCGGACGCTCTGCTATGTGCCGGCGATCGTCTCGCCGGTGATCGTCGCGGCGGTGTGGCGCGGACTCTTGCGCGAGAGTGATGGCCCGGTCAATCGCTTTCTGGGTGGGCTCGGCATCGAGGGCCCGGGCTGGCTGACGGACCCGGCGTGGGTCGTGCCGTCGTTCGTCGTGCTTTCGGTCTGGACGTGCGGGGCGCAGATGCTGGTCTTCCTCGCGGCGTTGCAATCGGTCGATTCGACGCTGGAGGACGCGGCGCGCGTCGACGGCGCGGGCGCGTGGGCGCGCACTCGTTACATCATCGTTCCGGCGCTCGCGCCCGTGATCCTCTTCAACCTGCTGACGGGCGCGATCGCGGCCGCGCAGGTCTTCGCGCAGCCCTACGTCATGACGGGCGGCGGGCCCGGTGACGCTTCGCGGTTCCTCGTGCTGTACCTGTACGAGGCGGGTTTCCGCCATCTCGAGTTCGGATACGCGTCGGCGCTGGCTTGGGTCTTGGCGCTGCTCCTCGCGGCGTTGGCGCTCGCGCTTTTGCTCTTTGCGCGGCGTTACGTCCCGCACGCATTTGGCGCGGCGGGCGCGAGAGGAGGCCGCGTTTGAGAGCGCGCACGCTCACGCTGGTCCTGGTCGCAGCGCTATTCGGCTTTCCGCTGGCACTGCTGCTGGATCTGTCGCTGCACCCGGAGGGCACGGGCCTCGCTCGCCCGACACGCGCGCTCCTGATGGACGCCGCGTTCGAAAACTACGCCGAGGCGCTGCGGCGCATGGGGGACTTTCCACGGCTCTTCGCGAACACGATGGTGATCACGACGCTGTCGATCGCGGGGCAACTCTTCGTGTGCTCGTTTGCGGGCTTTGCATTCGCGCGTTTGTCGTTCCGCGGCCGTGACGCGCTCTTCCTCGCTGTCCTTACGACGATGCTGGTGCCCGATCACGTGGCGTCGGTACCACGTTTTTTGCTGTTCCGCTCGCTCGGCCTCGTCGACACCTGGTATCCATTGATCCTACCGACGGTTCTTGGCGGCGCGCCGTTCTTCATCTTCTTGTTCCGTCAGGCGTTCGCGTCGCTGGGCGACGAACTCGGCGAGGCCGCGCGCATGGACGGCGCCTCGCCACTGCGCGCGTACTGGCACGTTTTTTTGCCGCTGGTGCGGCCGATGTTGGGCACCGTCGCGATCTTTACGTTCCTGGCGACGTGGAACGACTTCTGGGCGCCGCTGCTGTACGTGATGTCGCCGGAGAAGCGCACGCTGACACTCGCGCTCGCAGGCTTCAGCCGAACCTTCTCGACCTCGGTCGAGCACCTGATGGCCGCGTCGGCGGTCGTCCTCGCGCCCTGCCTGATCGTGTATTTCCTGGCGCAGAACGTGTTCCTGCGCGCGGTGCGGGTCGCGGCGAAGAAGTCGTGATGCTCCACGACTGCGCCCCGCCACCATCTGAAGGGCGCTTCATCGCCACCGTCAACGGGGGCTCATCGCGTCGATCGAGAATGAGCGAGCCCAAGCTCGGCAACACACAAACTGGCTGCTCCTACCCATGACACGTTCCAAGCCTACTCCTCGTGTAACGCCCGATGCGGCGCGACCCGTCGAACAACCTGAACCCGAGTTCCCTGCCCAGCGCCAGGAGCCGCCGGGCCTCGAAGCGGACCTCGAGCCAGCGCCGCGTTGGCGAGGTGAGCGTTACCGACCGGCGGACAAGCTGAAGGGGTTGGTCGCGCTCGTCACCGGCGGCGACTCCGGCATCGGTCGATCGGTCGCTTACCACTTCGCCAGAGAGGGCGCGGACGTTTCGATCGCGTACCTCCCAGAGGAGGAGGAGGACGCCGTGGTCATCGCCCAAGCGATTGAGCAGCTTGGCCGGCGCTGTCTTCGTGTGCCGGGCGATTTGCGCACCAAGGAGGAGTGCAACCGTTTAGTTGCGGAGACGGTCGAGGAATTCGGCCGCCTGGACGTCCTCGTCCACAACGCCGCGTGGCAGAACCACAAGCCCATCGAGGAGCTCGACGACGACGAGCTCGTGCGAACGATGGAGACGAATGTACACGCTTACCTGCGCCTCGCTCGCGCCGCTGTGCCGCATATGAAAGCCGGCGCCTCGATCCTCGCCACGGGGTCGATCGTGGGGCTCGATGGATCTGATCAGCTCGCTGACTACGGCGCGACCAAGGGCGCCATCCACTCCATCACTCGCTGTCTCGCGAAGGAGCTGCAAGGACGGGGTATCCGCGTCAACTGTGTTGCGCCGGGCCCGGTCTGGACGCCTTTGAACCCCTCGGACACAGGCCGCGACCGGAAGGAGGTCGCGCGCTTCGGCCAGGATTCTCCAATGGGCCGTCCGGCTCAGCCGGAGGAGTTGGCCCCCGCCTTCGTCTACCTCGCTTCGAACTCCGACTCGAGCTACGTGACGGGTATCGTCTTGCCCGTGACGGGTGAGCCGGCCTGACACGGACACGCCGCAAGCAGCAGGGGAGCGAGGCCGCAAGAGCGCGCTGTGGGGCGCGAGATCGAGATGACCAGGCCAGAGGCGGGTCAGCCCTGTTTGTCGCGGGACCACACCCCCGGTACGATCACTGGCCGCGACTCTTGCGTGTTCCCTGACTTCACGCGACCTGCTCATCGTCGTCGTACTGACCGGTGCAGTCGGGTTGCTCATGATCGGGACCGTGTTCGGCCTCGTACGCCGGAACGCCATCCACCTGGCGGGCAACGGCCAGGGCGACCGGGGTGCCGTTGCAGGCCGAGTTCCGGCTGCGGCGCGCCGGGGACGCCGAGTATCGCTGGTTCCTGACGCGGGCCGTGCCCGTCCGAGACGGGTGGGGGCCGGACAGTGAAGTGGTTCGGCACGTCGACCGACACCGGTTGGGGCCAGGACGACGACCGCCCAAAGACCGCGGACGCCGGCTTCGACCACCACTTCGTCAAGCCGTTGGAAACCACCGTCTTGATGAAGTTGCTGGCCGAGCTGAAGCCGGCGTGACCGCGACTCACCGGGGCGCTGCGCACCACTGCGCAGCGCCCACGAGGGACCCTCCCCTTGTCACGTTATTGGATCAATTCTATTTGACCGCGCATCTCACCGGACGGATTCAAGTCCGTGTGCAAGTTGATGTAGACGTTGCCGTTGCGCAGGGCTGTGACGAAGCTGCTTGTGATCGTCTCCGTACCCTGAGCGGTCAGCACGCCGCCCTCATTCACTTGGATCGAAGCCGCGAGATCGATGACAACGGGGCCTGCTGTTCCGGCCGGGGCTTCGTGGAAGTGCATCGCCGTTACAGGGCCGGAAAGGCCGAACGCATTGATCGTGAACTCCACCACCGTAGCGTCCGTGTTCAGCCTCGCAACAATGAGGCCGCTTGGCGTTGTCGATGGCGCGGATTCACTCCAACGCACGTCGAGGAATTCGTAGCCAGGCGACGTGAAGTCGGCATTGACGAACATCGGGTCGTCGAGTATGCCTCCCATGCCGGGGGCGAGGAAACCGGCGTGCAGTGCAACGTTGCCACCTTCTGGCATCCCTGTGTCGGGCACAGTCTGACCGAAGAAGGCCGTATTCGCCGGGATTTCGTCGTTGACCTCGGTGCCCGCATCGAGCGCGGTTGAACCAGGCACGACGAAGTTGGCACCCACGAATGTACCGCCCACGTCGAACGCGGGATGAGCGAGCGGATCACCGTTCGCCACGAATGCGTCGTTGCTCGGGATGATCATGGTCGCATAGGACAAGAACCGGCTACTCGCCGCGTCTGGGTCGACGCGAAAGATCGCGCTCACGGTCTCGCCCGGAGCGATGGGACCGTCCTCCGGCCCGAGCAGTCCGCTCAAGATCCCTTGGATCGTTCCGAAACCCAGAGTAGTGAACTCATCGATGAGGGGGTCTGCATTGCCGTCCTCCGCGAGTCGCTCGAGCGCGTGCGAGACCGGGAAGTAGAGAGTTGCCGGCATCCCCAAGTCGTGAGTATCGAATCCGCCGTCGTGGAATCCGATCCAGAGGGGCGTCTGGAAAGTCCCAACCGCAGGCGCGGTGTTCGTGACGATGATCCGCACATCGCGGCCGACGACGGGTGTCGGCACTTCCTGCGCCGAGTCGATCGATCCCACGAACGATGCGCCGGTTGTGATCTGACCTCGCACCTCGCCGGAAGGATTCAAGTCGGTGTGGAGGTTGATGTACGTGTTGCCGGCGCGCATGGAGGACACCAAGCTTGCACTGATTGGCAAGCTTCCCGATGCCACGAAGTTGCCCCCGCCGTTGAGGGACGAGCCTCCCATCAGGTTGAGGGCTACGGGACCCGTCACGCCGACCGCGCCCGTATGGATGTGCGCGCCCGTTACCGTACCGGACAGGCCCGCGGCCGAGACTGTGTACATGACAAGGGTATCGTCGCTGCTGAGAACCACGCTTGCAGCACCAGAGGCGTCAATGGCCGTGGGTGGCAGCACATCGAATTGAATCGAGAGCAGCTGGTACCCGACCGCCGTAAAGTCGGCGTTGACGAACATCGGATCGTCGAGGATCCCGCCCATGCCCGCAGCAAGGAAGCCGGGGTGCAGAGCCACGTTCCCATTCTCGGTCGTGCCGGTGTCGGGAACCGTCTGTCCAAAGAAGGCCGTGTTGGCGGGAACTTCGTCGTTCACCTCCGTCCCTGCATCCAGCACCTGACTCCCCAGCACGACAAAGTCGGTCGCCACGAAGTTGCCGCCGGCGTCGAATATCTCGTGGGCGAGGGGGTCATCATTCGCGACGAACGCGTCGTTGCTCGGGATGACCATGCTTGCGTAGCTGAAGTAGCGGCTCTCTGCGGAGGCCGGATCGACTTCGAACACATGCACCACGGTCTCTCCTGGGGCGATCGGTCCCGCTTCGGGGCCGAGCTCGCCCGACAACGATCCCTCGGTACTGCCCACCGCTTGTGCTCGGAAGTCCGAGCCCAACGGCGCAACATTGCCATCCTCGGCGAGTCGCTCGAGGGCGTTGGTCACAGTAAAGTGCAGCGCGGCCGGCGACCCGAGGTCGTAGACCTCGAAAGTGCCGTCGTGCAGCCCGATCCAGACTGGCGTTTGGAATGTCCCCATCGCTGGCGCGATGTTCGTCACGGTCACGCGCACGCGCGTGCCTTGGACGGGCGCGGGAACCTCTTGACCCGAGTCGAGCGACGAACTGAACTGAGATTGTCTGGGTGGGGGCGGCGGCGGCGGACCATTGTCATCGTCATCGCTGCACCCGCTGACGAGCAGCAGCGGGAAGATGAAGAATGCGACTGTCGATGTCCGAGTGGACATGTTTTGGCGATGGGTCTTCACGGGAAACGTAGAATTCGGGTAGGCGCCAGTGATGGGCACTCGGAGCCGAATGCCCAGAAGCAGCAGATGTGCCGCTCTTACTTACAGGCATAGTCCACATTCCTAGACCTATCTAGCGCAACGCTTAACGGGGAAAAACGAATCCGTAGTGAAACACTATTCATTCAAACGAAAGTGAACTCGCATCCGAAAACGGTAGCCCCACTCGAGTGGGTGCTGCTGACCCTGCCCGACATCTCGGAGACCTCGAATCGCGCGATCGGCGTCAGGATGCCAGGGGCTGCACGTTCGAGGCGCGAACCGCGACGATCTGTGGCATCCTAGCGACGACATGGGCAACACCGTGGAGCTGCGCGGGATCACTGTGGACTACGGCGGGGGCGACTACGGCGGGGGACGGCCCGCGCTCGACGGTGTCGACCTCGCCGTGGCCGAGGGGGAACTCGTCACGGTCATCGGTCCGTCGGGCTGTGGCAAGTCATCTCTGCTGCGTGTCGTGGCGGGACTCGTGCGCTCCTCCGCGGGCGATGTGCTGATTGGCGGCGAGCGTGTCAACGACCGCGAGCCCGGCGAGCGCGACATCGCGCTCGTCTTCCAGAGTTACGCCCTGTACCCGCACATGACCGTGCGCGAGAACATGGAGTTCCCGCTGCGCATGCGGAAGCTGCCGCGGCGCGAGCGCCGCGCGCGCGCATCAGAGGTCGCGGAGATGCTCGGCCTCACAACGCTCCTGGAGCGCAAACCGCACGAGCTCTCCGGCGGCCAGATGCAGCGTGTCGCGATCGGGCGCGCGCTCGTGCGGCGTCCACGCGCGTTTCTCCTGGATGAGCCGCTGTCGAACCTCGACACGCGCCTGCGCGAGGATGTGCGCGCGGAGCTGCGGAGGCTCTTCCGCGAGCTCGGCTCGACGGTCCTGTACGTCACCCACGACCAGGTCGGCGCGGTGACGCTCGGTGATCGGATGTGTGTGCTCGGTGAGGGCCGCGTGCAAGCGCTCGGCGCGCCGCTCGATCTCGTCGCGCGCCCGCCGTCGATGTTCGTCGCGGACCTCCTGGGCGCACCGCCGCTGAACCTCGTTCGCGGTCGAGTCGAGCGCGGTCGCTTCCGCGCGGCATCCTTCGAGCTCGACGCCCCCGGGCGGGCGGACGGCGCGGTGGTGCTCGGACTCGCGCCAGGGGACCTGTGGTGCGCGGTCGCGGGGGAGGACCCGGACTCGGCGCGGTGCGTCGTCACCGACGTCGAGCGCACGGGTGTGCGCACCGTCCTGCGCGTGCGGATGGACGGCGCCCCGGCCCCGGGCGACGCCGAAGTTCAGGTCCGTGTGGTCCTGCGGGGGGACCACGACTTGGCCAGAGGGGCGCGTTGTGTCATCGACTGCTCGGGCGCCGAGCGACACTGGTTCGATCCGGTCAGCGGCGCGCGTCTCACCTGACCCCTGGGCCCGTGCCCGAAGCAGGGCGACGCTGTTACGAACTCGTAACAGGGGTAGGCTGGGGCGCTCCTCCGCAGGCCCCTCGCGGCGCGCTGCGAGGCCCAAGGGGCACTGCTCGTGCGATGGGCACGCTTTTTGCCTCTAATCTCACCCATCCACCTCGGGCCATGCAGCACACCCCCCTCCTCATCACCGTTCTCCTCGCCGCGGCCTGCACCTCGAACACCGATCGACCCGGTCGCGAGGTCCACGAATCCGTGACCGCGCCGCGCGTCCCCGCGCCGCTCGTCCTCCAGGCGAGCGCCTACGAGGCTGCCGCCGCCGTGCCGCTGCCGAGGCTCGCCCCGGTCGAGACGGACGGGCTGCACAACGTCTTCCGGCTGAGCGACGACATCATCTCGGGCAGCGAGCCGCACGGTGAGGCGGCCCTCGAGGACATCGCGCGGATGGGCGTCAAGACCGTGCTCTCGGTCGACGGCAAGGTGCCTGACGCCGAGACCGCGGCGAAATACGGGCTGCGCTACGTCCACGTGCCGATCCAGTACAAGGGCATCACGGACGACCAGGTGGCGCAGATCGCCAAGACCTTCCGCGAGCTGCCGGGGCCCTTCTACGTGCACTGCTTCCACGGCAAGCACCGCGGCCCGGCCGCCGCGGCGATCGGCCGGGTCGCGCTCGACGGGGTCTCGCGCGAGGAGGCGATCGCCGAGATGCGCCAGTGGTGCGGGACCTCGTCGAAGTACGAGGGCCTCTACCGCACGATCGCGCTCAAGGACGTGCCGACGGCCGAGGCGTCGGCCAAGTACGAGTTCGCGTTCGAGGCCGCGCACCAGTTCGAGGGCACGCGCACCGCGATGATCCCGATGGGGCGCCACTTCGACAACGTCACTGTGCTCAAGAAGGCGGGCTGGAAGGTCGACCCGGCGCACCCGGACATCGACCCACTCCAGGAGGCGACGCAGCTCCACCAGCTCTTCGCCGCCTGCCAGAAGATGGATGACACGGCGGCCTACGCCGACGACTACCACGGCTGGATGCAGGCCAGCTTCGATGCCAGCGCGCAGCTCGTCCGTTTTCTGTCCGACTGCAAGGCCGAGACGTGCACCCCCGAGGAGGTCTCAACGGAGCTCGCCGCCGCCTACGACTTGGTCAGCAAGTCCTGCACGGATTGCCACAAGGCGTACCGCGACTGACGGCGCGCCTCGCGCCCTGGCCGCCGCTAGACTGACGGGCCGCGCTCCGCACTGGAGCGCGGACCGCAACTCGTGAGCCACATCCTCCTCTGCGCGTCGGCCTCCGTGGCCATCTACAAGGCCTGCGACCTGGCCAGCAAGCTGACCCAGGCCGGGCACCGTGTACGGACGATCCTGACTCCGAACGCCGCGCGCCTCGTCAATCCGCAGATCTTCGAGGCCGTCACCGGCGAGACCGCCGCGTCCAGCGAGTGGGAATCGGACCGGCGCACGCCGATGGACCACATCGACAACGCGAAGTGGGCCGAGCTCGTCGTCGTCGCGCCGGCTTCCGCGGACCTGGTCGGGCGCCTCGCGCACGGGCTCGCCGGTGACCTCGTCGGCACGACGCTGCTCGCGGTGCCGGCCGGTGTGCCGCGGCTCTTGTGCCCCGCGATGAACCCTGTGATGCTCGATCACCCCGCCGTCGCGCGGAACCTGGTGCGCCTCGTTGAAGACGGCTGGCAGCTCGTCGAGCCGGGCGCGGGCCCACATGGCGTGCGGCGACGTCGGCCGCGGGCGCCTCGCGGAGCCCGCCGAGATCTTGCAGCGCATCCAGGAGGCGCTCGCGCGATGACGACGTCGCGGGCGAAGCGGCCGCGCTTGCACGTCGTCGTCACTGCGGGCCCGACCCGCGAGTACATCGACCCGGTGCGTTACCTCTCGAATGAGTCGAGCGGGCGCATGGGCTTCGAGCTCGCCAAGGCCGCGGCTCGCGCCGGGCACCGTGTCACACTCATCGCCGGGCCGGTGAACCTCGAGACACCGAAAGATGTGGCGCGCGTCGACGTCGTCAGCGCGCGCGACATGCTCGCGGCGCTGAAGACTGCCTTCGCCGACGCCGACGCGCTCTACATGGCCGCCGCCGTCGCGGACTTCCGGCCCGCGCGCAAGATCGCGGGCAAATGGAAGAAGAAGGAGGAGGCGCCAGGGACCGGAGGCGTGTCCCTCGAGCTCGTCGAGAACCCCGACCTCTTGCGTACGGTCGCGCGCAAGAAGGGCCACCGCCGCGTGATCGCGTTCGCGTTGGAGACAGGCGACGGCGAGCGCCGCGCGGCCGCGAAGCTCGTCAAGAAGAACGCCGATTGGATAGTGCTGAACGGCGCGAGCGCGCTGAACGCCAGCGAGTCCGCCGTCACGGTCCTCGACGCGGCGGGTGTCGTCTGGCGCAGTGAGTCGAGACCAAAAGAGGAGACCGCGGCGCGCCTCGTCCAGCTGCTCGAAACGGAGCCTCGCCGCTGATGGCGCCGCCGCCGATGGTTGGGACGAGGACGCAGTGCGTGGTGGCGTTGATCACCGAGCCGGCGCATCCGGGACTGCGGCCAGACGACGAGCACCTCGTCGCGCCATTGCGAGCGCTGGGCATCGACCTCGAGCCCATGCCGTGGGGCAGCGCCCTCGACCCGGCGCGCCATGCGCTCGCCATCCTGCGCACGCCGTGGGACTACTTTCACCACGTGGACACGTTCCTCGACTGGTGCGACGCCGCGCCAGTGCCCTTGCACAACCCGGCGCCGCTCGTGCGTTGGAACGCGCACAAGCGGTACCTCTTGGAGCTCGAGCGCCGCGGCGCCGCGCGGATTTCGCCGACGACGATCCTCACCCGCGGCGCGTCGGAGCCGCGCGTCGCCGAGCTCGTCGATGCGTTGCACGGTAAGGCGAGCGACGACCCCTTGCGCCGCCTCGTCGTGAAGCCGGCGGTGTCCGGCGGCGCGCACGAGACGTTTGTGCTGGACCCCGCGGCGGCGGACGCGGAAACACGCGTCGCGAGCGCGGCTGCGCGCGGGGATGTCATCGTGCAGCGCTTCGAGCGCCGCCTCGTGGACGAAGGCGAGTGGTCGCTCGTGTTCTTCGACGGTGTGTTCTCGCACGCTCTGGTGAAGCGGCCGCGGCGCGGCGACTTCCGCGTGCAGGTCGAACACGGGGGCAGCGCCGTCCCGGCCGTCGCGAGCGCGCGGCATATCGCGGAGGCCGCGCGGGTGCTGCGCCTCGCGGCGCCGGAGCCCCCGCTCTATGCGCGCGTGGACGGCTTCGAGGCGCCCGACGGTGGCTTTGTGCTGGTCGAGCTGGAGCTGATCGAGCCCGAGCTCTTCCTGCGCTTCGGCGGCGCAGAAGCGCTCGCGCGCGGCATCGCGGCCCGGGTTGCGCGGACGCGGGGGTGAACGCGGGTGGGCCGCGCTCTCCAGCAGCGCAGCGCCCGTCCACGCAGCGGGCAGTGTCACCGTCCGCGACTTTCGAGGCACATGGCCCTGGCGGACGAGTGTAAGGGGTGCGAGTTTATTAGCACCAGAGGTAGCGCGTTGGGGTGCTCGGTGCTAGAAAAATAGCAGCGTAGGATGACCACCCCCCGCGGACCACCATGAGCCCCACCGAACCCGAACCCCTGAGCCGCCGCGAGCGCGAGCTGCTCGACATCGTCTACGCCCGCGGCAGAGCGACCGCGAGCGAGGTGCGTGCCGACATGGCCGAGGCGCCGAGCTACTCGACCGTCCGCGCGCTCCTACGCGTGCTCGTCGACAAGGGGCACCTGCGCTACAGGAGCGACGGCGTGCGGCACGTCTACAGCCCGACCAGGAGCCGTTCGAGTGCGGGCAAACGCGCGCTCGAGCGCGCGCTCGAAACGTTCTTTGGCGGCGACGTGCGTGAGGCCGTGGCGGCGCTGCTCGAGGTCGATCCGGGGGGGCTCTCGGACGCCGATCGCGCACGGCTGCTCGCGGCCATCGACAAAGCGCGCAAGGAGGGCCGCTGACATGGAATTCGCTCGTCTCTTCGAGGACGCGCCGACCACGGCGCTCGTGGTCCTCGCGCGCATCAGCGCTGTGTTCACGGTCGCCTGGTTCGCCGCGCGGCTCCTCCGAGCGCACCCCGCGTCCCTGCGCGCCGCCGTGTGGCGCGCGGCGTTCGTCGCCGCGGCGCTCGTGCCGTTCGTGTCCGCGTGCCTGCCGAGCTTCGGCCGTTGCGTGTGCGACGGCTCGACGAGCGATCCATCCGCGCGCCTCCTCGACACCCCCCCGGCACCCACAGATTCCGCTGAGGAGCCATTGTTTCATGTGGTCCGGATCAGATGCAACGCCTGGCCCAAAATGAAGGATTCGCAGCAATGAGCGCGCGTCTCGCGGTTCACGCAACGCTCATCGTTGCGAAAGTCGGTCTCGGCAAGGCCTAAGCCTTGGCGTTGGTCCACGCCTGTCGGCGCTTGATGGCGGAGGTCGACGTTTCCAGCGGAATCCGTGGGGGTCCGACCAACGCTGAGACAATGGCGTGCCCGTGGACGAGTCCCCTACGAGCCATCCAGGCTTCAGCGAAGGTG
>Ga0163154_10004441_pt1 | contig 18409 bp, 16 predicted proteins | sample OliLakLV19MP9P1_FD_148649 | JGI IMG/M metagenome (GOLD analysis project Ga0163154, IMG submission 148649) | Freshwater microbial mat bacterial communities from Lake Vanda, McMurdo Dry Valleys, Antarctica - Oligotrophic Lake LV.19.MP9.P1 | ecosystem: Environmental > Aquatic > Freshwater > Lake >...
GTCAGCGCACGCAGCGCGGCGCTCTACCCCGCGCTGCGTGCGCTGACCGAACGCAGACAAGTGATCCTCTTGACCTGCCAGCCCGAGCACGCGCAGGAGATCGTGCGCCACCTCCACGCGCAACATGTGCCGCTCGGGCGGCCGACACCGGCAGCGACCGAGGCGACGCCGCTCGACACCACGGGCTGAATCGGTTGCGCGCGAAACGCGGGCCCCACACGGCGCGGCCCAGCGGCTACGATCGACGGTCCAGATGGTCGAGGTCATCGTCGTCGGCGCCGGATTGTCGGGCCTCGCAGCAGCGGATGCGCTGACGCGGCTCGGCACGGAGGTGCTCGTCCTGGAGGCGCGCGCGCGCGTCGGGGGCGACATCCGGACGGTCGAGGTCGGCGATTTCCTGTTCGAAACCGGGCCCTGGGCGGTGCGCGCGGACGATCCTCAGTTCGATGAGCTCGTGCGCGGGCTCGACATGGCGCAACGCATGGTGCGCTCCGACGCGCGCGCCGCGCGGTGGTACGCGCTGAAAGACGACACGCTTTGGCCCGTGCCACGCAGCGCGGCCGAGTTCCTGCGCTCGCCGCTGCTATCGTTGCGTGGGCGCCTGCGAGCGCTGGCGGAGCCCGTGCTCGTCGGGCGCGAGGAGCTCGAGGCGCAAGGGCACGAGCCCGATCTGCGCGAGTTCCTCGTGCGACGCCTTGGCGACGAAGCAGGGGCGCTCTACGCGGAGCTGCTCGCGCGCCGAGCCCACGGCGCGCCGGCAGAGGTGCTGGGCACGGAGAGCGCGTTCCCGACGCTCGTGCGCGGCGCCGAAGGGCGGCTCGGAGTCGTCGGCGGGCTGCTCTCAGGCGACGGCACGACCCGCGACGACGTTGTGTCGTTCCACGGCGGATTATCGGCGCTCGTCGATGCGCTCGCGCGCTCGCTCGGGCGACACCTCTCGACATCGAGCCCCGTCGCCGAGCTGCAGCGCGGCGCGGGCGGATGGCGCGTGACCCTCGAGAGCGGCGAAGCGCTCAGCGCGGGGCAGATCGTATTGGCGCTGCCCGCCGCAACGGCCTATCCATTGCTCGCGATGTGCGCGCCCGAACGCCTGGAGATCGACGAGCTGCGCGACGTCCAGCACGAGCGCATCACCAACGTGCACCTCGGCCTCGATGGCGTCGCGCTCCTGCCCGGGCGCGGGATCGTCACCGTGCCGAGCGACGCGCGGGGCGCGTCGGCGCTGCTGGGTGCCGTGTTCCACTCGAACATCTTTCCGGGCCGCGCGCCGTCGGGGACCGTCGCCGTGAGCTGCAGTTACCGCGCGGAGGACGTCGCGGCTCACGAGTACGCTGCCCTGCCGGAGCGCGCGCTCCGCGACCTCGTCCACGCGATCGTTCCCGGGCGGGCCGTGTCGCCGCGCGGCATCGTCGCGTCGTTCGTGCGCACGTTCGACGTGCCGCGCCTGGGCGTCGGCCACGCTGCGCGGATGGAGCGCCTCATTCAACGCATGCAGCGCGCGCTGCCCGGCCTGCACCTCACCGGCAGCTACCTCGGCGGCATCGAGGTCGCCAGCCGCGTGATGCACGCGCGCGGCACGGCAGCGTTGGTCCACGGGGGCGGTCGACCAAACCCGCTCGGCCCCAGGCGACGCAGCGCGGCGAAGCCTGAAGACCGGTCCCGCTGACCACTCCCTTGCCCCGCTGGGGGTCCGCGGTCGATCATTGCAGCGCTATGAGCACCCTCGACGCCGTCCGCGCTTCGTTCCTCGAAGCCAAGGTCACCCTCGACGCCTTCCTCGCCGATCCTCAGAACATGGTCGCGGTCGCGCGCTTCGCTGAGCTCTGTCGCGGCGCGCTGGAGCAGGGCAACAAGCTGATGGCGTGTGGCAACGGCGGATCGATGTGCGACGCGATGCACTTCGCCGAGGAGTGGACCGGGCGCTTCCGCGGCAACCGCAAAGCGCTACCTGCGGTCGCGTTCTCGGACCCCAGCCAGCTCACGTGCATCGCGAACGACTTCGGCTACGACGAGGTGTTCGCGCGCTCCGTCGAGGCGTACGGCGCGGCCGGTGATGTCCTGGTCGTGCTGTCGACGAGCGGCAATTCGCCCAACGTCATCAAGGCCGTCGAGCGTGCGCGGCAGTTGGGCGTGACGACCGTGGGCCTTCTGGGCAAAGGCGGCGGCAAGCTGATGCCGCTGGTCGACCTTGCGATCGTCGTCCCGCACGCCGAGACGTCGGATCGCATCCAAGAGGTGCACATCAAGGCCCTGCACATCGCGATCGAGGCCGTCGAGCGCGCGCTCTATCCTGGGAACTACGCCGCGGCGCGTTGAGGGGACGATTGGCAACGCCGACTGAACGCAGGCGACGAACACCTGCGCCCAGTCGGCGTACCCATTGCCTCTTCAGATCGAATCGAGGCCCCAGAGAAAGGGCTCGAGCGGCAGGCTCGGCAGCGCGACGCCGATCTCGTGCTCCACCACCTCGATGACCTTGCGGTCCGAGCGCGGCGGGAAGAGCGTGAGGAGGATCTCGTGGCCCGTGAGCACGATCGAGCCCCTACTGCCGTCCTCGCGCGCGGGCCCGGTCAGGCTGATCCGCTGGGACGCGGCGTCGACGATCGCTACCTCGACCTGGGGCGGCGTGACCTCGTCCAGCAGTCGTGCGGCGGCATCGACGGAGGTCAACTTTGCCATGCAGAGTATACCCCGCGCGCCAGGTGTGCGCGTGAACTCGAAGAACGAGGCCATCTCACGCTCGCTCGAGGGCACCATGACGTATATGCCGTCGCTGTCACGCGGGCTGGCCTCGAGATGTGCGCGCAGCAGCGGCAAGACATCTTCGATCGGCCCGGCCCACTCGTGCACGACGTTGCGGAGGTCTTCTCCGCGGCCCAACACGGTGTAGGCCACGAGCGCGCCGTCGCGCTCGGCGACGAGCGCATTGATCCCGGGGCCGCCGAGCAGCGCGCTCGTCTCGGCCGACGTACGGTCGACACGCGTGGGCTGTGTGCAATAGAGGCGATGCATCGCGTCGTGGTCGGCGCTCGTCGCGGGGCGCGCTTGGTCAGGCTCGGGCAGCAAGAGCGCGAGGCCCCGCGCGAGCACGAACACGCACTCCGAACCAACGGGGATCCACCCCTGGTCACGGTACCAACCCGCGTCGTCCGCCCAGAGCATCGCGCAAACCGCGCCACCGCTCGCGAGCTCGGCCTCGGCGCGCCCGAGCACCTCCTTGCCGTAACCGCGCCCGCGGTGCTGCGGCTCGGTCGCCACCGAGCCGACGAGGCCCACGTGGAACGCCGCCGCTGGAGTGATGAGGCGCCGTGGCAGGATCCCGCACGCAGCTACCACTCGAGGCTCCGGAGCGCTCGTTCGGTCGAGGCGCGCGATCACACGGCCGCCAAAGCCATCCTGGAAGACGAGCGGATACTCCGCGGCGATCGCGCGACCGTCCCTGAGGACGGTCTCCATCAGGCGGATGGCGTCGTACGTGACGTCGTTCACTGTCAAGTTCATAGCGTCAAGCTCATTGTTCGGAGCCGGTCTCGGCTCTCTGACGGGCGGCACGGTAGGCCTCGAGGAGTTCGTCCCCGAGTTGGATGGCTTCAGCGACAGACCCCCGCGCGACGTCGACCGCCCCCGCGAGGTCGCGGGCTTCGTTGACGCCGTCGGAGGCATCGGAGAGCCGCCGAGTCTCATCTTCGAGTCTTTCCAGCAGGACCTTGAACAGTGCGCCCGCTTTTGTGTCACGGGGGCCGTCGGCCGCCTTTGCAGGCGCCGCGCTCGTGGGGCCTTTGACGGGCGCCACACCTTTTCGCAGAGGGTCCATCGGCCTACCTCAGGAAGTTCAGAAGGGACTGTTGGATGACGCGAGACCCGGTCGCCTGAGCGAGCTGCAGCGTCTGCTCGGCCCGCGCGAGATCGAGGGCGGTCAACGAGAAGTCCGCGTCCTCGACGTTCGAGACGAGGCCCTGAACATCGACGCGGAGATTGAGCAGGCGCTCTTCACTGGTCTGGATGCGCTTGGACGTCGCGCCGAGCTTGCCGAGGCCCTGCAGCAGGTCGGATTGCGACCGGTCGAACTCGCGTAGTCGCACCCCGATACGATCGACCATCACGTTGCGATCGACGCCGTCGCCGTTGCGCAGGTCGTCCACAATGCCCTGCAGGGTGTCGAAAAGGTTCGGCGTACCCGCGAACGTCGCCTGCTCACGCCCCGCACGGACGAGTTTCGTCGTGTCGACATGGATCACGCTGCCCGTCGCGGAGTTGGCCAGTTGTAGGCTCGTCTCGGCCAATGTGACCGGGGTATAGTTGGTCCCGTCGAACGAGAGCGACGCCGCGCCGGTCAACGTCGTGGTCATCCCTGCGCCCGTCCAACCAGACATGTCGAGGCGGACCTCGGCGCCGTGTTCGTCCACGACACGCAGATTCGCCGGCGCCGGGTTCGGGATCGCCATCGGCGTACCTTCACCGAGCTGCACCGTGCGCGCCGTTGCATCCACGACGAGCGCACGGCCGCCGATCAGCGTATCGGAGCCGAGGTTCGCGAGCGAGATACCCGCGGACATCGCGCCCGAGGAGCCGTCCTGGCGGACGTCGAGCATTTGGTAGCCGTAGCCCGAGTCGCCGCCCGTGCCCGCCTTGATGCCCGTCAAATCGCCGTAGACGGTCGCGGAATAGTCGTCACGGGCAAAGAGGTCTTCGCCATTGGCGCTGATCTGCAGGGTCGCCTCGCGCCCGATGAGTATGCGCTGGCCGTCCTTGTTCCCTCGATAGACGACGCGCCTCTGACCAGCGACGTCCGTGACCTCGAACGGCCGAGTGCTGGTGTCCGTTCCTGAAAAGAGATAGCGGTCGCCGCTCTGCGAGTTGGCCACGTCGAGGAGTTGTTCGTTGAGCAGCTCGAGCTGAGTCGCAATCTGCTCGCGGTCGCCATCTGCGAGCGAGCCGTTCATGCCCTGGAGGATCAGCTCGCGCGCCTCCGTGATCAGTCCAGACCCCTCTTCCAGCCGCGATGCTGCTTGATCCACCTGGGGCCGCGCGCTGCTCGTGGCGGCGACAAACGACTCCAGGTTGCCGATCTGTCGGCGGAGCGACATAGCGATGGAGGTGCCCGTGGGATCGTCGGACGGCCGTAGGATTCGCCGGCCGGTCGCCGTCTGCTCCTGCGCCCTGACGAGCTTCGCGGTGTTCGACATCAGGCCTCGACGAACGAGACTGTAAATCGATGACTGAGTGGGGCGGAGCTGCATCAAACGAGCCTCAGGATCTCGTCCTGCATCTGTTTGACAACTTGCAGGTATTGCGCCGCTGCGCTGAAGGCCTGCTCGAAGGCGATCATGTTCACCAGCTCCTCGTCGACGTTGACCCCGGCGATCGATTGCCGCCGCTCCTCGAGGCTCTCGACGAGGAAGGTCTCGACCTCTGCAGCGCTGCGTGTCGAGCTGATCTCGAACCCGACACCGCCGACGAGCGTGCTGTAGAATTCGCCGAACGAGCCGCCGAGCCCTTCGACTTGTGTGTGTTGGAGGTCCAACATTCCCCGCAACGCACCGCTATCGCCCACCGCGCCGGTGGCGGACGCTGCGAGCTGCGCAGGGTCGCGTTGGATCGACTCCACCACTTCGATCGTCGCAGCGTCCGCGCCTTGGAAGAGGCTGTTCAGTCCAAACGCCACGAGGACGTCCGAGGTGTCGGAATCCGCGATGACGTCGAGTGTGAAGACGTCACCTTCCGTGGCGCGGACCTCTCCGCCGGTGAACGACACCGTAACGCCGTCCGCGACCTGCAATGGCGCACCAGACGAGTAGTTGTCGCCGACCTCCAACGTCGACACGAGCGCACCGTTCTCGTCGCGCACTGTGACCGTGAGCCCCGGAGTCGTCCCGATCACACCGTCGCCGTTCGGCTCGAAGGTCCACCGCCGGTTCGTGGTGCCCGTGTACTCGCCGTCCATGGTCACGGCGACAGCCACGTCCTGACCCGTGTAGGACCCGGGTGTCAATCCGAGGGCCGGCAGCGCTGTACCACCGTTGATGGCGAAGTTCTCGGAGCTCCCCGATCCGCTGGACTGCAGCGCCACGCGGTCGCCCGAGACCACCGCGCGGATGCGGTTCGCGAGCGCGCCTGGGTTCTGGTTGATGACCGCGGCGATCTCCTCGGCGGTCGCCGCCGCGATGTTCTCGAAGTCGACGGGGTCGAAGGTCAGAGCAAATGCGCTCGTCGCGCCTTGCAGCAAGAGCGTGCCTCCGGGCGGGAGCGCGACGGGCGCTCCGAAGGACATCGTGGCGCTCGCATGGCCGCCGCCGAACGTTCCTTGCTCGTCAGGCTGTGAGTCCAGGGGGCGCCCGAAATGGAACGTCTTGCCCGACTCGGCGACGATCGAGAGCCTACCGAACCCGTCGAGCGAGGCCGAGATCTCGGGGATGGCATCGAGCCGATCCAAGAACGACCCGACGGAGTCACGGGATGGATCCACGGGGATCCGCACCTGGCGGAGGTCCCCTGACTCGTCATCGATGATCGTCATGAACAGCGCACCGCCTTGGGCTGGGAACTCGAACTCCGCCGCACCGAGCAGCAATTCGCGAAAGTCCCCGTCACCATCGACGTCCGGCACCGCTTTCTGGCCGGTGAGCGTCTTGAACCCACCATCGAGTCCAACGCCCGTGCTGTGGGCTTTGTTGAACTCGAGCACGAGGCTGCGCGCGTAGGCATTGAGTTCAGCGCGCAAATCGTTTACGAAGCCCCGCGCGAAGTTGACCACACCGGCGAGCGCGCCGCCACGCGGCTCGATCTCTCGCGCCGCGCCTTCGAATCGGAAGGTCAACTCTCCTTGATTGCCCGCCTCGACCGTCATACGATGGACCTTCTGCGCGCCGACGAGGAGCTGGCCGTCCACCTGTAGTCGCACCGTGCCCGAAGAGTCCTCGCGGACATTGATATCGACCAGCTGCGCGAGCTCGCGCACGACCTGATCTCTCTGGTCGCGCAGGTCATTGGCTGGCACCCCTGTCGCCTCTGTCTGCGTGATCTCTTGGTTGAGCGCGAGGACACGCTCGGCCTTGATGTTGATGTCGGAGGCCAGGAGACCTGCCTTCGCTTGAGCGTCACGCTGGAGCTGATCGACTTCGTCGATGACTTGGCGCAGGCGGTTCGTCAGGCCGATCGCGCCCTGGACCGCTCCGGTGCGGTGCACGATGTCTTCGGTGTTCGCAGAGAGCGCCGAGAATGAGCCGAACAACTGGTCCAAGAGCGCGCCGAGGCCCTCGCCGCCGGGTTCGTTCAACAGTGCCTCGACGCTGGTCATCTCGGTGAGCTGCGCGTCGAGCCGCGATAACGACGCGGTCTGTTTGACGATCCGATTGTTGAGCAGCTCGTCGACCGTCCTCGAAACGGAGTCCGCGCGCACACCCGATCCGAGCTGTAGGCCGCGCAGGTTCTGCGGGCGCGACGTACCGAGGTCGATGCGTTGCCGCGAGAATCCCGGTGTATTGGCGTTGGAGACGTTGTGACCGATGGTCTCCAACGCCGTCCGCGAGGCGAGCAGGGCCCGTAGGCCGATTTCGGATCCGAGTGATCCCATGGTTCAGACCTCCGCGTCGACGAGCGCACCCGTGCGCTCGAAAGGGTTCGAGTCTTCTTCGGCCAACACGAGCTCCAGGACCTCTTGGTTGAGGCGCCGGTGCAGGCCCACGACCGCCGCGACGCGGCGGTTCTGGCGCACGACACGCGACGTGGCCTCGCGCAGCTCTTCACGCAGGGCTCGCAGTCGCGTGCCCTCCTCGCCGAGCCGCTCGGCGATGCTGCGCAGAGTCAGCGACGATGGCGCGACCTGCATGAGCTCCGCGACCTTGCGCAATATGGGCTCGCGGCGCAGACGCCTCGCGGCAGCCGCGGACAGCACGCTCTCGATGCGGCTCGTGACCGCGACGAGGTCGTCGGGCGTCCGCGCGACGACCGCGGCCTCTTGCCGGCGCAGAAGGTCCAGGAGATCACTCTGGCTCGTGAGCTCTTCGCGCAGGTTGGCTTCGAGCCGGTTACGTTCCGCGAGCAGGTGGCTCATTGCACCGCTCCTTCGGCGGCCGTCCGCCGGCCGCTCTCTGAGCTCGTGCCCGCGGCGTCATCGGCTGCAATGGCGCCCGCGCGTTTCTGCTCCAAGCTCGTGCGAATGCGTCCGGCGAGGTCCAGCACACCGTCGCGCGCCAGCGACTCGCCGAGGTGCTCGTCGAGCCAACCTTCGAAGGTGTCCGAGCCCGCGCCCTGGCCGAAGAAGCCTTCGCCGAGGCCGCGGCGCAGCTCCTTGACGAAGAGCTGCGCGAAGAGCCCCTCGACCTGGTGCGCTACTTCGCCGTCTTGCTCCGCGTGTTTCGCGCGCTGCAGAGCGGCGACTTTGCTGTCGATGGCCGATCCGGAGACCGGGCGAGTGAGAGCTTGGATATCCATCACAGTCTCCTGAGTTCAGCGACCAGGAGGCCGGCGTTCACGAGCGAGTCCATGATCGCGATCATGTCTCGCGGCGACGCGCCGAGGACGTTCAGCACGCTGACGACTTGCTCGAGCGTGACTGCGCCCCCGATCTGGACGAGCGGCGCGTCTCCCTCTTCGACCCGCAGGTCCGTGCGAGGAACGACGACCGTCTCCCCCTGCGAGAGCCCGGTCGGTTGGCTGACCTCCGGCGTCTCGGCGATGGTCAGGATGATGCTGTTGTGTGTGATGACGCCGGGTCGCAAGCGTACGTCACCGCCCATGACAATTACACCAGTGCGTTCATTGACGACGACTCGCGCCAGGTTGTCGGTCGGTATCTCGAGCTCGAGGATCGATTCCAAGTACGAGATGTAGTCCGACTCTTCGAGCCCCCCCAGGATGCCGACGCGGATCGAGCGCCCGTCCGTGAGGGGCTCTGCCATGCCCGGATACAGCGCATTGATGCGGTCCGCCATGCGCTTGGTGTTGCCGAGGCTGAACTGCCCGTTGCGGGCGTCCAGGTAGATGTAACCGTGCTCGGTGACGACGCTCGTGGGGATCAACCGCTCGATCTTGCCAGCGCCGGCCAGCGTTCCGACCGTCACGTGGTTCTTTGTAGTCGTGGCGCCTTGACCGCTCGCGGTGAAGCCGCCGACCGTGATCGAGCCAGCGGCCGAGCCATAGGCGACCGTTCCCGACGGGTCCATTAGGACGCAGTAGTCGAGGACACCGCCTTGCAGGCTCGTGGCGTCGCCAATGGACGAGACGCGCACGTCGAAAGACTGCCCGGGGCGAGCGCCCGCAGCAATGAACCCGTCGACCTTGACGACCGCAATGTTTGCGCTAGTGAGGAGCGAGGGATCGATGTTGATACGCTGTGTGAGCAGCGTGTTCGACATCAACTGCGTGGCGAGCGGTCCGGAATCACCGGTGCCTGACAAGCCGGTCACCAGACCGAAGCCCGAGACATGGTTCTCTTCGAGCCCGCGCACCCCGACGAGGCTGCTCAGCTTCGCATCGATGCGACCGAGGTTGTCGGTCGCGCCAGGGAAGTCGACGCGCGTCGAGCGGCGAAACCGTGAGCGCGAGGCGCGACTGGGCTGCTCCGGCGCCTCCATGGCCCCCGGTACGACCAGGACGCCGCCCTGGCCAGCGGTCTCCTGCGGTACGAGGCCGAGGACGAGAGCAGTGATGCAGATGATGGACATGACTGATGCCTAGAAGGGCCAGAGCCAATCGATCGCCGAGTAGAGCCAACCAGCGAGCCCACGCCGCTGGGTCGCGTTCCGTGACGGTCCGTGGCCGATGTAGCTGACGCGCGCATCGGCGACGAGCTCGGACTGGACCGTGTTGGCACGGGTCACGTCGTAGCGGCGCACAACTCCGCTGAACTCGAGGAGCTTCACATCGCCATCGACCCGCAGCTCGCGTCGGCCCTGGATGACCAGGTTCCCATTGGGGAGCGTGTCGACGACCATCGCGGTGAGTCGCGCCGTGAACGAGCCCTTTTTCTCGACGTTGGCTGTGCCGTCGAACGAGTCCGCCTTGCCCGTCTGGAGCGAAGGCAAGGTCGCGAAGGCGGCGGGCTTGATGTCGAAGTCGACGATCTGATAGTTCAGACTGCTCGTCTTCGACGTCGCGGTGCTCTCCTCGTTCTTGAGATCCTGGGTCTCGCGGATGATCACGGTGACGAGGTCTCCGACCCGCGCAGCCGTCTTGTCTGTCAGCGCGGAGCCAGGCCCGGAGTTCGGATCGAAGATCGTGCCGGTGCGGCGCTGCGCGTCGGCGCTCGACGCGAGCGCGAGCAGCGTGAACAGTGTGAACAGTGTGAACAGCGTAGCCCGCTTGGCCAGCGTGGCTAGCGTGGCCAGCGTGGCCAGCTTGGCCAGCGTGGCCAGCGTGGCCAGCGTGGCCAGCGTGGCCAGCTTGGGCAGCTTGGCCAGCGTGGGCAACGTTCGACTGAGTGGTTGGGATCTCATTGGTATGCTCGTCTCTCTCAACGGATGAAGATCTCGACGAAGCCCCGGGCCCTGGCACGCCCGGACACCTCGCGCTTGGTCGATTGCAGATTCACTCGCACCATCTCGCCGATGCGGGCCTCGTGAATGGCCGAGCCGAGTTCTCGCGCCTCGACCGAGCCGGACTTGATCACGACCGTGACGAGGTCGCCGCGCTGGATGACGACGGGGCGCTGGATGTCGCGCTCCGTCACGATCCCATTCGCGGCGATCGGTCGCGTAGTCACGGTGCCGGCCAGCGCTTCGATTGGGACCCCAGCCTGCGCAGTCTCGAGCGTGACCTCGACGCGGCGCAGCTCGAACATCGACGCTTCGAGAACCGCTCCGGCGCTGACGCTCTGCCGCAGCACCCAGCGCGGCTCGCGCAGGGAAATGCTGAATGTGACGTGCACGGTGCGATAGAGGTCACCGTCGATCCAGAGCTGCACCGCGACGGTCTTCGGGCCTGCGTTCGGCGTACGGTCGACGAGTGAGACCTTCAGCTCGAGCGGCTCGACACCGAGCGGCACTTCGACGAGCGCGAGCTCGCCATCGCGCCGAATCGCAGCGTCCGTGCCACGGAAGAGCTCCTCGAGCTCGGCCGAGGCGAGGCTCCAGAGTCGCTCGGTATCGAGCTGCTCGGTCAGCGGTTCCACGCGGCAACGTTGCGCGCCCAGGACGTCGAGCTCGATTCCGGGCAGCGCGCGCCGCAGGTCGAACTGAACGAGGTCCGCGCGAAGGATTCGGTGGTAACCCGGGGCGGGTGCGTATCCGAGGCTCAACGTCGCGACGCGCGCGGCGACGGCTGGGTCGTCGGCCGTGACTTGTGCGATCTCGTTGACCGTGATGTCGAGGCCTCGGACCTGGGCTTTCTCCGAGAGAGTAACGGTGACGCCGCCAAGGAGGATGAGTGCTGCGAGCATGGCTTACTGGACGAGCTGCGTGACCTGGGAGAGCATCTCATCGGAGACGCGGATGGCGCGGCTGTTCACTTCGTAGTTGCGTTGCGCGACGATCAACGCGACGAGCTCGTCGACCGTTTCGACGTTCGAGCGCTCGAGCGAGTGCTGGCGGATCTCCCCAGCTCCTTGCGACGCGGCGAGTCGCGCCTCGGCGTCACCCGTGGCGGCGGTCGGCGAGTAGTAGTTGCCACCCATCGCCTTCAGACCGCTCGGGTTCGCGAACGTGTACACGCGAATCGCGCCGACCGACGCCAACGTGTTGTCGTCGCCGAGAGAGCGCACCTCGCCTTGTGGCGAGATCGCGATGCCGAGGCTGTCGGGCGGGATCGCGACATTGTCGGAGAGTCGATAACCCTCCGCGGTCACGAGGCGCCCTTCGGCGTCCTGGCGGAACGCGCCGTTGCGCGTGAATCGCAGCTCACCCGAAGGGAGCTGGACCTGGAAGAAGCCTGGACCCTCGATCGCGAGGTCGAGCGCGTTGCCCGTTCCCTCGAGCAGGCCTTGTCCCATGAGTTGCCGAGAACCGGCGATCTCGGTGCCGGACCCGATCTGGAGGCCGCTCACATCGCTCTGATTGTTCGCGAGCGGCAGTCCTGGCTCGCGGTAGGTCTGATAGAGCAGCGAGCGGAAGCTGAGCTGGCTCTTCTTGAAGCCGGCGGTGTTCACGTTCGCGATGTTGTTCGCGATCGTGTCGACCTGTAGCTGCTGCGCCTTCATACCGGAGGCCGCTGTGTAGAGTGAACGGATCATGCTTGGCTCGCTGGACGCGATTCAGTGGTCAGGTGTGCGCGTGCGCGCGCGGATCAGCGGTTGAGGCGCTGATAGCTCTCGCTGATGAGTCGGAAGGTCTGCGAGGCCATATCGAATGACCGCTGTGCGGCGATCATCTCGACGAGCTCGTCGACGGTCTGGACGTTTGCGCGCTCCAGGAACCCCTGGTTCACCGTCACCTCGGAGTCGGTGAATTGATTGCCTGTGCCGAGGCGATACCTCCCCGCCGAGTCGACGACGAGCTGGCCCGCGTTCTCGACGTTGACGAGCTTGAGTTTCCCGATCGGCTGGCCGTTCTGTAAGACCTGCCCATTGCCAGCGAAGCTGACGTCGCCGCCTTGCGGGTCGATCTGGCCGCGTGTGCCCTCCCACGCGACAGGGAAGCCGTCGTCCGTTGTGAGGACCCCGGCGGTGGTGACCTGGAACATCCCCGAGCGGGTCATCACTTCACCCTCAGGGGTGTCGACGAGGAAGAAGCCCGCCCCGTCGAGGGCGAGGTCGAAGGGCTCGCCCGTGTGGGACATGATGCCTTGTTGGAGGTCGACGGCGGACCCGGTGACGACGAGGTCGTGCCCAGGCCCGGCGGCTCCGGAGCGCTGCCCGTGCGCGACGTGCAGCATGCGTTTGAAGCCAATCGTCTCGGCGTTGGCGATGTTGCTCGCCACGATCTCGACACGCTGCTGGTTGTTGCGCATCGCGGCGACCATGCGGTAGAGACCAACGTCCATAGCGAAGGATGGAGCACGCAGCGTGCCAAGCCCGAGCGCGGGCCGTGGTGCGGGCCGAGTGCAGTCCGGCGAGGAAGGACTTTCCGGGTTCGGTCGTACTCTTCCGGAACCGCGCGCCGGCCCCAGAGACGGCAGCTCGCCTGTACCCGGAGCTGTCGACGCGTCGTGAGCCTACGAACGACCGTGCCCGGCGCCCCGTCGAACGGAGCGCCGGGCATGTCACGGGCACATCAGCGTCAGATGAGGTTGACAACCTCGGCGAGCACCTCGTCCTGGGTCGTGACGACCCGGGCGTTGGCCTGGAAGCCGCGCTGCGCCTCGATGAGGCGCACGAACTGCTCGGCCGTGTCGACATTGGAGTTCTCCAGCGCCCCGGAGACGACCGTGCCCGCGCTCTGGAGCTCACCCTCGCCCAGGCGCGCGTCACCCGAGTTGGTCGACTGCGCGAACAGGTTCGTGCCCTCGTCCGTCAGGCCTTCGTCGTTCTGGAACGTGGCGACACCGATGCGCGCCAGCTCGCGCGACTGACCGTTGGTGTAAAAGCCCGAGATGTGGCCCTGGCCATTCACCGAGAGGCTCGAGAGCTCGCCGTCACCGTAGCCATTCTGGTTCGAAATGAACGCCGTCCCGGCGCTGCCGAACTGAGTCAGGCCCTCGAAGTTCCCATCTTGGCCCAGGTCGATCGCGACGTTCTGCGGCGGTTGCCCCGTGAACTGCACGCGCAGGGTCGAGGCGACCGACCCGAGACCCGTCGGCGAGCCGTCCGGGCCAAACGCGATGCCCGTGATGGGGCTGGCCTCGCCGCCGACGAGAATGGAGCCCTCAGTGTCGGCCAGCTCGCCCACCATGTTCCACGAGAGGTCGGCCTGGCGTTCGAATCGCAAAGTCACCGAGTGCGCGATTCCAGCGGCGTCGTAGACCTCTGTCGAGGAGACGACGGTGTCGGGGTCCGTGCCATCGGTCGTGACCGACATCGCGTAATCCGACCATTGCGTGCTGCCGGTGCTCGCGGTCGCGTCGTTCAGCGAGAGCAAGAGATCGGCGTCGCCCGCCGACTCCGCTTCGATGACCAGCCGCCCGTTGTCGACACGGACCTCGGCGTCGGCGTACAGCCCGTCCAGGTAGCCGACGAATTCGCTCAATTGAGTGCCGTCGACGCCGTAGACGAAGGTCGCATTGATCGCCGACGCGTCGGTGTCGACGCCTGTGATCTCGATCTCGTCTCCGGTGACGTACTCCGTCAGGTTGCGCGTCAATTGGTTGAGATCGACGGCGAGATCGGGGGGGACGGCGGATTCGGTGCCCGTGGTCAGGCTCGTCGACAGCCCGACGAGCGCGGCCAGGTCGTTCCCTGTGCCAGGGTTGATGTCGATCGAGACGTTGGAGCCCTTCTGGTCCGAGTTCATCACGAGCTCGCCGCTGGTGCCGATCGACGCCGACACGTCGTCGAGCGCGTTGAGGGCGCTCGCGATCGTCGTCGCGGCGAGCACACCCGTCGAGTCGGCCTGGACCGACACCTGCTGGGGTGCGCCACCATTGACGACGACCTCCATCGAGAGGACCTGGTTCGGCACTCCCGTTGCGTAATTTGCGGAGGTGCCCGTGGACGATAGCGCCGCGCGAGTGCCTGTGCGATACGCAGAGTTCGCGGTCAAGACCTCGTTCAGTGGGCCAGTGATGACCGCGGGTAGGTTGCCTTTGACCTCCACCGCGTCGGTCGCGCGCGGAGGGAAGAGTGAGCTCGTGTCGACTGCCACGGGCTGGCCGGACGGATCGAGGACGCGCATCCCGTTGGACTGGTCCACGAGGTTCTGGAACTTGTCCAGGCCAAAGGTGCCCACGCGCGAGTAATAGCGGCTGGCGCCGTCGCTGAGCGCGAAGAAGCCGTTCCCGTCCAGGGCCAGGTCGAAGATCCGGCCCGTCTCGCTGAGCGAGCCCTGCGTGAACGTGCGGTCGACCGAGGAGAGCTGGACGCCATACCCGATCTGCATCGGATCGATGCCGCCGAGGGTCGACGTCGGCTCACTGGCGTTCCGCAGGGTCTGCACGAAGCTCTCTCCAAACGTCGCGCGGCTGAACTTGTAGCCTGGTGTATTCTGGTTCGCGAGGTTGTTGCCGATGACGTCGATCCACTGTTGGTGGGCGCGCATCCCCGAGAGGGCGGTATAAAACGATGAGGGCATGGTTGATCCCGACTATCGTCGGCGTATGGGGTCTGCGTATAGTCGATTCCGTCTCGCTGATCGATCCGGCAGAGATCAATCGTCTGTACCGGCCGGGGTCTCGGACGGCGGCACTCCGAGCACTTCGGTGACCGACGACAACGGTACGCTCGTACCTCCGACGCGCAACATTGCGACGTCGTCCTCGATCTTCACCGAGTCGACGACCCCGATGGCAACGCTACCGTCCTCCGGGTTCGTGTACTGGACCTGCTGTCCGATCAGGCTGCTGGCGCTCGTGAGCTGGCCGAGCAGCGCATTGCTCTGCTGCAGGATCGCGAGCGCGACGAGGTTTTCGTTCACGACTTCCATCTGCTCCAGCGACGAGAACTGCGCCAGTTGCGCGACGAACTCGTCGTTCGCGGTCGGCTGCATTGGGTCCTGGTTCTGTAGCTGCGTCACGAGCAACTGCATGAACGAGGCCTTGCCGAGCTGCTGCGACGAGGGGGCGCTCGCGCGGCCGGTGACTGGGTCGTTCAAACTGATTCCGTTGATCATGGCGGTCCTCTGACTGGTTGACTCGTTCAGAACTTGTTGACTCGTTCAGACGAAAATGTCGACGCTTGGCACATCGACGCCGGGCGTCGAAGCGTTCGTGTTCGTGCGCGTGAGCGCCTGTACGGCCTCTGGGTCGCGTTCGCGCGCGGCGGAGACGCCGCTGCGGCGTCCCACGGCCCTCTCGTGCTGGCGCTGCTGCGGCTTGTCGAAGAGCGCGCCGCGCTCGGCCAACCCGAGGTCGATCTCGCGCACCTCTGCGCCGTCCTGAGCAAGCCACGCGCGCAGCTCGGGCGCGTGCGCCTCGAGCACCGCGAGCGTCTCGGGCCGCTCCGCGCGGATCGTCGCCGTCAACGCGCCGTCCTCGAAGCGGAGGTGCACGCCGATCCGGCCGAGCTCGCTCGGACGCAGTTCGATCAGCGCTTCGCGTTGACCGAGTTGCAGGCGTGCGCGGAGCTGGTGCATGACCTTCTCGGCGAGCTCGAGGTCCTCTGCTGGGGCGCTGAGTGGTGCGGCCTCCGTTGCGGTCGCGCCCTTCGAACCCGTGGTTGCGCGTGGGCCATCGAGGGCGATCCCGGGGAGCGTGTTGGCCGATGTGTTGGACGTCGCAGTGCCGACCGCGGGCATTGCACCCGTCGGAAGTGCGCCGCTCGCCTGCGCTGCGCTGGCGGCGGTCCCCGGTCCCTCTGTAACGCTCGACTGCACCGCTGGAGCGAAACTGGCCCCACTGTGCGAAACGCCGTCGGGCGCCGGGCCCTCGGCGCTGTTCGCCACTGCCGCATCGGCCGCTTGCAGCGAACGAGCGCCACCCTCGAGCGAGCGTGCGCGCGGCGCTTCGTGCGGCGCATCAGTTCGCGCTGCGCCGCCGGCGTCGTCTCTCGTGTGTTGGCTCTGCTCGTCGCGCTCGTTGGAGCGCTCGACCGGACGCTCTTCGGCGGCGCGTTCCGCGCGCTGCGCCTCGGCCGCCCCGCGCTCGGGTCGGGCTTCGTTGGCGCGGGGACCGCTGCGCTCGTTACGTTCGTCCGTGCTGCTCGTCCTCGAGCCGAGGCCTCGGACGCGGCCCATCACCTGTGCCTCGACGCGCTGCTCCATCCGCTCCGCGATCGAAGAGCCGCCCGCCAACTCGCCACTCCCGAGGCCGCGCTCGAGCCAGCCCTTGAAGCCGCTAGCGCCTTCTTTCTGGCCCATCGCGCTCCCCGCGGTAGGAAGGGACGGCCGCCCCGTGCCGGACGACCGTCCTTCGACTACATCCAAGGAACGGAGGCTGAGTTGGGACTGCAGCGGCTCCATCGAACACGTTGGAGCACCACCCGTGCCAAGCGCTCAGAGACGTCCAGGCGCCGCCCAGATGCCCCGGGACCCGGAAGAGGATTCCGAGGCTGGGCGTCCGTTTCGCGTCCGAGACGCGCCTTTGGACAACGTGTCGCAGAAACCGAGCGCCTCACACGGGGTAGGTCGAGAGGAACGACTGGAACGTCCGGCGGCTTTGCCACGTCCCGGTATCCTCTCCTCGTAGGGCGCTACGCGGCGCCTTTGCTCAGCGCCTCGGAGCGCGCGAGCGCCGCTCGAGCGCGGCCTGTCACAGAATCGGCGATTCAGCGATGCGTTCGACCTCTCTCTCCCTCTTCCGCGCGCTGGCACCGGTCGCGCTCCTGACCTCCGGCGCATTGGCGCAGCACGTCCAGACGTCCGCGGTCGTGCCGGACCCACTCGACCCACAGGTCGTCTGGGTCGCAAACCGGGACAACCACACGATCGGGCGGCTCGATACCCGCACGGGTGCGCTGACCGAGGTCTCGGTCGGCGTCCACCCGCGGACGCTCGCGGTGACGCCGGACGGGTCACGTGTGCTCGTCGCGAATCAGCGCGGGAACGTGCCGCTCGAGCGCCATTTCCTGTCGCCTTTTGTCGGCACGGAAGAGTGCGGCACCATCTCGGTGGTCAACACCGCGACGATGCAGGTCGCCACGACGTTGACGGATTGCGGCGTCGAGCCGTACGGCCTCGCGCTCGCCCCCGACGGCAGCTGGTTCGCGGTCAGCGCGTTCCGCTCGGGGACGGTGTCGTTCTACGAGACGGCGACGCTGCAGCGACTCCTCGTGCACCAGTACCTAAACGATCTCGCGCAGCTCCCGCCCGGCGTCACGCTCGCGGACGCGGACACGAACCGCGACGGCATCGCGGACCTCGGCGACCCGCGCGGGTTCGTGATAGAGGCCAACGGGACAGAGATCTGGGTGACACACTTCAAGTCGCCGTACGTGTCGCGCCTCGACGTGACGCTCGACACGCAAGGGTTGCCCATCAATGTGGCGCTCGGCGCCAGGGTCTCCGTCGACGACTACCCGTTCGATCCGATCCTCGACCCGGTGCCTGTGCGCGACGTCCTGAGCCAAGGCAAGCCGCGCTTCATCGAGGACATCGCGCTGACGCCGGACGCGACGCTCGCGCTCGTGCCGCACGTCTTGCACAACGTCAACCACGACGTCGCGCACGCGTTTGCGGTGCCGCACGCGCTGAACCGCGTGTACCCCGCGCTGACCGTGCTCGACGCCGCGACGGCGACGTTTGGTGCGCCGCAGGACCGCTCGGCGCGCTTGCACCACGAGCTCGCGGATGAGCCGACGCCGGCCGAGGCCGTGCCGTACGGCGCCAGCAACACCTCGCTCGCGGGGAACCGCATCGTGCTCGGCGCGCTCACTCCGCCGCTCCTCGGCCAGGATCTCGAGCTCGTCGTCGCAGGTGTGCAGCCCGGCGACGTCGCGGTGGTCGTGCTC
>Ga0163154_10004449_pt1 | contig 18377 bp, 17 predicted proteins | sample OliLakLV19MP9P1_FD_148649 | JGI IMG/M metagenome (GOLD analysis project Ga0163154, IMG submission 148649) | Freshwater microbial mat bacterial communities from Lake Vanda, McMurdo Dry Valleys, Antarctica - Oligotrophic Lake LV.19.MP9.P1 | ecosystem: Environmental > Aquatic > Freshwater > Lake >...
GTCATATTGATGGGCCGGGGGAAATTCTGGAATTTGAGCGCCGCGGGGCCGACCATTTTCTTCGGGTGTCGGTACCATCCGGATACAATCGATACGTGATTCACAAGGGCAGCATCGCGATCGACGGCATCTCGCTGACGGTTGCGGAGGTGGACGAGCACTCGCTCGCGGTCTGGCTGATTCCGCATACGCTGGCGGTGACCAATCTGCGTGATCGGGCGGTGGGGCAGCAGGTCAATCTGGAGTTCGACCTCCTGGGCAAGTACGTGGAGAAGCTGTTGGGCACCCGGGGGTCGACCCTGGTTGGTTGACGTCCGACTTCATGCAAGCGATCCTTCATGCCCTGATCGAGGAACTGCGCCGACTGAAGGCCGGAGGGGTCAAAACGGTGAACGTTTCGCCTGAGACCGTGGCGGATTTACGGGTCGCATTGGCCCGACGTCGGCGATCCGTGCCCGCAGCCCTGCCGGTGATCTCCCCGATCGAACGGGGATCCGACCGGACGGTGGAGAAGGCGGCCATGCGTTCCCCAGGGTTGCCAGCGGTGATTGCCCCGACGAAGTCTGATCCGCCGCGGGCTGGGTCATTGCCTTTGGCCAAGTCCTTTGTACTTCCGCCGGGGGAAAAGCGGCAGCGAATGGAGTGGCTGCGCCAACGCGTGTTGGGTGACGAGGTGTGCCAGTCTCACCTGCGGCCAGGCAAGAAGTTGGTGGTGGGCGTAGGAAACCTCGACGCAAAGGTCTTCTTCTGCGGGGAGGCCCCGGGGGCGGAGGAGGAGCTCGTCGGCGAGCCCTTCGTCGGACCCGCAGGACAGTTGCTGACCCGCATGATTCAGGCGATGGGCCTTACCCGGGACGATGTCTACATTGGGAACATCATGAACTGGCGGCCGGAAACACCGACATCACTGGGACAAGAGCAGGTGGGAAACCGGCCCCCGACAGCCGAGGAGCTGGAGTATTGCCTTCCCTTCCTGCGGGCGCAAATGGAGATCGTCAATCCAGACGTAGTCGTGGCCTTGGGCTCCACGGCCGCACAGGGGTTCTTTGGTTCGGGAAGTTTCAAGGCGCTCGGAGAAATTCGCGGCCGTTGGAAACTTTTCGCTGAAAAGCCGGTCATGGTGACCTACCACCCAAGCTACATTCTGCGTAACGGGTCGAACCGTTCCAAGCGCGCCATCTGGGAGGATCTGCTCCTCGTGATGGAGCGGATAGGTTTGTCGATCTCCGATAAGCAGCGCGGGTACTTTCTCGACCGAAAATGATTCGAAGCTTCCGTTTCCCCCGCCGAACCTTGTGGACGCTGGCCGCGCTGATCGCCGCGACTGCGGCGGTTTCGATCCAGGCGGCCGCAGATTTTGCGCGCGATGATCTCCTCGAACGTGCCAGGGTGTTGGCTGGACGGCCCTATCAACCACGCGACTCCAAGGTTGCAGTTTCTCTGACCGGCCTGAGTTACGACGCCTACCGGATGATTCAGTTCGATAACGCTCGCAGTTGGTGGGGCGCGGAGAATCTTCCCTTCCTCTTGCAGTTTTTTCATCCGGGCTTTGTCCACGACAGGACGGTGCAGATCGCCGAACTGAACGACGGCCGGGCGACGCCCATTGCCTTTGATCCGGCGATGTTTCGTTACAGTGGCGGGTTAAAGATGACTGGCCTGCCGGTGGACATGGGCTTTTCTGGATTTCGGGTCCATCACCGAATGAGTCCGGCCTCACGCTTTGGTGAAGTCGTGGTCTTTCAAGGAGCGAGCTACTTTCGGGCGATCGGTCTGGACCAACGCTATGGATTGTCGGCCCGCGGTTTGGTGATCGACACCGCAGAACCCGACGGTGAGGAGTTCCCGCTTTTCGAAGAGTTTTGGGTGGAACGGCCTGCGCCGGGGGCCGGGCACTTGATCGTCCACGCCTTGATGGACAGCCCCTCCGCGACCGGAGCATTTCAGTTCCTCATTCGTCCCGGCTCATCCACGACGATGGACGTCCAGGCGAGTGTCTTCCTTCGGGCCGGAAGCGACGTTCGAACGCTCGGAATCGCGCCGCTGACGAGTATGTTTTGGCATGGCGAGTCGTCCGGCACGATCAACAACGACTACCGGCCCGAAGTACACGACTCGGATGGATTGATGATCCAGCGAGGCAACGGAGAATGGGTCTGGCGCCCGCTTTCCAACCCGGTAAAGACCCGTGCGGTGGCCTTTGGTGACGAAGATCCCAAGGGCTTTGGGCTCGTGCAGCGGGATCGGCGGTTCTCCAGCTATGAAGATTTGGAGGCGTGTTATCACCTCCGGCCAAGCGCGTGGGTCGAGCCGTTGGGCAAGTGGGGAAAGGGCCAGATTCGTTTGATTGAGATACCGACCTCGGATGAGACCAACGATAACATTGTCGCATTCTGGGTGCCGGAGCGATCGCCCCAACCGGGTGAGGCGCTGAATTATTCCTATCGGCTCCACTGGTTCATGGAGACCGGGAAAGGGGCAATCCAGCCGCCGGGTGGGCGTGCAGTCGCGACTCGACTGGGTCGGAGTCGTACGCATCAACCTGATTTACAGCGATTCGTGATCGATTTTGAAGGTGCCGATCTTCCGCGAGAGACGGACGTCGAGGGCTTGGAGGTGGTTCTCGACGTGGGACCGGGGGCCGAGCGGATACACCAGGGGCTTCAGCGGAATCCGTTTAATCAAACGTGGCGGGTGGCCCTCGCACTTCGTCCGGATGGAACGGGTCGTCCGGTCGAACTCCGCTGCTTCCTGCGGCGGCATTCGGATGTGCTGACCGAAACATGGAGTTATCTTTGGCAACCGTGAAAGTCCTCCAAGGCGTTGGTAGCTGGAGTCGGGTGTGGGGCTCAGGCGCTTGCCGGCTCATCGGGCAGACACCGGAATCGACGGATCGACCATGAGTTTGGAACCTGAGTCGCCCTCGTTGATCGACGGACCGTTGACACCTTTTCGACCCCGAACCGGATCGATGGAAGCGTGGAATGCCGCGTACGTGCGCGTCGAAGACTATCTCCGGGCCCATCGTATCCATAATCGACTGCATCAGAGCCGGTTGATTCAGGCCCTCTTGGAGCGAGCCGCACAGCGCCATCAGGCGAATCCGGCCCTGGATCCGACCACGCTGGCGGCCGAGGAGGCGGCGTTAGCGATGGACGAGTGGTTCTCCGAGCTGCTTGGAGAGAAGGATCTTGCTCACGACCGGATCGCCGTGGAGGGAAGGGTGGCCCTGCTGCTTTCCGACGGAACGCAGAAGTGGCCCTACGCCTTTCTCGACCTGAGATCGATTCCCGGGGATTTTTCACGGGCAATGCAGGAGAGTTCACTTCAGGCGGGTCCGGATTTGGCGGTGTCGAGCATGGTGCCGCGCGAAATCGACCTCGGACCGATCAGTGAGGCTGCCGGTGAAACCCTTGAGCGGATAGAAAAGTGGCCGGTAGTACGCACGCTGCTGCTTTGGGCGGTCTTCGTCGCAACGCTTGCCGCAATCTTCTATGCAACCCGTTGATTCAGATTCCGCGTTCTCACGGATAAAGCTTCGACCCCCATCCATGGTGGTGCTGGACCGCGTCTGCCCCGTCGGGAGGCGTAGATGAAGCTTTTTGTGACCGAGCAACCTGAGCCGGGGAGGCTTGCGCGTCGGCGCGCCACCTTCTTCTCGTCCGCGTTTTTGCTTACCAGTCTGGCGACCTGGTTCATGGCGGACCTGCTCTGGCAGACGGAAGGAATCAATGGCATTGAATGGGTTTTGCTCCCGCTGTTCGTCGTGCTTTTTTCCCACGTCGCGATTGGCTTTGTGACGGCGTTGTTGGGGTACTATGTGATCAATCGAGGAGGCGATACCCGGCGGATCCACAACTCGATTGACTGGTCGCGGGAGTCGCCGCCACTGGCATCGACGGCCATCGTCATGCCGGTCTATAACGAGGACGTTTCCCGGGTGTTTGAAGGGCTTCGCGTGATCTATCGATCCTTGGAGGAAACCGGACAGATCCGGCATTTCGACTTTTTCATTCTGTCCGACTCGAATCAGCCGAACCAATGGATCCAGGAGGAAGTTGCCTGGATTGAGCTCTGCAAACAGGTGCGGGGTCTGGGTCGGATTTTCTATCGCAAACGCCGTCAGCAGATCAACAAGAAGGCCGGCAACGTTGCTGATTTCCTCCGTCGGTGGGGACGCAAGTATCGTTACATGGTCGTGCTCGACGCGGATTCGCTGATGAGTGGAGAAGCGCTCGTCAAGCTCGTGCAGTTGATGGAGCGCAACCCCCGGACGGGGATCATTCAAACAGCACCGCGCATCGTCAACGGCGAGTCCCTCTATGCGCGGGTAATGTCGTTCGCGAACCGGCTTTACAGCCCGCTTTTCCTCGCCGGCCAAAACTATTGGCAGGGTCCGGACGGCAACTATTGGGGCCATAATGCGATTATTCGCGTACAGCCTTTCATTGAGCATTGCGCGTTACCCGATCTTCCTGGAAGCGAACCGTTCGGTGGCCGCATTCTCTCGCACGATTTTGTCGAGGCGGCGCTGATGCGCAAAGCAGGGTGGCAGGTCTGGCTCGCCGAGGACATCGACGGTACGTATGAGGAGGGCCCGCCGACCCTGATCGATGCCGCCAAACGCGATCGTCGGTGGTGTCAGGGGAATCTCCAGCACACCTGGCTGCTGACGGCACGCGGGTTCCGTCCCGCCAATCGGTTCCATCTGCTGATGGGAGTGATGGGCTATGTCTCGTCCCCACTTTGGTTGTTGTTCCTTGTTCTTTCGACAATTCACGCGTTCAACCAGGTCGGGGTCGATCTGCCCGATTCTGAACGGTTGGCTGCGACGTCAGTTTTTGGTTACGTGATGCAGGTTCCGGCGGCGCTGACGCTGTTTGGATTGACCATGTTGCTGCTCTTCCTGCCGAAGATCATCGGCTTGATCGTGGTTCTTCAGCGTCCGGATGAGGCCAGGCGATTTGGCGGCCGGGCGCGCCTCGCATTGAGTGCGGTCCTGGAAACGGTTGTCTCCACATTGATCGCGCCGGTGGCGATGCTCTTCAACACCAAGTTCGTGGTCGTCACCCTGCTGGGGCAGGGTGTTTCCTGGGTGCCTCAGAAACGTGGAGCGGACGACGGGACCGATTGGAGGGAAGCGATCCTGACTCATGGTGAGCAGACCGTCTTCGGGCTGGTCTGGGGGGTGTCGTCGTTCATCCTGCTGCCAAGCTTCTTCTGGTGGCTGAGCCCGGTGCTCACGGGATTGGTTTTTTCCATTCCCCTGTCGATTGCCTTGAGCAAGGTCGTCTATGGACAGGTCACCCTTCGACTTGGACTCTTTCTTACGCCGGAGGAGGTTGATCCGCCGGAAGTGATCCGTCGACTGCAGCGAAACTTGGGCGAATGTTATCAGCACCTTCAGCCCTTGGAGAAACTCAGGGCGGATTATGGACTCCTTCAGGCGGTGGTCGACCCTTACGTCAACGCCGTCCATGTATCACTCCTCCGGCAGCGGCGCCCGAGCGAGGAATCACGCGATTACTTCGCGCACCTTCGCCGCAGGCTATTGAACGAGGGTCCAACCACCCTGTCCGTGAAGGAGAAGATGGCCCTGATGCTCGATGCAGAGTCGATGGTCTGGTTGCACGAGGAACTTTGGCGGCAACCCAGCTCCTCGCTGGCGGATTGGTGGCGCTTGGCGGTTCGTCAGTACAACGTGCTGACGGCTGCACCGATCACCGCGCTTTATCGCTGAACAGAGCGCCTCACAGAAGACGTTCCAGTTCTTCTTTGGCCGCGGAAAACTCGGCCTCGATCTCCGGTATGTTTGCACCGAGTACCGCCAGATCATGACTTTTCGAGTCGTGCTCCAGACGCTCGGCGGCGGTGCGGAGCCTTGCCGCACCAAGGTTGCTGGAGCTTCCCTTGATGCTGTGCGCGGCCCGGGAAAACGTGGCCACGTCCCCGGTGGCATGGCTTCGTTTGAGCTCCAGGATTCGTGCGGGCGTGTCCTCGAGAAAGACGCCGATGATCTCGCGGAAGAACGAATCGTCCTCCGGGCTCAGGGCGCGGAGATTTTCGATCGCTTCCTGATCGATGATGGGTTCGGTGGTCATGGTGCGGTCTCCGGTGCAGAGTGTCAGGAGGCCCATTCAAAGGAGGTGTTGGCCTCGATCTCCTCGATGGTCGTAAGACCCAGAAGCACCTTTTTCAGGCCATCGTAACGCAATGGTTTGAAACCGACTTTGGTTGCCGCCCGGGTGATCTCTTGAACGCTCTTTCCCTCCGAAATCAGGGTCCGGATCTCCTCGGTGACCAGGACCATTTCATGAAAGGCGATGCGTCCCTTGTATCCTGTTCCTCGGCACGAGGAACAGCCGCGTCCCCGGAAGAACGGCACGTCGGTCAATCCTTCGTCCTGGAAGTATTTTCGCAGCGTGTCTCGGGAAGGTTGATACGGCTCCTTGCAGTTCTCGCAGATGCGCGCGGCGAGACGTTGGGCGAGCACGCCGATGACCGAGGGGGCGACCATGTAGGGTTCCACTCCGATCTCCAGCAGTCGGATGATGGCCTGCGCGGCGGTATTGGTGTGAAGCGTGGCAAAAACGATGTGACCGGTGAGGGCGGCCTCGGTCGCAATCTTTGCAGTTTCCAGATCGCGGATTTCGCCGATGAGGATGACGTCGGGATCCTGGCGCAGAAGGGAGCGCAGGATGGTCGAAAACTTCAGGTCAATGTGGCTGTTGACCTGCGATTGGGTCACGCCCGCCAGTTGGATTTCAACCGGATCCTCGATCGTTGAAATGTTGATGTCAGGCTTGTTGATCTCGTGCAGGGCCGAGTAGAGCGTGGTTGTCTTGCCGGAGCCGGTCGGTCCGGTGACGAAGATGATTCCATTCGGGTTTTGAATCAGTCGTTTGAATGGCTGGAGGATCGTCTGGGAGACCATCATCTTGTCCAGCGTGAGCATCGTCTTCTTGCCGCTCATCGCGAGGATGCGGAGCACGATCTTCTCTCCGTACTGGGTGGGGACAGCGGAAAGACGGAAGTTGGCGGTGGCGCTACCGACAGGAAGAGAGAAGCGACCGTCCTGCGGAAACCGAGACTCGGCAATGTTGAGCTGAGCCAAAATTTTCAGGCGTGAGATGATTGCCCGGTGGAGCTTTCGCGAATACGTGAGGATCTCGCGCAGATTGCCGTCGATGCGGAATCGGATACGGGACTGTGCCTCCTGAGGTTCGATATGGATGTCCGTGGCCCGTTCCCGGAGCGCATAGTAAATCACCTCGTCAAGGATCTTGACCAGCGATTCGGAGTCGGCGAGCGCTGCCAATTTGTCAGCGGCGAGGTCAGGCTGGTCGAAAATGTTGGAGCGTTCGAGTTCGCTCAGGCTCTCCTCGAGGTTCTTTTCGCTCGAGTACTGGATGAGGATGGCGTCCTCGACGTCGCGAGGCAGAGCAAAGACGGGAGATATCGGAATTTGCGCAATCTGTCCGAGGCGCTTGACCAAGTCCGCGTCGTTCGGTGTGGCCATCGCGGTCGTCAACACGCCGTTGATGACGTAGAGGCCGATTGCGCGGACTTTCCTGGCAATTTCGAGGGGTAGCTTCTGCACTGCCTCGTCGGTTGTGACCGACGCAAATGGGTCCACGTAAGCCACGTTGAGCGAATCAGCCCAAAGGCGACACGCGTCGTCTTTGTTGGTGTACTTCGCGTCCACAATGGCCTGCACCAAGCCGATCGTGCCGGCATGCTGTTTGACGAGCGCGTCGAGCTCGCTGCCGAAATCAAAGTTTGGCAGCTCGCGGATTTGTTCGACGAAGCGATTACTTTGAGGGTTTAGCACGTCGTTTCTGCTTATTCTGGAAGAGTTTACCGATCTCGAGCTGATTGAGACGCTCCATCGCAAACGAGCCCGTGGTGCGCTCGAGTTTCAGCTCGGCGAGCATTTCGGGCAGGGAATAACGGACCTCTGCCAAGCCGGGAACCTTGGGTGTGGATTCGGCAGATTCGTCAGGAGTAGACGAGGCGGATCGGCTCATGCGGATTCAGAGAAGGCTTGGGTCTGCGGAGAGGGTGGAAAGTGTTGAGTTTTCAACGGCTTCGGGGGGCATGGCCTAAAGCTTAATATCTGCAGACTACTCGGATCCAAAGACTGCTTCGATCGTTTCGGACAGGCTCTTCGTGATCTCGGCGCGTGGTGTGTCCTTCCGGATGTAACTCGATGCGCCCAAGTCCAACGCCTCCTCAACGGTCTGCCGATTTGCCAGTGAGGTAAGCATGATGACAACGGCTTCTGGATCGATCCGTTTGATCTCCCGCAGTGTGCCGAGCCCATCCAAGATGGGCATGTTGACATCCAGGAGAACGAGGTCCGGCTTCTCGCGTTGGTAGATCTCGACCGCTTCCCTTCCGTTTTGGGCCTCAAGGATCTGTGGCTCCCCCAAGCTGCGGACGATCAGGCCAACGAACTTGCGCACGTGCGCTTCATCGTCAACCAACAGGACTTTTCCGGCAAATTTCATCAAGCAAGGGGGAGTGTCACGCGGAATTCACATCCGCGAGCGGTTAGGTTCTCTGCAGTAATGGTGCCACGATGCGCTTCTACGATATTTCGGCAAATTGCCAGCCCGAGACCGGTGCTTTTTTCTCCACCGGTAGGTTTAACGGACAAACGTCCAAAATCTTTAAATAACTTGTCGCGCTCTCCATCTGGAATCCCCGGGCCTTCGTCTCTCACGGATAAGCTTACCGTGGAGTCGTTTGAAGTAATTTCGACAGTGATACTCGCTCCGGGTGGCGAGTACTTGATGGCGTTGCTGACCAGGTTATCCACGACCTGCCGGAACTTCTGAGGATCAAGCGGAAGCAAGGGCACCACTGCAGGATGAATGAGGTGTACCTTGGTCTTCTTCTTGGCTGCCTCCATGTTCATGAGGTGGACGGCGCGGCTAACCAGTTCGATGATAACTGTCGGTTCAGGGCGAATCTTGAGTGCCCCCGCTTCGATCGTGGCGACATCCAGTAGTTCATTTACCAAATCGAGCATTTGATGGCTCGTGGCGTGGATCATCTGCACTAACTCGAGTTGTTCATCATTGAGTGGTCCGATGGTTGTATCCTGAAGAAATTCGGCGAGTCCGCGAATCGATGCCAACGGGTTTCGCAAGTCGTGCGCCGCCATCCCAAGAAAACGGTTTTTCGCCTCATTGGCCTTGCTCAGTTGATCGACCAAGCTCTTCTGCTGTTCACTGAGCACACGGTTGTAAAGATGAGTTCGAATTCTCGCCACCGCCTCCTTTGCTCGGAACGGCTTAGGCAGGTAATCGACCCCTCCGGCGCGCAGTCCTTCCACCACATCATCGGACTGGGTTTTGGCCGTGATAAAAATCACGGGTGCGGTGTCTGAGCCATACGTTGCGTGAAGGGTTCGACACGTGTCTAACCCGTTGATTCCCGACATCATGACATCGAGCAATACCAAGTCGGGCTGAAAGATTGCGTAGCGCTCGAGCGCTCTTTCGCCTGAGTCCGCCGTTTCGAGCGCGTAGCCCTCGCCTTTGAGGATTCCATGAAGAATCCTCAAATTGAGTCGATCATCATCAACAATCAGGATCTTGCGTCCAGACAGCAAGTTCAGTCGCTGGTCATCGGATGGACGGGGTTGATCGGTTGATAAGATCGGCATGGGTGTAACCCTCATATCTTTAGGGTTTCAACCCGCGAGCGCAAGCGTGCCAACAGGGTAACTGTGACGGTTGATGAAATTGTAAACATATCAAAATATACGGATATGTTGATATTCAACTTGCCTGAAGCCGTGTGGTTGGGTTCTTTCGATTCCTTTCCTTATGGCAAACTCCTTCGTCTTTTCCTCGGAATCCGTGGGTGAGGGTCACCCCGACAAAGTCGCCGACTTGATCTCAGACAGCGTCTTGGACGCGTGCCTCGCGGTCGACAAGACGAGTCGCGTCGCCTGCGAGACCCTCGTGAAATCAAATGCCGTGGTCCTCGCCGGAGAGATCACGATCCCGAAAATCGGTCGGAAACCGATCGATTCGGTCATCAACGTTGGCACGGTGGTTCGCGATGCGATTCGCGAAATTGGTTACGTCAACGAGGACGATGTTTTTCACGCCGACAAGGTGTTCATCCATAATCTGCTGACCACCCAGTCTCCAGATATTTCCCAAGGCGTGGATGCTCGGAAAGTGAAAGGCAAGAAGACCGCCGAACAGGGGGCCGGGGATCAAGGCCTGATGTTCGGTTACGCCTGTAACGAGACTCCCGAACTCATGCCGACGCCGGTGATGTTTGCCCATCGTTTGGGACGCGAGTTGACGGCCATTCGCAAAAGCGGTCGGGTGAATTGGCTGCGCCCGGATGCCAAGTCCCAAGTTTCCGTCCGCTACGAAGACGGCGCGCCCGTTGAGGTCGTCAACGTCGTGATTTCAACCCAGCATACCGAGTCGGTCAGCCATGCTGAAATCGAGTCTTTCCTGATCAAGAATGTAATCGAGAAGGTCATTCCGGCCAAGCTCCTCAACCGTCGCTCGGAATTTCTGATCAACCCGACGGGGCGTTTTGTGGTCGGCGGCCCTCAAGGTGACTCAGGCCTGACGGGTCGGAAAATCATCGTCGATACGTACGGCGGTTGGGGCCGCCACGGCGGTGGCGCGTTCTCCGGCAAGGATCCGTCCAAGGTCGACCGGTCGGCCGCCTACATGGCCCGCTGGGTGGCCAAGACCATCGTTGCCTCAGGTTTGTCGACGATCGCCGAGCTCCAAGTGGCCTACGCGATTGGTCATCCCAAGCCCGTCAGCGTCTTCGTCGACACCTTCGAAACCGGACGTGTACCGGATGAGCTCATCGCCCTCGCCGTTCAGGAAGTGTTCAGTTTCAAGCCGGCGGACATCGTCCGGCAGCTGGACCTCCTCCGCCCAATCTATCGACAGACGACCAACTACGGACATTTCGGGAAAACCGGATTGTCCTGGGAGGTCACCAATCGGTCCGCCGCCCTCAAGGCAGCGGTCAAGAAGCTCGGAGCCTGATCCTCTTCCTTCGGCTTGGTGCTCCGCTGCAATCTGCGGGCGCATCCTGCCTCGTTTATAATTCGTTCGATTCCCTCTTTTGCCATGTCAGACACGCTTATTCGTACCGCCTCGCAACAGGACTTTCACGTCAAAGATCTTTCCCTCGCCGAATGGGGCCGGAAGGAAATCAATGTCGCCGAGCATGAGATGCCGGGACTGACCGCTCTGCGCCGGAAATTCGGGGCCTCCAAGCCCCTCAACGGGGTACGAATCACCGGATCGCTTCATATGACCATTCAGACTGCGGTCCTGATCGAAACCTTGATCGAATTGGGTGCGTCAGTTCGTTGGGCTTCCTGTAATATTTTCTCCACCCAGGACCACGCAGCGGCAGCGATTGCCAAGACCGGCGTCCCGGTGTTCGCTTGGAAAGGTGAGACCCTCGAGGAATATTGGAATCTGACTTGGAGAGCGGTCCTCCATCCGGGCGGGCAGGGTCCAGAGTTGGTTGTGGATGACGGAGGTGATGTCACGCTCCTCCTTCACAAAGGGTACGAGCTCGAGAATGGTTCCAAATGGGTCGACTCGGCTTCAGGTTCGCACGAGGAACAGGTGATCAAGAATCTCCTCAAGCGGATCCATGCCGAAGACCCAATCGTCTTCTCGCGCATGGTGAAACATTGGCGCGGCGTTTCCGAGGAGACCACGACGGGTGTCCATCGTCTTTACCAGCTGCATGAGGCGGGCAAGCTTCTCGTGCCGGCGATCAATGTGAACGACTCGGTGACGAAGTCGAAGTTCGACAATCTTTATGGCTGCCGGGAGTCGCTTGCTGATGGCTTGAAGCGCGCGACCGACGTGATGATCGCGGGCAAAGTCGCTTGCGTCTGCGGATACGGTGATGTCGGCAAGGGCTCGGCCCATTCACTGCGCGGTTTCGGAGCCCGCGTGATCGTGACCGAGATCGATCCAATCAACGCGCTGCAGGCGGCGATGGAAGGCTTCGAGGTCAACACCCTCGAGAGTACCTTGGGAACCGCCGACATCTACGTCACGACCACGGGTAACCGGGATGTCATCACCTTGGAACACCTTCAGCAGATGAAGGATCAGGCGATCGTGTGCAATATCGGTCACTTCGACAACGAGATCCAGGTCGATCGGCTGTTCAACGCTCCCGGCGTGAAGCGGATCAACATCAAACCGCAGTACGACCAGTTTGTCATGCCGAGCGGTCGCAACATCTATCTTCTGGCTGAGGGTCGCCTGGTAAATCTCGGCTGCGCCACGGGGCATCCGTCTTTTGTGATGTCAAATTCGTTTACGAACCAGACCTTGGCTCAAATCGATCTCTGGAACAATCGGGACACCTACGCGGTGGGGGTGTATCGACTACCCAAGCACCTTGATGAGGAAGTCGCTCGCCTGCATTTGGACAAGATCGGGGCAAAACTCACGGTCCTCTCCAAAGATCAGGCTGGCTACCTCGGCGTTCCCGTCGAAGGACCCTACAAACCGGAACACTATCGGTACTGATTCGACCCTTGTCGCTTTTTCGCCGCGTCGCTTTCGACGCGGCTTTTTTTCGCCCGCTGGGACATGCCTCCCGGGTTTCGAAGGGGGTGCAACGCGTGGGTTAGGAAGTGAATCGCAGGGGAGAACACTTTCTAAAAAGCGGGGAACTGCCTTTTGTAAAACTAGTTAAACTCACAAAGCAGTTTTAAACATAGGTTTGTGACCTAAGTCACTTAATAATACTTGCGCGCAGGCTCCCTCCGAGGGTACGTTTTATTCTCTTTCGACCATGAATTCTGCGTCGCCTGCGCCCAAGCCTCTCTCCGCCAACGAAGCGATCAAGTCGGCGTCGCACCTTTTGAGAGGAACGATCGCAGCTGATCTGGCCGATACCTCGAGGGGGGCGATTTCCGACGACAATGGTCAGTTGACCAAGTTTCACGGCCTTTATCTGCAGGATGACCGGGATCAGCGTTTGGCTTTGAAGCGAGCGGGGCAGGAGAAGGCCTTCTCCTTCATGCTTCGCGTGCGCCTTCCCGGAGGGCGTTGCACGCCGGCGCAGTGGCTCGTGCTCGACGGGTTGGCCGATCGGGTGGCCAATGAATCGCTCCGGTTGACCACCCGGCAGACCTTTCAGTTCCATGGCGTGCTTAAGGGGAACCTGAAGCCGTTGATCAAAGGCATGCATGCGGTGCTGCTTGATTCGATCGCGGCGTGCGGTGACGTGAATCGAAATGTCATGGCCCCTCCCAACCCTGAGCGGAGTCCGATTCTCCAGCAGGTTTATGAACATGCGCGGGCGTGGAGCGAATTCGCGCTGCCGAGGACCCGGGCCTATCACGAAATTTGGCTCGATGATGAGCGGGTCGCCGGAGGCGAGACGGAGGAAGAAACGCTTTATGGGGCGACTTACCTGCCCCGCAAGTTCAAGACGGGTTTCGCGCTGCCGCCCTCCAACGACGTGGATGTGTTTTCTCAGGATTTGGGTTTCATCGCAATCGTGGAAGGCGATCGTCTGGTCGGTTACAATGTGACGGTCGGCGGAGGCTTGGGGATGAGCCATGGGAATCAGGAGACATTTCCCCGTTTGGCTGATGTGCTCGGCTTCATTGATCCGAGTCAGGTCAACGCTGTGGGATCCGCCGTTCTCGCAACCCAGCGTGATCATGGCGATCGGACGAACCGGAAGCATGCCCGGCTCAAATACACCATCGAAGACCGCGGGTTGGCTTGGTTTAAGGCCGAAGTGGAAAAGCGCGTGGGATTCTCCTTCGGACCAGCCCGGACCTTTGGGTTCAGCACCATCCAGGATCCCCATGGTTGGCAAAGATGCGCGGATGGCACGTGGTTCTTCGGTTTGCACATCCTCAGTGGCCGAATCAAGGATTTGCCCGACTGGCCGATGAAGACCGCGCTCCGGGAGATTGCGCAGATTCACAGCGGAGACTTCCGGCTGACCCCTTCCCAAAATCTGACGATTTCGGGAGTGACTGAATCTGAGAAACCGGTGATCGACGCCATCCTCAGCCGGCATCGACTTTCCTCTGAGAATGTCCGGTCGGCACTGCGCTTGAACGCGCTTTCCTGTGTGGCTCTGCCCACGTGCGGCTTGGCGTTGGCGGAGAGTGAGCGCGCGCTCCCGGAGTTTCTGGAGCGGTTTGAAACCGTTCTTGAGCAAGCGGGATTAAAGGATGACGCGATCAGCCTGCGCGTTACGGGTTGTCCCAATGGTTGCGCGCGGCCCTACTTGGCTGAGATTGGCTTTGTTGGAAAGGCACCGGGAAAGTACGCGCTTTATTTGGGTGCGAGCTACGAGGGGACCCGATTGAATCGCCTGTTTGCGCCGAGCGTCACGTTGGACAATGCGGTCGAGTTGCTGACGCCGGTGATCAAGCGTTACGCGTTGGAACGAACGGGGAATGAGCGCTTCGGCGATTGGTGTGATCGGGTGATTCTGCCGTCGGACGCCACCTTTCATACGATCGGTACCAAAGTCTGATCGGATCGAAGGCATCAGGCCCGCGAGGATTCCCTCTTGCACCGAGAAATGCCCTTGCACTTTCCGGCAAGGCCCTATGCTTCTGAGTTCTTGGTCTGGAGAGATGGCTGAGTGGTCGATAGCGGCGCTTTGCTAAAGCGTTGTAGGTGTAAAAGCCTACCGGGGGTTCGAATCCCCCTCTCTCCGCCAAGTTTTTACACCGTCAGGACGTAAATTTCCCTGACAAGTATAGTCATGATAAGTACTTTGCGTTACATGTGAATTAACCTCATTTGTGCCAGCATTTGCCTCCGAATGACCGTCCCGGGCTAAATTTTGTGAGTCTATTTGTGAGGATGAACTCGCGTTTGCAATAAGGGTCGGCGCGGCGGGGTGCTGAGTCGGTCCGTCGAATGTCCAACCCATGGCGTAAACGGCATCAAAAGTCGGCAGACAGGACACGTCGGTGTAGATGTTGGCAGTGAGTCGAGGATCGGAATGTCGCAGGAGTTCTTGGGCGGTGCGCATGGCCACACCCTGTTGGGCGAGTTGATCTATGCGGTCAGCCAGCACTGGAAGCAGAAGAGTCAGCACAGGGCCGCCCGCCGCAGGTGGAGATCGGTCAATCGATGGAATTCAGCCTCCTGGCTTCAGCGTCGATCAGGCGAGAAAGAGATCCGCGCGCACAGCAAACCGGGCGGCGAGTTTCTTGAGGTGATCAGCCGTCAGGTTACGGGAACCCTTGAGAATGCGGTAGGCGATTGAGCGATTGACCCCAACGATGTCGCCCAGATCGGCGGCGGTGAGGTCGTTTTCCTCCAACAGGAACTTCAGGGCCTCGATGCCCTTCACCGGCTTCGGCTCCGGGACATTTTCGCTTTCGTAGTCCTCGACCAGCTTGGCCATGATGGCGAGATAGTCGTCCTGGTCATGGTTCAGCTTGTGGCCGGCAAGCGCGTGAACGATCTCCACCGCGTTGTCGTAGACCACCGTGTCATGGATCGGACGCGGCATGTGCAAGGCGACGAGACCGGAGTAAGTCTTGGGCAGACGGGCGAAATTAAGCGTGGCGGCTTTCATAGCGTGTATTTCCAGGTGTCTTTGTCGTAGTCCGCATGGGTCAGGAACCGCAGGGTGAAGACCTCCTGGCGATTGTAGTGAATGGCGGTGATGAGACGAAAATCGTTCGTGATGTTGAAAACGGTGACCGTCCTTCCGCTCTTAACGGTGACTTGGTCCGCGTGAGGAAGGGACTGGCGGGTCTGGGCGAGATCCAGCCACTTGGCCGCGCGAGTAACGCGATGCCAGTGAGCCAAGGGCGCCCTCGCATTGGGATAAGTGACCTTGGACGCTTCAAGGAACTTTCGAGTGATGATCCGCATCGGGTCGAGGAGTAGTTGTGACCAAAATGGTCACAACGTCAAGCGAAGGAGATGAACGATGCAGATGATGCTTGGAGCGCCCTCGCGGATGGCAGTGCGGAACACCTCGCGTGGGTGAACGAGGGTGGAACTCATGGTTTCCGAACTGACCTCGCACAGTTTGCGCAAACGAACCTCGCGATCAAGGCACAGGACCCAGAACTTTTCGACCTCCAGGGCATGGGCGATTGGCATCATGTGGCGTGCAATGGCGTCAGCGCAGTCCATGACCGGTGCAACCCGGGACGGCCCCATCATGATCCGCCGGGCGATTTCGTTGATGGCGACGAGCAGGTGGGCTTTTCCGCGACCGACACCCGGCACTCGTCGGAATTCCCCGGCCTGCCAGGTCCGCTGACTTCACTTTCAATTGCTCCCCTAAAGCTTTGAGCTGGTGTTGCCCTTCAAAGTCCAGACGAATGCGACTGTCACCATAAAGGGACACCCTTGTCGCGGCCCTGTTCGTCGACCGACTGGCAGTTGACCGAGCTGCAGGCCGTCATGCTGGGACGGCAGACGGTCGCGACAAGTTGGATGTGAAGAGATGCCGGACGCGTTTCGCAGTGAGTTCCTGTTTAGCAAAATGCTCCGCCTCGAAGGCGACGAATCCCCCATGTTCGGCGAACACCAGATCGGCCGGGGCGACGGGGGGGGGTGGTGTCCGCGGCGCGAATGGCCGCCACGAGGAGCATCGAGATCGTTGGGAGAAACGGGATTTTCAAGGAGGGGGATAGTTTGGTCGGAAATTGCAAGGCTGAGAAGGGGCCGAGCTCACTCGCGGCAGGAACAGGGAATGGCGTCGAGCTGCGTGGCCCGATGCCGAAGGAAATTATGTAAGCGAAGCCGGGGCGAGCTTCGCTGCGGCGGGCTCACGCGTACGCCAGAGGATGTACCCGGCCAACGGATGCAGGCAGGCTCCACCCACGAAGAGGGCGGTGTAACCAAAATGATCGACGAGCGAACCAGCGAGCTGATTGAACAGAATGCTGCTGATGCCGGAGAGCGCACTGAGCACGCCAATGGTGGTGGCGATCGTGCCCTTGGGCGCGAGTTCGCTGACCATGACACCTGCCAGGATGACCCAGCAATTCGTCATGAACAAACAGAGCGTGATCAGTGCGAGTACGACCGGGCCGGAATGCGGCACCAACGGCGCCAGTGCGGCCGCGGGGGCGAGGCACGCCAGCAGCCGCAGCGTGCGACTGCGAGCCGTGGCGGGATCGCCGGTTTTCTTGATCTGCCGGTCGGACCAGGTGCCGACGGCGATGTTGGCCAGCGGCACGAACACCCACGGCAGCCAGGTCCACCGTCCGATCTCGGCGAGGCTCCAGCCGGCGTGTTCCTGGAGGAAACCGGTGTGCCAGTAGTTGAGAAAGAAATAGAACGGATCGGAGACAATGCGGGCGATGATAATGCCGCGCAGCGCGCGCATGCTGAAGATCAGCCGAATGCTCGCGCCCAGACCAAGTTTCGCGGCTGCGGCGCGACTGCTCGCGGACGCGGCGTAGGGTGGGTTCCGATCGCACAGCCACCACAGTCCGGCGACCACCAGACTGTACACGGCGGGCAGGATGAAACACAGCCGCCAGTCGCCACGCAGGGCGAGCCAGACGAGCAAGGGCGGGGCGACGATCGGCGCAAAAGCGCCCATCGCCTGACCGAGTGTCGTGGCAAACGCGCGCCGCGCCGAAGGAAACCACATCGTCATCATCAGGATGATCGACGGTGAGATGCCCGACTCAGCGATGCCCAGCAGCCCGCGTGCCGCCGCCATCTCCGGCAGATTGCGGGCCAGCCCGCAGCCGAGCGTCGCGAACGCCATGCCGACCAGAAAAAGACTCGTGCCGCGGCGCGTCCCCCAGCGGTCGATGATGCGCCCCGAGAACAAGTAGCAGGCGGTGTACGGGACCATGTACGCCGAGATGAGCAGCGCAAAATCGGCGTTGCTCAGGCTGAGCGCGTCGGAGATCGTTGATTTGAGAATGGCGAGCGACTGCCGGTCGAGGTAGAACGCCATGCCGGCAAATGCGGCGACGACGAGCATGCGCCAGGAGCGCCATTCGACCGCGGGGGAGACCGGCGCGGTGGGAACGGTCGATGCAGGAATGGCAAGATTACTCACGAGCGAGCCGGTGGAGCGGTGCGAGGCGACGATGAGGTGTGAAACGGACTGCCCGGAGAGGGCGTGGTACCTGGCACGCTCTCCTCAAGCTGGAGAACCTGCTGGCGCGGGCGCCGCCCCGGATCGATTGCGTCGTCCGTTTATCTGTAAATGTCCGCGGGTGCCGTTCGGTACCGCGCGGTGGTCCGCCGGCGCCGCCTGGCCCGCGGGACCGCCGTTTTACAGATAAACCCACACTCGTTTTGCCGCCACCGCGCGGAGGTACCATCATGATGCCGTCGACCAAGTCCCGTCCCCCGTCCTGCGGTCTGGCACTCCGT
>Ga0163154_10004452_pt1 | contig 18374 bp, 25 predicted proteins | sample OliLakLV19MP9P1_FD_148649 | JGI IMG/M metagenome (GOLD analysis project Ga0163154, IMG submission 148649) | Freshwater microbial mat bacterial communities from Lake Vanda, McMurdo Dry Valleys, Antarctica - Oligotrophic Lake LV.19.MP9.P1 | ecosystem: Environmental > Aquatic > Freshwater > Lake >...
TAAAAGAGTTTTTACGCCCTTCTTATTTAGGAATTGCTATATTTATAGGACTACTTTGGTGGGCACATCCGTGGTTCATTCGTTCAGCAGGTGCCATAGGCTAATAGAATGATCCCAAATAGATTCCAAAGATTGAAAGCAAAATAGATTTTTATTGATGGCAAAGATCGAAGGCATACCTCGAACCTGAGAAAAAGCTATGGCAATTTCCGTTAATGAAAGCAATTTTTCGGACGAAGTTTTAGCCTCCACTATGCCTGTTTTAATTAATTTTTGGGCACCTTGGTGTGGTCTTTGCCGAATCGTTAATCCTTTGCTGGTAAAGCTCCAATCTGACTGTGGAGGGCAAGTCAAGCTAGTTAGCATCAATGCTGACGATAACTTGAAACTAGCGACGGCGTATCGCTTGACTACGTTGCCTACTCTTTTACTACTAGAGCAGGGAACCGTTTTACATCGGTTCGACAACTTTCATAGTTCGGATGAAATCCGCAGCGCAGCGAAAACATTTCAGTCTGCTATCGACGCCCTGCGGACAAGCTATAGCTATACGGCTTAGGCTCTTCGGCAGCAGTTCTGGACACTTCAGCGTCTGCCCACAAGTTCGGCAAAGGTTTGAATTGCAGACAGAGGCAGACTATAGAAGTACTGACGGCGAAACTGATCTTCGCGGACGGCTGCTAAGAATTGGGCGATCGCGTCCGACCGTTGGTCGGCTGCGGCGCTAGGCTGTTCGGCTTTGTCCCGCCGACACCAAAAGTCGCAAGCCGACGCAAAGAGTTCACAGCAGGGGGATGGAGTAATCTCAAAGCCCAGCAGGGTCAATGCCTGTAACCCAAGCTGTAGCGAGCGATCGCCTATATTCAACTTAGTTAAGAGCTGCGTGCGAGTTGCTGATTGAGCCGTGCGACTCAGGTATTTAGCGATCCCAATCAGCATCTGCCAAGTTGCGTCTGGTGTCTTTGCATCAGGAGGAGTATAGGCGATCGCGAGCTGCCGATTAGCGGCGATCGCGCGATATAACGACACTTGAAGTTCGTCCCAGCTGGCGGGGCATTGGGTTAAAAGCAGCACCGTTGCGCTCTCAAGCCGCTCGGCAGTAGGGCGATCGCGCCAGTCGAGTAACCCGTCCAGTTTGAGCTGGCTAGTCTGAAGGTCACTGGCCGGATGCGCTGGGGTTGGACAGACTGCAACCAGTCGAATTTCGTAGTGCTTGCCGCGTTTATCGCCTTCGTAGCTGTTGAAGTCGAGTTCGGCGATCGCATCACACCAGCCAGATGGAATCTCATCTTTATAGTGTCCCCACCAGACACCGGGAAAGCGGACGTTGGTGTCGTCCATGATCTCAAATTCCGTTTTGATGTAGCGCACCGTGCGCCGTTTGAAATCTTGAATATTTTTATGCCAAACCCGATCAAATCGGCAGTTTTTGATCAGCAGTTTGGGAACTGGATTCCCCATGCCGCAAGGTTCTAATAGCTTTAGCTCTCGAAACAGCTCCTGCCCTAGCTCGGCTACTGTGACCACCAAATCGGCCTGAATGACGGCACCCACTCCCACCCCTAACGTGAGCTGCTGCTGGCGTAGCTGCCGATTCATCGCCTCCGCCAAAAGTGGAATATTTTCGACGGGTAAACTCAACCCGGCGGCAAAAGGATGGCCGCCAAAGCTGCGCAGCAGATGGGATTGGTCTTTGACTAGCTGGTACAGGTCGATTTGGTTAATGGAACGAGCTGAGCCACGGGCGAGCTGGATTGGAGGAGATGGTGGAGGAGATAAAGGAGGAAATAGTGGAGGCGATAGTGGAAGAGCGGTTAATAAGGCGTCAGTTTCAGCAGTCTGGCTCGGCACCGGGTCTTCTCCCCGGCTCAGCAAAACCGTAGGACGGCCATATTCCTGCGCCATCTGCCCTGCCACTAGCCCCAAGACACCCACAGACCATTGGGAATCTTCTAGGACAATGATGCTGGTGGTGGAAAGGTCAAGCTGGCTCAGGCGGGCAGTGACCTGCTGGGCGACGTCTTTTTGCAGCGATTTGCGGCGAACGTTGGCCAGTTCGGTTTCATCTGCCAACTGACGGCAGTAGTCTGCATCTTGGCTAGTGAGTAGCTCCACGCCAAACCGGGCATCGCCATGAATGCGGCTGATGGCGTTGATGCGTGGCCCAAGACCAAAGGAAATATCGGTGGGGCGATCGCCTGCTCTACGACAATACTCCAGTAGTTTGGCAATCCCTGGCCGGGGCGGTGGGTTCAGCTTTTGATTGAGTTGCAGCCGTTCGATCCCTATCTGGGCTAGGTAGCGGCAGTCGCCTTTTAGATCGACTAAATCTGCAATCAGCCCGATCGCTACTAAGTCTAACAGTCGCTCTAACGGCTGGCTTGGCACATCCGGCAGGGTTGCGTAGAGGGCTTCTACCAGCTTGTAGGCAACGGCGACGCCAGACAGCGTTGCCAGTGGATGGCTGCTAGGAAAATATCGAGGATTGACGATCGCTACCACGGGCGGACGCTGGGCTGGCAGCGTGTGGTGATCGGTCACAATGATGTCGATGCCCAGGCGGCGGGCATGGTCGATTTCTGGCAGGTTGGTGCTACCCGTGTCGCAGGTGACGATCAGGCGGCAGCCCTGGGCGGCAAGCTGATCAATGCCCGCGATCGCCAACCCGTGTGAGTCCGTGAGCCGATTGGGGATCACGTAGCTCAGCGTTTGGTGCTGTCCAAAAAACTGCCCTAAGCCATCCCATAGCACTGCCGTTGCGGTAATGCCATCGGCGTCAAAGTCACCCCAAATGGCGATCGCCTCTCCTTGAGCGCGGGCTTTTTGGAGACGGGCGATCGCCCACTGCATCTCATCGCCAAACTCGAAGGCGCTGGTGGGCTGGTACTGATTGGCGTGCAGAAACCCTGCTAGCTGTTCTGGCTCTCGGATCTCTCGCTGCCACAGCAGTTGTGCGAGATGTTGACTAGGCAACCCCTGATGATGCTGAGTTACCGCCTGAGTAAACCACTCGGGCAGATCAAATGTTGGCTGAATTTGCCACTGGGCAGGTTCGGGCATGGTGGAGATGAACTCACTGCCCTTGATTCTAGGCAATGTTGGCGTGCAAGTGTCAGGTTGAAATTAAGGATATAGCCTTCCTCACTTCAGTGCAGTACAGGCAAGGGGCTTAAGCCCCTTGTTCTAGAGCCTGTGATGTACTTCATTCATCTGAAAACTACTCACGCTATGATCCAGCGTTTTAGTCTCTTTCTATGCTCCCAGCAAATCGTCCAGCGCGTCCATGGCCTCGCAACCGATCACACTCACCACCATCGGTTCCACGCTGCGGGGATCTGTCCAGGGATGAGGCACAGCCTGTTTACGAGCTTGCATCCCAGACGACTGCATTCCCGGTGATGGCTCCGCAAACGGTTCGCGCCCATAGCGGTACTCATCTGCATAGCGCCGGAATACGGCTTCTACGGCGGCGCGGGTATTTTTAAGTCCCCATTCTGCGGCAATTTGATCCGCTTTTTCAAGGACATCTTGACTCAGTCTTACTTTGTTGTCATGCATAGTTGTCGATCCTCTGACATCAGGTGTAAGCCGCGCACGTTGGCAAATTGGGGATCACCCATGACGGTGAATAGCTTGCGACCTTGGAGCCGTTCCGAAATTAGATGGGTGCTGCCACCTGTGACCAGAAAACGAGTGACGCGGGGCATGTAGGGGGTGTATTGCGATCGCACCGTCTGAAAAATGCCTTTAAACCACTGATCCAGATGCTCTTCTAGCCAGGGTGCCCACGACAAGCCCATATCGGCATAGGTGTGTTCTTTGCGGAACCCATCCATGATGATGCTGGGGTCGGCGCTCGTGCCCAATGCCGCAGATAGCCGCTTATCAAAGCTAATCGAGGTGGCGAGTTCGTAGGCTCCGCCGCGATCCATCACGTTTTCGTCAATCACTTCGCCTTCCTCATCTACCAACCGGGTCAGCCAGGTGCCGCCGCCAATATCCACCACAATGGTGTAGCCCGTATCGGGAATTTGCCCGAGCTGCTTGCCGTAGTGGTATGCCCCCATGCCCTCGCGCTCTACCTGCACCTCTTGCACCATGACGCGGTAGTCGAGATTGTTGCGCTTGAACTCGTGCAGCCCTACCAATTGCTCCCGAATCGCATCGCCATTTTTTGCAGGTTCGGGCGTAGAGGCGTAGACATTTAGCGCAAACTCGGTGCTGCCATTCCACGGTTCTAGGCAGGCGTAGAGGTGTAGCCGCGACAGTTCTACCTTGTTTTCAACGACGGTTTGCTGCTGCCGCCGATATTTGTAGGCTTGTGCGCCAAAATGGAAGCGGCTGCCATCGGCCAATTCAATCAACGGTGACGCATCAGAACAGCTGACGGCATCACGCCCGGTGGGCAGTTGATACCGCACTGACCGAATCGCCTTCGGATGTCCGCTGCCGTCAAAAAATTTGAGATCGTAGTTGCCTGCATCCAATGCTAGGGTACGAATGGTGCTATTTGTAGCGCTGGGCGCTTTACTGACTCGCTTCGCTTTGGTACCAATAGTCATAGGTTCCCTTTCGCCTCCAATTGTACCCAATTGTTTTAGTACTTTTGTACTGTATCACCTCAGGCCGAATTTGAGGGCGGCGATCGCCCCAAACACAGATTTAATCGCAACAGCGATCGCCCAAATCTTCACTCAGTAGGGCTTTCAACTTAATGTTTAGAAATCTAAAGTCTTGTTGAACACCCTGAGCGGTCGGCTGGGGTCAATTCGATCAGGCTCACCGATGAATGTTACCGTGTGTAAAGGGAATACATGGTGGGTTGGATAGTCTATGACGGCGGCAGTTGCACTTCAAAACGTATTTAAGGTTTACAACACGACCCCAGTGGTCAATGACCTGTCGTTGACTATTCAACCAGGAGAAATTTTTGGGCTGTTGGGACCCAATGGGGCAGGTAAATCTACCACCATTCGGATGTTGACGACCCTGACGCAGCCAACAGATGGGCAGATTTTTGTGGCGGGTTACGATGTGGTCAAGCAGCCCTTTTTGGTGAAGCAACAGATTGGCGTGGTGCTGCAACAAATGAGCGTTGATGTAGATCTGACCGTGTGGGAAAACATGGAATTCCACGGGCGGATGCATCACATTCCTCCGGCTCGGCGGCAGCAGGATATTGATCGGTGGCTGGAGTATGTGGAGTTAAGCGATCGCCGCGATGACTTAGTCAAAACCCTGTCGGGCGGGATGAAGCGCCGTCTGCAAATTGCCCGTGCCCTGCTACATGAACCCTCTATTCTGTTTCTAGATGAACCCACCGTCGGGCTTGATCCTCAAACCCGTCGCCGGCTCTGGGAAATCATCAAAGGGCTCAATCAGCAGGGCATGACGATGCTGCTCACTACGCATTATATGGATGAGGTGGAATACCTTTGCGGCGCAGGCTTTAGTGGTTCTGCAACGCCCAACCGCATCGGCATCATGGACAGCGGCAAGCTAATTGAACTGGGCACACTAGATGAGCTGCGTCATAAACATGGCCAAGGCTTGGTGATGAAACAAACCGGCGATCGGTGGGATTACAAGTTTTTCCCTACCCTCGACGATGCCAACACCTACTTCGAGCAACAGCCCCATAAAGCCGGAATGATGGTGCGCCCGTCCAACTTGGAAGATATTTTTGTAGAACTGACAGGACGGGGACTAGACTAGCTCCAGTATAGGAACCCCCCCGGAGGCTTCAGGCATCCGGGGGGCTATTTTTAAATAGTTTATTTTCAGATGGTTTGTAGTGATTTGTGGGTTAGCAGTTTAGACCGCTTCAAGGTTACTGGAAGACGCGCCCAAGACACTGCCAACCGACCCTTGTGAGATATATCCGGCTCGCTCGTTGCCCGCCTTACCTGTGTAGAAAACTCGGATAAAAATGCGTCCACCTTCTACATAACTATCAAATGGATCGGTGGCATGAACGATACTTTTAGCCACAGGCCCGTCATTTTGCTTGACTCCTGGAATGTCGTATCCACTCAAGCCATCACTCAGCTCAGGTGTATCTCGCAACCGATACCGCTTGCCTTTTTGCAGGCCAGTCGATGGCATTTTTAAGTAAGTGGACTGCACCCACCCGACGACTGGTTCTTTAATTTGAGCGATGCCTTCGCCAACGATGCCTGTGAGCTTGATGCGGCGATTTTCGGGCAGGGTTGTGACGGTGCCCGATAGATCAGAGCGTAAATAGATAGACACAGCCCTGGTTGTATCGCGGGCTTGGTCAACTAAATCAATTTTTTCATTGATGCTTACCATGGTTGGTTTTCTCCTGATTTTGACGCTGTTTTCAATAATGGGCGAACAGATTAGGCTTCATCCTCACAACATCGGATTTCGGAAATGCGATCGCCTTGAATCCGGGTCGCGTCCCCCAGATAGACGCCGCGCTTCTTGCCAAACCGGGCATGGACTAGCTCCTGGTTATTGATCCCCTCAAACCACCCGGTGTGTAACCCGCGTGAAAACGCCATTTCCAGGTTGTAATGGGCTTGGGGATCGGGCATGGAGCTGGGAGTCTCGTCTAGCATCACCTGATCTAGGGCTTCTCGGTAAACGCGGGTGACGTTGGCCACATTGGTGTCAAGTTAAGAAGAAGCTGCTTTTGTCAAGTAGATTTAAGAATCTGCCAGATTGCTCTATAGGCAACGATTTCAGCGATCACAAGCGTAAATGCTGGTTCAGCAAGAACTTCCGTGATATTCCACATCTAGGTAATTCGTTGGATTGCAACGCTAAATGTAGTACTTGACAAAATTGACAAATCCTTAACTTGACACCAATGGGCGGCAGGCCAGGGCACCTGCTCCACGGGGCGATCGGCCACCTTAAAATTAGCGGGTTCGGGGCGCAGCAGGCGGTTCACCTTAGGCATGGCGGCCACCACTTGCCACTGCGCCTGGGTGACGGGATATCGCCCCATCCACAGCGGCAACACAGAAACTTGATGGAGCGGCATTTGGGATAAGGCGCACCCTGCCTCGGTTTTGGGCGCTCCCATCGTAAAGATGCCACCGGGGATCGCCACTAGCTCCAACCAACCAGCGTCTGCCAGCGGTTCTCGCAAACGTTTAGCCGTTTGGGTATGGCGATCGCGTTCTTGCCCCTGCGAATCGACCGTCACCACCTCAAATTTCACCATAGACTGCACAGGCGTAGTAATGTCTGACATAGTGACGACAGTTTAAGATGGCTGTACTCACCAAAATCATAAGCTGGCGTTGGTATTCAAACCAGCCCAACATGACGGCTGTTTGCCTCCAGGAAGCGCATGAAACTCGGACAATGGCTAGGGTTGTTTGCCCTATTAATTTCGCTTTACATTCTTTGGGAAATCCGCCAGCTGATTCTGCTGCTGTTTGTCGCGGTGGTCTTTGCTACTGCTTTGAACCGTCTGGTGCGACGGCTAGAACGGGCAGGATTGAAGCGCGGCTTGGCCAGCTTCCTGTCGATCGCCATCGTGCTTGGCATCATGATTTTATTTGTGGCGCTAATTGTGCCACCCTTTACCGATCAGCTGCAATTGTTATCTGAGCTGGTCCCCCAAGGGTTAGAGCAGTTGCGCACTGAGTTAGATCGATTAATTCGTTTAATTCCGGGGGGAACCGCTCAAGCGCTGCCAAATGTACCCGAATTACTGAATCAATTCCAGCCGTTGGCGACTGGACTGGCCAACAATTTCTTCAAAGCATTTTCTGGTTTCTTCAACATCTCGGTTAGCATGTTGTTTGTCTTCATGCTCACGATCATGATGGTGATCAATCCTCAACCCTATCGCCAGGGTTTAATACGTCTATTCCCGTCATTTTATCGGCGGCGAGGGCATGAAATTCTGACCTATTGTGAAGCAGATTTGGTGGGCTGGATTATTGGCACCCTGTTTAACATGGTGGTAATTGGTACCATCAGCGGCATTGTGCTGGCTATTTTGGGAGTGAAACTAGTGCTGGCAAATGCGCTGCTCGCCGGATTGCTGGAGGCGATTCCTAATCTAGGCCCAGTCTTAAGTACGATTGCACCGGGGGCGATCGCCTTACTCGACTCTCCTTTAAAGGCCCTCGGCGTGCTGATTGCCTACATTCTGATTCAACAGCTTGAACAGTTTTTGCTAGTGCCAATTGTGATGGGTCAACAGGTGTCGCTACTGCCTGCCATTACGCTGCTAGCACAGTTTACCTTCGCATCATTTTTTGGCTTTTTGGGATTATTTTTAGCCATTCCGCTGCTGATCATTGTCCGTATTTTGCTGCGCGAAGTATTGATTAAAGATGTCTTGGATCAATGGCAAAGTCCTGAGTTTCGTCAGGTTCCCCCCGCTCTGCAATTAGAACTCCCCATCGAACCGGGTCATTCTGATCCGGCTGAAACTCCGGTCAATTTACCTTAAAAAATGCCAACTACTTAACTAAATCTTCTCAGTCAATCATGCAGAAGTTCTCAGGTAATTCTCAGAGAAAACCTGAGTTAGCCGCTTAGGATGGCAGGGACAGTCAGAACACTGTCTTGACCTCGCTTAGAGGCAGAGTCATTAACTATCCAACTCTTCAAAACAGGCAAAGAAATTATGAACTGGAAGGCTCTTGCTTTAATTACAGCGGTAAGTTTGACGGCTACCTTGGCCGCTTGTGGAAAACCACCTGAGACCGCTGCTCCTGATGCGATGAAGAGTCCCGATACCATGGGCAGCCCCGATGCCATGAAGAGTCCTGATGCGATGAAGAGTCCAGCCGGCGATGCGATGACATCTCCTAGTCCAGCAACTCCCTAGTAGTCTGAGGCGTAGATCTGCCTACCGTTTGTAGTGCAGGCTTCCAGCCTGCGCGGGCAAGATGCCCGCCCTACGGTAGCTAAACTTGCGCCGTCTTCTACTAGGTTTTTTTCGCAGCTTGATTTTTATGTAAAACAATGCATGAAAAATCAGGCTTTGGGATCGTTTTGGCCGCTCTCTCTAACAATATGTTGATGGATAAATGTGATGGACAACCCTCTGCTGCGGCGACGTCGGCTACTGCTTTACTTGGGCTTGGGTGCAGTTGGAGCCACTGCTGCCGCGATCGCCATTCCTACGCTGAAGAAATCTCCGGCTCTGTTGCTGGCAGGCACAGCGTCTTCTGGGACACCCCCTAGCGCAAAATCAGCAGCGGCTGGCAAAATGCTGCCTGAGTTCCAAGGCATCAGTGAATGGATTAATTCCAACCCGCTCACGATTGCTGAACTCAAAGGCAATGTGATCTTGATACAATTTTGGACATTTTCTTGCATTAACTGTCAGCGCACGTTGCCTCACATGACCCAATGGCACGGGCAGTATGCGGCACAAGGACTAAAGGTAATTGGCGTACACACACCAGAGTTTACCTTCGAACGCGATCGCGTCAATGTTGAAGAAGCGCTGCAACGCCACCAAATTACCTATCCGGTGCCCGTTGATAATGACTTCAAAACTTGGAATGCCTACGAGAACGGCTACTGGCCGCATTTGTTCCTAGCCGATCGCCAAGGGGTGATGCGCTATGACCACATTGGGGAAGGGGCGTATGAGGAAACGGAGCAGATGATTGAGCAGCTGCTAGCGGGGTGAATATGGGGGCTGATCTGTCGATTTGGTTGGCGATCGCCGGGGGGATTCTGACGGTGCTGTCGCCGTGTGTGCTGCCAATTCTGCCGATTTTGGTGGGGCGATCGCTTCAGTCTAGTGCATGGGGTCCTGTCGTGTTGGTGACGGGGTTGGTGGCTGGGTTTGCAGTGGCGGGTAGCCTATTGGGGATTTCGGTGAGTTGGCTAGGTGGGCTGGCTACTGGGCTGCGCACAGGGGCGATCGCTCTGTTACTCGTGTTAGGGCTGTTGGCCATTTTCCCAACCTGGAGCTACCGATTATTTCAGTATTTACCCATCCACCGCTGGATCAAGGAAACACCCCGGATTGGGCTGGCTGGAGAATTTTGGTTAGGGACGCAGCTGGGTCTGCTGTGGACGCCCTGTGCTGGGCCTGTTTTGGGCAGTATTTTGGTGCTGGCTGCGGTTCACCATCAAGTTGTCAGCTCCTTTAGTTTATTATTGGCCTATGGAATTGGAGCGGCGCTACCGCTGTTGGCGATCGCCTATAGCAGCCGTCGGTTTAGCAGCAGATTGCTGAGGTTGCGCGCTCACAGTGGTACGTTACAGCGGCTGGGTGGGATCATGGTGGCAGGGACGGCGATCGCCATTTTGTTGGGGTGGGATGTGCAGGTGCAGCTCTGGCTTGCGCCGGTTTTTCCTCGTCTACCGCTCTAAGGCGCTATTCAGGTTTACCTCTCAGGCAGGATTCAGGAAATTTTCAGCATTCCGGGTCAAGCTAAGAATAGGTTCACACGAAAAATTAGATTCGCGCGAAAAATAGTCAACTTCTACCCGATCTCCACCTCAACTATGCGAAATTATCGTTTTACGCTTGCTCGTCGGCTTGTGTTCGGTTTGTCTATTGTTGCTTTAATGAGTGGAGTGCTGGTATATGGCGCTTCCCAGATGACGCTTCCTGGCATTGCTACTGATGTCGCTACAGCTGAACCGACACGGGCATTTCCAGATCCTGCCGCCGATCTCACCGCCTCTGCGGCGGCAGGCTCGCAGACCGCCGTGTTTGCAGGCGGCTGCTTTTGGGGCATGGAGGCCGTGTTTGAACATGTTAAAGGCGTGACGGGTGTGGTCTCTGGCTATGCTGGCGGCACAGCTGAAACTGCTCACTATGGGCAGGTTTCGTCGGGCACTACAGGCCATGCCGAAGGCGTAAAGATTACCTACGACCCCGCACAAGTATCCTACGGGCAACTGCTAAAGGTTTATTTCTCAGTCGCTCACAACCCCACCGAGCTAAATCGCCAAGGCCCAGATACGGGGACTCAATATCGCTCTGCTATCTTTGTCGAAACGCAGCAGCAGCCACAGGTGGCACAGGCATACATCGACCAGCTCAACGCGGCCAAGGTGTTTGATCAGGCGATCGCCACTCAAATCGAACCATTGACCGAGTTCTATGCAGCAGAAGACTATCACCAAGACTTTATTGCCCAGAATCCCAGCTATCCCTATGTCATCATCCACGACTTGCCCAAAATTGCCCAGCTGCAAGCCCAGTGGCCTGACCTCTACCGCAACTAATGAGCACTCATCCCTCCTCCCCGGCAGCCCCTATGACGTCACTGGTATCGGCTAAAAAGAAGGCTCAACTTTTGCCTACTCAGGCATTTCAGGCAAAGCTATTCCACTGGATTAACCTGATCAGCTTGATCATCATGACTGCCAGCGGATTGCAAATCTATAATGCCAATCCTGTCTTTGGCGGACGTGCCGGGTGGCATTTTCCTGATCTGTTCTTACTGGGTGGGTGGCTGGCTGGCGGGCGAAAGTGGCATTTTGCGGCGATGTGGTTTTTCTCCTTAAACCTGCTCTGGTACGGGGTTTATGTATTTGTTAGTCGCCGTTGGCAGCGTCGGTATGCCAGCGCCAGCGATTTACAAGTGCTGCAAACGGGTCAGAACCCCAAGCGTAAAAATTATGCTTGGCATCGGGTAGCCTACACCGCGATTATTCCAGTGTTGCTGCTGGCGATTTTGAGCGGGCTGGCTATGTACAAACCAGCGCAGTTTCATTGGTTGTCCGCCCTGTTCATCAATTGGCAGACCCTGCGCACCGTTCACTTTATTACCGTTCCGGTGGTTTTGCTGTTTACGCTGGCTCACTCATTTCTTGCCCTCAAGGTCGGAAATTTCCGCCTCGTCAAATCGATGTTTACTTAGTAATTCATTGTTCACGTAGAGGTTCATCATGGGGTTGATTCTTCCTCAGAGCGGCTTATCGCGGCGGCGGTTGCTGCAAATCTCTGGGCTTTCGGGTATGGGTGTATTGATGGGGGGCTGTGGCACCAGCCTGTTTGCCGATCGGGTGGGGCAAACCTTTGAGCCATTGAACCAAATCGTTGAAGAGGCGTTGCTGTCACAAAACCCTGTGCCAGAGTTTTCGAGCAGTGCCATTGAACCGGATCAGCTGCTAATCAATACCTTTGACATGACTCCGCAGCTTGATCCGCTCCAATTTCGGCTAACGATTGATGGGGAGGTGGGTCGTCCCATGCAGCTCAGTATGGCCGACATTCAGGCTATACCGTTGACGTCGATGGTGATTCGCCACGTTTGTGTAGAAGGATGGGCGGCGATCGTGCAGTGGGGTGGAGTGCGCTTGCAGGATTTGATTCAATTGGCTCAGCCAAAACCCGGCGCTCGTTACGTCTACTTTAAGTCGGCGGATGGCTACTACGAAAGCTGGGATCTGGCCTCATCTGTGCATCCGCAAACGCTGATGGCCTATCAAAAAAATGGTCAGCCGCTGCCGATTGAAAACGGGGCACCGCTGCGATTGGCCGCTCCTATCAAGCTGGGATACAAGCAAAGTAAATGGGTGACTCAAATTACGTTGGTAAATGAATTACTGCCAACCAAGGGTTACTGGGAAGATTTTGGATATGAATGGTTTGGAGGCATCTAGACTAACTAGACTAAGAGTATATGAACAAACGAGTTTTCTTAAAATCTGCATTTGCAGCGGTGGGTACTATGGGATTATTTCGAGCATTGGGATTGGGCAATCAGGCGCAGGCGGCACCAGAGACAGCATTTGAAGTAACTAAGACGGACGAAGAATGGCGCAGTGTGTTGATGCCGGCTCAGTACACAGTGCTGCGCCAGCATGGCACTGAACGGTCTCACAGCAGCCCGCTCGATCAACAGCATGAACATGGCAGCTACCACTGTGCCGGATGTGACTTGCCGTTGTTCTCGTCGGAGACCAAGTTTGACAGTGGCACGGGCTGGCCTAGCTTCTATGCTCCTATAGAGGGGGCGATCGCTACTACAACCGACACATCTCTGTTTATGACGCGCGTCGAAGTGCATTGCCGTCGCTGCGGTGGGCACCTAGGGCATGTATTTGATGACGGTCCTGCACCTACGGGGCAAAGGTATTGCATGAACGGGGCGGCGCTAAATTTCGTCGCTAGCTAAGGAGTGAGTGAGCTTTAAGTTCCTAGTTTTGAGTTTTGAGTGAGGCGATCAATTCAAAACTCAAAACTCAAAATTTAGAACTGATCTCAAGGATCGCCAGACCTCTAGCTTTTTGAAAAGTTGGAGGTTTTTCTTTTGGGTCAAACTGGCTTAGATGCTAAGCCGCGAAGACTTGGATACATCGACAGGTAAAGCAGCGAGCAACGAACCCTTCACCATAATGTTGATTTGATGAGCCAGACGCAGTTGGGCGATCGGCTCTTTGAGTAACGTTCCAGCCGCGACGATCGCATCTGCGGTCGGGAAATCACGGCAATCTACTCGCAATACCCCGCCCCGGCGCGAGAGTTTGCAAGATTCAAGCTGTCTCAACTGAGCGAGTTGAGCTGGATCTTCTCGGTAAAAATCGAAAATTAAACGCGTGAGTTGTGAAAACCAGTTCATATATTTGCGTCCTAACGGTTGCAACTTAAATTAATGGGCGTGCCGACATCAACATAGCTGTGACAATTTGCACCGTAGAAACCATTCAAGCGCAGAGTCCTTTAGAAGTGAAATAGGTTGCAAAAACATTTAACGCTTTTCACCAAGGTTGGAGGGTTGATCAACGCCTCGATAGTTAACAAAACGTTTATGGAGAGGGGATTTCAGCTTGATTTGAATTAAACATTTACATTGATAGCTTCATCACATTGCTTCAAAAAAAGACATGAATCTAAGCATTAAAAATACATGGATTTTATTGTGTTTTTGTTGCAATTCTTTAACAACTACTTAACATCTATTGCGAGATCAGCCAGTATCGTGTTTAAGCATGAGGTATGGCTGATACCTGATGCCCACAACTGGCACAGAAGCGATCGCCCCCTTGTAAGCGTTGACCGCACTGAGCACAAAAATCAGGCGTGGTGCTCGCAGCAGGTGTCTCAGCCGGACTAACATTACCCATCCTCAGCTCCAGACGGCACTGGTTCCGTTGCATAGGGAGGATGGAACCCCTTCGTGGCAAGGACTGTGGGATTATAGGTCATAACACTATGAGAGCGGGCTTGAACGCAAAAACAACGCATTCAGCTTTTTTATCCCAGAATTTCGTCACTTCGGATGAGAAACGAATTCTCCGTATCTCTGGTTCGGCAAGCTTTCTTGCTTCCTACCCAACGGAACCAGTGCCCTTGAGCCGGATGTTTAAGTTGCTGATCTTGTCTGTATCGCCTGTGCCCGATCGCAATCCTCTGGTTTGCCATAGTGGAAGTCTTGAGAGCTGGATGCTGTTTACGTGGCGATCGCGCCTGTTATTAGCCGTGAAATTTGACGATTACGATCCTGGAGATTTTTACACGATTTTCTAGATCAACTAGAGGATGCATTTAACGACGTGCATCACAAAATCCATAAAACGTTTTTTGCCCTGAAATTGGTATGACAATTCTGGGCTTAAACGCTCTAGCGGTTGCTATACAATGATTAATCTGGCTGATTAACCTTGCTGAGCAGACACTCCTAGCGCTGTCAGATACCCAGCCCTAAAGGACTGAGCTTGCAGACTGCCCGACTCTAGCGAGCGGGTATAAACCAAGCTAATCTGACCCGCCTAAGCCTTAACTGGCTACGTTTTTTGAGTCACGACACCGGGCGAATGCAACGCTAGTTCCCTGCTCTGTCATCTGCAATTAAACAGCCTTAAGGTCACTGAGGCAGTGTTGCAGGTCTAACAAGCTCTTAAAACATTGGCAAAGCGAACATTACTTTCAGGAACCAACGCCAAAATGTTGAAACCAAATTACGTTTTCGTTCTCGATACCCGCAAAATCCCACTTTCACCCTGCAAGCCATCAACGGCGCGTCGGTTGTTAGAACTCGGTAACGCTGAGGTGTTCCGCCAGTTTCCGTTCACAATCATTCTCAAAAAGGAGGTAGACGCTACACCTGAAGCTGTTGAACTAAAGCTAGACCCCGGCAGCAAGACGACAGGGATTGCCTTAAAGCTGGGCGACAAGATTATCTTTGGGGCTGAACTAACCCATCGGGGGCAAGCCATAAAAGCCAGTCTTGAATCCCACCGTTCCATTCGCCGCAGTCGGCGCTCTCGTCACACCCGATACCGCCAAGCTCGATTCCTGAATCGTACCCGTCCCAAAGGTTGGTTAGCTCCGAGTTTGATGCACCGGGTTCTAACTACCCTGAGCTGGGTAGAGAAATTCCGCCGCTATGCACCCATCGGCTCAATCGCTCAGGAGTTAGTCAGGTTCGACCTGCAACAGCTTGAGAACCCTGAAATCTCAGGCATTGAGTATCAGCAAGGTGAACTCGCTGGCTACGAAGTGCGTGAATACTTGCTGAACAAGTGGGAGCGCAAATGTGCTTACTGTGACGCTCAAAACGTACCGTTGCAGATTGAGCATATCCATCCCAGGTCGGGCGGCGGCTCCAACCGAATCTCTAACCTGGCTCTAGCTTGCCAGACGTGCAACACCAAGAAAGGGACTCAGGATATTAAGGACTTCCTAAAAAAGAAACCTGAACTCCTGAAACGGATTTTGGCACAGGCTAAGCGTCCTCTTAAAGATGCGGCGGCTTTGAACTCAACTCGCTGGGCATTGTTCAACGCCCTGAAGCGAACAGGATTGCCTGTCACGACTGGATCAGGCGGACTGACCAAGTTTAACCGGACTCGCCTGGGGCTGCCTAAAACGCATTGGCTGGATGCCGCCTGTGTTGGCGAAACTCCCACGCTGGAGGTTCTGGTGCAACAGCCGTTACTGATTAAGGCGACTGGTCACGGTTCTAGGCAGAAATGTAGGACGGACAAGTACGGCTTCCCTAGTCGCTACGTGCCTGAATCTCCTTTTGCCCTTGGCTTTCAGACTGGAGACATTGTGAAGGCGGTGGTCACGACTGGCAAGAAGATCGGCTCCTATGTCGGTCGGATTGCAGTGCGTTCAACAGGCAGCTTCAACATCTCATCTGCTCTGGGCTTGATTCAGGGCATCAGTCACAAATACTGCAAAACCATTCACAAAAAGGATGGCTACGGTTACGGATTTTAAGATTGAAGGCGAATCAATTCGCCGTGTCGTTTCCCTCTCAGCTCTAAAAAGACTGAGTTTCCCACATACCGAGTTTTTTCTATGAGTCAGCTTCAACCCCTTCAAGTCGAAGACGGTACCGTGATCTACGTCGAAACCACCGACCGCACAGCAGCCACTGGGGCGATCGCCAATTCTGGAGAGACGACCCGTTCTGCCAAAGGCTGGGACTCTCCCAACCCTAGTAACCAGGTTTCACAGAGCTTCCAAGCGATTGAAAGCACGATTAAAACTTATACCAAACACACCCTCAATGCCTTTCGAGATGCGGCGATGGCCGACGTCAAAAAAGTCACGCTAGAGTTTGGCGTCAACGTCAGCGGCATGAGCGGTATTCCCTACATTGCCACGGGCACCGCCGAATGCAACATTAAGGTAGTGGTCGAGTGCGAGTTTCTGCCCCAGTCCCAGGAGCAAGGAACTGCTGAAAAATAGGCTGCTGGGTCGGTTGAATCCACCGTGAAATTTTTGTCAAGTATGTCAAGCTTAGAGGCAGATAAGGATATCAAATCAGGTAGTAGGGAGGTGACCGCTCGACTGCCAGGTTGTTGAATTCTCCTTGCTGAGTAAGAAATGCCATGTTGATTGAATTCAGCTTTGGGTAGCTTGATGCAAACATTAATTGAGCAAATTGTAGCCAAGCTCCACAGGCTTCCTGAACCAAACGTTCAGGAAGTTTTAGAGTTTGTTGAAATTCTTTCGTGGTATCGCTGTAAGACAGAGGCACTCCAGGCCGCAGAAGGGCTTCAATCTGCGCAATCTGCCTCTCAGTCCTCAAAACCGGATGTAAATCGTGACTTCAACCATTGATTTGGACGTTCACATACCGGGCGAACGGCTCGATCGCTACTTGGCCGATCAATTGCCCGATCTCTCCAGGGCTAGGCTCCAAAAGCTGATTGAACAGGGCCAAGTGCAGGTAAATGGGGCAGTATGTACTTCTAAAAAATTATCGGTGCGAGGGGGCGATCGCCTCTCTCTGGTCATTCCTGAGGTCGAGCCGCTGAAGCTAGAGGCCGAAACGATTCCGCTCGACATTTTATTTGAGGATGAGCACCTGATTATTCTCAACAAGCCAATTGGGTTAGTTGTGCATCCGGCACCGGGGCATCAAGGTGGCACGCTGGTGAATGCGCTCCTAGCCCACTGTACCGATTTGTCTGGCATTGGCGGGGTGCAGCGCCCCGGCATTGTGCATCGCTTAGACAAAGATACAAGCGGGGCGATCGCCATTGCCAAAACCGATCAGGCGCATCAACACCTCCAGGCGCAGTTCAAGACTAAGACCGCCCGGCGCACCTACTTAGCGGTCGTCTATGGCTCGTCGCGCGCGCAGAGCGGCACAGTAGACGCGCCAGTGGGTCGCCATTTGGTTGATCGCAAAAAAATGGCAGTGGTGCCCGAAGACAAGGGCGGCAGATCGGCCATTACCCATTGGCAGGTGCAAGAACGCTTAGGCAACTACACGCTGATGCAGTTTGACTTAGAAACTGGGCGGACGCATCAAATCCGTGTCCACAGCGCCTATATGGGCAACCCAGTCGTGGGCGATCCCATCTACAGTGCTGGCAAATCAATGGGCGTCAAGCTACCGGGTCAAGCCCTGCACGCCTGGAAATTGCGGTTGCAGCACCCGATTTCTGGCGAACAGATGGAGGCGATCGCTCCCCTGCCAATGGCGTTTACCACCCTTTTGCGGGTATTAAGGCAGCGAGTTCTCTAACGCTGGCAGCGGCTTAATCGAGCAGTGGTGCTTTAAAAACATTGTTTTAGCAAAAGTGCTAAGGTTTTAAGATTCGAGTATATTTGCAGAACAACTCACCTACGAGACGTTATGACGAAAGGACAGGGATTCGGCGGTTTTGGTCTTGGCAAAATGAAAGAGCTGACCGAAGCGTTCAAAAAAGCCCAGCAAGTTCAAGAAGGTGCCAAGAAGCTTCAAGAAGAGCTGGAAATCATGGAGATTACTGGCGAAGCGGGTGGTGGTCTAGTCAAGATCATCCTCAGCGGCAACCAAGAACCTCGGCGGGTAGAAATTTCTCCCGATGTGTTGGCTGAAGGGGCTGAAGTCTTGTCAGACCTAGTGCTAGCTGCAACCAAAGACGCATACAACAAATCCACCGCAACGATGCGTGAACGGATGGAAGAATTGACGGGCGGATTGAATCTGCCTGGACTCTAACGTCATCCCTGAGTA
>Ga0163154_10004455_pt1 | contig 18373 bp, 11 predicted proteins | sample OliLakLV19MP9P1_FD_148649 | JGI IMG/M metagenome (GOLD analysis project Ga0163154, IMG submission 148649) | Freshwater microbial mat bacterial communities from Lake Vanda, McMurdo Dry Valleys, Antarctica - Oligotrophic Lake LV.19.MP9.P1 | ecosystem: Environmental > Aquatic > Freshwater > Lake >...
TTCCTGCCTCACGTGATCAACTACGAACTTCCCCGGTCGCCCAAGGATTACATTCACCGGATCGGACGGACTGGACGTGCGGAAAATCCAGGCGAAGCCATCTCATTGATCACCCCTGCGGAAGAACATCATTTTCGTGTGATTCAGAAAAAGATGAAGGGTCACGTCATTCCTGAGAATACAGACGAGATCGACCTGAAGGGCTTTTGAGTCGGGGAAGATCTCAAATTTGAGATTACTGGCCATCCGAAACACACGAAAAATGTCGAAAATGATTTCACGTGAAGGCGCGAAGGTTTGGGGATAGTTAACCGCAGATGAATAAGATTAACGCAGATTGAGGGAAGGAAATACAGGAGTGCACCTAGGCTGGTTCGAAGTTTGCCCGTCCCTTAGGATCCTTTCTCACTCAGCCTGGACAGACACGGTCCGGGAGTCGCTGTGACCGGAGCTGTCCACGACGGTCAGGGTATGCTCGCCCGGGGTGAGCACCCAGTCGAGCGGTTCCCCGGCCGGGACACTTCCCAGGTGTTCATTGCCATCATACCAATTCAAAGTTCCCGCTGTCGCCGATGTCACGGCCTGTAACGGCAACGTGCGGCGACCCGACTCCGACAGGGGTAAATGGTAGGTGACCTTTTTGCGCGGAGATGTAATGACGGGCGCCTCCTCCTCATTGGTCGAATCATTACCGGCCACGGACGAATCCCCCGAGGGACGTTCCAGGCCGGCGCGACGGAAGAGTTCCCGGATGTCAGACGGCCAGAATTCACGAACTTCCTGGTGTGTCCCGGGAGTTCCCGCAGGATCACGACTGATTTCCCCGGTGCCATCATAGACCGTCACCGGACGGTGGACATGGCAGCGGGTTAGCGGACTCACGCCGGGAATGTATGCACAGGAAATTTTCTCCGAACAGTTGGGGCATGCGATATCCCCTGAGTCACGGCACAGTTCAACGGTTGTCAAATTAAGTCCTTCATTGGACAGAAAATCGGGAGACTCAGCTTTTTTGTCATTCAACGTCAGGGCATCCGCCATGCGAAAAAAAAGCGGGGCCGCCGCCACGCGTCCCACTAGGAAGGGATTCGGAGTGCCATCAAAATTTCCCACCCACACGACGAGGACGTATCGGCCAAAAACACCCGCCGTCCACGCATCCTTGAATCCGAAGGATGTCCCCGTTTTCCAGGCGACAGGCACCCTGTTTTTCCCAAGGCCTGCCGCATGAATCTCGCCCGGGCGCGGAGCCTTCGCAAGCATCTGCAACGTCAGGACCGATGCCTCGGGCGTGAGGAGGGAGCGGACTCCCGATATGTCTTTATTTAATTTTGTACCGCTTTTGTGGAGGTCATTAGCCTCTGCCTGTGGAGCGTGGCGTTCATTCCGATTCCTGATCGGGATCATTTGCTCCTCCGTCAGAACCTTGACCAACTCACCCCACTGTCCGTGATTCGCCAGCATTGCGTACAGACCGCCCAAGTCCTCCATGCTGACTTCAGTGGCGCCAAGCGCGGCCGCCAGTCCATATTCTTTTTTCGGGCGCAAATGACGGACACCCACCTGCCCGAGCAACGTGATCAGGTTACGCGGGCCAAGACGTGATTCCAAATAAACCGCCGGGACGTTCCGACTTTGGATCAAGGCATCCGTGGCATGGATCGGACCGGCGAAACTGCGATCAAAATTCTCAGGCGTATATCCTCCGAAACTCGCGGGGCTATCCTTCAATAGGGACCCGGGATGGATCAACCCCTGTTCCAAAGCCATAGCGTAGATGAATGGTTTCAACGCGGAGCCTGGGGAACGATACATCCGGGTGCCGTCATTTTGACCGAGGATTTTTTGATTCATGAATCCCGCCGACCCCACGCACGCCACCACTTCGCGGGTCGGGGCATCAATGAGAAGAACAGCCGCGTTGTTGACTCCTTGGGCCTGATGCAGATCAAGATATTCCTGGAGAACCCTTTCCATCTGTTGTTGGCGCGACAAGTCGATGGTGGTGACAACCTTTGAACTCCCGTTGCCCGTAGTTTCCTCCAGACCGGTGATAAAATGCGGAGCGATGTGGGGAAGATCACGGGGACAGAAAAAAAGCGGAATCGTTTCCATGTCGGCCTGTGTCTCTAGATCCTCCGGGTGAAGGGATGTCCATTTTTCAAACAAACGCTGACGTGCCTCCAGCACACGTTCCGATTGGCGGGTGATCCAAGGAGCGCGTTTCTGTGGGTTCTGGGGAATGACACTCAGGGTCAGACACTCGACCAATAACAAGTCGGCGGGATCCTTGTGAAAATAAACCCGGCTCGCCGCTCCGATCCCTTCGACGTTTCCTCCGTACGGGGCGAGATTAAAATACGCCTCTAGAATTTCATCCTTGCTGTAGTGCCATTCCCATTGAAAAGCCCCCATGATCTGCTGGATTTTACCCGTCCACGTGCGGGTGTTCAGACGATCATGCATCCGCACAACCTGCATCGTGATCGTCGATGCCCCCATGCGTCGGCCTCCCCCCGTCACCAAATTACCCAAGGCACGAAGGAGCGAGTAAGGGTTGACTCCCCCATGATGCCAGAAGTACCTGTCCTCATAAAGGAGCGTTGCTTCAATCATGCGAGGATTCATGGACGACAACGGAGTATAGAGACGGTATTTATCATCCGGCGTCAGTGTGATTTGGAGAGGCGCCCCATTGCGATCCACGTACATTCGTGAGAATGCGACATCACCCAGACGCGATGGACGTGGAGAGGACACGAGCCACACGCAAAAGATGACGGCAGCGAGGAGCACCAGAAACAATGCGCGGCGGACCACAAAAAGCATGATGCGGAGATATTTCATAATGGTTCTCCTAGTTAACTTTCACGACGGTGATCTGTCCGCTTTCACCGTGCCCGGTGACGGCGCGGTCATACATTGCTTCCGCCATGATGGCCGGGATTCGGTACGTGCCGGGGTTGACCGCCTTTATCGTATAGCGATATTCACGGATAGCGTTGGTCACTGTGGTGTAAATCAGAACCCGGTCCTCCCGTGCATTGACAGCACCGCCCCTTTCTTGTGTCTCCAGTTTTTTAACGGATTCGTTCTCCACCTCGAATCCGCCCGGCAACAAATCCACCACAGCCACCTGGGGATTTCCTTGTGCGCCGGTACTGCGCACGCGAATTGTGACCGTCAGTTCATCGCCACATTTCACCACGTTTGCAGGAAGACCGTCTTTGCCAGTAATCTGACGGTAAACCTCCAGACCATGAAACTCCGCGATCGTCACAGGTTGACGGTCAAAACCAGATTGAGTCAATTGATAGTAGAGGAGCGGCTGCCCCGAATGGCCCTTGATTTTTACCTCGCGTGTCGTGGAGGAAATTGGAAGTTTGATCATCCCTGAGCCGGAAGGATTCTGATTCGTTTTGGCACCACTACCGTCGATCTCCGTGACCGATGGATTGAAGTCCGGTGCGCCAATGGTGCTGGAACAAGACTTCAGCGCCAGAAGACAGTAGGCCGCCGAGAGTGTTGAAAATCTGTTCTCCTTGATCGGATCCGTGATCGTGTTCCAGTCATCAGGTGTGAGGGTCGAAATTTTTTCCGGAAAGTGACGACCCAGCAGGTATACATACAGAGCATTCCTTGTCAGCGGAGAATGAAAGTCCCGGTATTGCCACGTTTCCCCATTCATTGTGGCCTCATCAGGACGTGCCCGGAAAGCTTCGAAAATCCGGACGGCTTCCTTGCGATTGTGCATGAGGTCGTAGGACGCCGCACAGAACAGGGCCGTGGTGTCCTGCTTCCACACCCCGGAATAATTCTTGTCGAGAGTTTCCCGCAGGCGGGCGAGGTACGAACTGGTCACAACCCCAGAACGCGTCAACAGATAGATGGCGTATGCCTGGTTCCGCACCTCTTCCAATGAGAGGGGAGTTCCCTTTGCCATTTCGGTCAGATGTTCCAGCGCCTTGTCGAGTAGGGAATCCGGAACGGAGAAATCTGATTCGCTCGCCTCCATCAGGAAGTGGGTTGCGTAAAGGGATGGGAAATCAAACTCCAACCCATCCTGCAAATACCACAAGCCAAACGCGCCCCTGTTATTCTGACGAGAGGCAAGGACTGCCATGGTTTTATTGACATACTTCTGAGTTTCAGATCGGGGCAATCCGAAGGAAGGAACCCCGTCGAGCGCGATCGTGGCCAAGGCATGACTGGAGAGTTGTTCGCTGCACAAGTGCGGATAGTCCTGCAAATAACCAGCCAGTCCTGCCGCCATTCCGAGGGGGATGGGCGACAGTGTCAATTCCTGCCGGGCACCGAAGTCATGGAGGTCACGCGTGATGGGCAGTGTCTCTTTCCCACCCTGAAGACGGCCACTCGTGACCGTTGTCACAAAGGCCGATGCCGGTCTAACACTCATGGATTGCGAACTGGTGCGGGATTCATCCCCCAAGCGGGCCGTCAACTTCAATGAAACTTCGCCCGGCTTTCCCATGGCCTGGACCTTGTAACTAACCGACTCTTCCTGGCCCGGTTCAACAGTGACTGTCTGAACCGCCGGAGACAGGATCTTCAGGTTATCGGCGACTTCCAGCGTGACGTCACACTGGGATGTCGATGCGGTTGAATCCATATGACGAACGACCGTCGTGGTGAGTTCGCAAACATCCCCCGGGCTCATGAATGTGGGCACATTCGGACGGAGTGCCAACGTGCCACGCACAGGGCAAGTGATCTGGGCCGAGCCCATGGCTTCGGGCGATACCGCCACCGCCATGATGCGCAGGGAACCATCAAAATGATCCGGCATCGGCAATGTCATTTTCTTTTCCACAGGTCCGGCAGCCATGCGCCCCGACCAGAACACGACAGGAGCGATGTTTTTCCTTTTAAAAGGATTCAACTGGTCCGCAAGCGACTCCAAATCGCCGTCACCGCCCGCCGCCGAGAGGGATTTCAGGAGGGAAAACTCCGGCAACAGCAGACTCGCCAGTTGTGACGTACGAACTTGCAGCGCTCGTTTGCGTAGAAAGTAGCCGACCGGATCAGGCATGGTATAACGCGCGGTTTGTAGAATTCCTTCGTCCACGGCATACACAATAATTTCCGAAGGTTTGCTGGTCGCATACGAGATTTCCATCGCCTCTCCAGGACGTGCCAGCTCAGGAACTTTCAAATCAATCTTCAACGTGCGAGCGGAGCGGTTGACTGTAAAAGGCACGACTGCACTGCTCAACGGACTCATGAAAATTTCCTTCGAATCTAGGGCGCGTGTGAATGTGACATTCAAATATCCGTTGCCTTCAAAGTCCTTTGGCACGGTGATTTTCTGGACCGTGCTAGCCGTCCCGGCATGAAACCATGTGTGGGTATAAACGCGGTCACGTTCCAAGGTGATCAATCCATAACCGGTGTAGGGGGCAATGATCTGCAATTCCAGGGATTCGCCAGGAGACACCTCTGTCCGGGAAAGTTTGACCTGCAGTTCGGCGTTGCGATCCAAAGGACGCGAGAGAGCGCCTTCCCCACTGACATGATACTCCAACTCTCCAAGGCAATGCGCTTGGGCATCCGTGAACCGGACAATCCATTCGCCTGCCGTTTCTGTTGGCAGATCAAACACGAGACCCGCGGCCGGGAGAGACAGGGTCTGTTCCTTGGCCAGCGTTTCCTTAATCACGGATTGATAGGCATAGTTGCCATTCGGATTGCGCGTTAGCACGGAGAGATGACGGCGTTCGAAAATCTTGCATGTCACATTTTCAAGTGCCAGCGGTTGTAGGTCGGGATTGATAGCCACCAGCGAAAGTTTCCTAGCCTGTCCCTTGCGGATATAACGAAGCTCACCATCGAGTTTAATGCCCATCAGATAGGGCATGGGCGAGACCTCAATAGATCCCCCTGCTTTGACGCTCCGGCCACCGACTTTTTCGAAACCTTCCACAAGATATTCAAACCGGTATGCCGACTGGCTATTAAGTGGCCAAGGCGCGGCGACACAGGCATCACCATTGGTGTCTGTCTTTTGTTCTGCGAAATCATGTTCATAATAATTCGTCCTGTCGTTATGATAAGGATCATTAAATTTGTAGTCCGGATATGAGGCAAATTCGAAGGATGAAGGAATCAGACGATAAGATCCCTTGATCCGATGCCCGTCCGCTGGTGTACCATCCAGATTCTTGAGAAGAATATTGAACGACATATGTCCGGGACTCATCCAGCCACGGGGACGCGGGTGGGTAGGAGTGGCGGTGATTTTCAAGCGGTCGGGAAGAAATTCGTTCACGCGGAATGTGGCGTGGTTCAGGTAGAGACTAGCCGTTTTATTGCGGGCCAGTTCGAGGCGGACAGTGTAATCACCGCAGGGTGCCCCGGGTGCTGGAGTGAATGACCAGTCATAAAAACCTGACTCGGGCAGGGACACATTTTTCTTCTCAATAACTCGACCGCGAGGATCCGTGAGCGTGGCCAGAAGCGGGAGCCCGGGGAGCGACCCCTTCCAGTTGATCTGACGGACAATTGCGCCAATGCGAACCTCCTCCCCGGGGCGGTAAAGTCCACGATCCGTGAAGATCAAGGCATTGAGGGCATCCGGCTTTTGAGGAAAATCACCACCGATATCATAACGCGAATAATTCAACTCGTGCTCCGCCCGATTGAATGGAAGAAAGGAGAGATCCCCACCCTTGCGAACAATGTATGCAACGGGCCGCTTTTCGCGCACCAAAGTGTCGAGTGAGGGAAGGGATGCCTTGCCATCATCACTCGTGGTGGCGGTAGTCACAGCGAGACCGTTGCAGCCCAGCACCTCGACTCGCGCATCTCCCACGGGTTTACCCGTACGAAAAGATTGGACGAAGACATCCTGCGTCCCATCAGCATTTTTCTTGATGATCATGGCCAGATCCGTCAGGAGCAGGAACCGCGTTTCCGTTGCAAGCTCCCTGGGTTGTGGTTCATCGGGATCATCATTATTTTTTCGGGGAGCAGGACGCAATTTATCCAGACCCTTGATTTCGAGTAGAAACAAACCGTGCCCCGGCTGACCGCCACCCGCCGCCGTCAGGTAACGGGTCAGATTCAGCGGGGTGTAATCCGGACGTGATCCATCCTGGGAATTGAGGGTGACCTGTTCGGTTAAAACTTCACTGATGTTGTCTGCGGAAAAAGTATAGGACCGGAAGTACGGACTTGTATAGGAACCTTCGGCTTGGGTGACGAGGTGATTGATCTGGTTGTCGAGTATACGATTCAAACGAAACTCCAGCACGGGCAAACCGCGTGACGCGACGGATATTTTGCGTTCGCCACTGACAGCCAGAACCGCTCCCTCGCCTTCCACGGAGATTTCCTTTTCGTAAGAAGGGACCGCCACAACGGAACGATATGTCTTGGCCAGTCGATATCCGCCCCGAGCTTCGACCCCCGCGGGAAGGGTCACGAGTACGGCCCGGTTTTCCGGGACTGCAATCCGCCCCATCAGACTGGTGGAATATTCCTCCCCAGAGGTCAGGGGAATAAAGGGGACTGGTTCGCAGCGTTTAAGAATATCAGGCGTGACCTGTGATTCATTATTCCAAACAATTTCAGGTGCAGGCGTCGTCTCTTCGTCAGAGTCAGTGTCAGCGTCCGGCTCGTGGTTCAGACGCACGGGCTGCGAATACTTGGGCAGGAGTTGAACAGTGATTTTTTCAGACAGTTGTTTCGCATCGAGTGGGGCCGTCGTGTCAATCATCAGGATTTGTTCGCTCCGGTTGTTGCCATTGCGCACAAGTTTGATCGTGGCTGGCTGACACCGGAAAATGGAACTGGCGTCAGTGATATTCACCTCCGCTGTGACCGCCTCCTCAATCCTGTCCTTCTCACCGGAGTCACAGAAACCTTTTCCAGCTTGGATACGAATAAAGGAGTCAAGATCCGGAAATTTCAATTTGGCCGAACGAACGTAAAGCACACGGCGGTTGTGAGGATCTGAATTGACCTCAAATGTTTTTTGTCCGGCAACAAGGTCAAAGAGGTTCGAGTCACCTGTTATTTTCCATGTCAGTTTTTTAAGAAGATCCTCACTTCGGATTGAGTAGTTGCTACGAAGCGTGGCCGTCACTTGGCGTGTGGAGGGTTCCAGCGGGTCGATATAAAGTTTCGCCTCCTCCCAACGTACGGAGAGGCGCGGTGTCATCCAGTCGAACTTCAGCCGGTCGAACTTTTTTCCAGGGGAAAAGAGACGCGTGTCCATTTTAATTTTGAACGTCGTCCCGGCGGGCCAAGGTTGGTTGGGTTTGAATGCCAGCGAAGATTCGCCGTTCCAAGTCCAGACGCCGGACAGTGACGGGGAGAGGGTGACCAGATCGTTGACCGAGCGGTTGAGCAAATGGACCGCGGCACAGCTTTCACTGAAGTTGATGTACAAGGAATCAATATAATCCCGCGTCACGTCAGGTGAGGATAGAGTATAGGTCACGGATGGATGTGCCGGCTTGCTCCGATAGGTGAGGCCGAAGATCGCGATGGCTGTCACAAGGACCGCTCCCACCAAAAACCCCTGTCTCAATCTTGGTTTCCCCCTACTGGCTTCCATGTTCCGCACAAACCAACCGGGCGGCGTCCATTTCCCAAAAATCCTTGAGAAATTCCTGCCCAAAAAATGGGGAAGTGATTTCAGATAACGGAGAACAGTCGATGGGCGAAAGGCGATTTTCATATGATATTCCTGATGGGGGGTTCAGGAATGCAATCGCAGACCGCACGGGTTTTATTTCACTCAATTTAAAAATCTTATTACCGGCTCACAACAAACGGGCCAGCGGTGCGGACGGCGGTCGATAGGCCGCGTTCGCGGGTCCAGCGAACGAGTAAATCCCGCTGCACCTGACATAGGGCCTCGGCGGGATCATCACCCTTCACTAGGGCGGGGTAAAATTTCTGCATCAATTGGAGCGTCTCCCGGTCGGCGGCAGGCCAGAGTGTCATGCATAAATGTTGCGCCCCGGCCAAGGCAAAGCCCCGGCGCAAACCCAGCACGCCTTCCCCACCCTGAATCGTTCCTGTTCCCGTGTCACAGGCAGAAAGGACCACGAGCCATGTGGCGGAAAGGTTGAGTCCCGAAACCTCCCTCGCAGTCAATAATCCATCAATTTCTGATGGCGTGTATTTTCCACGCTTCCAGAGATCGAGACTGGTTTGTGCCCCGGCCAAAGCGAGCAGACTCCGGTTCATCGGAGAAAAGCCCGGTGCGGGAATCGACTCTTCATCGAGATCGCGTGTCCCGGTCAGAAAAAGTCCGTGAGTGGCGAAATGCAGAATGGAGGGTGCTGGCATGCTGGTGAGTCGCTTTTCACTGGCATCGGTTCCAGTATAAACCTCCACCTTCCATCCCCAACCTTGAGCATGCGACTTGAGAAATTGAGCCTCCTCAAGTGTATAGGGAAGTGGCGTGAGTTCCGGAAAAATCAGCCCCTCTGGAGAAGGCGTCTGAGCGGGTGCTGACTTCGTAGCAGCTGGTGTTTTACGATAAAAGTTGGGTGAGGCCATGACCGTAAGTGTCAACGCTGACGCGGGTTTTCCGGGACTGGTTCCGACTCGGTCCCGTGCACTTGACGCGTATTCGAGAGTCAGTTTCTGTACAATAAAATTCCCCTGCTCATCCAAAAGCGTGGCAAATGAAACGAGATTGATTTCACTATCCGGACAGATTACCGCACGGGTCGTTCCCGCCGGGAGGATCTGATGAATCGGAAGCCAGAGTCGGCGATGCAACTCCTGCAAAACGGGCTTGAGACTTTGGCTCGTGGTCCCCGCATGCAACGCTTTTTGATAACGAAGAATCGAATGACGCAAGGGGGCATACGGCCCGAGTTCCACCCACAGAGGAGCCTGACCCGGACGGTAGAGCAGGCATCCCGCATAAGTCTCTGTCTCGAGTCGCCCTGCATACTTTTCGTAAATCAAATATTCCACCAGAACTTCGTGCGGGAGAAGGGATGCGGTCACCGACGCCGCCTCTCCGGTAAACGATGATTTCAATGACGCCGGTAACCGCAGTGAGGCGTTAAATTTTTTTGCCAACCTTGAGTGATCGGCGGCTAGCTCCTCGCGGAGTCCAGTCTCATCAGACGTTTCGGACAGTCGATCCATTTGACGCGAAACCGTTTGAAGGGAATCCAGAAGTTTATGAAACTCGGGAGGGGAATCCGATCGACGCAGTCTCTGCTCGACCATGAGGGAATTCAGCACTACCGCCTTCGTGTGCAGGAGACTCCGGGCAATCAGGGCGGCATCGCCCAGACTTGCGGGGAGATCGACTGGATGCAGGGACTCACGATATTTCAATCGCTGTCCCTCAGAACCAAAGGCAAACGCGGATTGGATGAGTGATTCGTGAATGCCGAGAGTCCGTTCGATCTCGGGAGCTGCCATCGCGGGTTTGCCGATATCGAGATAATAGCAGGCGAGCGAATCGAGTGTCTTCAGGCGGTCCGGGTGATTCGGCGAAAGTAGTTTATCCTGAATCGCTAAGGCCTCCTGATAATGGGGGAAGGCTTCGTCCAGGCGCCCCAGCCGGTGTTGGAGGCGACCCAGAAAGAGATGACTCCCCGCTGTTTCCGGGTGCGCACCGAGAATCTTCTGCCGCATCATGAGGGCTTCATTATATAATGATTCGGCCTCGGGATAATGCCTCAACTTTTCATGGGCCAGCGCGCAATTAAACAGAGCCCGGGCCATGTCGGGGTGCGGTTCGGAAAGCACCCGGCGCCGGATGTCCAAAGCCTGTTCGAAAAGGGGCAGGGCCCGGGTGTACTGGTGTTGATTCAAATAAACGAGCGCCAGATTGTTCAGGGTCGTCTGTGTGAGAAGATGCTCCGCACCCAGATGTTTGTGCCGGTTCCTGAGTGCTCTACGAAAATAATAGGCCGCCTGGTCATAGTCCCCCAGACTACGCTGCAAAAGTCCTAGATTATTGTAAACAGTCCCGGTACTCAAATGTTCCGGACCCAGGATTTTACAACGGATCAAAAGGGCCTCCAATAAATATTCCTCAGCCCGGGCATTGTCACCGATCAACCAGTAAAGAGTTCCGAGATTGTTCAGAGTCGTGGCCGTTTTAGCGTGGGAGGTGCCGAGAACTTTCCGTTGAAGTTCCAGTGCCTGGAGAAACAGTGGTTCGGCCCGGGCATAGTCACCGCGGTTTTCGGCGAGGACGGCCTGGCTGTTGATCACCTCTGCAACCGGGGCACTGGCGGGGCCATTCACTTGAGTTCGTAATTCCAAGGCCCTCGAGAAATGGCTTTCCGCCTCTGCATAGCGGGCGAGATTGGATTCCATCCAACCCAGGTTGTAGCAGGCTGTGGCCAGTGGGCCGGGGAGTTGCTCCTTCTCCGCGCGGGTGATGGCAGTGGAAAGATGACCACGCGCCGCGGCAAACTGGTTAAACTTCAAATGCATGTCGGCACATTCGATCAGAGCCTGAATCTGCAGCGGATCTGCGGGAGGACATAATTCATGGACATGTCTTTGATTTTCTAATGATAGCGCCAATGCCTCTTGCTTTTGCCCCGATTCGGCAAGTTGGCGGGCTTTGGCAAACGCCTGGGCCCAGTCGGTGTCACTTCCGCAGGCCATGCCCGTGAGAAGATTAAGACAGGTCCAGAGAAGAAGAAGGCGATGCATGAGACGGAAGAAAGAGTCGGGCAAAAACCGTGACGGATCAAGCCCCCAAATACAAATGGCGTCTTGACAGATAACCGTCCGGGTCGCGACAGTGACTCCGGATGGACGATGACCGTCAATGGTTTAAAAAATTGCAGGGCGGCGACCGCGATGCCTGGGACGAGGCTTTCCGCGAGCTTTACCCTTGTGCCTTCAGTGCGGCTCGTCATCCCCTGGCGGCACTGGATACAGCCGAGGCTGAGGACGTGGCGATCGAAACATTGGAAGCCATTGTCGCCAAAGTTCAGGATCTCGGCACGAAGAACGAACTCAAAGCCCTCTGCGTGACCATGGCTTCACGAGCGGCAATTTCCCGGCACCGGAAATTATCGGCCCTGAAACGCGGCGGTGGACAAACCGAAAGTCTTCAGGAAACCATGCCCAACGGCGAGCCCCGCCCTGAACCTGCCGATCCCAAAACCCGACAGCTCGCAGGTGCCGAGTTGCATGAACTGCAGCGCGTCCTAACCGGGGCCCTGAGCGAGCTCGACCCGGTGAGTTCGACCCTGATCCGACAGCATCTCATGGATGGCACGGGATATCAGGAACTGGCTGAGCAGCATGGTGTTCCACTGGGAACTGTGGGGGTGAAACTTTCGCGGGGTTTGAAAAAAATTAGAGAAAAACTCTCCCTTTCACCGCTGTTGATGAAAGAATTACAGGAGTATTTGCGATAGGAGAATTATGGACACGGAACGCTTTGATGAATTGGCCGCCAAAATCCTAGCCGACTGCGCCTCGACCGAGGAGCGGAAGGAATGTGATCAGGCTCTGTCCAAGAGTCCCGAATTGAAAAAGGAATTCCTTCAAATGGAGGAAACCTACCGGCTTCTCCGTGAACAATCACCTCTCGCTTCCGCCATGAATACCGAGGAACCTGCGTTGCCGGAATACCGACTCGAACGCCTGCGGTCGGCCGTCACCAAAGAATTTCGCGGAAAAGAAAAGGTTTCCGGCCCACAAGGTTTTCCATTCTGGCGTCTAATCCGACAACTGACCGCCTCCCTCGCCGTCTTGATGATCGTCGGCGTGTTGTATATGTATTCGCTGCCCTCGGTGGAGATTGGAATGGTCCCTGTCGAAACCACCCGTGGAAACAACCCTACATCCCCATTAAAATATCCAGGCGTGGCCACCAAAGGTTTTCCTGACGAAAACGGTTTTTTACGCTGGCAAAATCATTTCTGGCGACCCGGCTTGCATGCCCGCATCTGGGTCGATGAAGGCCAAGACTCCCTCGTCATCCTCCGCCGCAACGGAACACGCGAGGAACACCCCCTCCCCGAAGACCCCACCAGAAGGCTCGAGATCATCAAAATCATCATCAACTCCGCCCAGACCCCCGTACGTTAACCTGACGTTCCTCCAGAACTTCCTGTTGCAACAACTAATAGCCTGTCCCTTATTTTTGAGGCCGAAGGCCCTTTGGGCGAAAGCAAAAAATATTGTAGGGTCTTCGAATGAGGGGTTAATATTCCGGGGATAATGAATATTAAAAAGTTTCTGGGGGCAGAGCGATTGCTGGCTGTAGTGGCGGCGGCGGGGTTGATGTCGCTGGCATTTGAACCGGTGAACTTTTGGTGGGTGGCTTTTTTTGGGTTTGTGCCATGCCTTTTGATTATGCTCAAGGAGGCAAAGGCTGGAACCGTTATGGCGGAAGGGTTCCTGTGGGGGTTTGTATTCTACGGGTGGAACGCGCGTTGGTTCTGGAATATTTTTGCGGAGTTTTCTTTGTTTCTCTGGGCGCTCCTTGCTTTTTATGGGGCTATTTTTGCTTTGGTGTTCTGGCTTATAAAACGGCGGTTTGGCCCGGTGGCCGCACTGATGGCGAGCCCGCTTTTCTGGGTGGGGATTGAATGGTTCCGTTCCGAGGGGCATTATCTAAAGTTTGCTTGGCTGAGTCCGGGTTTTTCCCAATCGTCGAATCTTCCTCTGGTGCAATTTGCTTCGGTGCTGGGTGTTTACGGTCTTTCATTCCTGGTTGTGGGGGTAAATGCCTCTGTGGCGCTTTTGGTTATGCATTGGAAAGAGCGGTGCGTGAGGATCGTGGCGGCCTGTTTTATCGGTGGAGTCATGGTGATTGAATTATCCGGATGGATACTCTTGCGATTCTGCCCGGATCGCGGGGATATGCCAGTGGCTCTGGTTCAGACAGAAACGGCCAGTTTCCATTTTAATTCATTTTTCAGCAGGAAAGCCCCGGCGGGAACCCGTCTAATTGTCTGGCCGGAGTACGGGGTCTTCGATGTGATGGATGCCTCGTTACAGGGGAAATTCGAGCAACTTGCTTCGCAACAGAAGGCGGTGATCGTGGCGGGCTGTAAGTCTCTGGTGCCCGGCGGGAACGGAAAAACTTATAATAGTGCGGCGATTATCGACCCCGAACGCGGACTTGTCGGGCTTTATCATAAGGCGAATCCAGTTCAGTTTTTTGACGATGGGGTGCCGGGCAAAGAATTCCCTGTGTTTGATACACCGGCAGGCAAGCTGGGTGTCGCCATTTGTTACGACATGGATTTTCCGAAAGTTTTCCGTTCCTTAGTGGCCCACGGCGCGGAAATTCTTGTCGTACCAACATTTGATGCCGAGAGCTGGGGCAAATTGCAGCACTTGCAACATTCCGCCCTCGCACCGATCCGTGCTGTAGAGGTTCGCCGCTGGGTGGTGAGATGTGCATCGACAGGAACCTCCCAAGTGATTGACCCACACGGGAGGATTCACGCTTCCATGTTACCATTCAAGCAGGGGTTACTCACGGGGAATGCATCCTTGTCGAGCGCCCATAGTTTTTACAGCCTTGGCGGCTGGCTCTTCGGGCCACTTTGTGCAGCACTAACCGGCCTGTATTTGGTTGCAGAAACTTTTATTGTGATATCCCGAGTTTTTGCGCGGCGGAAAAACTAATCTGAGTGGGAGGGAGGTTGTTCAAACAATATTTGCACTCAATTACAACGCCTTTATGCGACTTTATAATCTCAAATTTTGGACACCGTTGTGGAAAACCTTAGGGACAGGCTATTAGTTGGGAAAATGGGATGAAAGTCGGGTAAAGGTTGAAGTGAAATAAATTTCTAATGTGTTTGCATATGGCGACCCATAAGCGAAGGGACGGACAAACTATTGCAGCATCTTTTGCTTCGTTAGGCTGATCTGGACGCAATAACCTGAAGAAAGAATAGTTTGTCCGTCCCTTCAGCTTAGGCACGTGCGGACGCACTACGTAGGGAACAAAATTCTACGAATGGGGTTCCAAAGGTATATGGGCAATGCGTTCTCCGATTAATCCCCGGAGTACTACCCGAGTGCCCAAGCGAAGATCGTGAATATTATATTATCAACCATGGACAAAGAGGAATAAATTATGACCAGCGCAGGGAGTGAAGAAGGAGACTTGGGGTTGCAGATAGCTCCTATGGTTGATGTTGTGTTCGCGTTGATGCTGTTTTTTATGGCTTCAGCTGGGTCCCAACAAAAAGAGAAAGAACTGGGCATTGCATTATCCGGCACAATTAGGCCTGCCCCTGTCGATGTCATGGAAACTCCCATATACCTGAAGCTTGAAGACTCTGGGCAAGTCCTCTTTAACGAGTTGCCGGTCGACGGCACTAAAACGAAAGAGCTTAATGAGCTACGCGGACGCTTGACGGATGTCATTTCAAAATTCGGTGAAAAACAACCGGTCATCATTGTGCCTTCTCCTAACACAAGACATGAACGACTTATTGATGTGCTCAATACGTGTACCGCCTCGGGGGTAAAAAGTCTTTCTTTTGGAAGTTAATCAATGGCAAAAAAAATCCATCCCATGGTCGTAGCAAAACGAATGGCGTATACCATCGTTTCTTCCCGTTTTTTTATTATATCAGTGGTGGTTCATGTCCTTGCGATTGCTCTGCTTGGAGTTATCGTAATCGTCGACGGTTTTGTTGAGCCAGCGAAAGATGATTTCCAATCCACCGACAACTTTATTACTCGAGACGTAACGCCCCCACCTCCTCCGCCCGACAATGAACATGAAGTGAAGGTAAAGGACACAGAGATTGCGGCGCCCGTTAAACCTCCTGATGTCAGTCAGATTATAGAAGCGAATAACGTAAAAGCCCCTGGTTTTATGCCCCCGATCCCAGTTGACTCAACGGTGGCGGTCAACACGGATAAGATGGTCAATCCCGTTGTTAAAACAAATCCAACTCGCTCTAATAGCCCCACAAAGCCGATTTCTAAAGATCGATTATCATTAATCGCGGGGCGCATCGCAGGAGAAAATGGGATTAACGTCAAGAGTGGTAATAATGGAGTGGGTGGGGTTTCTGCTCAATTTACATGTTACGTTGCCAAATACGCAGGGATGATTGGAATCATAATGTAAAAATAGTGGGCGATCGCATTGTCTTTGGAAGTATTCCGAACCTCATGACCCAGATCACGCGCTGGAATAAAAATTTAAAGGCCAATATCGAAGCTAAAGCACTTGATTTAGCCAGTGAGGAAATCTTTTTGATTAAACCGCCTGCGGCGTTTGTATACTTGACCGGACATAAAGATTTTAAACTGACCGACCGAGAAGTTAAAAATCTGCAAAAGTTTATTGTGCAAGGGGGGGTTATTTGGGGTGATAACGGGTTGCCGGGCCGCAATTCGCGCTTTGATATCGCTTTCCGTCGTGAAATGCACCGGGTGCTCCCGGATCCAGATCAGGAACTTGTTGCGATTAACGAAAATCACGCGGTGTTCACTCAGAACGGCAGTAAATTAAAATATCTACCGACAGGGATGAATTTCTATAAAGAACCCATAGAAGTGGTTTCTGTTCATAATAAGGTAGCGGTTTTTTATACCCTCAACAGTTATGGTGATCTTTGGCAAGTCGCACTTGATAAATCGGGACACGCGCTTGAGGTGTTTGATGAAGGAACCGAAAAAAAACCGAATGAAACTTTTACCTCTGGAAGATTGTGGGGCCGTCGGAATACCTATTATCGCGGAATATCGGAGGAATCAGTCACTGATGCTTACAAATTGGGGATTAACGTTACGGTTTTCATTCTCCTCCAGTATCAAGATGAACTCAACCGAGCGGGATTGAATTAGGGAGACAGTATTTTTTGTCCGCCCCTTAGACGGGAAAAGGGAAATAGCTTGAAGCACAAAAAACCCGGTGATTTTGCAATCACCGAGTAGAGTCATTACGCACTGCTTTTACAACACAGTATCGCATTCAATCCTGCTGAAACGATCGATGCAGGACGGTTAGAGAGACCGGAATCCCGTTCTCCGGCCATCGGCATAATTGATATCAGAATTATTGATCATTCGATTGCCGTCCCGGTCCATATTGGTGAACGATCTGCTACCTGTATTCAATTCGTTGCCACCGAACAAACGATCATTATTCCTATCCATGGAGTTCCTACTGACCACCCACGTATGGCTAACAGCTTCACTTCTGGAAAGAACTCCATCATTATTCGAATCAACCGACCGGAATTGGTTTCTGGTTCCTGGATATTCTGACATGGAGAGAACACCGTTATTGTTCATATCCAAATCATTAAACATGTATCGCATTCCTGCCCTGTTCGAGTGAGAACTCCAGCTAGAGACCTCCATGCCACTCAGGAATCCGTCTCTGTTTGAATCGTGAACAGAGAATGCGTTTGAGTGTCCCTTCCATTCAGATCTTGAGATTCTCCCGTCGTTATTCCTGTCGAGTCCATGAAATCGCGTTCCGGTATCGGAGTAGTGATTTGCATTCTGAACAGTCGTTTCCCTTGTTGTTCTGATATGAGTCTCAGCGTACGTGAGTGCGGGAGTGCCTACAAACAGTGCAGCGAGAAGTGCCAGACTTGTTAATTTTTTCATTTCGTATCTTTCTATTTCATTGTTGAATTAATAGCAGAGCAGGGGCAGTGCCGCCCCTAACAATGGCATACAATTGAAGAATCAATTCTTTCCACTTAAAATTAACAGGTAGACGTATGTGGCAAACGAACACCCGTCATCTCCGTCCAATAATGCGTTCAAATACGAGAACGTAGAAAATGGCTAAATTACAGATTGTTTGTCCGGGCCCTTTGACGCGAGGTCTCATTTGACAAGCGGTATTTGGATTGACACCACCTTTGCTGGCATCCCCCTGGGATGAGCTCAGATTTGGCTCTGACTAGTAGAATTCAGAGCTAATTTTTTGTACTTGAATCTAGTTATTAAGCTAGATATATGTAATTCCTATGGGATCACCAACAAAAGTTCAGCTCATCGAAAGAAAAGACAGTCAGCAGTGGTACATAAACTTTCCAGCGCCAATAGCACAGGCGATGGGTTTTGAGAAAGGAGAGGTGGTGGAATGGGAGGTGCACGACAAAGCTCGATTGATTTTGACACGTCAGAAAGTTCCAAAATCGAGCGTGGAACTAAAAAAGAAGAAAACCTCCTGACCCTTTAGGAATCATTGATTGAACCCATCCTGAAGACTCATTCCAAGGCTTCAGAGCGGATTCGTTCTCACGTCCTTTCTTCCTTGGTGGGTTTGTGTCGATCAAACGGTAACCGGAACGCATAGTTTGTCCTTCCCTTCCGTTTTGGAAAGACGACTGGTCAACGTCAATTATTCTTGAGCACTTGCGACAATTAAAAGTGACCACAAAGATAGAGTGAATCGGAGGGG
>Ga0163154_10004460_pt1 | contig 18365 bp, 13 predicted proteins | sample OliLakLV19MP9P1_FD_148649 | JGI IMG/M metagenome (GOLD analysis project Ga0163154, IMG submission 148649) | Freshwater microbial mat bacterial communities from Lake Vanda, McMurdo Dry Valleys, Antarctica - Oligotrophic Lake LV.19.MP9.P1 | ecosystem: Environmental > Aquatic > Freshwater > Lake >...
CGCTTAGCAAGTCCAAAAGACGCTCATATACTGATAAATTTTCCATATGCAAAGATAAGACAAATAACTCAAAAAAAATGCCCTCCACAAAATTTGTCAGAGTACCAATAAACAAAATGAAATCAAACAAAATATTTTCTCAACTCTTTTTTAAATCCAACCAAAAAGCTAATTCCTTTATAACTTAGAATTTATTTGGAAAGTTCATTGAAACACCTTGTTGCAAAATATAAAGCTGTGTTTTGGATAAATTAAATAAATGACATAAATTTAAGGAGTTTTGTTTGAATTAAAATCCTTTTCACAATGCGAAAACGCGCTTTTCTTACCCTTTCATTCGTTTGTGTTGCCCTCCTTGCCTACGCCCAACAGTCGAAGGCAGGCAAGGAATTTGTTCCTGCATGGGCAAAGTCAGTTATCTGGTATCAAATCTTTCCTGAAAGATTTCATGATGGTGATAAAAATAACAATCCTACCATACAAGACATCGCAGGGGCAGACCCTGCCGAACCTGCCAAAGCATGGCAAATTCACCCTTGGGGAAGCGACTGGTATGAGTTGCAACCTTACGAAAAGCAAAATGGCGAAAAAGAACTATACAAGCATTTATTGCGGAGGCGTTATGGTGGCGACTTACAAGGCATTATAAATAAACTTGCCTACCTCAAAGGCTTAGGCATCACAGGCATTTATCTCAATCCCGTTTTTGATGCGCCTTCCCTACACAAATATGATGGGGCAAGTTACCATCATATAGACCCCAATTTTGGTCCCGACCCCACAGGCGACAGGGCAATGATGGCAAAAGAAAATGTACTTGACTCCAAAACGTGGGTGTGGACAAAAGCAGATGAACTCGCCCTCAAACTCATAGATGAAGCGCACAAGTTAGGCATCAAAATCATTTTTGATGGCGTATTCAACCACATGGGAGTCAATAGTTTTGCCTTTCAAGATGTATTGAAAAACCAAGAGAAATCAGCTTACAAAGATTGGTTCATCATCAAATCGTGGAACAATGCCGAAAAGAAAACCACATTCGATTATGAAGGGTGGTTTGGTGTAAAATCCTTGCCTGAACTCCGCGAAGATGCCAACGGGATTGTAGCAAGTCCAAAGCAATATATTTTTAATGCCACGCATCGTTGGATGAACCCTAAAAACAAAGGCGCAAAATACGGAATAGATGGCTGGAGGCTCGATGTAGCTTTTTGTGTGGCACACCCGTTTTGGAAAGATTGGCGCAAGCATGTTCAGCGAATCAATCCACAAGCCTACATGACGGCCGAAATAGTAGATACACCCGAAAAAGTGAAGCCTTACATGCAGGGTGATGAATTTGATGGCGAAATGAATTACAATTTTGCCTTTACTTGTGCCGAATTCTTTTTTAATCCAAAGGCTATGCACATCAATGCTACAGAATTTGACAAGAAATTACAAGAATTGCGCGAATTGTACCCCAAAGGTGTCGCAGAAGTTTCTATGAATTTATTTGGTAGCCATGACGCGAATCGCATTGGCTCGCACATAGTCAATCGCGGTATAGCCAATTACCGAGATTGGGGAAAATATTATGGCACTTCGATGGCTATCAATAACCCAAAATACAGTCCACGCAAACCACAAGCGCAAGATATAGTATTGCAAAAATTGTTTGTTTTGATGCAAATGACCTATACAGGCGCGCCAATGGTATATTATGGCGATGAAGTGGGTATGTGGGGAAGCAATGACCCCGACTGTAGAAAGCCGATGGTTTGGAGTGATATGCTGTATAATGATGAAGTTTATGCGGCTGATGCTACCACCAAACACGCGCCCGACAAAGTTGAAATCAGCCAAGACTTACTCGGATTTTATAAAAAAATGATTGCCTTGCGCAACCAATCTAAAGCATTGCAAATAGGCAATTACAAAACACTTTTCGCAGATAATGAAAAGAATATTTTCGCTTTCCAACGTACACACAAAAAAGAAAACGTAATCGTTATACTCAACAATGCGGACAAAGAAATACAATATGAAATACCGAATTTGAAAGAAAAGTGCTATCAAGATGCGCTCTCAGGCAAGAGCTATACTGCGGCGGCAGGCAAGATTACCTTGCCTATAAAACCCAAATATGGTGTCATATTGATAGCATGTAACAAGTATTAGACTTTTGACAAAAGCAGATTTTTTTGAAATGAGTATCACAAAGTTCTACCGAAACGGGCAAGATGTGCTATCAAAAACTGATATATTTGGCAGTTTGTGAGGGAAAAAGAGAGGGAATTGCATTACGCGCTGTTTATAAAGAGCATCATGCCCATCGGTATGATATCGAACCCAATAATCGTTTTGTCAAACAGCAGCTTTTATTAGACAAACTTCAAACACCAATTTTGGAACATTTTGACCTTTGGTTGCGCTTGCCCCAACTCAGTGAATGGCTGTTGTTTCAAGCCTCTAATGCAGTGGTTTCATAACCGAAAAAATGGTAGAAATCATCGGACAAACCAGTCAGTTAGAGCGGTCTCCTGACGATTGCGCAGACCCGTAAAGCCTGCCAAACCCTTTTTGCCACGAGTTTCAAATGAAGGAAACGGACGCGAGGTTGGTACAACACTACCACCAAAACAAGAGTTTCCACCTATCAAAAAAAGTAAAAAGGCTACCAAAAAAACAAATAAAGACAAATAGTAATAGCATATACTCAAAACTATAGCTGAGAATGAAGTCAAAACATACTATTTCATCAACACTTGAACCAGTTTTTTGATGCAAGCGGTGGGTCATCTGTCAAAAGTCTAATAAATTAAACGCCTTGTATCTGTGTGGCAGGCAAGGCGTTTCGTTTTTAGCTGTTTTGCAGGGCGATTAGTTGTTGCAATTCATAGAATTTCTCTTGCATTGCCTTGTATTTAGCTTCGGCTTCTGCCAATGTATTGGCTTCTTCTTGGCGTTCCAACAACAAAGTCCACTCTGCTTTTTCTTTCGCTTTGCGCTCAGCAAAGGTATTTCGCTCTGCTTTTTCTTTTGCTTCGCGTTCTTTTTCGAGTGCTTCGGCAGTGCTTTTGACCAGACTTTGCGCACTGATTCGCATTTCGCGTTCATCTTCATAGTGTTCGAACACGTCGCCTGTCTGTGTGCGGAGTACAAGTTCACCTTGCTCTATGCCAAAACTGACTTTTGCTAAGGCACTTTCGTGTGTATCGCTGTTGAACATGCGCGCAAGCGTGCCGTTGGTTTTGGTGTACATGTCGAGCCAAAGATTGGGCTTGGTGTGTATGACCAGGTACTCATCTACTCCTTCACGGCTGTAAAAACAGAGTCGTTTGTAGATGTCTCTTTTATCGGCATAATTTGAAGGCGACATTACTTCGACCACGAACATTCGGATATCAATTTCCGATTGAGGCATCTGTGTGCCGTTTTCAGCGCGCCATTTCTTTCTGAGTTTTTCTTCTTCTTTACTGCGGTCATACGAGCCGCGTTTTTCCACTGTGGCTACGCCTGTAACGAGCATTACGTCAGGAGCGAGCGATTCTTGATCTATTTTTCTACCACGTGCTATGTGTTCTTCAGTTGAAAGGGTGCGGTAGATCATTAAATCGGCTGCTACGAGACCGTTTTTCAGGCGGGCGAGGCAGGTGTCAAGCACAGTTTTGACATAGACGATGATTTCGCCTTGTTGAGTATTTTGGCACATGGGAATATCGTCTTCTTCGGGGTAGTTGAGCCTTGCCCACGCGCTTTCATACCATTCCTGCTCCGTAAGTGGCGGAGGCGGAGGCGGAAGAGACGGGTAGTCGGGAAAAAGGGCTAATTGGACATACATACGCCTCAAAGATACAACTTTCTAAATAGAAATCCAAAAAAAAATACTTTTTTTTAATATTTTTTTTAATTAAACGCTTTGTATCTGCGTGGCAGGCAAGGCGTTTCGTTTTTAGCTGTTTTGTAGGGCGATTAGTTGTTGCAATTCATAGAATTTCTCTTGCTAAAGATAGAAACCCCCAATTTTTATAAACACCAAGAACGGCAAAAGGCGTAATTTTGCACTGCAGTCCAATTTACAAATTTAATTTTGCGCCTATTTTTTGAAAATGTTCTGGCACTCTGACAAATTTTGTGTTGAACTACATAGAAACATAGAGAATATAGCCCGAAACACTGTGTGCCACATCTTTCTATGTGGTTTATACCTTGCTCCGCTAAAATTGTCGGAGCACCTAATCGGTACCCTGACAAATTTTGTGTTGAACCACGTAGAAACATAGAGAATATAGCCTGAAACACTATGTTCCATATCTTTCTACGTGGTTTATACCTTACTCCACTAAATTTATCGAAGCACCCCTATAATCTAATATTAGTTGTAAATAATGACCACCATATTGTTTTTAGTTAAATGTTTTGTAAATGTGAAATTCAAAAAAATTGCTGGGAAGTGTCGCGTGTGTCGTAAATAGCATATTTTCTTGCCATGTGAATTGGGTTGATTAGTGTTTTTTGTATTGGCGAGCGGGACGCTTGCGGTTTTGGTGGCGTAGTGGGACACTACGACCAAACGGGGCAATACCGAGCTAAAACCATTACAAAACTAACATGATTTTGCCACAAAACCAAAAAAAAACTTGCCTACTCAAAATATAAAAGCGTGTTTACCCTTTGTTTTAGTAGGCAGGCAAGAAACAAATAATGCCCTTGCCTACCAAAAACCCGCAAAAAGCACTGTAGCAGTGGATTTTCTTTAATTCGAATGTATGAATTATGCAACTTACTTTTATAATTATGCAATGCTAATGGTTTAGAATGTCATTACCTTTGTATCACTTTTACAGGGTGCATTTCAAAATCGTTCTATATATCTCTCCAAATTGGAGATTCAAGGGTGATATCTTAAGAAAAGGTTTTGAAATGCACACTCACACATCGTACCTTCAACGAATTCGCAAAAATATTTCCACTTAAATTACATAAACAAAAAATGAAAACACAACATAAATTAGGAGTTTGGATGGACCATTCAACTGCCTGCCTGATCGCATTGTCTGCCAATAAAAACAATCATTCTATAACATCAAACTTTACTTCTGACACAAAAGAAGAAGCTTTGGGTAGGAGTGAAACTATCATGCATAACAAAGAACAGCAAATGCAGGAAGCCTATTACAAGGAAATTGCAGATGAGATTCTGAAATATGACCACGTACTCTTGTTTGGCCCGACAAATGCAAAATTAGAACTGCACAATTATTTGAGTAAGGATTTACATTTTAAGGATATAAAAATTGATGTTGAATCAGCAGATAAGATGACTGATAACGAAAAAGATGCCTTTGTGAAAAAGCATTTCGAAAGTTAATCTTACAGCACTTTCTCTTCATAAACTTCCTGCGAAAGGGGTGCATTTCAAAATCGTTCTATATACCCCTCTCCAAATTGGAGATTCAAGGGTGATGTCTTAAGAAAAGGTTTTGAAATGCACCCTGCGAAAGTGCTATTCCTATGCCCAATGGCACAAGCGTTCTCGCTTGTGCTTACTTAACTGAAGCCCAACCGTGCTAAAATTGCTACGAAACAAAAAAATAACTTTGACGAAGTTTGAAAACTTTGTCAAAGTTATTTTTATTAGAAAAACTTGCCTGCCTAAACACAAAAGAACGTTTTTTACCTTTTGTGGAGGTGGTTTTCTTTCGTTTTTTGGTAATACAATGATTAGTTTTCTTTAGCTACTACTGCGATAGTGATTTCTACGTCATTGTAGATGGCGCGGTCGCCCAAACCTTCAAAGAAAGAGCTTGAACCATAGCGTATATCGTATTTGGTGCGGTCAAATATGATGGTTGCTTTTGCTTTTACAGTTTTGTTTTCATCTGAAACGGTTGTTTTGAATGTTACAGGAGCAGTTTTACCTTTGATAGTAAGGTCAGCAGTTACCTCGTATTCGTCGCCTTTGCCTTGAGTGGCTTTTGTTATTTTGAGCGTGGCAGTAGTAAATTTGGAAGTACTGAAGAAGTCAACACTTTTAAGATGCCCAAGCAGTTTTTTATTTGTGCCTGCATCTTTGATGTCTGTACAAGTTATAGAGGTCATGTCTATTTCAAAAGAGCCTCCTTTGAGCTTCTTTTTTTCAAAAGTAACTTCGCCACTTTTTAGGAGAATATCTCCTTCGTGTTGCCCCGTTATTTTTTTAGCGAGCCAATGTACTTTACTATCCGAAACAGATACGGTGAATTTTTCAGTAGGTTGAACTAACCGTGTGAAAGCAGAAGCCACTAATACGAGGGCGAAAACAGAAAGCAGATGTAATTTGTGCATAAGAATAAAAAATGAATGAATGAGCGAAGTTATTACTTGTTTATACAACTAAATAAGGAGGTGAAAAATTTTATCTGAAACGGTTTTTAACAAATATATAACGATTAGGCAAGTAAATCGAGTGGATTTAAAACTTTCAATGCCATAAGCGTTCAAAGACACTTATAGCATTGAAAAGTTTTCAGACACTTTTATTCAAATGTGATTTGTTTGTTTTTAGGGTATTTGAGTGAATATTTGAGTGTTAATTTTTTGATTTCGGAAGGTTTGATGCTTAATTTCCAAGTAATTTTTCCATTTATTTTGTTTACGCTAGCGCCGAGAGCTTCCACCAATTCTACTTCTATTTGCGAGTTTTTTGAAACAGGCATTTGTTCTTCTATGGTGATGTTGATGTTGTCTTTTTTGTTGTTGCGTATTTGTATTTCAAAACCAAGTTCTTCTTTTACATTTGAACCGATGAATTTTTTACTACTAAGGTCTTGAATTTTCACACGTTTCACAACGATTTTTTTGTCTCTGCCGAGTGATATAGCAAGTGTATCTTTGGTGCTGGCTACGTCTAAATAGGTTTCACCTACAAATGAGCCTTCAAAATACACATTGGCTTGCCCTGACAGCAAATTGTATTCTTCCCAGCCTACCATTTTGGCCATTAGGAATGCGTCAAAGTCCATTTTGGGTACTACATTGTAATCATACAAAGTTTTTACTTCATAATTTTTGATGTCCACTAATTGTGGCTTTCCGTCAGAAAGAATGGTATAAGGCACGCTAATTTCAAACTCTGTGGCAAAAGTTGAGCTGCTTACTACCGTTTGGTCAGCTATTGTGAGGGCTTTGCCTTTTGTTTTCAAATCATCTACTGTAAAACCATCGGCTGAAGGTGCCATAGGCGAATTGTTTGAGGCACGTTTAGCATTTTCAAATCGCCCTCTATTTTTAGAAATGCTTTCATAGACTATTGGGTCAAAGAAATTGACGTACCATGTGCTAAGTTCGGGTTTAACGCCGCTTTGTGTTGGGTTGCCTGTGGAAAGCGTAACTTTGACATCTTTCCAATCCACGCCTGTATTTTGGAATACATTTGCCTTGTAGCTGAGTTGTATAGGGCTTTGCGCGTCTTTGGCACGAAGGTCGTAGATAGGAGTCCAGCCTGCATCAGGCACGATATAATCTAATTCGAACTCGCCTGTGGTGGGTGCGTTTGTGGAAACAGTTACGAGAACTTCGCTGGTAGGTTTATTTGCATAGCGGTTTAGTTCGTTTATTTGGGTACGCAGGCGAGTCAATTTATTGTTCAAATCTATCAATTCTTTGTCGGCTTTCATGATGCCTATTTGCGTTTCGGTCAAGCGGGCGCGAAAAAAGTCGGATACTTCTTTTAGTTTTTGCGCACTTACGCCTACGCCATTGCCGCCTATGGACTTATTGGCGAGTATCATTTCCTCTTCGTGTTGCAAGACACTGCGTTGTGAAGTTGCCAACTTTTGGGCATCACTATAAAGGAGTACAGAGTCCTCCATCAGTTTTATTTTGCTTGCTTTGCTTTGGTTGCGCAGGTAGTTGATTTGGTACTTCACAGCCATGATAGTCAGGTTGCCTTTAGCACTTACTTGAATACTTTGTTTGTCTATTTTGGTTGATAAATCTTCAAACACAAGCGTTGTATTGCCTGTAGGCAAGAAGACTTGCGCAGTATTCGTAATTTGCGCTCTATTCAAAAATACCGTTACAGCTTTTACGTCAGATTTTACGGGTTTGTCCACATTTTGGGCGTGTGCGGCAAGCGAAAAGGCTAACCATAACACACAGGGCATTATATTTTTCATAAATTAAATAAAGTTATTGTTTGGAATAGATTACCCTTGCCTGCCCATTTTGTTACAATGTAAAAGAAAATACATTTTATATGTTGGCATAAATAACTCATTTTAAGTAATTTAAATAGAAAAAAAATTTTAGTTCATAGGCTTTTAAAAAACGAGTGTTTATCAAGCACTCTTTAACATTGCCTACATATTTTGCGCAAAATACTAAGAAAAAACTATATAAACTAACAGGCCAATTAAAAACCTGAAAATACATAAAAAAGTTGTGAAAGTAAAAAATATGGAATAAAATATTTTATCTTTGCAACCTCAACCAGCACTTAAATAAGATATGCAAAAAACGTCATTTATCCCGCTCATATTTTTACTTGTTTGCGCATGCGTGGTCAATGTGCATGCTCAAATCAATATTCAACAAGGCGTTGATGCGTCTGTAGTCATAGAACGGCTCGTAGGCAAGGGTGTAGTTATCAGCAATGTCGTGTTGGTAGGCAATCAGGCGGCTTTTGGTAAATACAAACGAATAGGCGGCGATATTCCTTTGGACAGTGGCATAGTCATCACTACAGGACTTGCCTCCAATGCACAAGGAGTGAATAATAACCAAGGTATCAGCCAAACCTGGAATATAGCAGGCGATGCCGACTTGGACGCTATCGTACAAGGGCAGACTTTTGATGCTTGTACTATTGCGTTTGATATAAAGCCTGTAGGCAAGAAACTTGTTTTCAAATATACATTCGGCTCTGACGAATACAACGAATATGTAAATGACATTTTCAATGACGTTTTTGCCTTCCTCATAACAGGGCAAAACCCTGTGGGCGGTAGTTACAACAAGAAAAACATAGCCCTTATTCCGAATACGACCACTCCTGTAACCATTAAAACTATCAATAACAACGTCAATAACGCCTATTTCCAAGATAATACGCTCTCGAATAGCCCTGGCAGGCAATACATGCAATATGACGGTTATACCAAATCGCTTTTCGTTGAAGTAGATGTAGTGCCTTGTGCTGTTTACCGACTTGAACTTAAAATAGCTGATGTAGGTGATGCTGAATTGGATTCGGGGGTTTTTATTGAGCAAATTACAAGTATTATTCCCAAATTCGAGGCTAATTTACAAACAGATTACAATGGACTGATAGAAGGTTGTGCTAAAAGACCTATTCAAATAGTTCGTAAAAGAAGCGATTTTGTAGAAACCATGCGCCTCGATGCAGAAGGCACAGCCGTATTAGGACAAGATTATGATTTGCTTTTCAATGGCGCACCTGTCTTGAGCCTGCCTATAGATATCACGATGAACATAGGCGATTTGGAAAAAAACTTTGTTTTTGTTCCCAAAGCTGATGCTATCTACGAAACAACCGAAAAGGTTACTTTTTATTTAGAATATGGGTGCAACTTTGAACGCATAGACAACGTAAGTGCCAATATTTTAGAAGTCAATGATTTTAAACCTTTGAGCAATAGCCCCGCAAATAATGCCTCTATGTATAGATGTGGTGATGATAAAGGCATTATATTAGAATCATTTTCAGGAAAATCTTACGCTTGGACAAGTCCAGACGGAAATTTCACCTGCCTTGATGCAGATTGTAAAAAAATACAAACGGCTAAACTAAATACTTCAGCTAGTTATAACCTTACTTTAAAAATAGAAGATTGTACCTTCTCTCAATCAATTACTATAGGGCATGTTGAAGGCGACAGTTTGGTAGAAAAAGCCTCTTTTTGTCCTTTTCCCCCACGCCAATTTGAAGTATTTACAAATGCTGAAGAAACAACTTTGCTCAATGCAGGGCGTGTATTGCGTTATGAATGGACAAATACTACAGGCGTTTCACACAATAAATTGATTGTACAAAGTGAGGAGGAAAAAGGCGTGCGCGTTTGCCAAGTATTTGACAATATCAGCGGTTGTAGTGTTCGTTACAAGCGTTTTGAGATAGACGTGAACTGCACGCCTATATTTGAAATTCCGACAGCTTTTACCCCCAATGCCGATGGCTTGAATGATGCGCTAAAAGTCATAGTAGGCGATGTAGCAAAATTAGAAATCAAGTTTTTTAATCGTTGGGGTGAGTGCGTACACATCATATACAATAAACAAGAAATCTGGGACGGCACTCTCCGTGGCAAGGCACTGCCCGAAGGCGTTTACGTATGGCAGGCAAGCTATGCTACGCCTTTACAACCCAATAAATACATCAAAAAACAAGGGAGGGTGCAAATTATAAAATAACAAATGCACCTAAATGCATATCGCTGCTTTGTATCGTCATTGGTGTTTAGAAAAAATCGGGCGTTAACTATACTTCGGCATAAAAACCTTGCCTGCACTTTTCTAAATAGCAACGACGGCAAAAACTATTGCGGGAACTGTACTCAAATTAGTCATGCTGTAAGCATCTCCTGTCGCTTTAGTACCACACAAAAGCGTAACAAGGGATGCTTACAGAATGGCTACTCAACGGATTATTTGCCTTTTCGCTACCTGAAAATAACTACATGCGCGCCGTTTTTCAGGTGTCAAAAATGACTGAATGATATTTTTTTTGATGATAAAAGTTCGCCATTCATTTTTTAACACCTGAAAAGGGAGAAGAATTGGTAATCTTGCCTACATTTGTAAATGAAAACATATATTCTGATTTTTTTTGGTAGCGGTTTCGGAGGAATGACACGTTATGCTTTGGGCAAATTGGTTGCACTTTTTTGGAAACATGGCTTTCCCTTGCCTACGCTATTCGTAAATGTATTGGCTTGTTTTGTGTTGGGTTTTGTGGCAGGTAAGATACAACAAAAGCTCGCCTACTCTGCCGAAATACAGCTTTTAGTAGTTACAGGCTTTTGCGGGGGGTTCAGTACTTTTTCTACTTTTAGCTACGAATCTTTGAAGCTGTGGGAAACACAACAGTATTTTCAACTGTTTGCCTATTTGCTTTCAAGTGTTTTATTTTGTTTGTTTGCTGTTTTGACAGGTTTAAAACTCTCGCAGAACCTTTAGATATTCTGTTGTTGTTGGTATTTAGAAAAGGGCAGGCAAGCTATTTTTACACTTCTTAAAAAAACTATTGTGCTCCGACAATTTTAGTGGGGCAAGGTATAAACCACATAGAAAGATATGGCACACAGTGTTTCGGGCTATGTTCTCTATGTTTATATGTGGTTCAACACAAAATTTGTCAGAGTACCAAAACTATTGCGGGAACTGTACTCAAATTAGTCATGCTGTAAGCATCTCCTGTCGCTTTAGCACCACACAAAAGCGTAACAAGGGATGCTTACAGAATGGCTACTCAACGGATTATTTGCCTTTTCGCTACCTGAAAATAACTACACACGTGCTGTTTTTCAGGTGTCAAAAATGACTGAATGATATTTTTTTTTGAAGCAAAGTTACGCTCAATTTTTCTAAACACGAACAACGACAGAAAAAAGTGCAACGCTCTAAAAGCTCGAATAAACTTTTAAAACGTTGCACTTTTTTATCAAATTAGCCTTCTCACACTAAAACCTATACCTAAAATTTACCATCACTACACGAGTAGCTCTGCGGATAGAAGATGTTTGTATAAAATTGGCGGCATTGGTTTCTGAACCAAAACGCATCGTGTAAAAAATATCACGTACATTGACACCGATGCTTCCTTTTTTGTTCCAAACAGGTTTTTGCACACCCATACCCATACCAAATACGGGCAAGATAGTTCCTTGCGCCACTGCGGTAGGCGAGTTGTAAAACAAGTTCATTGTGAGGCGCGTGTTGTTCCAAAAAGTAAAATTGTTATTGATACGGGTAGTCCAGCTGTTTACACTGCTGTTGATGCCTCTGCCTGCTTGTGAAGCTATGATGTCATTTTGGAAAAACGAATAATTCACATTCAAGTCCCACCAATTTGTGAATTTTGCCGAACCGGTAAGCTCAACTCCGTAGGTATTGCCTGTGCCAATATTTTCGGGCATAGAGGTCGTGATGCCTGTTTGTGTATCCAACGTAGTTATTCGTTGCACAATGTTGGTGCGAAGGCGGTAAAATACAGCGGGGCTGAACATAAATTTATCCCAAGTGCGTGTATAGCCGATTTCAAAATTATTGTTGTATTCAGGATTGATATTAGGGTTACCACTTCTATAGTTTAATGGATTTGAAATATCTACAAACGGATTCAAATCACCAAAGTTCGGGCGCGAAATACGGCGCGAAAACGACAGTTTTATATATTGGTCTTGGTTGATATTGTAAGAAATACGCGCTGTAGGAAATAGGTTTAGAAACTCTTTGCGAAAATTGGTGTTTTCTACTGAAACCACACTTCCATTCATGATAACATTCTCAAGGCGCAAACCTGTGCTATAGTCCCACTTGCCTAAGCTGTTGCGGTAGGCAAGGTAACTTGCCTGCACATTTTCTGAAAAGGCAAACGTATTGCTTATGCGTGGGTCTTTTACCCAGATGTTGGCGTTCAAACTATCCACTATCGCGTTTGTATTCAAGTCGCGCATGGTTATTTTAGCGCCTGTTTCAAATACGCCTTTTTTGCCATGTGGTGTACTATAATCTATTTGAAAAATAGTGCTGTTGTTTTTATTACCATTGCTTGTTTGGCGTTGAGTAACTCTACTGATGGCATAGTCGGGCTGTAAGTAATTGATTTTCAGTTCATTGTTTGTGTTATCGCTGGCGAATACTTGTGAAAACGAAGCGGTTAGTTCTTGTTTAAGTTTTTTAAATTCGTGGCGAAATACGGCATTGTACTCAAGTGTTTTGCTGGTATTGGTAGTATAGTTATGTTGTTGTGTCATATTGGTAAGTGCGTTGCTTGCGTTCATAAAGTCGCTATTCAAGTTGTCATCAACATTGCCCGACCTATAGCCGTATGTACCTTCTATACCGATGGTTGTTTTATCACTAAAATAATAATCAGCACCGCCTCTTATGTTGTGGTTATAGCCTTTGTTTTCAGTGCTTTGGTTTTGCTCTAAAAACTGCAAAACATTTCTGCCTATTGGGTTAAATGTTGTACGTTCTGTTTTGCCTGTACCGAGTTGATTGTTCACTCTTGCGCCATATCCTGTAAATACGTTCCACTTTTTAGCGCGGTGATTCACTCGAAAGTTGCTCATTATGCGCAATTTCGGTGTGCCTATTCCGCCGCCTATTGAGCCGTGCGTACCCAAATTGCGGTCTCTTTTTAGGCGAATATCAATCATACCACCACCGCCTTCAGCATCAAAACGCGCCGATGGATTGTTTGAAACCGAAATACTTTCTATATCTTCAGCATTGATTTGGTCTAAAGGACTGCCGCCGCCCCCGCCTCTGCGCATATCGCCAAAGCCAGATGAGCGTCCATTGACCATTACATTTGGACGACCACCACGCATGGTAATATTTCCATTCGCATCTATTTGTACAGACGGCACTTGTTGCAATACATCTGTAGCTGTACCTCCTTGTGTGGTTGGGTTTGCATCGGGGCGTATTATAACGGCATCAGGTGTAACTTCTATAAATTCTTTTTTAGCTTCAATAACTACTTCTTTTAGCTGTGTCGCATCTGTTTGAAGCGTGAAGTTTTGGACAGTACTGGGTAGGGTTCTTGCATCAAATACGAGTTGTATTTCTTGAACAGTGTATCCCATCAACTCCGATTTGAGTCGGTATGTGCCTTGTGCTATGCCATCTATACTGTATAAGCCGTTTTCATTGGCGGCAGTCGCTTTATAAGGATTGGGTTGCCCCGTTACCCAAAGCGAAACTGTAGCAAAAGGGACAGGTTTGCCTTCTGCATCATGGGTTGTACCCGTAAGTGTATAATTGCTTTGTGCGATGCCCATTGTAGGCAAGAAGGCGCATAAAAAGAGATAAATAATTGATTTCATCATTATATGGTATGTTTATAAGCGTTAGACTTTTCTACAGCTACATAGTTTAACGCAAAGTTAGCCATGAACCCCTCTGTGTGTTGTTAAAAAGTGTTAAAAAGTAAATAAATATTGTGAAAGACAAAAAAATAGTTACTTTTGTTCTCTTAACCATAAAAAAATGTTGAAAAAAATGGGCTATCTGGTGTTTTTTATTTTGGTTGGCTATAGTTTGATATGTTTGGTGCTGTATCTTTACCAAGAACGCTTTATTTTTTTTCCAGAAAAATTGGCAGACGACTATCAATTTTCTTTCAAAGAAGACTTTGAAGAGGTTTATATAGAAAACAATGCTCAAGATGACAAACTGCATGGACTTTGGTTCAAAAGTAAAAAAGGACTTGCAACGCACTTAGTCCTATACTTTCACGGCAATGCGGGTTCGTTGGTAGGCTGGGGCAATATCGCACAAGATTTTGTGCCGCTTGGCTATGATGTATTGGTGATTGATTATAGAACGTATGGCAAAAGCAGTGGCACCATAAGCCAACAAGGTTTATTTGATGATGCTAAAAAAACATTGGCTTTCGCAAAAAAACATTACCAAGAAGATAAAATAACTGTTTTAGGACGCTCTATAGGAACAGGCATAGCCACATATATAGCTGCTGAAAGCAAAGTAGAAAGGTTGATTTTGGAAACGCCCTACTACAATTTTACGACTTTGGTACAACATCATTTGCGCATCTTCCCCGCCTTTTTATTATTGCGTTATGCGTTGAAAAGCCACGTATATATAACGAAAGTAAGTTGCCCAATTTATATTTTCCATGGTACAAACGACAAAACTATCCCCTACAAATTCGGGAAACAATTAGCAGCAACAATACCAACAGAACATTTTATTACCATTTCAAACGGCGGACATAATGATTTAAGGTCGTCCCCTTTGTATCAACAAAAAATGAAAGAAATAATGCAACGTTCTTACAAAGATACAAGAAACGACAAATAAAAAAGGTTCTTCGAAAGGGAGCATTTTAAAACCTTTTCTTAAGACCTTGCAATAGAGCTGGTTCACAGCTTACTCCACTAAAATTGTCGGAGCACCAAAGTATATAATAGGACTTACGCAATATGCGACACGCGGCTCGCGTGTTCAAAGTGCTTTCTATAAAAAATCTTGCATATAGCATACACACGAGCCGCGTGTGGTACAAATAGGCAAATATTTTGTTCCTGTAAAATTTCGATTGCAAATATGTTTTATAATACAAATAAAAACAATACCTTTGTAGATAATATTTATAACGTATGAAACAATTCACATGGTTCCTCTTGCTTGCTTTTTTGCAAAGTAACACCCTGCCAACATCTTCTGTAGTAGAAGAGAAACGATTTTCCCACATAGTTGGTAACGGCAACTATGTATCAAGTAAACTTCCCAATGCAGTAAATGATCCACAAGACTTCACCATAAGCATCAACGGCGTAAACGTCAAAATGGTGTATGTGCAGGGCGGTACTTTCGAAATGGGAAGCAATGAGTTTGGTGATGCAGAACCTATTCATTCCGTAACGCTTACCGACTACCATATAGCTGAAAGCGAAGTAACACAAGAACTCTATGAAGCTGTGATGGGTTCAAACCCGTCGGGTTTCGAAGGCAAACAACGCCCTGTGGAGCAGGTGAATTGGCATGATGCGCAGGCTTTTATCCAAAAAGTGAACGAAATAATACCCGAAGGAACGCCTCTTTTCCACTTGCCTACCGAAGCACAATGGGAATATGCTGCAAGGGGAGGCAAGCAAAGCAAAGGCTACAAGTACGCAGGAAGCAATGAACTGAATGACATAGCTTGGTATTATGAAAATAGTTATGACAAAGGCTCTGATTATGGCACGCACCCTGTCAAAGGCAAGCAAGCGAATGAATTGGGTTTGTTTGATATGAGTGGCAACGTATGGGAGTGGTGTTTAGATGACTATGCAGGTGATGCCTACGCTAAAGCGCAAAGTGCCAATATTACCAACCCTGTTTTTATAGATAGTAAAATTACCAAATTTGATAATAACACTATTCAAAACAAAAATCGTGCCAATATTACGTATGCTTGTTTGCGTGGTGGGAGTTGGTTCAATAGCGACGGCGGCTGCGCAGTCGCTCACCGCACCTACAACCTCGCGAGGAACGACAACGGCAGCAACTTCGGATTCCGTCTTTGCAGGACTCCTTAACTTTTATTTCTTTTTCTTTTTTCTTTTCCATGAGTATAATTCTCTGAGGTGTCGAAGGCAATTCCTCGAGGCAAGCCTCGAGGAATTTTTGGAAAGGCTGTTTTAGCTTCGCTGAGGTTTTTTTATGCCGAAGCTTCAGCGAAGTGAAAAAACTTCGCCGAAGCGGAAACCCCGAAAATCAATTAACCAAAAACGGTCTAATTCGGAATTATAATACACACAATAGACCACCCCGATACCTTTGATTAAGCCCCGCTATATTGGCGACGTACCAGCTCTATTTTATGGGAGTAATCCTTATCCAAAACGGTATCATCAAAAAGCAAATAGCCTGATTTTGAATAGATTATATCTTCATAAACACGACTATACAGTAAATCCAAACTCAATTCCTCCCGTTTCAAAAAACGGTTTACGCTATCCTGACTTAAGTCCGAGATGTGGTCTGCCATATGCGTATTAGTGTAGTTATACGGGCTTGTTAATAATTTATTTGCATATATCAATTTTTTGTAGTTTCTTTGCTTGTAAAACAATTTCTGTTTTACAAGCAAATCTATTTTCTCTATCTGCGTAAGTCCTAATAATATTTATAGCGTATGAAACAATTCACATGGGTTCTCTTGCTTGCTTTTTTGCAAAGTAACACCCTACAAACATCTTCTGTAGTAGAAGAAAAACGATTTTCCCACATAGTTGGTAGCGGCAACTATGTATCAAGTAAACTTCCCAATGCAGTAAATGATCCACAAGACTTCACCATAAGCATCAACGGCGTAAACGTCAAAATGGTTTATGTGCAGGGCGGTACTTTCGAAATGGGAAGCAATGAGTTTGGTGATGCAGAACCTATTCATTCCGTAACGCTTACCGACTACCATATAGCTGAAAGCGAAGTAACACAAGAACTCTATGAAGCTGTGATGGGTTCAAACCCGTCGATATTCAAAGGCAAGCAACGCCCTGTGGAGCAGGTGAGTTGGCATGATGCGCAGGCTTTTATCAAAAAAGTGAACGAAATAATACCCAAAGGAACGCCTCTTTTCCACTTGCCTACCGAAGCACAATGGGAATATGCTGCAAGGGGAGGCAAGCAAAGCAAAGGCTACAAGTTCGCAGGAAGCAATGAACTGAATGACATAGCTTGGTATAATAAAAATAGTTATGACTCTGAACACGCTGATTCTGGCACGCACCCTGTCAAAGGCAAGCAAGCGAATGAATTGGGTTTGTTTGATATGAGTGGCAACGTATGGGAGTGGTGTTTAGATGACTATGCATATGATGCCTACGCTAAAGCGCAAAGTGCCAATATTACCAACCCTGTTTTTATAGATAGTAAAATTACCAAATTTGATAATAACACTATTCAAAACAAAAATCGTGCCAATATTATGTATGCTTGTTTGCGTGGCGGGAGTTGGAGCAACCACTACGGCAGCTGCGCAGTCGCTTTCCGCAACTACCACGACGCGAGGAACGACTACTTCAACAACTACGGATTCCGTCTTTGCAGGACTCCTTAACTTTTATTTCTTTTTCTTTTTTCTTTTCCATGAGTATAATTCTCTGGGGTGTCAAAGGCAATTCCTCGAGGCAAGCCTCGAGGAATTTTTGGAAAGGCTGTTTTAGCTTCGCTGAAGTTTTTTTATGCCCAAGCTTCAGCGAAGTTTTCACCATCAAGCTCTGGCGAAGTGAAAAAACTTCGCCGAAGCGGAACCCCAGAACTTTGCTGAAGCGGAAACCCAGAACTTCGCCGAAGCGGAACCCAAAACTTCGCCGAAGCGGAAACCCCGAACTTCGCTGAAGCTAAAAACCAAATAAAACCGCTAAAGCTTCGGCGAAGTTTTTTCACTTCGCCGAAGCTGACACCCCGAACTTCGCCGAAGCGGAAACCCCGAAAATCAACTAACCAAAAACGGTCTAATTCGGAATTATGATACACACAATTGACCACCCCGATACCCTTGATTAAGCTATGTGCATTCCCGCTATATTGGCAACGTACCAGCTCTATTTTATGGGAGTAATCCTTATCCAAAACGGTATCATCAAAGAGCAAATAGCCTGATTTTGAATAGATTATATCTTCATAAACACGACTAT
>Ga0163154_10004462_pt1 | contig 18359 bp, 9 predicted proteins | sample OliLakLV19MP9P1_FD_148649 | JGI IMG/M metagenome (GOLD analysis project Ga0163154, IMG submission 148649) | Freshwater microbial mat bacterial communities from Lake Vanda, McMurdo Dry Valleys, Antarctica - Oligotrophic Lake LV.19.MP9.P1 | ecosystem: Environmental > Aquatic > Freshwater > Lake >...
CATCGACCCCTGGGCCTTGCTGCAGCCGGGTTTCTGGCTGTCGTTTGTGGCCGTGGGCCTGCTGGTGGTGTCCGAGCCGGTGCAAGGCGCGGTGGCACGAGAGGCCCAGCTCGACGCCAAGCGCGACGCGAAGCGCGAGGCCAAGCGCGAGGCCAAGCGCGAGGCCAAGCGCTGGCAACGCACCTGGTCGCTGCTGCGTGGCGGGCTGCGCACGCAGGCCGTGGCCACGGTGGGGCTGGCGCCGCTTTCACTGCTGTTCTTCCAGCAGATTTCGCTGGTGGGCTTTGTCGCCAACCTGGTGGCCATTCCGGTGGTCACGCTGCTGATCACGCCGTTGGCGCTGCTGGGCTTGCTGCTGCCGCCGCTGTGGAGCTTGGCGGCGTGGCTGGTGCAACTGCTCGCCGGGTTCTTGCAGGCCCTGGCCGCGTTGCCGCTGGCGCTGTGGCAGGCTGCAGCTGCACCGCCCTGGGCGGTGGCCTGCGGGCTGTTGGCCGGCACATTGGCCGTGCTGCCGCTGCCCTGGCGGCAACGGCTGTGGGCCGTGCCCCTGATGCTGCCGCTGCTGGCGCCGCCCGTGGTTCGTCCGCCCATGGGCAGTTTCGAGGCCGTGGTGGTGGACGTGGGCCAGGGCACCGCGGTGCTGGTGCGCACGGCGAAGCACTTGCTGGTCTACGACACCGGGCCTGGGTACTCGCGTGAATCCAATGCCGGTGTGCGGGTGCTGCTGCCGCTGCTGCATGCACGCGGCGAGAGGCACATCGACCACCTGATGCTGAGCCACCGCGACGCCGACCACGTGGGCGGCGCGGCCGCGCTGATGCGCAGCTTGCCGGTGCTTGCGCTGAGTTCGTCGCTGGAGCCGGGCCACCCGTTGCTGGCGCCATCGCAGCAGGTGCCGCAAACCGCATTCCGGGCCTGCCAAGCCGGCCAGACCTGGACCTGGGACGGTGTGCGTTTCGACGTGCTGCACCCCTTGCCCGAAGACCTGGCTCAGCTGTCGGCACGCAGCAACGCCCTGAGCTGCGTGCTGCGCATCCAGCGGGTAGACGGGCTGGGCGCCAGCCTGCTGCTGACCGGCGACATCGAAGCGGCGCAAGAAGCCGCGCTGGTGCGCCGCGCCGGCCCCGCCTTGCGCAGCACGGTGTTGCTGGTGCCCCACCACGGCAGCCGCACCTCGTCCACCGCTGCCTTCCTGGACGCCGTGGCGCCTGATGTGGCCGTGGTGCAGGCCGGCTACCGCAGCCGCTTTGGCCATCCGGTGCCCGATGTGCTGGCGCGCTATCAGGCGCGGGGCATCGCCGTGCAACGCAGCGACCGCTGCGGTGCCTGGACGCTGCAGCCCAGCGGCCAGGCTTTCTGCCAGCGCGGAACGGGGCGTCGTTACTGGCATCATCCAGGCGAGCCCGCCCAGCCGACGGGCGACGTGCCCTGAGTCGGTGGCCCGCCGCTTGCAAGCGCCCATGCAGTCCGACCCCACCGACCCCGCCGCCGCACCCTCCAGGAGCCCCGCCCCGTGTCCATCCATGTCGCGCTGAACCACGTCACCCACTACCGCTACGACCGGCGGGTGAGCCTGTCGCCGCAAGTGGTGCGCCTGCGCCCGGCGCCCCACTGCCGCACCCGCATCCTGAGTTATTCGCTGCGGGTCGAGCCCGCGGGCCACTTCATCAACTGGATGCAGGACCCGTTTTCCAACCACCTGGCACGGCTGGTGTTTCCCGAACCGACGCGCGAATTCAAGGTCACGGTGGACCTGGTGGCCGAGATGTCGGTGCTCAACCCCTTCGACTTTTTCCTGGAACCCGAGGCCGAGCAGTTTCCTTTCACCTACAGCGAAGAAGCCGCGCGTGATCTGGCGCCGTACATGGTGAAAGGGCCGCTGACACCGAAGTTCAATGCCTTTGTCGACAGCATCCCGCGCAAGCCGATGCACACGAACGACTTCATCGTCAGCATCAACCAGCGTTTGCAGCACGACATCAAGTACCTCATCCGCATGGAGCCGGGTGTGCAGACGCCCGAACTCACGCTGACGAATGGCAGCGGTTCTTGTCGGGACACCGGATGGCTGCTGGTGCAGACGTTGCGTCACCTGGGTCTGGCGGCACGTTTTGTGTCGGGTTACCTGATCCAGCTGAAGCCCGACGTGAAGTCGCTGGACGGCCCCAGCGGCGCGGAAGTCGACTTCACCGACCTGCACGCCTGGTGCGAGGTGTTCCTGCCCGGCGCCGGCTGGATCGGCCTGGACCCCACCAGCGGCTTGCTGGCCGGCGAAGGCCACATCCCCGTGGCGTGCACGCCCGAGCCCAGCACGGCGGCGCCGATCAGCGGCGCAGTGGACGAAAGCGAAGTCGAGTTTTCGCACCACATGGCGGTCTCGCGCATCCACGAATCGCCGCGCGTGACCCTGCCCTACAGCGAAGAGCAGTGGGCGCGCATCGTCGAACTCGGCCATGAGGTGGACGCCGCGCTGAGCCAGGGCGACGTGCGCCTGACCATGGGTGGCGAGCCCACTTTCGTGGCCGTGGGCGACCGCGACGCGGGCGAATGGAACACCGATGCCCTGGGCCCCACCAAACGTGGCCTGGCCACTGAACTGGTGCACCGGCTGCGCGCCAAGTACGGGCAGGGCGGCTTCCTGCACTTCGGCCAGGGCAAGTGGTACCCGGGTGAACAGCTGCCGCGCTGGGCGCTGACCATCGGCTGGCGTGCCGACGGCCAGCCCATCTGGCACGACCCCTCGCTGTTTGCCGATGAACGCGACCGGCACCGCTACACGGCCGACGACGCCAAGCGCTTTGTCCACACGCTCACCGAACGTCTGGGCCTGGACCCGAAGTTTGTGCTGCCGGGCTTTGAAGACACCTGGTACTACCTGTGGCGCGAACGCCGCCTGCCGGTGAACGTCGACCCCTTCGACGCCCGGCTGGACGACGAACTGGAACGGGCCCGCCTGCGCCGTGTCTTCACGCAGGGGCTGGACGCCACCGTGGGTTATCTGCTGCCGCTGAAGCGCGAATGGCAGGCCGGCGCCGCCGGCCCGTCCTGGATGACCAGCCCCTGGTTCCTGCGCGACGAACGCCTGTACCTGACGCCGGGTGATTCACCCATGGGCTACCGGCTGCCGCTGGATTCCACACCCTGGGCCGAGGCCGGCGACCGGCCGGTGATGGTGGAGCACGACCCGTTTGCTTCGCTGAACGAACTGCCCGCCGCGGCGGCGCTGCGCATGCAGCAGGCGGCCCGCCCGGGTGCCGCTGTTGGCCATGGCGTCGGTCTGCACGGTGACACCGAGGGCGCGGCGCGCGCCATGGCTGCCGGTTTCAGCGCCAGCCCGGGTGGCCCGGGGACCGAACGCATGGGCATCGGGGGTCTGGGCGCTGGCAGCGTGGGCACCGCAGGCCTGGGCACTTCGCACGACCCGGTGAAGCCCTTCGCCCGCGACCCGCTGGCGGTGCCGGCACGTTTTGAATCTGCCGGCGAAATGACCCGCACCGCGCTGTGTGTCGAGGTGCGTGACCCGCAGCGCGGCAACGGCCCTAAAGCTGAACGTGCGGCTGAACGTGCGGCCGAACGTGCCGCCGAAGCCGGCAACGGCGGCAAGTCCGGCGTGTTGTACGTCTTCTTGCCGCCGCTGAAGTTCCTGGAGGACTACCTGGAACTGCTGGCCGCGGTGGAAGCCACGGCCGCCGAGCTGCAGATGAAGGTGGTGCTGGAAGGCTACCCGCCGCCGCGCGACCCGCGCCTGAAGACGCTGGCCGTGACACCCGACCCAGGTGTGATCGAGGTCAACATCCACCCCGCCAGCAGCTGGGACCAGTTGCTCGATCACACCGAGTTTTTGTACGACGCGGCGCACCAGACGCGGCTGAGCACCGAGAAGTTCATGCTCGACGGCCGCCACACCGGCACCGGAGGTGGCAACCACTTCGTGCTGGGCGGCGCCACGCCGGCCGACAGCCCCTTCCTGCGCCGGCCCGATCTGCTGGCCAGCCTGATCACCTACTGGCACAACCACCCATCGCTGAGCTACCTGTTCAGCGGCATGTTCATCGGCCCCACCAGCCAGGCGCCGCGCTTTGACGAAGCGCGCAGCGACCAGGTCTACGAGGTCGAGATCGGGCTCAATGAACTGGACCGCCAGCTGGCCCTTCACGGCCAGTGCCCACCCTGGCTGGTGGACCGCACGCTGCGCAACCTGCTGATCGACGTCACCGGCAACACGCACCGCAGCGAGTTCTGCATCGACAAGCTGTACTCGCCCGACGGCCCCACCGGCCGCCTGGGGCTGCTGGAACTGCGCGCTTTCGAGATGCCGCCGCATGCGCGCATGAGCCTGGCGCAGCAGCTGCTGCTGCGGTCGCTGGTGGCCTGGTTCTGGAAGACACCGTACAAGGGCCGCGGCAACACCCGACTGACCCGCTGGGGCACGGGGCTGCACGACCGCTTCATGCTGCCCACCTTCGTGCAGATGGACTTCGACGACGTGATGGCCGAACTGCGAGAAGCCGGTTTTGCCTTCGACAGCGCCTGGTTCGCGCCGCACTTTGCATTCCGCTTTCCGCTGGTGGGGCAAGTGGCCGCCGCGGGGCTGGAGCTTTCGCTGCGCACGGCGCTGGAACCGTGGCACGTGATGGGCGAAGAAGGTGCGCCGGGTGGCACCGCGCGTTATGTCGATTCATCGCTTGAGAGGCTGGAGGTCAAGGTCACCGGCCTCAACGACAACCGCCATGTCGTCACCGCCAACGGCCGCGCATTGCCTTTGCAACCCACCGGGCGCATGGGCGAATTTGTCTGTGGCGTGCGCTACCGCGCCTGGCAGCCGCCGTCGGCGTTGCACCCCAGCATCCTGTCGCATGCGCCGCTGACCTTCGACGTCGTGGACCGCTGGCACCAGCGCAGCCTGGGCGGCTGCCGCTACCACGTGGCGCACCCGGGTGGCCGCAGCTACGACGTGTTTCCGGTGAATGCCTACGAGGCCGAAAGCCGACGCCTGGCGCGCTTCTTCCGCTTCGGCCACACACCGGGTCGCATGGACGTGCAACCGGCGACACCGAGCATGGAACTGCCCTTCACGCTGGACCTGCGCCGGTGAATGTTGCCCCCAAGCTCGCTCTCGCTCGCTACCCCCCAAGGGGGCCGTCCCGCGACGGACCGGCGGAGCCGGATCCGTACGGGGAAGCTTGGTCGGCGGTGGTGCTGAGGTGGCTGAGGTGACGCAACAGCCCACGCCCCAAGGGGGCCGTCCCGCGACGGACCGGCGGAGCCGGATCCGTACGGGGAAGCTTGGTTGGCGGTGGTGCTGAGGTGGCTGAGGTGACGCAACAGTCGCAGAGTCAGGGGTCGCTGCCTTTCGAGACCGGCCCGCAGGCGGCAGGTGCGGCTGCGCATGCGTTTGCGGCACGGGCCATGCCGGCAGAAACCGGCGTGTGGGACGAACTGCGCGGGGCGGCGCAAGCCTTGCGGCAGCCCTGGCAGGCCTTTGCGCGCAGCTTGCCGGCACCGGCGGGTGGCGGGGAACTGGCCGATGACCTGAACCGCCGCGTGGGCCAGGTCGAGCAGCGCATCCGGCTGGACGGTGTCACGCACAACGTGTTTTCCGACGCGCCCGACGGCAGCGTGGCCACGCGGCCGTGGTCGCTGGAACTGCTGCCGCTGCTGATCGAAGCGGCCGACTGGGCGGCCATCGAAACCGGCGTCAAGCAGCGCGCCGAACTGCTGGAGCGGGTGCTTGAAGACCTCTATGGCCCGCAGAATCTGCTGCACGAAGGCCTGCTGCCACCGGCCTTGCTGCTGCGTCATCCGGGCTGGCTGCGGCCGATGATCGGGGCCCGGCCCGCCGGTGGCCAGCGTCTGCTGATCGTGGCCTTCGACCTGGCGCGCGGCCCCGACGGCCGCTGGTGGCAGGTGGCCCAGCGCACGCAGGGTCCGTCGGGGCTGGGCTACGTGCTGCACAACCGCCTGGTCATCGCGCGCCAGTTTCCCGATGCCTTCCGCGAACTGCACGTGCAGCGCATTGCCAGCAGCTATCGGCGGCTGCTGGACACGCTGGAACTGCGTGCGGCCGAAGTCGCCGGGGGCCAGACGCCACGTGTCGTGCTGCTCACGCCCGGCCCCTACAGCGAAACCTACTTCGAACACGCCTACCTGGCGCGCTACCTGGGCCTGCCGCTGGTCGAAGGCGGTGACCTCGTGGTGCGCGGCGAACGCCTGTACCTGAAAACCGTGGAAGGCCTGGAGCCCGTGCACGGCGTGCTGCGTCGGCTGGACGACGACTGGTGCGACCCGCTGGAACTGCGCCCCGACAGCGCCCTGGGCGTGCCGGGCCTGTTGCAGGCCGCTCGCAGCGGGCATGTGGTGATGGCCAATGCGCTGGGCAGCGCGTTCCTGGAATCTCCTGCCATCCAGGGCTTTCTGCCCGCCATCGCACAGCGCCTGAGCGGTGAATCGCTGTCGCTGCCGGCGCTGCCCACCTGGTGGTGCGGCGAAGCAGCGGCCTGGCGCGACGTGCGCGAGCACCTGGACGACAAGATCCTGCGCAGCACCTTCCCCCGCGGCGGTCGCACCTCGCGCATGCTGGACAAGGGCCGCGAGCCGCAAAGCGAAGCCGTGCACGACGACCCCGACGCCTGGACCGTGCAAGGCCGCTTGCGCTTTTCGCGCGCACCCATCTGGGGCAGCAGTGCGGTGACGCCGCGCCCGGCCATGGTGCGGGTCTACGCCATCGCCGAAGGCCAGGGCCGCTGGCACGTGCTGCCCGGTGGCATGACCCGCGTGGCGCAGCGCGAAGACGCCAGCATCAGCATGCAGCGTGGCGGCAGCAGCCTGGACACCTGGGTGCTGACCGACGGCCCGGTGGACAGTTTTTCGATGCTGCCGCAGCGCCTGCAGGTGGACGACATCCTGCAACGCCACCGCCCGGTGAGCAGCCGCACGGGCGAAAACCTGTTCTGGCTGGGCCGTTACACCGAACGCACCGAGCAGCTGGTGCGTCTGGCCAAGGCTACGCTGATGCTGATCGATGCCGACGCTGAAGCGCCGGCGCCGCTGCGCCAGGCGCTGTCCATGCTGGCCGTGCGGACCGGGCTGGCGCCGCGCGGTGTGCCCACGCTGCAAAAGTCGGCGCGCCATTTCGAACGGGCGGTGCTGGGCTCGCTGGGCGATGCCAAGGGCGGCAGCATCGCCTACAACCTGGTGGCGCTGGAACGTTCGGCGCAGGGCCTGCGTGAACGGCTGTCGTCCGAGCATTGGGGTCTGATCCGCAGTTTGGGCGAAGCCTTCGGCCGTGCCGTGGAAGCCCCGGCCGGTGAACTGCCCACGCTGCCGCAGGTGCTGCCGGCGCTGGACCGCCTGGCGCTGCAACTGGCGGCCGTGACCGGCGCGCAGACCGACCGCATGACCCGTGACCATGGCTGGCGGCTGCTGACCGTGGGCCGCCTGCTCGAACGGCTGCAGGGCCTGACGCTGCGCATGGAGGCCTTCGTCGATGCCGGCGCTTTGGGCACGGTCAACGGCGTTGAACTGCTGCTGGAACTCTTCGACAGCCTGATCACCTTCCGTGCCCGCTACCAGCGCCACGAAGACCTGTTGGCGGTGACCGACCTGCTGGTGCTGGACAGCGCCAACCCGCGTGCCTTTTCGGGCGTGTTGCGCCGCTTGCGCACCGAACTGACCAAGCTGCCCGGCCTGGCCGAAGACCTGCAGGAGTTGCTGGCCTTGCTGCCGGCCGAAGGCGCGGGCCTGACGCTTGAGTCGCTGCGGGACGTGAGCGACGAAGACCTGGCGCAGCGCCTGAACCACCTGGCGCTGGAACTGGGCGATGCGTCTGCCGCGCTGGCCGACCGCATCGGCGCGCGTTACTTCACCTTGGCCCAGGGTGCTGACCAGAGGGTTTGACGATGGAGCTGGAAGTCGTCCATGAAACGCGTTATGAGTACACCGCACCGGTGGCGCTGGCACATCACCTGGCGCATCTGCAGCCGCTGCAGGACGCACACCAGCAACTGCTGGCCTTCGACATGGACATCGAACCGAGCGCCGCCCGGGCCAGCGACAGCCTGGATGCGATGGGCAATGCGCAGCGCCACTTCAGCCTGGTGCAGCCGCACGAGGCCTTGTGTGTGCGTGCACGCAGCCGCGTGCGTCTGCAGCCTCGATTCCAGGGGCTGGAGCCGGACACGTCGCCCCCGTGGTCTGCGGTGGCTGCCAGCTTGCGCTACGTGGCCCAGGCTCACTACGAACCGGCGCTGGAATACGCCTTGCCCTCGCGTTATGTGCCGCGCTTGAAGGCGCTGCGCGAGTATGGCAAGGCCAGCCTCACAGCCGGCCGGCCGCTGGCTGCGGCAGCCATCGAACTGATGCAGCGCATCCACGCCGACTTCAAGTACCAGAGCCTGAGCACTGACGTGGACACCCCGATGAGCCAGGTGCTGTTGCAGCGGCGGGGCGTGTGCCAGGACTTTGCCCACCTGATGGCCGGCGTGCTGCGCATGTGGGGGCTGCCGGCACGGTATGTCAGCGGCTACCTGCTGACCCATGCGCCAGACGAAAATGGGGCTGCCGCCAATGATGCAGTGCAGGCCCCCCAAGGATCGCCCATGCTGGGCGCCGATGCTTCACACGCCTGGGTGCAGGTGTGGTGTCCGGGCACGACCGGTGTGCCCGCCGACGGCTGGCTGGACCTGGACCCCACCAACAACCTGGTGCCCGGCACCGGCCACGTCCGCGTCGCCGTGGGCCGCGACTTTGGCGACGTGACACCTTTGCGCGGTGTCATTCGAGGCGGCGGCCACCACACGCTGACGGTGGGTGTCAGCACCCGCCGCGTGCCCGCGGGCGATGTCGCTGCCACCCGGGAACACGAGTTGCTACAGTGAACCGCATGGAGAGCGTCCCATCATGAAGTCGGCCTTCGACGAAATGCACACCGCAGGCAAGGTCGTGCGCCAGCACTACGGCGTCTACGACGAATGGCTCCAGCGCCAGTCGCTTGAGTCCATGCAAGCGCGCCGACATGAAGCCGAAATGATCTTCCGCCGCGTCGGCATCACCTTTGCGGTGTACGGCGCCAAGGACGAAGAGGGCGCCGGCACCGAGCGGCTGATCCCCTTCGACCTGATCCCGCGTGTCATTCCCAAACAGGAATGGACCCGCATGCATGCCGGCCTGCGCCAGCGTGTGACGGCGCTGAACCGTTTCATCGAAGACGTCTACCACGAGCAAGAGATCCTGAAGGCCGGCGTGGTGCCCGCCGAGCAGGTGCTGAACAACGCGCAGTTCCGCAAAGAGATGATGGGTGTGAAGGTGCCGGGCGGGGTGTACTCGCACGTGTCGGGCATCGACATTGTGCGCGCCGGCAACCCCGACGGCAGCGGCGAGTACTACGTGCTCGAAGACAACTTGCGGGTACCCAGCGGCGTGAGCTACATGCTGGAAAACCGCAAGATGATGATGCGCCTGTTCCCCGACCTGTTCAGCATCCAACGTGTGGCCCCGGTCGAACATTACCCCGACCTGCTGCTCGAAACCTTGCGCGCCGTTGCGCCAGCGGGTGTCAACGAACCCACGGTCGTGGTGTTGACGCCGGGCATGTACAACAGCGCCTACTTCGAACACGCCTTCCTGGCGCAGCAGATGGGCGTGGAACTGGTCGAAGGCCAGGACCTCGTGGTGCGCGAAGGCTTTGTGTACATGCGCACCACACAAGGCCCCAAGCGCGTGGACGTGATCTACCGCCGCGTCGACGACGACTTCCTGGACCCTGCGGTCTTCCGCAAGGACAGCACCCTGGGCTGCGCCGGCCTGCTCGACGTCTACCGCGCCGGCAACATCACGCTCAGCAACGCCATCGGCACCGGCATTGCCGACGACAAGAGCATCTATCCCTATGTGCCCAAGATGATCGAGTTCTATCTGGGCGAAAAGCCGATCCTCAACAACGTGCCCACCTACCTGTGTCGCGAGGCCAAGGACCTGCAGTACGTGCTGGACCACATGGACGAACTGGTGGTGAAGGAGGTGCACGGTGCAGGTGGCTACGGCATGCTGGTGGGCCCGGCGGCCACCAAGGCCGAGATCGCTGAATTCAGCGCCGTGGTGAAGGCCAACCCCAGCAACTACATCGCGCAGCCGACGCTGAGCCTGTCCACCTGCCCGACCTATGTGGACAGTGGCATCGCCCCGCGCCACATCGACTTGCGACCCTACGTGCTGAGCTCGGGCAAGGATGTGCAGACGGTGCCCGGCGGCCTGACGCGCGTGGCCTTGAAAGACGGCTCGCTGGTGGTTAATTCGTCTCAGGGCGGCGGCACCAAGGACACCTGGGTTCTGGAAGACTGAAGGAGACATGATCATGCTGTCACGCACTGCTGACCATCTCTTCTGGATGGCGCGCTACATGGAACGGGCCGAAAACACGGCCCGCATGCTGGACGTCAACTACCAGACATCTTTGCTGCCGCAAAGCACCGACATGGCGCTGCAGGGCTGGAGCGGCTTGCTGTCGATCAGCGAGCTGACCTGGAGCTTTTCCAAGAAGTACAAAGAGGTCAGCCCGCGCAGCGTGATGGACTTCATGGTGCGCGACGAAACCAATTCCAGCAGCATCGTGGCCTGCCTGCGCGCGGCGCGGGAAAACGCCCGCGCGGTGCGCGGTGCATTGACCACCGAAGTGTGGGAGACGCAGAACCAGACCTGGATCGAATTCAACCGCATGCTCAAGGGCGGCGCTTTCGAACGCGACCCCGGTACCTTCTTCGAATGGGTCAAGTTCCGCAGCCACCTGAGCCGCGGCGTGACGGTGGGCACCATGCTGCAGGACGAAGCGCTGCATTTCCTGCGCATCGGCACTTTCCTGGAACGTGCCGACAACACCGCGCGCTTGCTCGACGTGAAGTTCCAGGCCCTGAACGGCGGCGACTACTTCGGCCCCGACGCCAGCAGGCTGCAGGAAGAGGTGGACTTCTACCACTGGAGCGCCATCCTGCGCTCGGTGTCGGGCTTCGAGATCTACCGCAAGGTCTACCGCAACGTGATCCACCCTGAAAAGGTGGCCGAGCTGCTGATCCTGCGCCCCGACATGCCCCGGTCGCTGGCGGCCTGCATGAATGAAGCCGTGGCCAATCTGGCCTTGGTGGCCAACCAGCAAAGCAGCGAAACGATCCGCCGTGCGGGCCGCCTGCAAAGCGACCTGCGCTACGGTCGCATCGACGAGATCCTGGCCACGGGCCTGCACGCTTACCTGACGCAGTTTCTGGACCGCGTCAACGACCTGGGTGTGGGCATCAGCCGCGATTTCCTGGTACCGATGGCGGCGTGAAGGCGCCGGCGGGGTGGCAGCAGCGGCCCCTATGATGGTCCGCATGTTTTTTCGAGTTCTCCAGCCCATGATCCTGCTGTCCGTTGCTGCTTCCTCTGCGGCCGCGCCCGCCATGCCCGCGCCACCTTCGGCGCCCACCGTGCATCACGTGGTCAAAGGCCCGCAGGGCGAACGTGTGGACGAATACCACTGGCTTCGCGACGACGACCCCAAGACCAAGCGCCCCGAGATCCTGCGCCACCTGGAGGCTGAAAACGCCTACACACAAAGCGTGCTGGCGCCGCTGCAACCCTTGCAGGACAAGCTGGTGGCCGAGATGCGCAGCCGCATCCGCGAAGACGACAGCACCGCGCCGGCCTACGACGGCGGTTTCTGGATCTGGCGCGAATACAGAACCGGTGGCGAGTACCCTTTGCTGTACCGCCAGCGTGGCAGTCACGAAAAACCGGACCCGCACGCCAAACGCCAGCTGGTGCTGGACCAGAACGCACGCGCCGCAGGCCAGGCCCACTTCAGCGTGGGCTCGCATGCTTTCAGCCCCGACGGCCAGGTGCTGGCCTGGACCGAAGACACCGGCGGGCGCCGCATCCACACGCTGCGATTCCGCAACCTGCGCACGGGCCAGGACCACGCCGAGCAGATCACCGGCGTTCTTGAAGACATGGCCTGGGCGGCCGACAGCCGCACCCTCTTCTACATCCGGCAAGACCCCGTCACGCTGCAAAGTGGCCCCGTGTACCGCCACCGCCTGGGCACGCCGGCCAGCGCCGATGTGATGGTGTTTGACGAGGCCGACAAGACACTTTTTGTGGGCCTGGGCAACAGCGCGTCACGGCGCTATGTGCTCATCACCAGCGGCGGCGCCGACACCACCGAAACCCGTGCCATCGATGCCCGCCATCCGCTGAGACCGCCTCAAGTGGTGCTTGTGCGGCGCGACAAGGTGCGCCACACGGCCGACCACTGGCGCGGCAGATGGATCATCCAGACCAACGAAGACGCGCCCAACTTCAAGCTCGTGGCCGCGCCACAGCGTGCGCCCGACGACCGCCGCCTGTGGCAGACGCTGGTGCCGGGCCGCGAGCAAGCCACGATCGAACGTTTTTCGCTGCTCAACGCCGGCATCGCGCTGCAAGAACGTGTGGACGCCGACTCCCAGGTGCGCCTGCTGCGGCGTGGCCGCTGGGCCCCCGTGGCCGCCGTGCCAGCCCACACCGTGGAACTGGGCAGCAACCCCGACCCGCGTGCGGCCCATCTGCGCTACAGCGTGAGTTCCATGGTGCAACCCCAGGCCACCTGGGACCTGCACCTGGCCAGCGGTCAGCGTGTGCTGCGCAAGGCGCTCAGCGTGCCCGGCTACGACGCCACGGCCTATGACACGCAGCGCCTGTGGGCGCCGGCACGCGACGGTCAGCGGGTGCCGGTGACGCTGGCCTGGCGGCGCAACAAGGCGCGGCCCGACGGCCGGGCGGCGCTGTACATCCTGGGCTATGGTGCCTACGGCATGTCTTACGACGCCGAGTTTTCACGCCACCGCGTGAGCCTGCTGGATCGGGGCGTGGTGGTGGCCATCGCACATGTGCGTGGTGGCGCCGAACTGGGCGAAGGCTGGTACGAAGCCGGCCGCCTGATGAACAAGAAAAACAGCTTCAATGACTTTGTCGATGCCACCGATGCCTTGGTCAAGGCCGGCTGGGGTGCAGTCGACCGGGTGTTTGCCGCGGGCGGATCGGCCGGCGGTCTCTTGATGGGAGCGGTGGCCAACCAGGCGCCGCAGAAGTACCGCGGCATCGTCATGGACGTGCCCTTTGTCGACGTCATCAGCACCATGCTGGACGAGACGATTCCGCTCACCGCCAACGAATGGTCGCAATGGGGCGACCCGCGCGAAAAGGTGGCGCACGACTACATGCTGTCCTATTCACCCTACGACCAGCTGCGCGCGCAGGCCTACCCGGCGATGTTGGTGACCACGGGGCTGTGGGATTCGCAGGTGCAGTACTTCGAACCCGCCAAATACGTGGCTCGCATGCGCGCACTGAAGACCGATTCGAACCCGCTGCTGCTGGCCGTCAACATGAGCGCCGGCCACGGCGGCGCGACGGGGCGCTACGCGTCGCTGATGGAGTTTGCGCGCGAGTACGCGTTTGTGCTGGACCTGGCGGGCCTGCGGGAATAGGGCGCGTCAGCGCACAGCCTGGCGGGCACGGGCCACCGCGGCCGCCAGTTCGATCACCGCCATCGCGTAGTAGCTGCTCCAGTTGTAGCGCGTCACGACATAGAAGTTCTGCGTGCCGGCCACGTAACTGGGCGCGGCATCGCCGTTTTGCAGTTCCACCAGAGCCAGGGGCCCGCTGTGGGTGCGGCCGGCGTCGTCCAGCACGGCGCCGCGCTGGGCAAATTGTTCGGCACTGAAGCTGGGCACGATGTCGGGCCCGAGCAGCACGGCGCGGTCTGTGCTGTCCACCGGCACGGCCACGCCAAAGTGCGTGGGCAGGTCGCGCTGCCAGCCAAAGCTGGCCAGGTAGTGGGCGACGCTGCCCACGGCGTCGGCGCTGTTGCTGTGGATCTGCACGTGGCCGTCGCCGTCCATGTCCACGGCCCAGCGGTTCACGCTGCCGGGCATGAACTGCGGCAGGCCCATGGCGCCCGCGTAAGAGCCCTTGATGGACTGCGGGTCGGTGCCTTCGCGGTGGCACATCACCAGGTATTCCTCCAGTTGCTCGCGGAAAAATTCACTGCGGTCCCTGCGGCCAGGCGGAAAGTCGAAAGCCAGCGTGGCCAGTGCGTCGATGATGCGGAAGTTGCCCATGATGCGGCCGTAGAAGGTCTCGACACCGATGATGCCCACCACGATTTCTGCGGGCACGCCCCAACGGTCCTGCGCTTCCTGCAACCAGGCTTCGTTGTCGCGCCAGAAGGCCACGCCAGCAGCCACGCGGCGCGGTTCGATGAACCTTGCGCGGTAGGCGGCCCAGTTCTTGGCCGTGCCTGCGGCCGGCGGCATGATCAGGCGCCGCACGGCGTCTTCGCGCCGGGCCTGAGCGAGATGTTTCAGCACCCAGCCCAGGGGCAGGCCCTGTCGCTCGGCGACAGCGGCAGCAAAGCTGCGAGCGCCTTCGTGGCCGGCATAGGGGCCTGGCTTGGCGGGCGCCGTGTTGTGGGCCTTGCGAGTCTGGCCGCTTGGCTGGGCCCAAGTGGTCACTGGCAGGCCGCTGATGCCCAGACCGAGACACAAGCCCTGGGCCAGTGCCGTGCGGCGGGTCGCGGTGGTGGTGGAATTCGATCGGGAGGCGGGCATGCCCCGATTATCGAGAGCCCTGGGATCAGGGGCCCTGCGCTAGAACATCGTGCCCGCCGCGCGCGTGGTCTGCGCGTCGATTGGCGTCAGCGTCTCGCGACCGCCCACCATTTGCTGCAGTTGCTCGGCGCTCAGCGGGTGGCTGAGGCAGGCGTCGGCACCGGCCATCTCGGCGCGCACCCTGTCCACGGCCGCGTCTTCACCCAGCAGCATCACCACAGCAGGCGCCGGGCGGCCGTCGGCGCGCTGGTGACGCTTGATCGTCTTGCAGGTGTGAAAGCTGTCCAGACCGTCCAGGCCGGTGGCCAGGAAGACGTAGTGGTAGTGGCGTCGTGTCAGACGTTCCAGCGCCAGCGCACCGCTGCGCACCAGGTGGACTTCGAAGCCCATGCCCTCCAGGTGGGTGGCCAGGAAGCGCAGCACGTGGTCCTTGTCGTCGACCACCAGGACGTGGTCCAGCGGCTTGCGCGGCGGGGCGGCAGGGGCGGCAGAGCCAGGACGGCCCTGGATGACGGGCATGGTGAGCGTGGACGCTGGGCGTGTTGGCGCGGCGTGGGCCGGGTTTGCGCCCATGTGCTGACGCATCTGGGCGAGATCTTCCTGCACCCGCTGCACGGCGGCCGACATGGGTGGCGCCGTGCGCACCAGGCCCTGCAGGGTGCGCAAGAGCAGGACCAGCTTGATGGGCCGGGGCAGCTGTGCGGCTGCGCCCGGTCGTGGCGTGGTGCCCAGCATCACGGTGCTGCCCAGTCGGTCCTGGCGCACCACGGCCGCCACGGCGGCTTCGTCGTCGGCATTGACAACGGCCACGTTGCAGGCCGCCAGGTCGCTGCTCACCCGGTAGCGGGGTCCGTGGTCATCGGCCGGCTGCAGTGCCGCTTCGATGTGCGCCCGTTCGAAAGAGGTGAATCCGATCAGTGCCACGCGGACGGCTGGGCTCATGTTGGGGTGCTCGTGCTGGATGCTGCCGATGGGCCCTGAGGGTCGAACCATGACGTGCGTGGCCAAGGCCCGCACACCAGGGTATCGGCCGGTAACAGTCTCTCTTGAGGCCAACGGCTCGTCAGCGGCGGGTGTGCGGCGTGCTGCGTCAGTCACGGTCCAGCACGCGTGCCTGATGCACCGCGCCTGAACAGCGTGCGCTCCAGACTGCTGATCCAAGGCCCAGCGTGAACCTGGGCCTTGTGCTTTTGTGGCCGCTGGCGCGGGTTAAATGCTGGCTGCGGCCACGCGCCGGAAGCCGCGCCACCAGGTGGCGAGGGCGGGCGCGCTGGCCGCACCGCCATAACGCTGGCGGTCCAGAGCCTCCAGCTCGGCGGCCAGCGCCTGCCCCCGGTCGCCCAGGGCCTGTCGCACCCGCGCGGCGCGCTCGCGTGGCGCGTGATGGGGCTGCACCTGCACACCCAGCTTCAGCAGCTGCCGCATGACCCGTGTCTGCAGCCGCTGCCAGGGGTCTTGGCGTCGCCGGTCCCACCAGGCCCAGCCGGCGCCGGCCAGGGCGGCGCTGCACAGCAGCAGGATCATCGTGCTGGCCAGGTCCTGCCAGCTGGGCGAGCGGAAGCCCAGGTTTTTCAGCAGGTCGAACTGCTGCCCGCGTGAGTAGTTCAGCACCCACTGGTTCCAGCGGTTGTTGACCGTTTCCCAGGCGCTGCGCAGTTGCGCGGCAATGGCCGGGTTGAGGCTGTTCATGGCACCGGCCACCAGCCCCGGCGGCGGCGCCAGGCTGCGGCCGCGCTGGACCCGGTCGGGGGCCACGGCGGCCGTGGGGTCGACGCGTATCCAGCCCGTGCCGGCCTGCCAGATCTCGGCCCAGGCGTGGGCGTTGCGCTGGCGCACGATCATGTAGCCGTCTTGCAGATCGGGGTCGGCGCCCTGGTAGCCGGTGACGATGCGTGCCGGCACATCCAGCGCCCGCATGATGACGACAAAGGCGCTGGCAAAGTGTTCGCAGAAGCCCAGCTTGCGGTCGAGCCAGAACTCGTCGATGGCCTGGCCGGTGAGCGTGGAAGGGTAGGGGCCGGGCTCCAGCGTGTAGATGAATTCGCCGCCGCGGATGTGCTGCAGCACGGCGTCGGCCAGGCCCGTGGGGTTGGCGTTCACCAGGTCGGGCCGTTGGCGCAACTCGGCGGCCCACTGCAGGGTGCGGGGGTTGGTGTTGGGCGGCAACTCGACCAGATCGCGCAGGCCCAGCACCGGCTGCTGCGGGCCGTGGCGGTGGTTCAGCCAGGCGGCGGCTTGCACACGCTGGCGTTCGATGATCGGGCGGTCGGCCTGCCACTGGCCGTCCGGTCGGTGCGTGAGCAGCCAGCCTTCGATGCGCGGTGCGCTGCCGGGCTGGTCGGGCGTCATCTCCAGCAGCGGCAGCAGCGGCAGCTGGCTGGGTTCCACCGTCATCTCGTAGTTCAACGCCTGGCCCAGCAGTTGCAGTTCCAGGCGGGGGCGGTGCAGGGCCTGGAAGGTGGGGATCAGGCGCGTCCATTCGCGGCCGTCAAAGGTGCTGAGCACCGGGCCGCGGAAGTACAGCTGTTCAGGGCGCGGCATGGGGCCGAAAAAGCGCAGGCGCAGCGCGATCGAGTCGTCTTCGGCAATCGACGCCACACCGCCCAGCCGCAGGGTGCCGGACAGCCCCGTGCGGCCCACGGCGTCTTGCGGCAGGCCCCACAGCGGCCCGATGCGCGGAAACAGCACAAACAGCACCACCATCACCGGCACGCCAAGCGCCGCGGCGCGCGCGGCCACCGCGCTGGCGCGTTTCAACGGCGGCCGGCCCACGGGCATGTGGGCCAGCACCAACGCCGTCAGCAGCCCCCACACTGCCACCAGCAGCCACAGTCCGGTGAGCAGCGACTGGGAATACAGAAAATTCGTCAGCACCAGGAAGAAGCCCAGGAAAAACACCACCAGCGCGTCGCGCCGGGCGCGCAGTTCCAGTGTCTTCAGCGACATCAGCACCACCAGCAGCGTGATGCCGGCCTCTTTGCCCAGCAGCGTGCGCTCGCCCCACAAGGTCAGGCCGGCGGCCAGCACCAGCACGGCGCTGACCAGCCAGCGGTTGGGCAGGGCCGACGCCCGCAGCGCCAGGCGCGCGCGCCACAGCAGCAAGGTCACGGTCATGAAGCCGCACCACAGCGGCAGGTGCAGCAGATGCGGCGCGATGGTCCAGCCGATGACGGCCAGCTGGAACAGCGTGTCGCGGGTGTCGCGCGGCAAGTGCGCCAGGCGTTCGCGCAAGGTGCTGATCACGGCCATTGCGCCAGCAGGTCCAGCGCGGCGCGCCGATGGGCGTCGCCGTTCTGAGGCGGCAGTTCACGCCCCGGCAGACGCAGACCGCAGTCCAGGCCTTCGCGGTCGGCCAGCAGCACCCAGGCGGCCAGGCGCGACAGGCGCAGTTCGGTGTCGGTGGTGCCGGCGTCCGCCCAGTCCAGCCACAGCGCGCGGCTGGCGGTGCCGGCGGTTTCGCGGCTCACCAGTTCACCGCTGCGTGCGACCTTCTTCCACACCACCTGGCGCATGGTGTCACCGCGCCGCCAGGGGCGCACGCCGTCGAGTTCACTGCCGCTGCTGCGGTGGCGCGCGTGTTCGTCGCCGGCGGTGGATGCGTTGCGGGGCAGCGGCGGCACGGGGTGTTCGGGCTTGGGCCAGGCCAGCGCACGCGCGGCCGGCCGCCACACGGTCCAGGCGCGGAAGAGGCCGAAAGGAAACAGCGTTTCCAGCACCAGCGCCGGTGCAGGGTGCCAGCCG
>Ga0163154_10004465_pt1 | contig 18357 bp, 17 predicted proteins | sample OliLakLV19MP9P1_FD_148649 | JGI IMG/M metagenome (GOLD analysis project Ga0163154, IMG submission 148649) | Freshwater microbial mat bacterial communities from Lake Vanda, McMurdo Dry Valleys, Antarctica - Oligotrophic Lake LV.19.MP9.P1 | ecosystem: Environmental > Aquatic > Freshwater > Lake >...
CTGTTATGGGTGGAAGTCCCACGCGACCAGGACCAACACGAGCTTTGGGTGGCGCCTCGCAAAAGCGAGTGACCTGCAGGCTTCAGGCCCGTAGGGGCTAAATGTGGGTAGCAAAGGGGCACCGAGAAACCGGCGTCCCGTGGGGATGCGCGCCAACAGACGTGCCATTCAACCCCATAGGAGCTTAAGTCACAGCCGCGCTAGCCGGTGGGAGCGCGTGAGCGCGGGAGCGAGCTTGCTCGCGATTCGGGCTTTTTGGTGTTCTTGTCAGCGGGACGTAGTGTTGGAGGCAACCGCGCGCAGTGGGCGATCCATCTGAACGAAAGGCCCGTGAGCCGCCACGCGCGGAACTCCCTAGGCCAGCAATTCCTGCCGTTTGCCAAACTCATGAACGGCGTTCACCAGCACGGTCATTTGTTCCGGATTAACGTCCGGCGTGATGCCGTGGCCCAAGTTGAAAATGTGTCCAGGCGCGCTGCCGTAATCGCGTAACAACAGATCGACTTGCAAACGCAGGCTCTCCGGTGCCGCGTACATGGCGGCTGGATCAAGATTGCCCTGCAGCGCCACCCGACCGCCGGTGCGGGCGCGCGCTTCGCTCAGCGACACGGTCCAATCGATGCCGAGCGCATCGGCACCGGTCTGCGCGAGCGCTTCCAGGTGACCGTTGGCGCCGCGGCTGAAAATGATAATGGGCACCTGATCCGGGCCGCGGTCAATGCTTTGCGCCAGTTGGCGAAGATTAGGCAGCGAAAATTCGCGATAATCACCGGGCGCCAAAACGCCGCCCCAGGAGTCGAATAACATGACGGCTTGAGCGCCAGCGCGAATTTGCGCTTCTAAATAGAGTTTGACCGATTGAGTAAGCACATCAAGTAATTGATGTAATGCCTGCGGGTGATCCCACATTAGGCCTTTGATGTGCGCAAAACGCTCGGTCGGCCCACCTTCAACCATATAACAGGCCAAAGTCCAAGGACTGCCGGCAAACCCGATCAGTGGCACGCGATTGTTAAGCTCGCGCCGAATTAAGCGCACCGCATCGGGAACATAACGCAATTCTACCTCCGGATCAGGAACGCCAAGCGCCGCGATGGATTCCAGCGTGCGCAATGGACGCGCAAAGCGCGGACCTTCGCCTTCGATAAATTCCAAGCCCAGACCCATTGCATCAGGAATGGTCAGGATGTCCGAAAATAGTATGGCGGCGTCTAACTCGAATCGATTGATCGGCTGCAGAGTAACCTCACAGGCCATTTCCGGAGAGCGGCACAGATTCATAAAACTGCCCGCGCGTTGGCGGCTAGCGCGGTATTCGGGCAAATAACGCCCTGCTTGGCGCATCACCCAGATTGGCGTGGTGTCGACTGGTAGTCGACGTAATGCACGCAAAAAGCGGTTGTGACGACCACAGTCGTTAAGGCTCATCGGTGACTCCAAATGGGATGCGTGCAAAATGAAAGCTGGGACGGGAAAACGGCTCCCAAATGCCAATCAAGGCGAACTGGCGCGCATTTCCGCTTGTAAGGGTGCCAATCGGCGCGGCCAAAAACTGCCGATCAAACCGGCGGCGGCGCTGCGTGCGCGCTGCAAATCAGGGAAATCACGCCACAGCAATAACCACCAAGCCTCGTCTGCGCGACGTACACGGATAGTGTAGGTGTCGGCGGCCGCCAAACCCAAGTTCAACACAAGCTCTGCAAAGCCGCTGGAACTGCGTGCCGCGGCCAATTGCACCGTGAATGCGCTCCCCGGCAGAGCCAAAAAATCAGCTGTGGACCGCGAGGTGTTTGATTCAGCGGCAACCCCTTGCGGCGCACTGCTAGGTGCTTTGGGCGCAATCACAGTTGGGGACGCAACGGGTTCCGGCTTGACCAGCGGTCGCTCCACATCTGCTGGCGCGGCTGGTGGCAGCGCCGCAGTAGGTTGCTGTGCCGCTGGCGGGCTGACCGGGCGTTCTGCTGCTTTTGCAATGGGCTCGACGATCGGTTCGCTCGCTGGAGCGGCTGGTGCTTTGGCGCGTGGCGGTGCCGTAATTGCCGGGGAAGCCGGTGGGCGGTAACTGTCGGTGACGCCAGTCTCCGGGTACACGCGGGATGGGTCGACCAAGTAGGGTGGTGGTGTGGATTTGCTCGCGCTGCGCGCGCGGGGCAGGGCGCGGGGTGCGGGCGCGTTGGCACCTTTGCCACAATCCCAACCATTACCGTCCGCTTGAGGCACGCAAATGATGCGCTCGTCAGCGGCACCGCTTAGCGAAATGCTCAGCAGCAAGGCGGACAATGCGCTACTCATAGTAGTTGCGCCCGCTGCCCGGTTCCTCCGCGCCTTGACTGAACATGACTAGAAATCCTCTTTTCAGTTGCTGGTCGCGTGCCTTCACCAGCGCGGCTTGGGCGGCCTCAAGATCGAGGAATTGTTCCCGCTTCAGACTGCCGCGTGCGCCTTGTTGTCCGGTTTCCCGAATCAAAGACCAGCCACCGAGCAAATCCTGCTGCAGGATCAACTGGAAGTACTTTTGCGGCTCAGTCGAGCCAGGATTGGATTGCATGAATATACGCATGGGCAGCAGTCTAGCCGAAGCGACGGGCGTGGTCGCCGTTGTTCAGTTTGACGGGTTTATTGGATAGCAATGTTGGCGCCACGTGCAAGTCGGCCTCACCGGTGGGTTTCAAACCGGCCCTTATCCAAAACGCCGAAGGCTATCCAAAATGGCGCCCGGCGCTACATTATCGACGATTTCCGCGCGGCCAATACCTTTCCACAGAATTAATCGCAATCGGTCACTGAGCGTTTTTTTATCCAGCCGCATCAACTGCACGATGCGTTCTGGGTCGGCGTGGTGTGGGCGCGCGTGCGGAAGTCCCAAGCTGCTGAGCAACAATTGCAAACGATCACAATCGCTCTGCTCTGCCATTCCTAAGGCACAGCTGAGCTGCGCTGCCATCCGCATGCCAATCGCGACTGCTTCGCCGTGCAAAACTTCAGTGTAATTGCCGATGGTTTCCAGCGCATGGCCAAAGGTGTGGCCAAAGTTTAACAAGGCGCGTTCGCCGGTTTCGCGCTCATCACGCACCACCACGCCGGCTTTGTGCGCGCAGGAACGCCAGACGGCTTCGACGATGGCGTCTTCGTCGCGTTCGACCAGCGCTTGTGCTTGCGCTTCCAACCACGCGAAAAAACCGGCATCGCCGATTGCACCGTACTTGATGACTTCGGCTAGGCCGGCGCGGTATTCACGATCCGGCAAGGTGCGCAGCGTGCAGATGTCGGCCAAAACCAAACGCGGCTGCCAAAAAGCGCCGATTAGGTTTTTGCCCTGTGGCAGATTTACGCCGGTTTTGCCGCCAACGGAGGAATCGACCATTGCCAGCAGCGTGGTCGGTAGTTGCACAAAATCGATCCCGCGCATCCAGCAAGACGCGGCAAAACCGCCCAAATCGCCAATCACACCGCCGCCCAGTGCAATCAAGCAGGCATTACGTTGTGCGCCTAGTTCGGCCAGTGCTTGCCAAACGCGATTGGCCGATTCGAGGGTCTTGTAGCGCTCGCCGTCCGGCAAAAACAAGCTGCGCCACTGCAAACCCGCCAACGCCGTTTCCACACGCGCAGCGTACAGCGGCGCGATCGTCGTATTGCTCAGTAACAAGGCTTGTCGCCCGCCGATCGCCGCGCGCAGCGCTTCTGGATCGTCCAATAATCCTTGGCCAATACGAATCGGATAGGTACGTTCGCCTAAGCTTACGATCAACTCATGTGCGCTCTGCACTTCACTCTCCGGTAGTACCACGCGCGGTCCAATGGGTCTTCAACGCGACAAGCGCGCGTCGCGCCGTGGCGGAAGGCCCGCCGCGATCAGCTGTAACCGTGAGATCGGCGAGCTCGCGGTAGAGCGGATTTCGTAGCTGTGCCAATTCGTCAAGCCGAGCAACTCGATCCGGCGCTCGCAACAAGGGGCGCGATTGATCACGCGACAATCGTTCCAACTGCAGTTCAACAGGCGCCTCCAGATACAAAACGAATCCCCGAGTGCGCAAAATTTCGCGATTTTTCGAAGCCAGGATGCTGCCACCACCGGTGGCTAACACCACGCCGTCGAGACTGCAGGACTCTGCAAGCGCGGCGCTCTCGCGCTCCCGAAAGCCAAGCTCACCGTGCAGCTCAAATAGCATCGGGATACTGACACCCGCTTGAGCTTCGATGACCTGGTCTAGGTCAACAAAACGCATATCCAGCGCACGCGCCAGCCGTTTGCCAACGGTACTCTTGCCGGCGCCCATCGGGCCAATCAAGTAGAGATTGTTTGCATGATTCATGAACCGGATGTTACCCGGCCGGCGGGTCGTTTGCTTTTTGTTGAGCGGAGCTTGCTTCGCTGCTCTCGCACTAGTGTGCGGGCCAAACTGAGGTGACAACTTTGAACCTGGAAACCTCACTTGACCGCTTTCTAGTGGCGTAGCTCGATGATTCTTGTGACATTTCAGCAGATTGACTCGTTCACCATTTGGGTGAGTGCGCTACGGGGCAGATTGCACGGTTCTGGCCGCGCATGGCTGCGTTGCAACTCGTTGGAATAGAACAACTATTCACCCCGGCCTGTAAGCACAGCTTGCAGTCGTTTAAGCCGGCGCGCCGCATGCGGCGCAAGCTTGTCGAGAGCAACGCGCGGAGCGAGCAAGAAACCCACCATGCAGGAACAGCGTCAGCGCACAGCGCCGACCCGGCAGGGGGTGGGTTCGATCTGTCATCGAAGGCTTCTCCTCTGGCCCTGGTCGTGATGCGCGGCTTCACAATCAGGCTGTTAATATCGCCGCCCTTATTGGACGCCACTTATCGCCTGATGATCCGCTTCTTCCTAGTGTTTCTCGGTGTGCTCGCAGCGCTGTTTACGTTTGAAATCTCAAAGTTTGGCGAGACGTACTTCGTACTGCCCTTCACGGACGTGTTGGCGCAGATCAGTGCGTGGCTGATCAAGCTGTTCGATAGCGATGTGCAAAGCTACGGCAAAATTATCCAAAGTACCGCCAATGGTTTTGCCGTGTCGATCGAACGCGGCTGCAATGGCATTGAAGCCGTCATCATTTTGGTCGCGGCATTAGCGGCCTTTCCGTCGACCTGGACGCAGAAGTTGTTTGGTTTTGCGTTCGGCTTCGTCGCCATTCAGGCGCTCAACTTGGTACGCATCATTAGCCTGTTTTATATGGGGCAATGGAGCATGATCTGGTTTGAGTGGTTTCATCTTTATTTGTGGCAGGCACTGATCATCATCGACGCGTTGGTCGTGTGGCTGCTGTGGTTGCGCTGGATTTCGCGGCGCCCCCCAGTTAACGCGCCGGCAGTGGCGTGAGTGTCAGTCCGCCGCGCGTTCTGATCGCGGGCTGCGGCGATTTAGGTATGCGCTGCGCCGCTCAATTGAGTAGCGCGCAGGTGTTTGGTTTACGCCGCAATATTGCGCAATTGCCAAGCAACATCACGCCCATCGCTGCCGACTTGGCTAGCGCTGCGGGCTTTGCCGAATTGCCGCGGCATATTGATACGCTCATTTACGCGCCGACACCGGCGGCCCGTGATGCCGCCGCTTATCGGGCGATTTACATCGATGCGCTGCGGCGACTGATCGGCGCAATGCCACAAGCCGCCGCTGGTCTGCGCTTACTCTTCGTGTCGAGCACGGCGGTGTATGGCCAAAATGCCGGCGAATGGGTCGATGAAAATAGCCTGTGCGCGCCCAGCGGCTTCAATGGCCAGATCTTGCTGGAAGCGGAAACGCAGGCGCAGGCGCTGGTGAGCCACTGCGCGGTGGTGCGCCTGTCAGGTTTGTACGGGCCAGGACGACATTGGCTGCTGCGTCGTGTACGTGCCGGTACGCCGATTGCCGCAGGCGAACATTGGACCAATCGCATTCACCTAGACGATGCCGCAGCCCTGATTGCGAAGTTGACGACCTTGACACAGATGCCTGCGCGGATCCTGGGCAATGATGATGAACCGGCGCGTGAGCACGAGGTGCTCGATTGGATTGCTGCTGGTTTGCGCTTGCCAACATTAGCTCGTCAGACAGGTCCAGCCGCCGTGAGTGGTAAACGAGTCAGCAATGAACTCGCACGATCACTAGGCTGGCGGCCCAGATATGCTAATTTTCGGTACGGCTATGCGGCCGAACTGCAAGGAATCCTAGCGTCATGAGTCTGCTTTTCGAGGCATTCAGCCACTTCCGCGACTTGCAAGAGCGCGCCCGCGCCGCCGCTGACCCGGAGCCAACGGCAATGACGGTGGCCAGCGCCGATGGTCAGGGTCGCGTGTCTGCGCGCACCGTGTTATTGAAAGAGTTGGATGGCCGGGGTTTCGTTTTTTACACCAACTTTGAAAGCAATAAAGGCAGGCAGATCCTGTCGCACCCGCAGTGCGCCTTGTTATTCCTGTGGAAAACGCTGGATCGCCAAGTCCAAGTAAAAATCGAAGGTGTGGCGGAACAAGTTTCCCATTGCGAAGCAGACGCCTATTTCGCATCGCGGCCACGCATGTCGCAGATCGGCGCATGGGCGTCAAAACAGTCACAAACCCTAAGTAGTCGCGCTGAACTGATGGCGCGGGTCGCCGAGTTTGAGCAACGATTCGACGGTCAGGATGTGCCACGCCCCCCACACTGGTCAGGATTCCGAGTGGTGCCAGATATGATCGAGTTTTGGTACGGCGCCGACTTTCGCCTGCATGATCGCGTGCGCTACGAGTGCGTCGATGGTGACTGGTGCAAGCGGTCTTTGTTTCCTTAAAATCTGCAGCGGGTAGACTTTTGCCTTCCAAGAACCCATGTCCGGAGTTGTTGATTGACAGTGGTGCGAAGCATCGACGGTGGGTCCGCGCTCCAGCGGCCAAATACGTTCGACCGATGAAGCGCAGGTCGAACCCACCACGGCTTGATCCATGCCGTGAGGTTCATCGGTGTGCAGCTTCAGGCAGAAGCAGCTCGCTCGCAATGCTTCCCCGGCTGTCCCACAATGCCGCACTTCACCGTTTGTGTTGAAAAGTCTGTAGTTGGTGAGCCAAACAGTTCGATTCCAGTAACCGTTTGCACCTTTGCCAAACGGGTCATTTAGCCTTGAGGATGAGTCAATGCGCGCAATTTGGTGGTGTGGACTTGCGGTAGCGAGTGGATTGGCGGGCGTGTCGGACGCGGCGTTTGCGCGTGGTGATAAACCGACCATCGCAGTGGTTGAGTTCGAGAATCAGTCCGGCGCCGGTTGGTGGAGTGGTGGTGTGGGTTGGGAGTTGGCCGGCATGTTGAGCAATGAACTGTCGGCGACCAATGCCTTCAAGGTATTGGAGCGCGACAAAATCCGCGCGGTGTTGGACGAGCAGAATATGGCGGCTTCTGGCCGCATCGCGGCGGGCACCGGCGCCAAGATCGGACAACTCACTGGGGCGCAGTTTCTGATCACCGGCACCGTCACCTCGTACGAGGAAGAAACCGCGAGCACCGGCGGAGGCATCAGTTTCGGCGGTGTGTCGGTGGGTGGCAAAAGCGAAAAAGCCTATTTAGCGATCGATTTGCGCGTGATTAACGCCACCACCGGGGAGATCGATTACTCGCGCACCATCGAAGGCACTGCCAAAGGCGGCGGCATGAGCTTAGGTTTGTATCGTGGTGGCTTCGGTGGTTCCCTAGCCAGCGAAAACAAAACCCCAGCCGGTAAGGCCATTCGCGCCGCATTGGTAGAAATTACCGATTACCTGGAATGCGCGATGGTCAAACAAACCGACCGTTGCATGTCCGAGTTTGAAGACAAAGAAGACCGGCGCCGCGAAAAAACCCGTGGCGCCTTGGATTTAGACTGAGCTTGTGCGAACCAGCGCAATGTTTGTAGGGGCGGGCTTTTAAACCCGCCCTTTCTCTTGCCCGTCTCCTTGCGCCGGGAATATTGCGATGAACCACCTCGTCATTGCGAGATCTTAAGTTCCCGTCGGGAACTGCGCACCTGAACCCACAAGACTCGTCATCGCGAGGGAGCCTTAAGCGATCGCGGCAATAAAGGGACGTTTGCCCCAGCCACTTCCAACGTCCGCGGCTTGCCACGGCCGTCGCCGCTACCGCATCGAAGACCTCGCAAGGACGAATCATTGAGTGACGCGGTGGTTCATGGAGTGTCAAATGGGCGGGGTATTTTCAGAGTCTGCCGCTTTCCAGCCACTTTCGTCGCGGATTTGGCCAGGTTTTAGGTTTTGTTTGTAGTGCATCTTAGGATGGCCTTCTATCCAAAATCCCAAGTACAAATGCGGCAGTGCCAGACTGCGGCAATGTTCGATTTGTTTGAGGATGGCCAGAGTGCCTAATGATCTTTTGGCATGCTGCGGATCAAAGTAGGTGTAAACCGCGGATGCGGCATCGGCTACGATGTCAGTCACGGCAGCGCCGACTAACTCACCTTGCAGCCGCAGTTCCATAAACCAAGTATTGGCCCAGTGGCTCAATAAGAAACGTTGATAATCATCGAGCGAGGGATGATCCATGCCGCCGCCCGTGTGTCGTTCGGCCAGATAGCGGCGATACAGGCCAAAATGTTCTTCGCAAGGCTCTGCTGTGCGCCAATGCACGGCTATATCTTGATTGCGGGCCAGGGTGCGCCGTTGCGCGCGATCAGTCCGGAAATCGGCAATTGGAATGCGGTACGGCACGCAGGCGTTGCAGGTGTGGCAGTGCGGCCGATAAATGGCGTCGCCCGCGCGGCGAAAGCCGTGTGCTAGTGCGCGGGCATAAAACTGCGCCAATTGCGGCGATTCTGGGTCCAAAACCTGATTAATGGCCATGCGGTCGGAGAAATAGCCGCAGGGGTGCGCTAGGGTTCGGAATAATCGGATACCGTCGTTAGCCATCGTCGACGCTTCGCTTTCCTCAGGGCGCGGTTTCGGCCAAAACACGCAATAAACCTTCTTGCGCGGTAGATGCCACTAACTGACCCTGTCGATCATAAATCATGCCGCGTGATAAACCGCGAGCGCCTTGTGTAGTCGGGCTATCGCACGAATACAGCAACCATTCGTCTATTCTAAATCGGCGGTGAAACCACATGACATGATCAAGGCTGGCCATTTGCACATTGCCCTGCAAGTAACTAATGCCATGCGGTAAGGTTGCGGTGCCAATCAAATGAAAATCAGAGGCATAGGCAAGCAGTGCACGGTGTAATAATTCATCATCCGCAATACGGTCGACGAGGCGAAACCAAACGTGCTGGAATGGTGGTCGTTTTGGCCGCTTGAATTCGTCGCGCGGATAAACGTGCCGAAACTCAAATGGACCACGGCTCATGACCCAACGCTGCAGTTTTGGCGGTACTTTCGCCAGCGTTTCTGGAGCTATGGGTTCGGGCTCGCCTAAATCTTCAGGTTGTGGAACGGATGGCATCGATAACTGATGGCTTAGTCCCTCTTCCGGTTCCTGAAACGAGGCCGCCATCGTGAAAATCGGTTGGCCGTGTTGAATGGCAACCACGCGGCGCGAACTAAAACTCTTGCCGTCCCGACTGCGATCCACCTCGTAAACAATCGGCGCTTCTACATCGCCAGCGCGCAGAAAATAGGCGTGCATGGAATGCACCACGCGCCCTTCTACCGTGCGTTGCGCCGCGGCCAATGACTGTCCAAGTACTTGTCCGCCAAACACAAAACGCGTGCCGATATCGCGACTTTGACCGCGAAACAAATTTTCTTCGATGCGTTCGAGTTGCAGCAGGTCGACGAGTTCGGTAACGATGGCTTTTTGCATGTGGCCGATTGCAGTGGATGGGCGGGTCAGTATAGGCAGGCTTGGCAGGTCAGTTGCTGTTCTTAAAGAACTCCCAGCACAGGAAGACCCGTTGCTTTCAGATTGTGCTCCGGACCGTTGCGGCGCAGCTGCCGCTAAGTCTTCCGCGGCACGCGGCCGCGCACGGCTACTGCGGTTTCGGTCAGGATGCCGCGCAGAATCTGCACTTCGCGTTCGTCGGGCATGCCGCGCTGATACAAGCGGCGCAGCCGGCGCATGATTTTCACCGCTGATCGATCGCCAAAAAATCCAATCAATTCAAGCGTTTGTTCAAGGTGTATGAAAAAGCGTTCGAGTTGTTCGTTGGCGGCGGGCCGGTGAGTATTTAGTGTGGCGGTGTCGCCAGATCGCCGCAGTGCTTCAACGCGTAGTTCATACGACAGCACTTGAACGGCGCTGGCCAGATTCAGCGAACTGTAGCCAGGGCTGGCGGGAATGGTCACTAGGTACTGGCAACGTTCCAATTCATCGTTGGTGAGGCCGGTGCGTTCGGTGCCATACAACACGGCAACCGGGCCGATTGCGGCAGCGTCCAGCGCCAGGGTGGCGAACTCGCGTGGCTCAATCTCCAGCATTCGTATACCGCGGCGCCGATCGCTGCTGCCAAATACCACTCGCGCATCGGCCAAAGCGCTGCCTAGGTCATCGTGTAACTGCAGCGATTCAAGCAAATCATCGGCACCGGACGCCAGCGCGGTGGCTTCAGGATCGGGGAAACGATACGGCGCAACTAAGCGTAATTGCGATAAACCCATGGTTTTCAGCGCCCGCGCGGCCGAACCGATATTGCCGGGATGCGAGGTTTGCATCAGCACGGTGATGATGGGCTTCAAGGCGGCTTCGACCTTGCACGGCGTAGATTGTTGGGCGTCGCTCATTGGGAAAACGGAATCCATAGGGCAAATACAAAAAATCTAAGCAAAGTCGCTGGAATGCTTCGCTGTGCTCTCATGTTGTAAGTTGTTGATTGACAGTGGCGCCAGACATCCATGGTGGGTCCGCGCTGTGCGCGGACTCTTGTGCGGTTCCAGCGGCCAGAAGCGTTCGACCGATGAAGCGCAGGTCGAACCCACCACGGCTCGATCCGTTACGTTGAGGTTCAATACTCGTGTAGAGCTTCGGCGAGGAGCGGCCTGCTCGCAATGCGTGTGGCTTTCCTAAATGTAAAAGCGATGTCGCAGCGGCGGCAAGAGCCCGAACACTCAACTCAGCGTTGGAATTCGCGTCACCGCGAGCTGTTCTGCAAAGTCGAGATCAATTTCGTCAAAATGTTGCTTGCCTTCAGTCAATTCGATAAGAAATTCGCGTTGTAGTTCGCCACGCGCTCGTGCTTGTGCGTAGGGGATCGAGGTAAACATCACCATGCTATATCGTGGAATGAAATGTCCAGGCAAACGTTGTGCTAGTTCTAGTTCTAGCTGACGGCGTAACTGGTAGGCGGGATCGGCCACTGCATCGCGCATTTCTATATAGTTTTCCAGGGCCATTTCGGCGATCGCATGGGCATTTGGCCTTCGGCTGTTTTCGAAATCCCTAAAAGCATTCGCCCAATTCACACCCGCAGCAGTGCGCTGCGCGCTGATTAAATCAACTAAGCTGACGCAATCTTCAAATGCGCAGTTCATGCCTTGCCCGTGAAATGGCACGATGGCGTGCGCCGCATCGCCAATTAGTAATACTCGATCGCCACGCTGCCAATGGGGACACCGTAAGGTGCCCAGAACGCCGACCGGATGAGTTGCATATTGTTCGTCGAAATCAGGAATCAAGGCCAGCGCATCGGCGAATTCGCGCTGAAAAAAAGCGCGTGCGGCGTCTGGCTGATTGAAGGCTTCGAAACTGCATGCACCGCGATGCGCTAAGAATAAAGTTGCGGTAAAACTGCCGCCTGGGTTTGGTAATGCAATCAGCATATAACCACCCCGTGGCCAGATATGCAGAGCTTGCGGATCCATCGCGTGCGAGCCATCGGCCAATGCCGGAATGCTGAGTTCTTTGTAACCGTGATCCAGAAAGTCGGTGCTTTGTTCTAAGGGTTGCTGGGCTTCCATGGTCGCGCGTAGCGCTGATCCGGCGCCGTCCGCGCCGATTAACACCTCGTATTCAATCTCAAACTCCGTGTGATTGATTTCATCGACAAAACGCGCCCGCCGGGATTGAAAATCGACGCTCAGTAGGCGCGTATGGAAGCGAATATGTGCGCCGGCCTTGCTTGCCACATCGATCAGTGTTTGATTGAGGCGCCCACGGTGCACTGACCAAATGACTTCATCGGCCTCTAATCCGTAGGTTTGCAGCTGCGTTTGGCCATCGCGGCTGTGCAGCATGCGCCCGCGCATCGGCAGCACATATTCGAGAACCTGCGCGGTCGCGTTAGCGCGGCGCAAGCCTTCCCAGCCGCGCGCGGCGAGCGCTAAGTTGATTGATCGGCCGGCGGCGATTTCTTCGCAGCGCAGGTCGCCATTGCGTTCGAACACCGCCACGTGGTGCCCATCGCCGGCCAACTGCGCGGCTAACAGGGCGCCGGCCAAACCAGCGCCGGCGATCACGATAGGAGCTGTGGATTCGGTCATCGGGTGCTCCGGAAGTGCAAAAGTAGTGCGTCGACTAGGCGTCGACAGTCGTCAAAGCTGTTGTACAGCGGCGTGGGCGCTGCGCGGATCACGTCAGGCTCGCGCCAGTCGCAAATGATGCCCAGGCTGGCAAGGTAGTCGAACGCCAAGCGGCCGGCGTCGCGCCCGGCGCGTACCCGCACACTGATTTGGCAACCACGTTGTTGCGCATCCGCAGGCGTTAGGATTTCTAGGTGTTGCGCCAATTCAGCACGCAGCGCCTCACTCAGCCAGCCAGTCAGCGCGATCGATTTGGTGCGTAAGGCGGGCAATCCGGCGTGGTCAAACAAGGCCAGCGAGGCACGCAGAGGCGCCAGCGACAAAATGCAGGGATTGGACAATTGCCAGCCGTCGGCCCCGGGGCTGGGCACAAACTCCGGCCCCATGCGAAATCGGGTGCTGCTTTGGTGTCCCCACCAACCGGCAAAACGCGGCAGTTGGGCATGCGCGTGGCGTTCATGTACAAAACAGCCGGCGATCGCGCCGGGGCCGGAATTTAGGTACTTATAGCTGCACCAAACGGCAAAATCGGCGCCGCTATCGTGCAAATCGACCGGCACATTGCCAATGGCATGGGCCAAATCGAATCCCACTTTGCAGCCAAAACGCGCTGCCATTGATGCAATAGCGGCTAGGTCAAAGCGCTGACCGGTGGCGTACTGCACGCCCGGCCATAAAACCAACGCGATAGCTTCGCCCTGCTGCGCCAAAACTTCTTCGATCTGCACCAGTTCGATGGTGTGCGCGCCGGGCAAGGGCGCTAGTTCGATCAAGTCAAAAGTCGGGTCTCCGCCATGAAAGGCGATCTGCGAGGCGACCGCGTGACGATCGGACGGAAATGCCCGCGCTTCGATCAAGATTTTGCGGCGCTGCGGGGTGGGTTGGTAAAAACTCACCATCATCAAGTGCAGATTGCTGGTCAGCGTATTCATCGCGACCACTTCGATGGGTTTGGCGCCGGCCAGACGCGCCAGCCCGTCACGAACCAGTTCGTGGTAAGGCATCCACGCGTCGCTGTCGGTGAAATGTGCTTCCACCGCATGGCTGCGCCATTGCGTGATCACCCGTTGCAGCGCGTCCGCGGTGGAATTGGGCATCAGCCCCAGCGAATTGCCGCAGAAATAGGCGCAATCCTTGCCGTGGAGTTGCGGAATAGCGAATTGCGCGCGCATTGCGCGCAGTGGATCAAGGTAGTCCAAATGATGCGGGTCGGGGATCATCCGTTGGTTTCGCAGTCAAACAAGCGCGGCTGGATGTTACGCGGTTTTCAGTATTGGGCTGGCGCAGTGCGAGGTGTTTGCAGAAGCTCAACAATGATGTCGTGAAATGATGAAAGTCGGTCGTTTTGCCATTTTATCGTGCGATCCTGTGCGCTTCATGTAAGCAAAGAAAGTACCAGGTGTCCAATACTGGATTGGCAAATTCGCTTGACCCATTCTTCGCGGAGAGTTCGTGTTGCATGCACCGTATAACGCCTGCCATTCGATCTAAATCTGGTCTTTGGTGCTTTGCAGTCTGCTTGCTGCTGACTTTGTTGGGCAGCACAGGGCTCGCACAGCCGATCACCTTGCTGAGTGACAAGCTGGCGACGCCGAGCAACGGCGACGGCGCGCCCGGTGACGGTTTTGGCAATGCGGTTGCCGTGAGCGGCAATACGGCGCTGATTGGCGCCTACGGTGACACGGTCGTTGCCGCTGGTGCGACTTTTGGCATCACGCAGGGTTCGGCTTATGTATTTGTGCGCGACGGCGATCAATGGATTCGCGTCCAAAAGCTGACACCGGAGCCGGTGGGCTTGGACGGTGACAATTTTGGCGTGAGCGTCGCGTTGCAAACTGAGGTGGCGGCCGTTGGCGCTCCACGACGCAGTCCCAATCAGATTTTTGAAGCGGGGAGCGTGTTCATTTATGGGCGTACCCAACAAGGTTTGCTGTTGAGGCAGACCCTGAGTGCGGCTGGCGCTGAACAACGATTTGGCACCAGCGTAGCGCTTTGGCAGGACCAATTGGCCGTCGGCGTGCCGCGCGCTGGTGCAGGTCGCGTGGATATTTATCAGCGCGATGCGGGTGGTCTGTATCAATTTCAACGCAGTCTCACTGACAGTGGATTAGCGGACGGAGCGCGGTTTGGCACCGCACTGGCGGTGGCCGATGCCGAGTTATTGATTGGCGCCCCGTTTGCCGACAATACCGGCGTTGTTTATCGCAGTCGGTTTTCTGGCGGCGCTTGGTCAAACGCGACCCGGCTAGCGCTAACCGCGCAGCGCGCAGCTGACTTAGGCACTGCCATCGCGATTGACTCGGGCGTGGCGCTGGTCGGCGCGCCGGGTTTGAGAGGCGGTGAGGTTCGGGTGCTGCAACTCGCCCAAATGGATTGGCAACAAGTCGGTCTGCTGACTCAAAGCTCGGCGGCGACGGGTAATCGTTTTGGGAACGCGTTGGCGATTGATCCACAGCGCGCCGTAGTTGGCGCGGTTGCGACGCAATTTAGCGAAGGCGCCGCGGCTGTTTTCAGTCGCAGTGGCGCGCAGTTTTCGCCATTCGCCGACTTGGATATCGCCGATGGCAGCCCGGCAAACCGCTTTGGTGCGTCGGTTGCGCTGGCCGCCGATGGGGTTTTGATCGGTGCCGATCTTGACGCCGTGGGGCCGCATCGTTCGCAAGGATCAGTGCGTTGGTACAAGGCGGGCCCGACTAACATGATCGTCAGCGGTCAACTCGACAATGGCAATGGCGCGATGTTTGATCGTTACGGCACCGCGCTTGCCGTGAATGGTGACATCGCGGTGGTCGGCGCCTTTGTTGAAGACACCGAGTCTGGCGCGGATGCCGGGCGGGTGCATTGGTTTGAGCGCAGCAACGGGCTGTGGACCTATGGGGGCGCTCTGGATGCGCCGGATGCCAGCATCGAGGACCGTTTCGGCATCGCCGTGGATGTCGACGGGGATTACATTGCGATTGGCGCGTATTGGGACGCGGTCGGCAACAACGTCGATCAGGGCTCCGTGTACGTATTTCGTCGCCAGGGTATGGGTTGGGTGTTCGATGCAAAACTCACCGCTAGCGATGGACGTGAGCGCGATTTGTTTGGCTTTGCGCTGGCCCTGCAAGGGACGCGATTGTTGGTCGGTGCCCGCGGCGCGGCAATGCCGTTTTTGGATCAAGGTCGCGCCTATGTTTATGTTCGTGGTCCGAACGCTTGGGTGGAAGAAGCGCAACTGGATTTGCCACAACCTGCCAGCTTGGTTTATTTCGGCGCCAGCGTGGCGTGGGCGGGAGACAAAGCCATCGTGGGTGCGCCCGGTGATTCCTTGAACAGCCAGGCGCTCAGCGTGGGCGCCGCCTATGTATTTCAGCCGCAAGGGTCGGTCTGGACGATGGTGGCCAAATTACGCGCGCCTATACCGCAGGAAAATGCGGCGTTTGGATTTTCGGTGGCCGCCGATCAAACACGTTTGTTGGTAGGCGCCTTTCAGGATGGCACGGTGGGGCAGGGCGTCGGTTATGTCTACCAAGCTTCAGACCTAAAGCTTGACGGTGAATTGCGCAGCCCGAGCGCGCAAGGTGGTGAGGGTTTGGGCATTTCCGTGGCCATTTCGGGCACTCGCGCGCTGTTGGGGGCCGCAGGGTATGACCTTAGCGGCCAATTGAATGTGGGAACCGGCCGTTTGTTCGAGCGCAGCGCCGGCGGTTGGAGGGAAAGTCAACAGTTTTTTGCCGCTGACCCACAGGCTGGCGATAACTTCGGCCGCGCTGTCGCCATTGATGCAACCACCGTGCTGCTGGGTGCGCCGAATAAGGGCATCGACAATCCCTTGGAAGGCGCCGCTTACGTGGGGCGCGTCGATTCGTTGCTGGTGGATGGATTTGAGTGAGGGCCCAAGTCTAGAAAGAACCTCGCCTCAGGTCCGCGCCGAGCAACCCACTTGGTGCGTCACCATTAGGTGCTTGATGGCCGCGGCGCTCGCCCGCTCGATGAAGTTTCCGAGTTCGCTGTCGGAGTTGAACCAGTTCACGCGGGTGTCGCTACCGCGGTGGACGGTCGGCGGGGCGTCGCCCAACTGGCTGCGCAAGACCACTGTGAAGGTCAGCGTGGAGCGGTTGGTCTCCATGTAGGCGCGCAGCAGTTCGACCTGCAGCGGTGCTGCGTCGGGGCTGTCTTTGCCCATGCGTGCTGCCAATTGTCGGCGCAGCCAGCCGCTGTAGTCCTGGTAGGCGAACTCGCGATAACCCAGCGTGCCCAGTTCCTCCACTGGGCGATGATCGCTGAAGTCACCGAGACGAACACAAGCGGCGCGCGGCGCATTCGCCGCGAGCGCAATCTCATCCACCGCATCGTTGCCAATGCGTACCGGCGCGGAACTACAGGCGGCAAGTGCCAGGACCGTCGCCAATAAGCTCGCGATGCGTTGGCTACTGGACGCCATGGCGAGCAGTCCAAGCGAGCAGCGTTCCGCTGCTAAACAGTACACGCTCGCCGCTGGTCTCGATCCGTACCGCTTTCAACTTCATGGCGGTCGGATAGCCATAGCGGATGTAGCTCGCCTTGCCTCCATTGGAATCGAAGGCCAGCGGCGAGCGAAGATCTCGCCCAGCTAGCGCGTTCGCCTCAATGATTGCGGCGCTGAGCGCATCGCTGATCGGCTTGCCACCATCCTTCATCCAGCGGGCAATATTCGGCGTGTAGCTGTTGCTCGGATCGCTTAGCGGGAACTGCGACTGATAAACCATCTCGACAATCTTGCCGGTCTTCTGCTTGGTCGATTTGTACTTGGCCTTCGCGCGACCTTTACTGTCCCGCACCAATCCAACGTCGCCAAAGTGCGCGTCCATGCGCACGTAGATCGCACGGAACTCAGCGTCGAAGGCGTAGCGGTAATACAGCAGCAGCGTGTTACTGCCTTCAAGCGATACTCGCGCGTCTTCGAGTGCCTTGGCGCTGCGCAGGATGCGGATTTCAGCGTCCGGCCGCACTAGGTTTACCGGCAGGTTGCTGCGGACCGCTTCCACCAGCAGCGGTTCCGCGCGGAAATCTACCAGCGCGTCGCGGATCGGCGCGATAGCCTTTTGGCGATTTTTGTCCATGTAAGACTCGGCAGCCACTTCGATCAGGGCGCCGATCAGGCCGCCACCGCCGTTGCCCACGTCTGGCTTGTCGACCTCCAGTTCTTGCTGGTTCAGTGCCAATAGCACCACCGACGCGCGGGATTCGTCGCTGACGATCGGTGTCGGCAGTCGCTGCGAGACCGAAGCGCACGCCGAAAGCAGGGCAGTCATCCCGAGAAGTACAAATAGACGAAGGGGCAAACGAGGGGTCATGAGATTCCTGGGCGATTCAATCGACCACCAAAAATACACTTAGTTGCAATACGTTGGCAACGACGAGGTGATTCTGATCAAACTGGAGCGGGTGTCGTCGGTTATCGGGGAGCGATGGGGTCGCCTAACAACTTTGCGCTGAACGATTAGCTAGCTACGCGCGGCGTAAAAGCTCACCACCCATGTCGGCCTATACTAAAGGTCCAACGACGTAGCTCTGCCCTGATGCGCAGCCGAATAATCGCAAAGCAAATCTTGCTGGGAATTGCGGTCGTGTGTATGGGCGCGAGCGCACTGTGCTCGGGTCGGGGAGTGAACAGCACACGCTGGTGCTGGGCCGCGTCCGTGACGATCCCAAAGCGCATTACGAGCGATTGAAGCCCCGGCTTGATTACGTAGTGAAACGCATGTGCGACTTCGGTATTCGGGAGGGCCAGAACCGTGCAATCTGCCCCGTAGGGTACTCACCCAACGGGTGAAGGCTTTCAGCTGCGAAATCCTTATCGAAATCAGAAAGCTGCAAGCGAGAATGAGTGCGGCGATTTCTCCAGAGGAGTTGGTTAAGCGCCCCAGTCAAGTTTTTCTGAGTGGCGAGGCAGAGCAGGGATGACCAGTTGGCCCACGGCGG
>Ga0163154_10004468_pt1 | contig 18346 bp, 30 predicted proteins | sample OliLakLV19MP9P1_FD_148649 | JGI IMG/M metagenome (GOLD analysis project Ga0163154, IMG submission 148649) | Freshwater microbial mat bacterial communities from Lake Vanda, McMurdo Dry Valleys, Antarctica - Oligotrophic Lake LV.19.MP9.P1 | ecosystem: Environmental > Aquatic > Freshwater > Lake >...
TGTCTAATGATTAAAATAAGCAGTTGAGTAAAATCACTGCTATAATGACAGAAGATAAAAATTGATATAACAAGTAAAAATGCTACAACCTAAAAAAGCAAAATACCGCAAACAATTCAGAGGCAAAAACCGAGGTGTAGCTTACACTGGCAATGCTTTGGAGTTTGGCGAATTTGGGTTGAAAGCCACTGAGTCTGGCTGGGTTTCATCCGCCCAAATTGAAGCAGCTCGTAAAAAAATTACGTTTGTCACTAAGAGAGCTGGCCGTTATTGGATGAGAATGTTCCCACACAAACCTGTCACGTTAAAACCAGTGGGTGTTAAAATGGGCTCTGGCAAAGGTGATGTTGATAAACACGTAGCTGTCATCAAACCAGGTATGGTTTTATTTGAAATGAGTGGCGTCACTCAAGAAATGGCCAAATCTGCCTTCACCAAGGCAGGCCACAAATTAGCTGTTAAGACAACTTTTATTACTAAAGAGTAACCATGAAACGCAACGATATTAAAGCCCTAGCTAGCAAAAACCAAGCTCAACTCCAAGAACAGTTGCAGCAATTCATGGTTGAGCTATCAAAAGCCAAGTTGGCTAAAAAAGCTGGCAAATTAAGTAACTTACGCAGTATTAGTGTTTTAAAAGACGATATTGCTCGCGTAAAAACAGTCTTGCGACAGCAAGTATTAGTGACGGAAGTCGCTGAAAGTGAAGGAGCAGCTGCTTAAGTGAGCTCATAAAAAGAATCTATGAAGTTATTACAAGGCACCATCACATCGCTTAAAACAACGCAAACAGCTCGGGTTAAAGTTGTGCGCAGCTGGCAGCACCCACTTTACAAAAAATTTGTAAAGCGCAGTAAGAATTATATGTGTCACTATACCGATTTAGTTTTGACAGAAGGTGACACCGTAGAAATTCAAGAAACTCGACCCTTAAGTAAAACCAAACACTTTTTGGTCACCCGAAAAATTGATATTAGCAAAAAAGTAGAAACCAAGTAACATGATACAACTTAGAAGTGTCCTACAAGTCGCAGACAACAGTGGCGCCAAGCAAATTCGTGTCATTCAAGTCCATGGCGGTTCATTCCGCAAATTTGGTGGAGTGGGCGACATGGTTAGTGCATCAGTCATTTTGGCTGATCCTAAAGGAGCCGTTAAAAAAGGTGATAAAGTCAAAGCCGTGGTCGTCAGAACCCACAAAGAGCACCGCCGCGAAAATGGTGAGTACATTCGCTTTGATGACAATGCTGCAGTTATCGTTGAGTCACGTGCCAATCCAGTGCCCTTAGGGACACGAGTCTTTGGTCCAGTAGCTCGAGAAGTAAAAGAAAAGGGCTTTGCTCGCATTGCGAGTTTGGCACCAGAGGTCTTATAAAAAGAAATCTATGAAACTTAAAGTTGGAGATCAAGTACTAGTCACAGGTGGCAAAGATAAGGGCAAAAAAGGCCCGATCATTAGAGTCTTGCCTACCAAAGACCGTGTGGTAGTAGAAAGTGTTAACTTATACGTGAAGCACGTAAAACCTATAGGTGATCGACCGGGCCAACGCTTGAGTTCACCTAGAGCTTTGCCAACAGCAAATGTGGCCATTATCAATGATAAAGGCCAAGCTGACCGAATTGGTTACATCGTCAACAAAGCTGGTCAAAAAGTCAGAATCTTTAAGAAAACTGGGGCCGAAGTGCCAACCAAGAAATAACGTATGAATCGCTTAAGAAAACAATATACCGAGCAATTTGCTGGCCAACTTCAGAAAGAACTGAAGTTAAAAAGCATTATGGCTGTGCCCAAGATTCAAAAAATCGTGGTCAACATGGGGATTACCAATCCTCAAGATCCTAAAGCTCGAGAAACTGTGATTAAAAACATTTTGGAACAATTCCGAGTCATCACTGGCCAACAGCCAATGACTACTCGCGCCCGCCAAGCCATTGCTGGTTTTAAGTTACGCAAAGGCGATCCTTTAGGCGTGATGGTAACTTTACGAGGCGACCGAATGTGGCAATTTTTAGACAAATTAATTGCTATCACCTTACCTCGCGTCAAAGATTTCCAAGGCGTTTCTAAAACGGCTTTTGATGCCAAAGGTAACTATAACCTCGGTATTCAAGAACAAATAGTTTTCCCAGAGATTAACTACGACACCATTGACAGTATCCGTGGCCTGCAAATTACTGTTGTCATGAACAACTCTAATCCAGAAAGATCAGTTCGTTTACTCGAGCTGATTGGGATGCCATTTGTGAAAGAAGAAAAAACAGGGAAACAAAACTAAAAAGGTAGTGAAAACTAAGTATGGCTAAAAAGTCAAAAATCGCAAAAACTGCTAAAATTAACCGCAAACGCGAAGTTTATCTCGCTTCTGGAGTGGTAAAACCAAATAAGGTGTCGACTCGAGGGCAAAACCGATGTAAAATAACAGGTCGACCTCGGGGATACATGCGTTACTTTGGTTTAAGCCGTTTAACGTTTAGAGAATTAGCTAGCCGAGGTGAACTACCTGGCGTTGTGAAAGCAAGTAAGTAATATGACCGATCCGATTGCAGACATGATCATCCGAATCAAAAACGCCTTGGCGGCTCGCCATCAGGACGTTGCGATTCCTTATTCTAAAATGAAGCAAACCATTGCGGAGATTTTAGAGACTGAGGGCTACGTAACTAGTTTTGAAATCAAAACTGACGCTACAATGCAAAACTTGGTTGTCAGATTAAAATACACTGATAAAGTGCCGGCCATCACTGATGTCCGTCGCTTATCAAAACCAGGTCGTCGCTTGTATGCCTCGTCCAAACAGATCCCTCGCGCTTTAGGCGGCTATGGCATTACCTTAGTCTCCACGAGTTCAGGTGTCATGACCGATAAACAAGCCCGTAAGAAAAATGTGGGGGGAGAACTACTCTGCCAAATTTGGTAGGAAATAATTGCTATGTCAAAAATCGGCCGCAAACCACTAGCTTTACCTACTAACGTCACCATTACCGTCCAAGGTCTTGACGTGATTGTCAAAGGACCCAAGGGTGAATTAAAGGCTCCCTTATTAACAAACCTCAAAGTTGAGACCGTTGATAATGAAGTCAGAGTCACTCGGACTTCGGAAGAACGTCAAGTCAAAGCTTTTCACGGTTTATTGCGGAGTTTATTGGAAAACCATATTGAAGGCGTGACCAATGGCTACAAAAAAACCTTAAAATTAGTGGGCACTGGCTATAGAGTTGTGGCTAAAGGTCAAGGTCTGACATTATCCCTAGGCTTTTCTCATCCAATAGATGTCGTCCCGCTTAAGGGTGTGGCCCTCAAAGCCGTTGGAAATGACACTATTACCGTTGAAGGAATTGACAAACAACTAGTCGGTCAGCAAGCCGCTGATATCAGAGCGCTCAAACCACCAGAACCTTATAAGGGCAAAGGCATTCGTTTTGAAGACGAAGTCGTTCGCCGTAAACAAGGTAAGGCTGCTGCCTAAGCTTAAATGACGCCTCAGCGTCACAGAAAAAGAACATGCCAAGTACCCGTAAATATCAACAACTCGCTCAAAAACGCCAAATTCGCGTCCGCGCTAAATTATCTGGAACGCCAGAGCGTCCTCGTTTGAACATTTTCCGTTCCAACAAGAATACCACCCTCCAAGTGATTAATGATGTGGCCGGCACCACGATCGCTGCTGTTTCTAGCTTACAAGCTGGTAAAACTGCCAAGAAAACCGGTACCAAAACCGAAGTGGCCAGAGTTTTAGCTGGTCAATTATTAGAAAAACTCCAAGCTAGTAAAGTGAAAGCTTTAGTCTTAGACCGCGGTTCATTCCGCTATCACGGTCGCATTAAAGCCATTGCTGAAGCTCTCAGAGCAGGAAAAATCGACGTTTAAACCTTAAGGTATATATATGGCAGACAGATCAAGACAATCACATGAACCTCGAACTCCTTCAGAGTTTGATGAAAAAGTCATTCAAATCTCCCGCGTTTCTAAAAAAACAAAGGGTGGCAACAAAATGGGTTTTTCAATTTTGATGGTGGTTGGTGATAAAAAAGGTAAAGTGGGAGTCGGTTTAGGTAAAGCCAAAGACGTCTTATCAGCCATGCGTAAAGGTATCAAAAAAGCCAAGAAACACATGATCCAAGTGCCTTTAGACGGTACCACCATTCCTTTTTCGCTCCGTGTTAAAGTTGGCGCGGCAGAAATTTTGCTCAAACCAGCTCCTCAAGGTTCTGGTGTCATCGCTGGTGGTCCAGTTCGAGCCGTGGTGGAAGCTGCAGGCGTGCGCGATATTTCCAGTAAAATCTTGGGCACCGAAAACCAAGCCTCAAACGTCTATGCGACTTTTGAAGCCTTGAAGAAAATTGAAGCAATTGTTAAATTAAAAGGCATCAAGCTTAAATCTTTATCAGATGTCCAAGCTGAAGAAGAAGTCAAGATTCAAGCTTTACAAGATAAAGCTAAAGAAACTGCCAAAACTAAAGAAGAAACCAGAAAAAACGAAACTGCTACTAAACCAGTCAAAGCTCCTAAAACTGACAATGTTGCTAAACCAAAAACTGAAAAGAAAGCTCCCAAAGCTTCATAACACTTATGTCATTAATTGCTCAATTAACCAAACTCACTACCAAAGCTCAAAAACGCGTTGGTCGTGGTTACGGCACTGGTAAAGGTGGCCACACATCAGGTCGTGGTACAAAGGGGTACAAATCCCGCGTTGGTTCCAAAGTACCATTATGGTTTGAAGGTGGTCAATTGCCTTTAGTTAAACGCTTACCTATGAATCGTGGTAAATCTCGGTTCAACGTCTTGGTGCCTTGCGCCGAGGTGACGTTGGCGGCTTTAGAGAAGATGACAGCTGACGTAATCAGTCTGGAAACTTTGAAGCTCGAAAAAATCATTGATAAACGGTATGCTAAAGCTAAAGTCATTGGCAACGGCACGTTAAACCGCAAAGTTACCCTGCAAGGTATCCCAGCTTCCAAGAGCGCCCAAAGCGCAATTGAAAAAGTTGGCGGAAGTGTTGTCGCCTAAAAAAGGCAAACAACCGTGAATAAAGCACTAACGCTCATTCAAGACATCTTTTCTAACAAAGGACTCCGCAAGAAGCTCCTATTTACCTTAGGAATTTTATTCCTCTTCCGTCTATTAGCTCACATCCCGGTTCCAGGCGTGGACTTGGTTCAACTTCGATCTTTATTTTTGGGCAACCAATTCCTTAACTTATTGAACATTTTCTCTGGTGGTACCTTAGCTAACTTCTCGATCATGGCAGTAGGGATCAATCCGTATATTACGGCTTCGATCGCAACTCAGTTGGCAACCATGGCTTTTCCACCCCTCAAAGAAATGCAAAAAGATGGTGAGTCTGGTCGAGAGCGGCTGAATCAATACACGCGTCTTCTGGCCGTACCCTTAGCCGTGGTGCAGAGTTTGTCAGTGTTAGCTTTATTACGCAGTCAAAATTTACTTCAAGCCAGTGAGCCTTTAGCTTTAATTACCTTAATTATGACCTTAGTGGCCGGTTCCATGATCCTGATGTGGTTGGGCGAGTTAGTCACCGAGTATGGCGTGGGTAACGGTATCTCAATGGTCTTGTTTGCGGGTATCGTTAGTCAAATTCCAGTCATGGGTGCTCAAATTGCTACGGTGAGTACTAATCAACAGTTGCTGCCGATTGTGACTTCGCTTTTCGTCTTTTTAGCCGTGATCGGAGTGGTAGTGTTTATGAACGAAGCCGTCCGTAAAGTCTCGATTAGCTATGCCAAACGAATTCGCGGCAGTCGCGTCTACGGAGGTCAAACTACTCACTTACCAATTCGAGTCAATGTCACCGGTGTCTTACCTATCATCTTTGCGGTTTCAGTCATGTTAGCTCCGCCATTTGTGGCGCGTTTACTGATTGGAACCGGTAATTCTTTACTGGTTGATCTAGGTCAACGTTTGACTATTTGGTTTAGTCAAACTTCACCAATTTATATCATTTCTTACTTTGTGATTGTCTTTGTCTTTACCTTTTTCTCTGCTTTAGTTTTCTTTAATGCCGAAGACATTTCTAGCGAACTCAAAAAGAGTGGCGCTTTTATTCCCGGTGTCCGTCCTGGTGGGGCAACCAAGAAATTCTTAGAATACGTGGTGACTCGAGTCACGGTTGCCGGTGCTTTATTCTTGGGTGGGATTGCGGTTCTGCCAGCCATTGCCCAATCTTTAACCGGCATTCAATCATTGGCCATCGGTGGTACGAGTGTTTTAATTGTGGTTTCTGTTATCTTAGAGACTGCCAAACAAGTTCAAAGTCAATTAATCGGTCAAAACTACGACCAATTTAGTTAATAACATATGCGAGCGCTCACATGAGCCAAAGAGGAGTGTATGAAATTAGTCATGATTGGTATTCAAGGGGCAGGTAAATCCACCCAAGGTAATATGCTGGCTGAAAAGTATGGCATTCCTTATTTATCGTCGGGTCACGTCTTCCGAGAAATGGCCAAAGATAAATCACAAACTGGCCGTTGGCTCAAAGAAACCCTCAATGCTGGGGCGTTAATTCCTGACGAGATGACCTTAAAAATTATTTTTGAGTACTTAGAAAAACCAGAATATGCCAAAGGTTATATTTTGGATGGTTTTCCGCGCACTGAACCACAAGCTGAAGCCTTTAATGGAGGGGTGGAGAAAGTAATCTTCATTGACGTTTCAGATAAAGAAGCCTTGTGGCGAATCTCTGGTCGTGTCGGAGAACGAGAAGACGAAACACTCCAAGCTTTGCGCAAACGCATTGCTTTATTCCACGAGAAAACTGAACCAGTCATTCAATATTATGAAAAAATTGGTAAATTAGCGCGTATCAATGGCGAACAAGATGTCACAAAAGTCTTTGCGGATATTATGGCCGCCATAGAGTAGGCCCTATGTTAAACGGAGTTGAGTCTCTATCAAAAATTATCAGCCACGCATTTACAGCAGCCAAACCTCCTGAGGGCTGGGAGCCAATTAGTAATGGATTTGAACGTCTTTCGGATAGTGAAGTAATTCAACTCATTTTATTAGAAGATTCTAAAATTAAAGTAGTTCTTTGGCAAAGAGTGAATCAAAGCGTTATTGAAGTTTTCTCTAGTCAGGGTGGTGAAATTCATCAAATCTTGTTACTAGGCATTCTGGGGACTTTAGGTCTTTCATCATCAAATTTAAATGTCAAATTGAGTGAGGGTCAGGTACAAGTTACAGAACAACCTAAAGATAACTTGGTGGAGCATTTCTCAGATGCAGTTATTACGCCTGAACAGGTGAGACAGATCGGCGCTACTCATTTTAGAGAGCAAAATATGCTGTTATTTCCTCGAGCTATGAACGGTCTATATCGTTCAGAGGCTCGTAAGAACCCTGCTTTTTCCGAGCGAAGGCAGTTTCAGGATTTTGAAGTAGTAGCATTCAATTTAGATTTTTATCGACTAGTTTCAAGCGCCGCTTCTATTGAAAACTTAACTTATCTGATTCGGGTGAACAGAATTAAAAATTTGGGCCCAGACTCTTTTAAACTGCTGTTGAAAATAGCTAAGGTAATTCTGGAAACGTATGGTAAATAATAACGAAGCTCAAATAACAGCGATGCGCGAAGGTGGTAAACAATTGGGTCAGATCAAACGTGCATTAATGGCTTTTACTAAAGCTGGTGTCACCTTTGCAGCCATTGAAGCTGAAGCTCAACGTTTAATTGCTGCTGCGGGCGCCACACCGAGTTTCTCCACCGTACCTGGTTATCACTGGGCTACTTGTTTGATGAAGAATGATGAAATGTGTCACGGGATTCCCGTCGATAAAGTCGTAGCTGATGGCGATGTGATTAAGATTGATGTCGGTTTGATTTGGCAAGGCTATCACTTAGACACCACCACTACCGTGGCTGTAGGACAAACTGCTTCTCAACTGACAGAGTTCTTACAGGTGGCTCAAAGGGCGCTTGAAAAAGCCATCGGTCGGGTGAAGGCGGGTGCGACTGTTTATGATGTCAGCTCTGCTATGGAGAAAATGGTTGAAGGTCATGGCTATAGTATGGTGTATCAGTTGACTGGCCACGGTGTGGGTAGAGAACTGCACATGGATCCAGCTATCCCATGCATTGCCCAACGCTCAGATAAACGGGTGACTCTCCATGAAGGCCAAACTATCGCTGTAGAAGTCATGTGTGCCATGAAAGATGCGGAGTTAATCGTTGATAAAGACGGTTGGACATACCGCACCAAAGACGGTTCTTTGGCAGCCATGTTTGAAGAGACTGTGCTGGTCAAGCAAGGTGGTTTTGAGGTACTGACGGGGTAAAGTCAGCCGTTACTTAAATTAGACTCCGCATAAGCTATAAAGCTTGAAAAACATCCTATAACATGCTAAAATCTAGCATTCCGGTAGGCTTTCTGTTAAACTTGCCTCCTGAGTATTTTTAGAAGAGATAAAGAAGATTTATGGGAAAAGTTCAAGAACACAAACGAGCTGCAAAAGCCAAGCGTCAAAATGACGTTGGTCCAGCTAAAAATGCTCGAGATGACCGCTTTGAAGTCGATGGAATTGTCGAGGAATGTTTACCTAACACCATGTTTAGAGTTAAAGTTCTCGAGAGTTCCGTGGTGCAGATGAAAGACCGAATCTTACTCGGTACCTTAGCTGGCAAGATGAGACTGTACCGGATCAGGGTTTTGCCTGGCGATTTAGTCAAGGGTTATGTCTCTAAATATGACCTCGAAAAGATGAAAATAACGTACAGATCAAGCAAAAAGCCTTCGCAGTCAGTTTAGTGCTTGTTCAATATCACAACTTGAGGTATATTTCGAGTTCTAGTAAAAACTAGACAAAGATATGAAAGTAAGATCTTCAGTGAAGAAAATGTGCATCAACTGCAAGATGATAAAACGTCGCGGTGTGTTGCGCGTGGTCTGTATTAATCCTAAACATAAACAACGCCAAGGTTAACTCATTTATGCCACGTATTGCCGGTATCGATATCCCAGATCAGAAAAAAGTATTATTCTCACTCCAATATGTGTATGGAGTTGGTCCTAAAGTGGCCAGTAACGTGGTTCGTGAGGCTAACGTTGATCCTGACAAACGTGCTCGTGACTTATCAGCCGATGAAGTCAATCGCATTCAAAGAGTTTTAGAGCGATATACTACTGAAGGTAGTTTACGTCGGGTGGTCAACGAGAACGTTGATCGACTGAAACGAATCCATGCCTATCGTGGCATGCGTCATATTGCTGGTTTACCAGCTCGTGGCCAAAGAACTCGCTCTAATGCTCGGACCAAGCGTGGCGCCAAACGCACCGTAGGCTCGATGACCAAAGAAATGGCAGCTAAGATTGATGCCAGTAAAAAGTAATTAACGCACCAGTAATTTAAAAAGATATATGGCTCAAAAACCAACCACCACTACTACTCGCAAACCAGTTGCCAAAGCTATACCTCGCGGTCGAATGTATGTCACAGCGACTTTTAATAGTACTTTAGTCAGTATTACTGATGAAGGTGGCAACGTAGTTTGTTGGTCAACCACGGGTGAATCAGGTTTCACTGGCTCACGCAAGTCAACGCCTTATGCTGCTACAATTACTATTGAAAACGCCATCGCCAAAGCCCGCAACGTGGGTATGGGCTATATGGATGTTTTCATTAAGGGTCCTGGCCCAGGTCGTGATGTGGCCTTACGCGTTTTACGCGCCCAAGGCGTGAGAGTGGGAATGATTGCAGATATGACTCCTATCCCTCATAACGGTACCAAACCAAGAAAAGCAAAACACAATAGATAATAATTATGGCTTTTGCACAAGAGCAGAGAGCCTAAAAACAATATGGCAAGATACACAGGACCAAAAAATAAAGTAGCTCGTAGAATTGGTGAAGATCTCGGTCTTAAAACCAATGCTATGAAAGTGGCAAAACGTTTAGCTGTTAGACCTGGTCAACATGGAGCTAAGGGTCGTCGCAAGTTGTCAGACTATGGTGTGCAACTTAAAGAAAAACAAAAGATCAAAGCTATTTATGGTGTTTTAGAGAAGCAACTTCGTCACTTATACGAAGAAGCTAGTAAAAACCCCACCGCTACTGGTGCAGCTTTACTAGGTTTACTTGAACGTCGCTTAGATAACGTCGTTTATCGCTTGGGCTATGCGCCAACTCGAGCGGCCGCTCGCCAATTAGTGTCTCACGGTCACGTGATCATTAATAAACGCAAGATGAGTATCCCTTCATACAAAGTTTTAGTGAATGACGTGGTGATCTTAAAACCAAAGACCACCAGTATCCCAGTTGTCGCCGATCTCTTAAAAGAAGATCCATCCCAATTACCAGCCTGGTTAGAACGCAAGGGTCCAGCTGGCAAAGTGTTGAGATTGCCTCAACGCGATGATATTAAAGAAACCATTCAAGAACAATTAGTGGTTGAAGCTTATTCAAGATAATTATTAATTACTATCCAGTTACAGACTTCTTCTAACGAAGAGGGGAGAAACAAGGAAAAAATATATGTTACAAGACTTAACCAAATATCCAACCTATAATCCGTCTTTTCAGGTGAGTGAAGAGGGAACTAATACTCATGCTTTAATCGCTATTGAACCTTTAGAGCAAGGGTATGGACACACTTTAGGTAATGCTTTGCGTCGTGTCTTATTAACTTCATTACCAGGTTTGGCTATTACTAAAGTTCGCATTGAAGGTGTTGATCATCAATACAGTACTTTAGATGGTCTCCAAGAAGATGTCTTAGAGTTGATTTTAAACTTGCGCCAAGTTCGAGTGATGAGTAATGGTGCCGAAACCGGTTCTTTACGCTTAAATGTCAAAGGCGCCGCCGAAGTCACAGCCGCTGACATTGAAGCAGACGGTGGTTTAGAAGTTGCCAATCCAGAACTACACTTAGCTACTTTAGCTAAAGACAAGACATTACAAGTAGAAATGACTGTTGAACCAGGTATGGGCTATATTTTAGCCAGTGAGCGCAAGAGTACCACCATTGGTGAAATTCCGGTTGACTCATTGTTCTCCCCAGTTGTGAAAGCATCCTATACTGTTGAAGCTACCCGCGTGGGTCGCAAGACTGACTATGATAAATTAATTTTAGATATTCAAACTGACGGTAGTATCAAGCCTTTAGAAGCTGTCCAACACGCTGCTCAAATTTTGAGTCGCCAATTCTCACAAGTTGTCAGTCCTACCACACCAGTGATTCAAGAAGAAACCAAGATGAGTCCTGAAGAAGCTGAAGTCTTACGCTTAACTGTCGAAGAACTTGACTTACCAACCAGAATTGCCAATGCTTTACGCAAAGGTGGCTTCAAAACCGTTGGCGACTTAGTGGGTGCGCCTAAAAATGTGATCGCTAAAGTTAAGAACTTAGGTGAGAAGAGTGTAGACGTGATAAATGAAGCCTTGGCAAAGAAAGGGGTTCAACTTGGCGACTAAGTAGTTCCAGAGTTCAACCAAATACCATGCGACACGGAGTATCCGCCAAACATTTTAACCGAGACGTCAACGCCCGCAAATCATTAATTAAGGGTTTGGTAATTGATTTGATTACTCACGGTCACATGACCACGACTAAAACTCGCGCTCAAGAAATTAAGCGTGTGTCTGACAAATTGATTCACAAAGCTCAAACTGATTCTGTGGCTAGCCGTCGTAACTTGCACCAATTCTTTGGTCGTCGCGACGTAGTCAACACTTTGGTAGATCGAATTGCTCCATTGTTCAAAGATCGAACTTCAGGCTTTACCCGATTAACTACTCAAGGTATTCGGCGCGGTGATAACTCAGAGCAAGTTATGTTATCGTTAATTGTCCAACCAGAAATTTTAGAGACCTTAAAAAGTGGCAAGACCTATCCTGCTAAAGTTAAAGCTGTTAAACCAGTCAAAAAAGTTGTTAAACCAGCTGGAAAAGTTGTTAAAACTGAAGCCGTCGTTAAAGCTGAACCTAAAAAGGCTGAAAAACCAGCCGCCAAACGTGCTACCCGCACGACCAAAAAAGCCGAGTAACCATGCAAATACAAAAAGTAAACACTCACAAAGTCAAAATTAACCAAACTAGTTTTATGGAAAAGAAACTAGACGTAAAACGTGAATGGATCACAGTTGATGCTGGAGGTCGAATTTTAGGTCAAGTGGCTTCAGAGATTGCCGTCCGATTAATGGGCAAGCATAAAGCTACTTACACCCCTCATATTGAGAGTGGTGACTATGTGATCGTCATAAATGCTGCCAAAGTCGTCGTGACCGGCAACAAAGCTCAAGATAAGATCTATTACCGTTACTCTGGTTTTCCAGGTGGTTTGAGTAAGCAAACTTTTGCTGAAGTCATCGCCACTCATCCAGGACGCGTGATTGAAGAAGCAGTTAAACGCATGGTGCCTGACAACCGTTTACGTCGGTTGCGCATGGCTCGCTTGAAAATTTATGCTGGTGGTGCCCATCCCCATCAAAGTCAAATGGGTGAACAAGTGTCGGAGAATCCAGCCGCTTAAAGTGAGGAACTATTTTTATGGCAGTTAAGTTACAAAAGAAAAACAATAAAATCCAAAAAATCATTAAGAAAGTCAAGCCAGCTTCTCACGCTTCAGTGATGAATGCTGGTGCCAATAAAGCGCCCGCTATTGTGATTGAAATGCCTAAAGGCGAATATACAGAAGCTGTTGGTCGCCGAAAAGTGGCTACTGCTCGAGTGCGCGTTTACAAAACTCCTGGTGACTTTATCGTTAACGGTAAAGCTGCTGGCCAATACTTTAACACGATTCCTGACTCTCATGTTTTATACAACCGACCTTTTACGGCGACCGAAACCAAAAATATGCACGCTGTTTCAGCCGTCATCAAAGGTTCAGGCGCTCGAGCTCAACTCGACGCTTTGATCCACGGTATTTCGTTGGCCTTAACCGCCATGAACGAAACCTACCGACCTTTACTCAAACAGGAAGGCTTGCTCACTCGTGACGATCGCATGAAAGAAACTCGTAAAATTGGTATGGGTGGTAAAGCACGTCGAAAACGCCAATCTCCAAAGCGTTAAACTTTTCCTGGAATCTTATTCTCAGTTTTTTTGTGATGTCTAGACAAGATTGGAAAATAGTTGGAGCTAGCTAACTACTCACACTACTATATTTTTTGACTGCCCAATTCCAGAATTTCAAACTTAAAAAGAAGAAAATTACCCAAAAATAGAGCAAAACTTTTTCCAGCCAGGTCTGAACTGAGCATGCTTCCCAAAAATAATAGACTTTGAGCATATGACAAATAGGACAGCGGAGTTAAGAAAAACACTTGTTGAATAAGTTTGGGAAACATATCTAAAGGAAATAGTTTTCTAGCGCTGGCATCAACAATCATAAAGAAATGAAATTTGGGCGCTTAGGTTTCCGGACTCCAAAAACCGAGCGTGCCAAACACAACTTAAATATAGAAATGATAAAGCTGTAACTAATCTTTTGCGGCCGAGAATAGACAAATACTTGCCTTTCTTACGAGAAAATCACACTCCAGTTTGTTAAACTCATGACCGTCGAAAGTAACTGTCTAAACCGCCTCAGGTCAAAACTCAAGGGCTACGCCAAACCACTTTTCAAATGTATCCGAAACAAACTCAAATATTTAATGGTCACGATCTAAGTAACTGAGATTACTTAGCAGCTTTAGTTTCAAAGACTTCGCGAATAATTGCTTCGATGGGTGGTTCTTCAATGTTGACGTCTTGAACTGGCAACTCGTTTAGAATTTTACCAGCGGCTTTGGTGGCCTGGTGGCGAGGCACTAACAGAGTCACAGCTGGGAAAGAATAGTCTTTGACTTCACCATACTTACTCAGTTCTTTTAAGGTAACTTTTTTTGATAAGACTAATGACAACTTTTTTGTTCGAGCGTACCGTTCAATAATATCGTCCAGTTGGCCATCAAAAATTTTGTGACCATGATCAATGATAATGGCTCGTTGACATAGTTCTTTGACGTCACCCATGTAGTGACTGGTTAGAATAATGGTAGCGTTGAATTCTTGATTGTAGGCTTTGATAAAATCTCTGAGAATCTTTTGCATGACCACGTCTAAACCAATTGTTGGCTCATCGAGAAATAAGACCTTAGGATTGTGGAGTAAAGCAGCAATTAATTCGCACTTCATTCGTTGTCCAAGTGAGAGCTTACGAACTTGGACTTTTAGGATGTCTGAGACAGCCAAAAGTTGGACTAAGGTATCAAAAGTTTTTTTAAATTGAGCGTCTGGGATTTCATAGATGGCCTTATTTAATAAAAAGGTTTCCATGGCTGGTAAATCCCACCAGAGTTGATTTTTTTGACCCATGACTAAGGCAAATTGTTTTTGAAATTTACTTTTGCGATCCCAAGGATTAAAACCTAAGACCGAGATTTCCCCAGCGGTGGGATAGAGTAAGCCAGAAAGGGTTTTCAGGGTGGTGGTTTTACCGGCGCCGTTTTGGCCAATGAAGCCCACAATTTCTCCTTGTTCAATCTCAAAGGAGATATCATCAACAGCTTTGACCTCTTCATAGGTGCGATCCCACAAAGATTTGACCGAGCCCCACAAACCAGGTTCTTTTTTATAGACTTTGAAGTATTTTTTGAGATTTTTGACTGAGATTACAGCTTGAGAATTTGACATGAGGATTCATTCTAGCAGATTAATTGGCTATGCCTGAGTACTTTTTTATTGACAGATTAAAGAACCAGCGAGAGATTAAAACAGTGATCAGGGTAAAGGTCATGAAATAAAAAATTGTTGACCAGGATGAAACTCGACCCAAAAGGATTTCACTTGGTAAAGAAGAGACCAATCCTAAAGGGAGGATGACCGTAAAAAGTGTCGAGGCAATGCCGGTATAAACCTGGTGAGGTACCTGAAAAGACCGCCTCACATTTGGCACAATTTCATTGATATTATCAAGTTTATCGACCCAAAATGACAAAGTACTAATAATGAACCAGACAGCATAAATAAACAGTGCCGAAAAACTTAAGAGCAGTAAAAACAAGCCAAAATCCAGGATTGAAGGCTGAAGCTCTAGTTCTCTCAAAGCCCAGAATAGCATTCCTACTCCAGTGGCAAATCTCAGTAAGTTGGCATAGTTATTATTTTGAGTCATCAGCCAAAATTGGCTGTCAATCGGTTTGAGTAACACTTTGTTAAATTCGCCATTAAAAACATCATTGGTATATTGGAGCATGTTGTTATAGAAAAATGACCAAATAAAACTGTCTAGAATCGTAAAGACCGCCATCAAGAGATACATCTCGGCAGTTGACCAACCAGCTATCACGCCTGTGACATTCACGATCGCAGCAAAAAAGAAAAAGTTGAAGATAGTCCACATAAACGAAATCAGTAACCAAAAGATAAAATCAGCCCGGTACTCTAACATCCTCATGGCATGTAGTCGGCGCATATGCCAAAAAATTTGCCAGTATTTTATGAGTTTTTTCATGTTTTATCCACCCGCCGAAGTATATCTTTTTAAAGCCAGCCGCCACAAAATTTGAGCTATTATCCATAAACAAACAATGAAGGAAAGGGGATAGATTAATTCAGTGATAGATATGGTTGTCTTGCCTTGCAAAAGGCCAATGGGCACGGCATACATATACTTAAAAGGCAGGAGGTTGACTAGATTTTTTAGCCAATCGGGCAGAAAGGTGACTGGGATAAATGAGCCACTCAAAAGAGTGACAATAATCCATTTAAAGTGCTCTAAGCTTTGAGCACCTTCGAGCCAAAAACCCATAAAGACAATTATCAAGCCCATGAAAAAGTAAATAGCATAGCTGATAGCCAGACAGACCACAAAACCTAGCAAAACCGCAGCTGACAGGTTAAAAGGTTGAATCACCCAAACTTGACTCATAGCCCACCAAATGGCCGCAAACAGGGGTAAAGTTAAGAGCGCGTAGACGGTTTTACGCGAAAGATCACCAATAAAAATAGTTTGCTGTAGAGAGAATGGCCGGGTAAAGAATAGATCAATTTTACCTTCTCTAATCATTCGAACCCACCAGTTTTCAAAATGACTGGCTGTTAACTCACCAATAAAAATGACTAACAGGTAATACTGAATAATCTCTCCCAACCCATAGCCCTGAATATTTCCTTGGCTGTTGAAGATACTTTGCCAAACTAGAATCAGGATCAGCGTGGGAATTACCGACAACAAAAACCAGACAATCAATTCTGAACGATACTCAATAGCATTAATAAAGTAGCGAGTATAAAGAGTTTTCCACTTGTTCCACATAGTACGATTGTAGCAAAACAAAGATCCCAGACTAGATCTATCTCTAGAAACCACCTAGTATTAATCAATATCAACTTGATTTCCCCATTACTCACTTAAAATTTTACTCCCCACACCGTTACTTATATTTTTGTTAGGATTGGCAATCGTAGCCATTAGCAGTGGGTTATTTCTTTTCACATAAAGCCAATTCTGCTCTCAACAACAAGTAGCTAACTTACACCGAATTACTAACGCTACAAATAAATGTGGAATTTAATCAACAAGAACTAATGACAACTCAAGCCAGTCTATCGGCAGTTTTAAATCAAAATCAGTTCAAATGTAATTAAGATCTGCAAGCTGAGATCAGTAACATTCAACACGTCTATAAACAGGCAGTGGAGCGATACGAAAATGTCTTAACCTTGAGATTGCCCGTCGCCCAAAGTCAGCCACTTCTGTAGTTCGGAGGTGAAGTTCGCTTTGGCGGTGGCGGTGATCATAAAAAAGGCAGTCGTTTACCAAACAGCTTTTTTAAGTGGTTTACCAACTCTAAAGTTGACCACGCGGTGACTCTTAATAATTTGGCGTTTGTCTTCATGACCAAAAGGCACAACTTGTTTGTCTTTGACTTTACCCAAGTAAAACGTGCCAAACCCCGAGATGACAACTTTGTCACCTTTGCGAAGGGAGCGAATAACTTCGCCAAATAAAGACTCAATGGCTTCTTCAGCGGCTCGTTTGGTTAAGTGTGCATCTTTTGCTACTACATTAATCAATTGTGATTTTGTCATAGAACCTTTCTTAACTTACTTGAGAACAGATAGTTCATCTGAGCTCATTTGATGCTTGGCTGATCTAATACCAAAAAGCAGTTTGGCTTGCAAGATGGCCTAAATATACCTGTATTGTCTCAAGAGTGCAATTGCCACTCCCAGCATGTCATATCCTACATCGCGGGTGGTGGCATACCGACCTGGAACAAAAGATTGATGGAGTTCATCAGTCACAGCATATAAAAAGACAACCACCAGAGGTAATAACCATTCGGCGTGAGGATTATTGGTTTTGGCACTGGAGGTTAATGTCAGTCGAAAACCTCGATGCAGCAAAGTAAAGAGCACCGCATACACAGTAATATGAGCTAGCTTTTTGAAGAAAAAATCCAGCGTTGATGACTCAATACTTTGCAGAGAACTCTGCGAAGATAGAAAAAAGATAATCCCTGCCCAGACCATGGGGGGTGAAAATGCCACCAGCCACATCAAAAGAGATTTAGGGGAAAATGAGGGGTGGTGCCACTTTTTGATCCAGGTGGAAATCAGAGGTGGTGAATGCAGATTTGTCATGTCCAATTACTAAAAAGTGCCAAAAAAAAGTATTAATTCCAAGCAACACCGTTCCGCCAATTATAGCACTTAGGAGATAGTTTCTTAACTGCGGTGACTGGCTAGGCAAGAGCTGGAGGCTGGCGCTGTGGCTAGCCAAAGGCGATGAATCTTGAGAGTTGAGTTTGAGTCGTGGGGCGAAAGTCGTGGGGCGCACCGCAGGCAGCAGGCTCTTTTGGGGGGAAATTATGGCTGAGGGTGTACTGAGCACTGTAGCGCCCAATGAGGTGGCCGTTGGATTTGCCAACGTCTCAAGTGGTTGAGAAAAGCCCTGATTACTAAACCGGAAAGCGTTAGCCGCATTTTTAGTGACTGTCGGAGTTAGCTGCCACTCATTCTCATGAAAAATAAAGCTTTGACCCTTTTCACAGGCTCCCAGATCAATCGTAAAAACGATGTCACCGGCTGGAGTTAAGAGGGAAACTGAATCACCAGTATTATTGAGTAGGCTAGATTGCCAACTTAAAGTCGCAAAACTGTAGCCAGCCAGACTGGCTGAGGCAATCCGAGAATTATCAGCCTCATCTTTGACTTTCCATGCATTTAAAGTCACAGCTTCGCTGTGGGGATTATAGATTTCTAACCACTCGGTTTCACCGGTGATCGGACAAGCCATGATCTCAGAAGCTTGTAAATGAGTGGGATAACCCACTGGGCTAGGGCTGGGTGAAGGCGTGGGTAAGAGTGATGGTGAGGGACTTGGGCTGGGGGTGGGAGAAGGGA
>Ga0163154_10004473_pt1 | contig 18338 bp, 13 predicted proteins | sample OliLakLV19MP9P1_FD_148649 | JGI IMG/M metagenome (GOLD analysis project Ga0163154, IMG submission 148649) | Freshwater microbial mat bacterial communities from Lake Vanda, McMurdo Dry Valleys, Antarctica - Oligotrophic Lake LV.19.MP9.P1 | ecosystem: Environmental > Aquatic > Freshwater > Lake >...
GACGCGAGAACCGAGGATGCTTCCCCGTAACGTTCTGGAAAAAATAAGTTTCACGCAAAGTTTTTCTAAATTTCCGTGTGTAGGGCGACCGGCTCGGTTGCCACGGGCCAGAGTTTCTCTGATTCCATCCGACATTCGGCAAGCAGGGCCGCTCGCCCTACAGAAAAAGGGGTTCATCACAGCACTGCTCCCCCCTTCTGGGGGGCAATTTGCGTGAAAACGGAGATGAAAGTGGACATTCCTCGTATCCCGAAGAGGTGTACCCTCACAAGAAATATATATATATCTTATTATTAAAAAGATACTTACAGCTCTCCATCTAATACGTTCCCCTCTCCTTTACAAAACTATTAGCCTGTCCCTTATTTTAGAGGCCGAAGGCCTCAGCCTCAAGAAAGAGGCTGCTTACGAAAGCCAACCAAAGTGACCAAATGAGTTTCATCGTAAACTCGCCGCCAACGTGGTCTCCAGACCTTCAAGCGCCTTGAGTGTTTCAGGGAAAACCTTTTCAGTATCGGTCGTAAACTGAATGGAATCGAGTTCAGCTTCCGTTTGCTGGAGCTTGCGCCTTAATTCGCGATCCTCCAGAGCCGTGATTTGTTCGGCAGCGTTCCAGATAGCTGATTTCAACGCGGTGAGGTCCTTTTGCTGCTGCCTGTAACAACGGCAATCTTCGAGCACGGAACGAATGATTTCTAGGTAGATCGTCATAACGTCAGTTTTTGAATGGGTTGACAGTGATGACAATTCTACCGCCCTGCTCAGTGACAACTTCAACGCTTCCTGACGTGAAGACTTGCCGTGGGACACCATCAACGGTGACTGCCCGCTGATTGCCGGTTTGGATTACATCCTCAATGAAGTTGGGCGATATGCTTCGTCCTGGGCTGCCCGCGCCAGCAGGCGCTCCCAACCCGCTCGTCTGCATGCGGTCAACTGCATGATGTGTGTAAAGCCGGTCGCCGACTTGGGCGTATGACCTTCCTCCTTGGGTCACCTTCGGATAATCATTCCATGTGCCCCAAAAGAGCTTCTCGCCAGCCCCTGCAGCCTTTGCGGCATTAAAATCAGCCCAAAAGTGTGTTTCCCCCTCAAACACACACGTCTTTTCAAAAACTACTCCACCATGCGTTCCTTGCACCGCCCAACTTGCAATCGTAGTGCAAGACAAGATCGTAAATAGGGCGAGAAGGAATCGTAAATGGCTAATCATTGACACTCCTCCTCAATTCATTAATGGAAACTTTCCACTCTGATATTTCCTCTCCATCTTCCGTATGGGTTTCCCTTTCTTCAACGAGATCGAGCAAATCCATTTTTGCTATTTTCTCCTCATTGCCCTCGCACAAAATAATTTGGTTCTGAATGAAAACCTCATCACCCTCGCGGTATAATGCGAACAAAGAGATAAAATCTGAACCACACGGATCTCGTAATCCGGTGACCAAGTAATTTTTAGCTTCACCTACCAAAATACGGGCAATCGCTTCCTCCCACTGCTGCTTGTATCGCTCTACATCCCAAACAGTAAGAGGCGCTGGAAATCTCTCGCTGAAGTTATTGATCTCTATCTGGCACCAATGACAACGCTCGTCGTATATGGTCTCTACAGGCTCATTGAGCATTTTAATTGAAAAAGCCATTTTTACTTCCCTATTCGGTTGAGGTTGCCGTCATAAGTTCCCAAGCGTCTGCCTTTCTGGTCAAACATCTTCCAAACACCTCCACTATGCTGATCGACGTCCGGTGTAAGGTAGCGATTACCTTTCTTGAATACCGGTTGCCCGTGAGAATTGAATGGAGCTCCGTTCACAGGCTTAAATTTGAGAGCTTTCGCAGCTTCACGAGCTGCTTGATTGTTCAGCGCAGCACCTGGTCCCATACCAGCAATTCTCCCATCTGGAAGAATGTCTCCTGGTTTGAAACCTCCCCCTTCTGCGGCATCAATCGCCCTCTCCGCAGCCACCTTTGCCGCATTTTCCGCCGCAGCCTTCGAGACGTCAACGACGACATCGTTGACCTTGATGGTTTTGTCGGCGAAAACCGCAACTTCTTGGCCGTTCCGGATAAGGTATTCGACATACTCCCTTTCAGCTTCGGCTAGGCCAACTAAGTTTTGCTCCCCTTTGAGGACACCGGGCTTGATCGCCTTCATGGCCTTGTTGTGGACGAGGACACGAGACTGGCCGACGTAAAAGGTGTGAAGGCCCGAGACCTCAATGTTATATACTGTAAACCTGCCGGAGGCCCTGGACTGTATGGCGTAAGGGACTTCCTTTCCTTGTGAAGTTATGAAAATTCCGGAATGCGACAGAGCCCCCGCACAGACCCATCCTTGGCCCTTAACCCAGAATGGATGCTCAGGACTGCAACGCAGCGTCTCATGGCCCACCGCTATGGTGACTTGGCGTTTTACTTCGCGGACAAAGACACGTTCAACAGGACACAGCCTGATTTCACCTGTTTCAGGATTGCTGGCATACACCTTGTCGCCGACTTGGATTCCTTCAATCGGTCTCAGCCCCGTTTCCGTCCAGACCAGTGTGCCCTTGGCAAAGCATCCATGGTATAGGAGCTCGAAAACCTCATCCAACATTTCGGGATTGCCCCGCTTAATGGCTTCAACGACTGCGTCGCCAATGAGATCCTCCATGTCATCGAGCTTGAACGCGCCGGTTTTTATCAATTCACCCAGCTGCTTTATGTGTTCGAGGTTCCCGTTTTTTACGCCATATTCTAAGGCTGCCTTGAACGCGTCCGGGCCTTGGCGAATCAATCCCTTTGCCACTGCCACTTCCGTAGCCTTGGTAAAGAGAAGTTTGAGTTGATCGAGACCAAAAGAGCCAATTTTCTTACCAAGGAATGTCGCTCCAGCTTTAGCTTGCCCCTCCAAGGGAATAAAATTTAAAGCTACATCAATTGAGCAAACTCCCATGCATACAAGTGCTCCAATTTTATCAATCCAACTATCGCTAGTTGTCATCAGGCGGTAGGCATCCTTAAAACTCTGTACGTGTAAAAAGTCGTCAACTATTTGTTCACCCGTTAACTTAATACCTTCTCCAGCAGTATCCCAAAATGTTGGGTCCGATGGGTACATCTCTTGATGAGTAATTTGCCTATCCTTCCCGTAGACATACAATTCATGTCCGCCACCGCTAGTGCGTATCCACACCTGACGGGAGCCATCGGGCAAATAATCAACCTGAGTATAACGCCATGAACCGTCAGAATAGGATGTCGTTTGGTATCGGCAATTTCCATCGGCAGTTTGCCCACTATCTTGGGACACTACTAAAACTGGCTTTGGCTCATCTTGGGGAGGCTTGACTGGGCCTGGTGGAGGGGTAACTACCGGCTTGGGCGTGGGTGCCAAAGACCAGACTTTGTTAGACATCTCCCAGAGGGGATTCATGACTTCGGTATTGTATTCGGGGTCTTCAGACTCCTTGACGAATTCTTTGACTCCCTTGACATAAGCCAACTTGCGGCCCTTTTTCTGAACTCGGGCGAGTTGGTCAGCGCGCTGCCGAATAAGATTTTCGCGGGCCTCGTTTTCTTTCTTAATTTTTTCCTGATATTCTTTCTCTTTCCCGATCAACTCTACGATCTTTTTATTGGCTTCTACCTGTTCTCGCTCCAACTTAAATTTCATGCCGTAGAGCTCCATGATGCCCGGCACGTTTGACAACCCATTGACTGGGTCGGGGGAAATCCCCACGCCATTCCCGTCACTTAGCAAGTCGCTAATATTGTTTCTCAGCCGAACGACATCGGGATCGTCCACTCCACGTTTGCCATTATAATCGCTGGCTTCCCAGATCATCGGATAAACCCGATCTAGAAGAGTTGTGACATAGGGCTGGTTAATTTGAGTTTGTTCCTCCTTGTATTGCTTCAATAGCTTTTCGGAGTCTTCAAACCGCTTTTTCTCTGCGTCAATGGCCTTCTGCAGGGTGACGTTATCCTGATAGATCTTTTGAGACGATTCCCAGGCACGATCCGTTTTCACGGGTTTGGACGCCGGAGGAAGCGCCACTGGTTTAGGCAAGTCCCCACCAGCGGAGCCGGCCCCGCCGCCGTTATTTTGGGGGTTTCCGCCGCCGTTGTCAGGAGCGGGGCTTGCTCCGCCACCGCCACCGCCACCGCCATTGCCATTGCCAAGAGGCGGAACGGTAAATTCTACTTTTGGACTTCCAAACGGTTGGATACTCGGAATAGGTGCGAACGGATTCACCACGTCCTGTCCAGACGGAGATTGGTAAAATTGATTTAAAAAATCACGAATCGTTGCTTCAGAAGGCCCTGACGATTCAGGAGCCAATGGGGGTTCAATCAACGAAACTAATAATTGTTGAATGGGATCTGGCGGGTCTACGGGCTCAGGGGCAGGGTTCCATGAAAACTGGACATTCCAAACATCGCGAAGGTTGTTCCCAGTGGCCAAAAGGTCGTCTTCGTAATTGTCCGGCACTGGGACAGCATAATACCCAGTAAGCAAGGTGTTGAGCGGAGCGTTCAAGGTATCCGACTCCTGATTCTCTCCGTTGACAATAAACGCACCCCCATCGGATCCCACTAATCGAAGAAGCGGAAAAGCCGCCGAATTGGTCGTGTAACTATTGTTCTCCCATACCAAATATTGCCCGCCCCGGATGATCCAATCGTAGTCATTAGCTCCCCTTGGCCGAACCACGCTAGAATTGACCACTGCGCCTCGTCCACCTTGAATGGAACCGTCCACGCTCTGGTTCCATTCATACGCTTTCAACGATGAGTTATTGACTAAGAAAAAGTTTGAGCCGTGGAAAATCCCAGCCAAGGCCAAGTCGCTCTGGTTTATATCTAACCGGTTTTCCGCCAGCACCTCATGACTAGCCACGGGTGACGTAACCTTATTGAGCACCACATTTGATCCATGCAACCGCACCAACACATCGGGCTTAGGCGCATAAACCGATGATTCCAGATCGTCGTAAACCCGTACATCATTAAGGTTAATCTCGGGTGCCTCGACATCAAGGACACGGTTGGTCATCCCCGCAAACCGTGCCGTCCTCTGGGCCCGGACGGTTAGATGCGAGGGACTGTAATAACCGCCCCCGTTCATGAAAAAAACATGGGTTTTGCGAACATCCACATCGCCGCCGTTAATCGTGATGTGGCCCCCGTTAGTGGAAGTCACCCGGTCAAAGAATACATTCGTCCCATTGACCAACGTTGCACCCCGTAAGTCGGACTGGAGAATCGTGACGTCTACCGCCGACACGTCCGACTGGAAGCCCGGACCGTACCAAAGGGAACCACGCCAATCGCTGTAAACAGTTAGGTTTCCATCGAACGTGCTCTGAAGGATCAACGCCTGTTGACCCGTCACAGAGCCCAATTCGATCCAGGAAGATTGGACAGTAACGTTACTCCCGGTGGAGAAATGATAACGCTTATTGGAATATAAATCGTTAAAGCTTAAGCGCATCACTGAATTCGTGACCATTAAGTTGCCACCCGCGCTGAACCGTCCTTCAGCCTCGTGAATTCCGTCCTGCACGAGACCGTTCCCACCCGCCGTGAAGTTCACGGTATTGGTGAACGCCGCAGCCATTAACGAACCGTTCGTTCCTGCCGCAATCGTGGCCGCGTCAAGGAACACTGCGTTTGAAATCACAAGGTTCCCGCCAGCCTCAACCACTGAATCAGTAAGGAACTTCCCCTCCCTCACGAGGACATTATTAGTCGCCTTGATCGTCACTAAGTTCGAAAAGGAACCATCGCGTACGGTCAGATTTTGCCCGGACGTCAGTGTGACTTCTTGAGGGAAACCTGCATTTGTTACGAACAAATCTCCGCCCGCCGCCAAACTCACGAGCCCTCCAAAAGTCGCGTTAGTGACCCCCACATAATTCGTCGCGCTTCCGCTGAGTTCCTCTTCGAACGCCACCCCATTGATGACTAAATTTCCACCTGACGCCAATACGGTGGATCCTTGAAACACCGAGTTGGTGATGGTCAATCCACCCGCATCAATTCTCACTGGTCCCGAGGCCGTGATTGCGTCCATCAACAACGTCCCACTAGCCGTTAAATCCAATGAACCAAAGGCCAAGGACCGCAAGGTTAAGTTACCCACTTCGAAGGTGTTGTTTGTCCCGTAGAGAACCCCCGCTTGAACTAAGGCCTCCGCAGACTGAACATGCAACGGCCCTTGGAAATTGTTGGTAAGGAGTTGAACAACGGGCGCTACAAGTTTGGTCTTCTCCCCCGCCGCGTCGTTGATGACAAACGTGCTGCCGATGGCGGTCAATACCTCTCCCGCTTGCAAGGTCATGCTCCGGGAGTTGACTGTCACATTCGAGATAAGCAGCGTCCGGTCAGCCAATAACGTTGCGAAAGCGTCCGCTGATGAAATCAAATCAAAATCCGCCGCCGTCAGGTAAGTGACCCCCGCGTCAACTCCCGCCACGGGCACTACCTCAATATGATCTGGGTCAATCAACAAGGACCCCTGACGTGTGCCACCGCCAGCCTTGATCACCCCACCTAATTGAACTTTCTTGCGACCTGAAATCTCGATGGCCCCGCCGTTTTCCCGCCCCCGCGCTTCGATGCGCGACTCCGCTTCAAGCAAAGTTGTGCCGCCGGACAAGACATCCACCGTTCCGCCCTCACGACCCGAAGCCAGAAGGTTTCCCCCATTAATCGATAGTTCCGTGCTCCCAATAAAAACCCGTCCTCCCGTCAACCCGGATCCCGTGTTACGAGTGGCTTCCACCGTCCCTTTTTGAACCACGGCCCCGCCTGAAAGTTGGACATGCGACGCGTTTACTTTCCCCTCATTACGCACCGTGCTGCGTCCGCCGGATTCCGTAGCCACCCACCGTCCGTTTTCCATACCAAAGGTAAACCGGGGTGCTGGCGCTTCAATCGCGTCATACAAGGAAGCCCCCTTAAACGTGATCTTCCCATCGCGCACCACAATTTTTCCGTTCTGGCTCTTGAGTGTCCCGTCCTCCGCCTTCTCCACCGGGACCGTCACCTGTGCCTGCCCGAACCGCTCGCGCATGATGACCTTGTTCCCCGCAACCAACCCCACAAAACCATCCGGCGCCGAAATCGTCCCCTTGTTAATGACTTCGCCCGCAATCAAATGCACCTCGCCGCCCTTGCCCACATTGATGCGCCCCTCGTTGAGGATTTGTTTAGCTTCCATGTTTTCTGCCGCCGTCAACGTCAACGGCCTATTGGCGATAAAATCTTCGTCGCGAACATCCAAGGTCGAAGCAAGGAACGATTGACAATCCACCTGCGCGTTTTTCCCGAACACGATTCCGTTCGGGTTAATCAGAATGACCCCGCCATTGGCAGACAACAGGCCGAAGATGGAAGAAGGGGTGTTGCCCGTGACACGGTTCAGAGCGACCGCCGAAGAACCCGGCTGGATAAATTGTACAGTGTGCCCCTCGCCAATATCGAAAGAATCATAGTGAATAATGACACGATCCGAAGGCGTGGTGATCGTCATGACAGGCCCATCAGTCGAAAAGGAAGCCTCTCCATATGTGACAGAAGGGGCCGTGGGAAGATCCCCAGCAAGCAAAGGGAGGCAGGGGTAAACCTGCAACCACACAAATAAAAATAGGAGGAATAAGGCCCTCAGCCTAGGGGAAACTCGGTTCATCTCGGATAAAATCTCAAAAAATGCCGGGGACTCTTTATAAGATTTACCAACACATGGAAAGTCTTTTTCTTAATAAATTTTAGATTTTTACTTAATTTGTTCTTCGCAAAAACTTGTTTACCTGTATATAAACCCCGGTTCTGTCCTCTAAGGATTCCCTCACATGAAAAAACATGGAATTTTCTTTTTTATATTAGCTCTATTCTCTCCCGCTCTCATGGGTCAGGAAAAGGAACCTTTGTCGTCAGAGAAGGTTTTTAACTACGAGATCCCTCCCGACTCATCGCGGCCCCCTACTCCGGAGGAACTTTCAGACACCCCACCAGTCCAAACCGTTACTCCCCCCAACTACGCGCCGACCATCACTTCCGTGGAAGTTACTGATTCGAATGACGCCCCGATCCCCGGCGTCGCAAGCGTCGTTGCGAATTGGAAGGGCAGATCTTTAACTGAGGAAACATTTAATCAAATCGCCACCGAAGCACAGGCTGTCTTCACTAAATCAGGGGTCATGGGAACCATTGCGATCGGTCCACGTAACAACCTTCAAAAAGGTCAGGTCCACTTTGTCGCCCACCCGACCCGGCTCAAATCGGTGACCAGCTCAGGACAACGGTGGTATTCCAAATCCTTCATCGAACGATCCCTCGGCCTCAAGGCTGGAGAACCGATGACCCGGCAAAAACTGGATCGCGCCCGGCTCGCGGAACAAAACCTCAACAGCAACGCGCGGCTTAAAGTGACTTCTCTTCTAAACCAGGTTTCCGCGACTGAGCAGGAGCTTACGCTTTCCGTGCGTGACCGGTTCCCCGTTGAAGCTTCGATTACCATGACCGATCCCGGCACCGCTTCGTCCGATGAATTGCGGTTGGATTTGGGCGCGCGTTATCACGATTTTTGGAGATCGGGACAAGTCTTGGGCTACAATCTCGGTACCTCCAGCGAGTTCGACCTTGACCGGTCGCAAAGTCATTCGGCATTTTGGGTCATCCCTTTTTATCAAACCGGCGACTCCCTTTCCTTTCAGGCGGCCTATACGAAATCCAGCTCCAGCGTGATCCTTGACGACCTGCAATTTCGCGGAACGGGCGTACAAGCTTCGGCGCAGTACACGCATATCTTGCCGCGATGGGGTGGTTGGACGCATCAATTGAGCTGGGGACCCAGTTACAAGTTTTCGGAAAACAACCTTTCTCTAGCCGGGACACCTGTGACTGAAAGCGAAACGGGTCTCTTCTCCCTGCAAACCCAGTATGCTGGTACATTGCAGGATAAATGGGGCATCTCATCGCTGACCTTGATTGCTTCAGGGGCGCCCGGAAACCTCGTGGGAGCGGATCGGTCTGCAGATTATACGCGGGTCAGAACAGGAGCGGACCCGACGTTCTGGAATTTTAACTGGGGAGTGGGCCGCAGCCAACAGTTGCCTCTGGAAATGGTGTTGAATCTGAAAGCCCAAGGCCAGCTGGTTTCAGGACCTCTGCTCTCGACTGAACAATTCGCCCTAGGCGGAATTAACTCCGTACGTGGCTACAACGAAAATCAAATTCTCTCCGACGAAGGTGTTAACTTGCGAGCCGAGTTGCTTTCGCCAAATCTGATGAAAAAAGTGGGATTGAAGAATGCAGGCGATTTCCGGTTACTTGTTTTTACTGATTATGGTTCGTCTCATTTGCTTCAACCTCAAGCAGGGCAAGTTGCCTACGAAGAGTTATTGAGTGCGGGAACGGGCGTTCAATACCGATTTCTCGATTATTTATCAGCCCACGTCGTCTTTGGGCAGACCCTGAACGAATTGCCGGGAATGACACATGACAGCCGAATCCATTTCCAAATCCGCGCCTCTTATTGAGTCGGAAAATCAATATCCGGCCGGGACAAACACTAGGCAATGCCTGAGGTTGAAGGTTGTCCAATGGTCAGTGCTGTCGTTTGCACTCACCATGACATTATCCCTTGCCAGCTTGATAGCAGGAGCGTGGCAGGTATGGATTCAAATTTTGGTGATGGTCTCTTTTGCCTTAGTCGTCATAGCAGCATGTGTTGATGTTTTTTCAAACGTGCCAGCTAAAACGACGATCTTACCTAATGTCATCATCCTGCTGATTGCCTTGGGCGTCGTGCTGGGATTTTTCACCGTCCCGGCAGAACGAGTTATCGGACGGGATGACCAAGGAACCTACAGTAATGCCGCTATCAACATAGCACGCACACAAACCTATAAGCATCCATTCCCAGTACTGTCGGCATTGCCCCAAGACGCCCGTGCCTACTTTCTCATGAACAAGCCGATTACCGGTTATGCCGGGAACCGGGAGTTCCAGCATCACATTGGCTGGCGAATCCAAGAGGGCTCACTCGTTCCAATGTTTCCCCCCGTATATTCCCTTTGGCTGGCGGGTTTTTATGCCACGGCAGGCTGGATCGGAATGGAATACCAAGGGACCTTGTTACTTGTGGCGACGGGGTTAATGCTAGGATGGATGGCTCGCCCGTGGCTTGGATTCCATCCCGCATGCCTCTTGATAGTAGCGTGGTGGCTGAATCCATTAACCCTGTGGTTTAGCCGCACCTACTATGCGGAAAATCTATTGCTGATCTGGTGGCTTCTCATAGTTGGGCTTATGCAAATCCGCACAAATAAAGCCCTTTGGGTCGCAAGCATGATGGCGGGGATGGCCCCGTTAATTAAAGTCGAAGGATTGTTGATACCTGTTGGCCTGATGGGGCTGAGTATTTTCCGATTCGTTCCCTACAAGATTATACTGACTGGCGTTCTTGCTGGGGCGTCCGTGACCGGAATGTGGTTTGCGAGTTCTGATTTTTCGTATTTGATTTCGTCGTGCACCATGCTGGTTGGAGGGAAAGGACTCGTGCTTGTGGTGGGCCTGCTCATGGTTGGGGTAGCGGGCTGGTTTCGGGAAACGCTCCTTTCATTTTGGACCAAGCACGAAATTAAATTCCTGGCATCACTGGTCTTGATCCTCGTTTACGCGGCATTCATTCGTCCTTATTTTGGGACTCCCCACACCTTTTATTACTGGCCCGTGGAATCAGTCATTGAAAGCTGGAGAGAACATACATTCAACAGGATAGGTTGGTATCTTTCTCACCCAGGATTGATCCTTGCGTGTCTTGGCATTTTTGTGGCTCTGAGGAAGTGGAAGGATTTCACGCCGGATAAAATCCTGTTTTTCGGAGTGGGATTCATAGCCCTACTTCTCATCTGTTACGATTTACGCAATGCCCCCGTTCAACCGTACGCCATGCGCCGACTATTAGTTTTTGGATGGCCCCTTCTGATGGTAGCCTGCCTACAAGCCGTTCGCTATTTGCCCAAAGTCACTTGGGCAAGCACCGTGATCGTGTCAGGCCTCTTGCTCTTGACGCTCCCACTCAATCTAGACATCAATACAAAACTTGTATTTCCACACATACGCAACCAGATCGAAACGTTGGCCTCTCATCTTCCACCCAATGCCGTGATTCTCACCGGTGACGATGAGCCAGGAACGTTTCTGGTCAGCCCCCTCAGTTTGCTCGCCAACCGACCGACCTTTGCGCTTACCGTACCCAATCCACAATCTATCGATGCAAAGGATTACAATCGAGTCGTCGCCGCCACCATTGATTCCCTGACGCATTCCGGTTACCGGGTTTTTTTCCTGACAGAACAACCTCACGGTCTTATTCCTCCTCAAACACCGGTTAAACCAGTTTTCAAAGCTGAAATTAAAAGTCAGTATTTTATTCAGAACGCCAGTCACCTGATAACCGAAACATCCCCTTGGGAATATCAATTTGCAGTTTTTGAGGTTCAAAACCGACCATGATTTCCACCCCCGTCACTGGCCTACAGGCCAATCACCAAAAGTATTTTCAGGGACTCATCGTCCTTGTTCTACTCACAGCTATTGCCACCCGCCTGTGGCAACTTGGGTTAGGTCGGTCCTTATGGCATGATGAAGCCCTACTTGCTTTAAATATTGTTCAAAGAAGCTGGTTCGAGTTATTCAATCCACTTGATGGAAACCAAGTGGCCCCACCCTTATTTCTCCTCATGGCGAAATTCATGACGACAATTTTCGGTGAAAGCGACATATCTCTTCGCCTCATTCCGTGCTTTGCCGGATGCCTCTCGGTTTATTTTATCTGGGAATCGAGCCGACGATTATTTTCTGGTCCCAGCGCCTTATTTGCGACTGTTCTGATTGGGTTTTGCGGAACGACTATTTACTACAGTGGAGAATTAAAACAATATTCGACCGATCTACTCGCCTCATCGATCTTGATGATGGCTGCCCCAATTCTTAATCTGGAAAAGCGGAGCCATTTCGCAATGATTCTCCTCCTGTGCATGGTGCTTCCATGGCTATCGCATCCAGCCCTGTTCGTCATACCCGGGTTCTTTCTTTTCATCTTTGGCCCAGCCTTTTACCAAGACTTTCGTAAACCCGTAACACGCTTCGGATTTGCAGTGATGATGTTTATTACATCAATATTGGTTCATTTTATATGGATTCTCCGGCACACATCGCAAAATCAGTATCTAAACAAATTCTGGGCCGAGAATTTCCTTCCACTTAATAGGGCATTACCTGGTTGGTTAATCGACAAACTCAATGAGTTTCACACCGGAGTTTTGGGTGTCCCTATTTTTTTCACCTTAATAACCCTAACAAGTCTCGCGGTGCTCATTTTCGGAGGCAAGGTTCGGCTTCTCCTTCTTACGCTAACACCGGTTGTTCTTATGTTAATGGCATGCGCCTGCAAAATTTATCCAGTGACTGGGAGGTTTTTACTTTTTCTACTGCCTTCCTATGCACTTATCCTCGCGGGCGCACTGGAAACAGTACTTTCCAGTCATCGTCGAAATAAATTCAAATTCGTCTTGGGATCAGTTGCCGGATCCGCGCTAATCTTGTTTGTTTTATTTGGGGCTTGGGTCATATCTTCAAACCCAATAGCTCATGAAGATATCAAACCACTAATGATTCGGCTCAGCCATGAAGCGATGCCGGACGATTTCGTGTACGTATATTACGGAGCCCTTCCGGCTTTTGATTATTATTGTCGCCAATACCGGCTTCCCACCTCGAAAATCATCCGTGGCATTTCGGCACGCGATCGGGAGTCCCTCTATGCCGCCGAAATTCGAAGCCTACCCGAGGGGAGGATCTGGTATTTGTTCTCACATATCAAGTCGACTCCAACCATGGACGAAGGACGTCTCTTTCTTGATGCTATCGAGAAACGGGGCAGTTTCATCGATGATCAAGCTTCGCACAATACCGTGCTGCTTCTCTATAAAAACAAACCCCTTTAATTAACCAAAAACCAACCCGTAAAGGAAAACTTAAATGCAAAACCAAGCAGATTCCGCCTTCGTTCTTCGTCGTATAGCAGCTTATGTTATCGATTTTATTATCCTAATCATCCCACTTGCGGCCACCAAACTGGCGGTCAATAGCTTTAAACCACTGGACGATGGATCTATTGAAACACTCAGGATGCGCGTGGTGGTCGGTGGTCTAAGCTCCTTAGCCAGCATACTAGTAGCCTGCTGTTACTTTGCTTACCTCGAATCATCCGCCGCCCAAAGCACCTTTGGAAAACGCCTATTTGGTTTAAAAGTTATCAATTTGGAGGGCGCCCGCATTTCTTTTCCAAGAGCCATTGGCCGGTTTTTTGCCCGTGTGATCAGCCTTTTAACTTTCGGGATTGGCCTTTTTATCGCGCCCCTGACTGCGTCTAAGCAGGCTTTGCATGACTTATTAACTAAAACCAGAGTGACCAAAAGCGATTCATGAAATGAGGAGTAAAGTGTCATGAGTTTTTCCTGCCCTTCGCTTTCCGTTGTCATACCCGTTTACAATGAACGCGTCGCCTTGTTCCCTTTTTTGGAGAAATTGTCCTTAATTCTCCAAAGCCATTGGGAGGGCGACTACGAAATCATTGTGCTCGATGATGCGTCAACGGACGGCACGGGGCCTTTATTAGAGAACCTTTTGATTCCACGACTTAAAGTAATTTCCCTTCCGGAAAACCTTGGCAGCGGTCATGCCCGGCGGGTGGGAAGTCTACAGGCCCAAGGCGAACTTGTGGCTTGGATTGACGGTGACGACACTTATGAACCTGAGGATTTGATCAAACTAGCAAGGGAAGCCGTCAAGTGGGATCAAACTATAGGTTATCGATCTCTCGACTTTGGCTGCCTTTCAGGCCTCAGGCTAGCCGTTAAAAAGAGCATTTGCATTGTATGTTCTTTGCTTTGGGCAGTAAAAATTCCCGATCTAAACTGCGGGCTTCGGGTTTTTAAAAGACAATCCTTGTCTCACTTTATCGAACAACTTCCTAATGGATTTTCCTGTGTCTCGACGGCCACCCTTTCTGCACTCAATGCTGGTCAATCCGTTCAGTTTATACCAATCCACTACAAAAGCAGACCCTCTGGAAGCCACAGTAAATTCAAGCCTATTCGCGATACTGGTAAACTGTTACGGGTGGTTGGTCGCCTAGCGTTCGACCGCTATTTCGGTGGAAAAATATGCCCGGATACAAATGGCGCTTAGGCCGACTTTGTCAACTGCCCGTAGTGAAGACCTATGATCATAGCTTCAAGGTTCACAAGGACATAGTGGCGAAATATCGCTTCAGTAGCGAAAGTCGGGCGTTCGACACAATAATCAGCGGGACTATCGAGGGCGTTATTTCAGTAAACTTAAAATAGCCTTCTGTGTGTGCAGACGATTTTCGGCTTGATCGAAGATGGTGATGGCGTGTTTCTCGAAACATTCTTCAGAGATTTCCTTGCCCCGATAGGCAGGCAGGCAATGCATGACGAGCGCGCTAGGCTTAGCAAGTGCAACTAAGTCTGAATTGACCTGATAGTCTTTCAGGTCCAAAAGACGTTGAGCGCTCTCGGCTTCTTTGCCCATGGAAACCCACACGTCAGTATAAAGCATGTCGGCCCCTGCCACCGCTGATTTGAGGTCTTCTGTCAGAACAAATTTGGCCCCCGGTACTTTCATTTTTTCGGCGCGATCCATGATTTCCTTCGACGGAAGATATGCGCTCGGTGCGGCAAGTCTTAATTCAAAACCCATTCTTGCAGCCGCAAATATCCATGAAATGGGAACGTTACAGGCTGCGTCCCCGACAAAAGTAATCACTTTGCCCCTTATGATTTCCTCAATAGGCACGTCAGAAGTTTTCCGGGTCTTTTCACCGAAGGTAAAAATATCGGTTAGAATCTGACACGGATGTTCATCATCGGTCAGGGCGTTGATTGTGGGAATCTTGCCATACTCAGCAAACTCAACAACATCCTGCTGAGCGAAGGTCCTAATCACGGCTCCGTGAATCATGCGTCCCAACACACGAGCGGTGTCTTTAATTGGTTCACCTCGACCCAACTGGATGTCCACTGCACTTAAAAAGAGCGATTCTCCGCCCAACTCACGAATACCGACTTCGAATGAAACACGAGTCCGAGTCGATGACTTGGAAAACACCAATGCCCATGTCTGGCCTTTTAGGGGTTGCTCATGGCTGCCTCTTGTGGCTTTTAACGATGTCGTAAGCTGGAAAATTTTATGAATGTCCTCGGTATCGAGGGTTTCGATGGATAAAAGATTTTTCATAATGGGGAATGAAAAGTTTAAACTTCTTGGTCTGTTGCCGTTTCAACAAGGACCTTCTTCATAATACGCACCGCTTCGCCCACGTGATCACGTTTCGTAATATAGGCAGGCAGTAAACGAATAACATTCGTGCCGGAAGGGATAACAATTAACCCTTCATCGAACAACCGACTGATGAACGGTTTAGCTTCACGATCCAATTCGATGCCCAGCATTAAACCGTAGCCGCGCACCTCCTTAATGATCCCCTTACCGGTCCACTCCATGAGCGCTGATTTTAGGTAATTACCCATTTCGAGGACTCTAGCAACAAGCCCTTCCTTCTCTATCGTTTCGAGAACAGCCAAAGCTACGGCACAAGCGAGAGGGGTGCCTCCGAAAGTTGTTCCGTGCATGCCTGCGGAAATCATATCTTTGTAAGGTTCCCGAAACCAAACGGCGCCTATGGGGAATCCACCACCCAACGACTTGGCCATGGCAATGCCATCTGGGAGAAATTCCCGACCTTTATGATATCCTTCAAGAATTTTTTCGTAACTCATGAATTTTCCCGTGCGCCACATGCCGCACTGGATGGCATCAAACAACAACAAAATATTCTTTTCCGTACACAATTTACGCAACCCAACCAGGTAATCAGCCTGAGCTGGAACCACTCCGATCTCACCCTGAATTCCTTCGACAAGAACCGCCGCCGTTAGAGGTCCGATTTTGGCCGCAACTGCATTCAAATCGTTGTAGGGCACATGTACAAACCCAGGAACGAGAGGATTAAATCCTTTCTTAATTTTATCCTGGCCCGTTGCGGCAATTCCTCCAAGTGTTCGACCATGAAAAGAGTTCGTGGCGGCAATCACCTCATAACGCACTTCGTTGTCGGGTGCTCCGATTCGCTCTTGAATTTCCCTTGGATTTTGTCCGGGTTTCAGATGCCCAAAGAGCCTCGAAAACTTGAACAATAGCTCTGTCGCTTCGGCGCCGCTATTACAAAAGAACACTTTCCCGGGGCCTATCAACCCAACAAGCTTCTTTGCTAATAACCCCTGCGGCTCAGTATAAAAAAGATTTGAGGTGTGGATAAGTTTGGCAGACTGTTCGACCAATGCCCGCTGTATCGCAGGATGACAATGACCCAATGAATTCACCGCAATGCCACCGCCAAAATCGAGGTATCGTTTCCCTTTGTCGTCCCAAATATAATTGCCCTCACCGCGAATGAACACGACGGGGTTTCTGCCATACGATGGAACCACGTACTGATCAAATAAAGGAATAACTTCTTTGGACATAAAGGACCTCTTTGGTTATGCGCCACGAATGATCTGCGTCCCAATTCCGGCGTTAGTGAACATCTCAAGTAATAATGAATGAGCTATTTTTCCATCGATAAAATGAACTTTTTCAACACCCTGCTCAAGGGCTTTTATGGCGGAGTCTACTTTAGGAATCATTCCGGCAGTGATCACTCCGTCTTTAATTAACGTTTGGATTTCACTGATCGTCACTGTCGATATCAACGAGTCAGCCACAGTGGGGTCGCGCATGATGCCGTTTACATCGGAAATATAGACAATCTTGTGCGCTTTTAAGGCAACCGCAATTTCACCTGCTGCAATATCGGCATTAATATTATAGGTGGCCCCGTCTTTCCCCCCGCCCACAGGTGAAATGACTGGCACCCGCTCGTGCTTAATGCAATCTAATAACGGCTCAACGTTCACTCCGGTTACAGAACCCACGTATCCGATATCTATTCTTTCACCGGAAGCCCGAGTGAGATACATTTTTTCCGCCTGAAAAATCTCTTTTCCTGAATATCCTTTGGCGTTGCCCCCGAATTCCAAGATCTTTTTTGTGATGGATGGGTTAATTTCCGTCGCCAAAACTTCTTCTACGATCCTGATCGACTGCAAATCAGTCACTCGCAACCCATCCATAAACTCGGCTTTTAAGCCGGCTGCCTTCATCTTTGCCGTGATCGCTTTGCCGCCCCCATGAACAATCACGGGGTTAACCCCTACGACTTCGAGGAAAACGATATCGCGAATGACACGTTCAATCAGCTTTTCCTCCTCCATCGCACTTCCGCCATATTTGATGACAACCGTTTTTCCACGGAACATCTGCATATAGGGAAGCGCTTCGATCAATGCTTCGGCCTTTTCTTGTAACCCCTTGAAATCCATATAATTCAAAAACTCTGCACCTTAGAAAATATGCGAGCTACGTCAATGATTAGATTCCTCGTTTTTTCTCAACCGCACAACGGGCGCAACCCCTTTGGGGTTGTGTATGGGTGAACTTTTTCCCAGGGTTTCTCGATGACGAGCAACCCTGGGCTGTGTGACGGAATCCCTTTGGGATTCTTTCTTTTAGAGCTTGAGCTCTGTAGCAAGTCCCGTCGGGATTCTTCCTTTAGAGCTTGAGCTCTGTAGCAAGTCCCGTCGGGATTCTTTCTTTTAGAGCTTGAGCTCTGTAGCAAGTCCCTTCGGGATTCTTTCTTTTAGAGCTTGAGCTCTGTGGCAAGTCCCTTCGGGATTCTTCCTTTTAGAGCTTGAGCTCTGTAGCAAGTCCCTTCGGGATTCTTCCTTTTAGAGCTCGTGCTCTGCGACGAAATCCCTTTGGGAGTATTTTCCGGAAATGGCAATGCCCATACCATTAAACCCACGTTTGCGGACCAATTATTCCACACATAACAAATGTGTGGGTTGTTCGCGAATCCTCGCGAACGAATCCCAAAGGGATTCCGCCACATAGCCCAGGGTTGCAAAGCTACCCTGGGTTAAAAGCGAAAAATCAGCACAACCCCAAAGGGGTTGCGTCTCAATTTAAATGAATAAGATGCCCACGAGTTCTTGCGACGAATACCAGAGGGATTCTTTCTTTTAGAGCTTGAGCTCTACGGCAAGTCCCGTCGGGATTCTTCCTTTAGAGCTTGAGCTCTGTAGCAAGTCCCGTCGGGATTCTTTCTTTTAGAGCTTGAGCTCTGTAGCAAGTCCCTTCGGGATTCTTTCTTTTAG
>Ga0163154_10004476_pt1 | contig 18330 bp, 8 predicted proteins | sample OliLakLV19MP9P1_FD_148649 | JGI IMG/M metagenome (GOLD analysis project Ga0163154, IMG submission 148649) | Freshwater microbial mat bacterial communities from Lake Vanda, McMurdo Dry Valleys, Antarctica - Oligotrophic Lake LV.19.MP9.P1 | ecosystem: Environmental > Aquatic > Freshwater > Lake >...
CATGTCACCTTTTTTAAAATGGCCCCAGTCTTCCGGTAAGCCGCTAAAAGTATCAAATCCATGAAATTTTGAATCAACATTTTTGTGATGATCTAGCCACCAATAAAAAGAACCACCATTGGCAACGCCAAATTCCAGGTAATTAATGGGATTGTTTTTTATAAATTCGGTGTTAAGAAATTGATACAGGCCCAATCGCTTATCCCTGCTTCTGTCTCCGGAAAAAAAATCATTATAAGGTAAATCTCTATGTTCACTAATCCATTTAGATTGTTTGGATAAATAAGCCAGGTTTAGAAAAAAACCAGCAAAGGGTTCTACAATAATATGAAGCCTGAGCCAGCTAAAAATAGCTTTCGTTTTTTGAATAATGAGAAATTTCAGGTACATGAATTATATCGTCCAGGTGGTTAGCCCATATTTAGTAAAAGTATAGTTTTTGATTTCTCCGCCGAATGTATTTAATGCTTTTATTACCTGGTAACGGCTGTTGCCCGGACAATAAAAAATCATAAATCCTCCGCCGCCGGCGCCGCTTATTTTTCCGCCTGTTGCACCGGCATTTTTTGCCGCATTATAGATCGCTTCAATACTGCTGTTGCTTATATTATGTGCCATTTTTCTTTTTTGCTGAAAGCCAAAATCGAGTATTTCGCCAAAGTCATTCAGCATACCTTTCAGCAAAGATTCCTTCATTCGCTTTGATTGTTCCTTAAGCTGGTGCATAGCCTCAATACTTTTTTCGTTTTTTTCGTTTACATTTTTCACCTGCTCTTTAATGATTGTAGCACTTTCTCTTGAGGTTGCTGTAAAATACAACACCAGGTTATTAGCCAGTTCATGCATATATTCTGTTCTGATGCGGAGGGGATTTACAATCACTTTATCGCCATCATAAAACTCCATAAAGTTTACACCCCCAAAGGTAGCAGCATATTGGTCCTGCTTGCCGCCTGCCAGTTGCAGGTCATCTCTTTCAATACTATAAGCCAGGTGTGCAATATCATAATCGCCTAAGGGTAGCTTGAGCATTTCAACAAAGGCACCAACAATAGCAACAACCAATGTGGAGGAAGTACCAAGTCCGGAACCAGCGGGTGCATCTACATATGTAGAAAGTCTGAAGCCATTAATTGTAAAGGGGAAATCTTTCTGAATACGGTTGTAAACTCCTTTCAATAAATCAAGTGTTCCATCAGTTGGTAAAGAAGTGGCCCAGTCAAATTGCTGTGTTTCATTTCTGTCCAACGCTTCTAAAATAATTATTTTTTCAGACAGTATTTCTAAACTGGCATTGGCAGAAAGTGAAATAGTTGCATTTAAAATTGCCCCGCCATAAGTATCGCTATAGGGACTAACATCCGTGCCCCCCCCTGCCAGTCCTATTCGTAATGGTGCTTTGCTTCTGTAGATCATAGTGCGCAAATTAACTATTTAGATAATAAGGTAGTGTTTAAAAAGAAAAAAGTTGATAGCCGGGTATAGTTAACATCGCCTGTAATTCTAAAAGTATCGAGACGCTATTGTTGAAATATTATTTCAATATGGCTTTATTTTTTTTATTGTCTAATTAGTTTTTAAATTTAAATACTAACGAAAAGGAACAGTTGATTTTTAGATAAATCTGCTGAACCTTAAAAACTCAGGATAAACCTGCAAGATTCTTTATCCTGTCTGCATAGGCTTTTTTACTAAATAATATTTTATGCGAAATCTTTTAGAAAAGTAAAAAAAAGAAATATTTTCATGAAATTTAGAAACGTTTTTATATATTCACTTTTCTGAAACAAACATACTTTCCATCATCCAATATCAACCGAAGTTTCCACCCATTAAAAAATGGCTTTTATTATTACTGTTGATACCAGCTATTGAAAAAGCTTCTATTGTTACATATTTTTTAAATAAACCAAAACTGACCTTAAAATGGCACTGGGTATTTCTAAAAAAAGATACAGCTCAAAAATTGTATCATTCCTCTTGTTTTTGTTAGCCGCCAATGGCATCTTACAGGCTCAACCTATTAACAACGATTGCGCCAACGCGGCAGTAATAACAATTGGCAGCGCAGGGTTTGGTTTGGGTGTATTTACCAGTACCAATACGGATATTACAAGTGCTACTTTACAAACTGGCGAAACTTTTGCCCCATCAATCATTGTTTCAGGCTTAACCAAAAAAAGTGTATGGTATAAATTTACATTACCCACTACCCGTAGTGTGAGGGTAAGTCTGTTACAACCCGGCAGCGCCATACAGGCGGGTAATGTGGGGTTTGCTGTTTATAAAACCAGCAACTGTGTGCCCGGTAATGCTGAGATTAGCACCAAATTGAGCCCTATAGAAACTTTTGGCAGTACGTTTCACCCATGTGTTGGTGATGGTGATTATTATGTGCAGGTAACCAGTAATAACAATGCAAACGGTCCGATTTACTTAACGGTGGAACTGGCAGATGGCAGCCCTGCACCCTACGACAAACCAGCTACGGCATACCAATTTGGCGACCTTATGCCCACCCAACAAATATTTAAAGATGTAGAGATAGATTGCCAAAGCATTGATGATGCCACAGAGGTATGCCTGCCCGCCACATCATTTAAAGATTATACAAAAAGTATTTGGTACACCTTTAAAACACCGGCCTACTTTGATTATTTAAATACCTGGTTTGCATCCATCACGACGCCGTATGGACAGCCTGGCATAAAAATAGGATACAGGCTGTACGAAGGCGATGGTACCACAACAGCCATTGGAAGCTTAACCCAAATTGGCGGCTGCGATAGCCTACTGACTGACCTTTATGCGTTAGATAAAAAAGATTACAAATGTGGTATGCTAAAAACTAATACCACTTATACTGTTCAATTACTTTTTCATAAAGATTTTAAAAACACTATCCGTTTTGGTACAGAATGGAAAGGGGACAAGCCTACAAATGGTCCCCTGCCAATTAGTACATTGGCAACGCCTAACAAAATGGGAACGCTTGCTGCCGATGCAACCACGGGAGGTAAAAGTAACCGGGTGGCGGATGTTTTTGGGTGCAATAGCCGCCACAACCAAAACAATTGCCTTAACAGTATGCCGGTAAGTGGGGTAAAGGCAAATGGTTATAATTACAATCTCAGCAGTTTCGTTAGTTTTAATTTAGCCAGCACCGCATCTGTTAGATTCTATTTTTATCAGGCCACCTGTGGAGGGATAGTCTATGTTCGATTGTTTAAGCAAAGTAGCACTGCCAATTGTAATGGATTGGATACTTCAAACCTTGTTACCAGTTTTACACATGGCACATACTACAACACGCCACTTAGCTGCATGGCACCTGGCGACTATGTTTTGCAAATAATGACTACCGACACTACCCGACCAAAAAATTCTTTAAGCAACGGGAGTTTATTTAACTACCCAACCAACCAGCTTTGTTCCAACTATGGTTTGGGAAGCGGGTACGATTTGGATATGTTTGTGCGAACCGAAGTAGCCAGCAACAAATTTGACCTAAGTGCCCCAGGTAGGTTTGATAAAATAAACGCCAACGGTGCAGGCATAATGCAGCCACTTGTGGCAGGCACAAAATATATAGCAACTCCCGATACATTGGGTTGCGCTAATACAGTATTACCCGACAGCGCTGCCTGCGAATTGCCCAAAGCCACTTACCGGCAGTTTATTGCAAGCGATAGTATGATTATCATGAATATCCAATCATCTGGATATTACGGCGCATTTTACAAGGCAGATGCAGATGCTTTGGCTACCAGCCAAAACAAGCGTACGTATCCGGAAAGAATATCCGGATTGTCTGCTTATACGAACTGTATAAATTACCAGGTTTCTTACAGTCCTTACACCGGCCAATGCTTTATACCCGGCTCCTATACTTATGCTTCCTTCGACAACAGGCTAAGTCAAGCTACTAGTTTGCAATTTGATGTTATCAGGCCAACCGCAAAATTCAATGCACCAGCCAGAGCCGAAAATATAGGCGATGTACTGGCCGCAATAAAAGCCAGTGGCACCACTTGGATCAGGAGTGCCATAGATACGTTTAGTTGTTACGACAATGCCGATACTATTGACGGAAAAGCACCCTGTATTGTAAATGGTGTACCTGCAACCAAGATGATTTATCGTCAATTTTACCTAAGCGATTATACTGCACTATCCATAAGCGTTGGCGATTACTATTTTCCATTTTATGGCGCTACGGGTTATGCTGGAAGTTTAACAATGTTCAGGGGCAAAGCAACTGATGGCATTGGCACCCTTAAATTTATTGACAATAAATGGAGTTGCAACGGGGGCTACCGGGCTACCAATACCTGTGACAATCTGGAGCCTGGATGGTACACTGTGGTGGCATATGGCAACGGGCCGGGCTATCAAAATCCTAAGGCGGGCAGTCCAAGTCCCGGTAATATTTATCTCAGTGCGGTGGGGCTAGCCAGCGCAGTTTATTTCACAAAGATTGATCCTTGTAAGGCTCCCGAGTTCAACCGCCCTTACAAGGCATCGGTTGATACGGTTACCAAAAAGCCCTACTTAATAGAATACAAACCGCAAACTGGCCATACAGCCGCTTACCCAAAACAAGGTACTACCTACAACCTGAACCCGGAAAACTTTGATTGCAGACAAGACACTGCTTTTATCAAACAATATGTAAACAACTGCGATGCATCAAATGTAAAAGTCGCATTTTATGTTTTTACCACTACCCAGGAGTCTTACTTAAAAATTACGCTGCCCGATGGCATTTGGGGGAGTGTATATGCGTTTGATGTACGAACCAACGACTCCATCAAATTAAAAAACGGCGTAGATACTGCCTTCCAGCCCTGCTTAAATAAAGCTGGTAAAATAGATTTTTGCCGTTTGCAACCTGGCACTTATACGCTGGTTGTATTCGCACCAGCTAACTATACTTGCACTTCCATTACGCCTGCTATTTATATTGACCAGGTTGGCTTTTCACGGTTCGACCATGCCTACAATGCCTACGATTTTGGTGATGTAAAACCTGATAGCACCTGGTATAATGGAAAGCCCGGTGATGTAAACCCACTCAGTGCCGGGCGGGCACCTAGTAACGATTTTATTTACTGCACCACCGGTGCAAGGGAAAAAGACCCAACCAATGGTATTATTTGCTATCCTGTTTTTAACCCTTTTATCTATCCATCCACCATAAATCAGGTTTTACACCCCTCCAATAACCCGGCGCTTTATGGCAATCCTTATACTGATCTGCGCAATCTTTGGTACACTTTCACGGTAAGCCAGGCCGGGAATGTTCGGGTTAGGGCATTTGGAAAAAACAGCAGTTCCAAATTTGCACAAGACTTTGCCATCTATAAATCTGATGAAGACGGAACCGTTCCCTTTAACACGCTGAAAACCCAGGGGTTGGTGGATAGTACCTTGTTACACGGGCTTACCTATGTTACCAACAACTATAGCTATTATTGTTACAGAGCCAGCGAGGAAATAAGTATATACAATGAGCCTTGCAGTTTTAAACCAGTTAGATACTACGTACTGGTTAATCAGCACTATCAGGATCCCTTAAATCTTCAGGTTGAAGTGGAAGTTTTGCTGGATTCAGTAACTGCGAAGCCGCCCAAATTCGACCACTTTAGTCAGGCGAATGATTTAGGGCTGGTAAACACTGGTATTAAAAAAGGAGCGGTAGATAATTTTACCTGTGCCACCAAAGATTTACCCGATCCATTGTACGCCTATACCACTTGCCAAAAAACATTATGGTACAAGTTTACTACTACCGTAACTGGCACTATACGGTATGCAGCCTTCTTTAAAAATACCAACAACTGGTATTACGATCATATTCAATTATTCCGGCAAATAAAACCCAACGATTCTTCCAGTAGCGGGCTGCTTCATTTGCCCTATACAACTTATTACACAAATGATGGAAACTGGGCCCAGCAATGCATTAGCCCCGGCACCTATTATATTATTTTACCGGGTTGCAATGCAGTAAATGAAGATGTGTACCCGCAAATAGAAATAATACCCTCGGCAGGCGATTTTTGCAGTGCCCCTTTGATTACTGGTCTTAATGGCCCCGGTAGTAAAATAGTACCAGTAACGGTAGATTGTCACACCATTGGCACCGATTATGGCGAGTTTAACCCAACACTTACCTGCCCGGCAGGAGGCATCACCAACCAGTATAAAACCAGTTGGTATAGGATGGATATTACCGGAACTGATACGCTGGATGTTACCGTATATATCGACGAAAAAACAAACGCCACCAGCACAGACATTAAGTACCGTATGATGACGGGTACTTGCGGCGCCATGCAGGAGCAAAGTTGTGTGCAGGATGCACTTACACGCAATACTTACAAGTGTTTGGCACCCGGCAACAGTTATTTTATACAAGTATTCACGCCCATGTTGATAAATGGGTACACACCCGTTAACGGCGATATTGATTTAAATATTTCGGCAATTGTACATGCCGATACCTGCCTTCCCGCAAGTACCTGTATTGGCGTCGCCAACTTTACACCGCAGTTTGATTGCACCAAAGACAAAAACGTAATTTTTACCAACTTTTCAACGTTCGGTTCATCTATCAAATACGATTGGGATTTTGGATATAATAATCAAAAAAGCAATGCGGTATCGCCACAGTTTTTTTATCCTGCTTTAACAACAGCCCAAACTTATACTGCAACACTTATAATCACCAATACCGCTTGTGGTAAAAAAGATTCGGTTACGCAGCTAATCACCATTCCAGCAAGACCATCTGTAAACCTGGGTAATGATACGGTTATTTGTACCAATACAGCCACTGTTGCACTCGATGCAACTTCACATGCCGGATCTACCTATTATTGGTACAACGGAAGCGATCAACCTAAACAAAGTTTTACCAGTACGGTTAACCCATGGGTAGAAGTAACTTACAATGGCTGCAAAGCAAGGGATACCGTTAATATCTGGATAAATCCTATCGCAAAAAAAAGCTTGCAAACCGCCGCACTTTGTGCAGTAGATCAGGTAACACTTTCGTCCAACCGTGGCTATGGCGAACAATTTAAATGGAGTAACAATGCCATCACCAATAATATTGTTGTAAGTCAGCCGGGTTATTATTGGTGTGATGTTTATTTAAACGGATGCATTATCCGTGATAGCTTTTTGGTAGTATCAACAGCTTTGCGGCCATTGGGTATTGATAAAAAAGTTTGCCAATCTGATTTACCTTATGTGGCCAATACTGCGGTAAGTGGCGCCACCGGTTATACCTGGCAGGATAACAGTACAAGCGCAACTTACAGTATAACTAAAACTGGCTTGTATTGGGTGGATATTTCTTTAGGAGGCTGTACTTTTAGAGACACTTTAAATATTGTTGTTGATTCTTTTAAAACCATTAATTCGGCCGCTCAAATATGCAGCGGGCAAAGCTATATTCTTCCATCAGGATTGGTAGTAAACACTGCAGGAATTTACCGGGATACCACTCGTAGTTCTGTCTCCGGGTGTGATAGTATTATCAAAGCAATTACATTAAAAGTAAATACCAAACCCTCTATCGGAGCAGATAAAGGCATTTCAATTTGTTTTGGTAAGACAGCTAATCTTACTACTCAATTTATTACAACCGGCCTTACTACCGATTGGGCCTTTGGTGGGGCAATGGTTGCCAATCCTGCGGCGGTATCACAGGCGGGCTTGTATCGGCTGATTGCCACTAACGGTGCTGGTTGTGCTGATACGGCTTTTGTTACGCTTACGGTAAATGCCAAACCAGATGTTGGTATCGATAAATCAACCAGTATTTGCCCCGGATTTAATATCAATTTAACTACCCAATTTATTACCACCGGGCTTACAACCAGCTGGACTTTATCTGGTGTAAATGTAGCTGCTCCAACTGCAGTAACTGCCGCAGGGGCCTACCAATTAATTGCAACCAATGGAACTGGCTGTTCCGATACGGCATTGGTAACCGTTAGTGTAAACCCAAACCCCGGATTGGGTTCTGATAAGACAATAAATATTTGTCCAGGCTTTAGTACCGACCTTACCACACAATTTACAACAACCGGTTTAACGGAATCCTGGTCGTTGAGTGGAACTCCAATTGGCTCGCCCACTGCCATTACAGCCGCAGGTATTTATCAGTTAATTGCAGCCAATGGATTTGGTTGTACCGATACAGCATTGGTTACTGTTGCGGTGAATGCAAAACCTTCGTTGGGGAATGATACAGCAGTTGCAACCTGTAGTGGTAATTCCATTAATCTTACTTCATTGTATACTACCACCGGCTTCACCAGCAGCTGGACAATGGGTGGTAGCGTTCTTGCTAACCCGAATTCAGTTTCTATTGCCGGTGGATATCAAATTATTGCAAATAATGTATCAGGTTGTAAGGATACTGCCTTGGTTACCGTTACGGTAAATCCAAAGCCAGCTATTGGAGTAGATAAAGTGGTAAACATTTGTCCTGGTTTTACTGTAGACCTTACTACCCAGTTTACCACCACAGGTTTTACCACCAATTGGACGATTGGAGGCGCTGTAGTTAGCAGCCCAGCTGCAGTTACATCAGCAGGCAATTACCGCCTGATAGTTTCCAATAGTTTTGGTTGTGCTGATACAGCTTTTGTTACAGTAAATCTTTCAGCCAAACCAACAATCGGCATCGATAAATCTATAAATATTTGTGCAGGCTTTAGTACCAATCTTACCACGCAATTTGTTACTACTGGCTTAACTTCAAACTGGTCATTGGAAGGAACTGCCATTGCATCACCAACAGCGACTACTACTGCCGGAGTTTATCAACTGATAGCCAGCAATGCAGGTGGTTGCAGTGACACGGCGTTGGTAACGGTTAGCATTAGCCCAAAGCCAGATTTGGGTATTGATAAATCTATAAATATCTGCCCTGGGTTTAGTACTGATCTTACTACACAATTTGTTACTACTGGTTTAACCGGCAGCTGGACTATTGGGGGAGTAGCTGTAACAAATCCTGCTGCTGTTGCAGCGGCTGGTGTGTACCAGTTAATCGTGACCAATGGCTCGGGTTGTAAAGACACTGCCTTGGTTACGGTTGGCATCAATCCTTCATCCAGCCTGGGTTCTGACAAATCAGTTGCTATTTGTCCTGGCTTTAGTACCGATCTTACTACACAATTTATAACCACCGGTTTAACAACCACCTGGACCTTAGGTGGTACTACAGTTAGCAACCCAGCTGCCGTAACTGTTGCAGGCAATTATCGCCTGATAGCAACCAATAGTTATGGTTGTGCTGATACTGCTTTTGTTACAGTAAATCTTTTAGCAAAACCAGCCCTCGGCATCGATAAATCAGTGAATATTTGTGCCGGCTTTAGTACTGATCTTACCACACAATTTGTTACTGCTGGCTTAACATCCAACTGGTCGTTAAATAATGCAGCCATTGCATCACCAACAGCAATAACTGCTGCCGGTGTTTATCAATTGATCGCCAGTAATGCAGCTGGTTGCAGCGATACAGCGTTGGTAACGGTGAGCATTAGCCCAAAGCCGGATTTGGGTGTTGATAAACCGGCCACTGCCTGCAGCGGCAACAGCATCAATTTAAACAATCAGTTTACAACTACCGGCTTAACTGCAGTGTGGAAGATCGGTGGGGTATTGGTTAGTAATCCTGCTGCAATTACCGTATCTGGCATTTACCAACTGGTAGCAATCAATGCTTCCGGTTGTTCGGATACTGCTTTGTGTAACGTAACTATTTTCGCTAAACCGTTTGTGGGCAGCGATACCAGTATTAATATTTGTCCGGGCAGCAGCTTTAATCTAACTGCTCAATACCCCGTAACAGGTGTTACCACCAGCTGGACAATGGCTGGTGTCGCAGTAGCAAATCCTTCTGCTATTAACCAGCCAGGTATGTATCAGTTAATCGGTACCAATAGTAATAGCTGTTCCGATACGGCTTTGTTTACGCTTACGGTTAATCCCAACCCAACGGTGGTAATCACTAATCCGGCAAACCTATGTGAGCCCCAAACGGCTAATCTTACATTGCCTTCGGTAACTGCTGGTTCTTCATCCAATTTAACGTTTAGTTATTTTAGAGATACCACTGCCTTATCTTTTTTTGCAACACCTGCCACTGCACCCAACGGAACTTATTTTATAAAAGGCACTAACGCTACCGGTTGTTTTGATATTAAAAAAGCAGTGGTGTTTATATATCCAATACCAGTGGTTAAAGCAGGTGCTGATACAGCCATTTGTGAAAACACAACTGCCGTGCTGCATGTGGCGGTTACCAATATTTTAGCACCGGTATTTTATCAATGGGAACCTGCTGCTTTCATAGAAAATTCAACCACTGCAATCTCCATTGCTAACCCTGCTGCTACTACTGTTTACAAGGTTACAGTGAAAGATACTTATGGCTGTGATTTTAATGTGGTGGATGAAGTGAAGGTAACGGTTCAGCCTCCGGTAAATGCCTTTGCCGGTAATGATACCACTGCTTCTGTAAGGGTGCCTCACCAGCTAACGGGCACGGGTGGTGTGCAATATTTATGGTCGCCTGCTTCTGGGTTAAACAATCCATTTATTTCAAATCCGTTGGCAGTTTTAAACATGGATACGAAATTTGTGGTGGAAGTAAAAGATGCCATTGGTTGTGTGGGTTATGATACCGTTTTGGTGAAAGTATATGAGGGCATCACCTATTACATGCCCAATGCATTTAGCCCCAATGGAGATGGGTTGAATGAAGTTTTTAAACCAACTCCGGTGGGCATAGTAAGCACCAGTTACTTTAGAATATTTAACCGCTATGGTGCAATCGTTTTTGAAACCAATCAATGGAACAAAGGCTGGGATGGCACTTACAAAGGAATTCCCCAACAAATAGGTAACTATGTGTGGGTGATAAAAGGCACAGGACGTAACGGTAAGGTTGTTGAATTGCGGGGGAATGTGGTGTTGGTGAGGTAGTATTGGAATATGCTTTTAAAACAATGGAAGTGTTTACAAAAGGAATTCAATTGCAGGTATTTATCAGGGAGTACGTAATTGGCCATTAGATATGGGACGATTAAAAATCTGTACTCATTTTATAAAAAATCATGGATACCATTTTGAACACAAAAAAAGCTACTAAGAATGAAATATATTCTTAGTAGCTTTTTTAAATCGTAGCAAAAAATAGAACTGATCCTCTCAGTAATAGTTAATCTAATTTATATTGTACGTTATTGTCGCCCCACAATAATTGCACGGTGCCATCTTTTGCAATAACAAAGGTCATTTTTTCTGCAAAAGTGGCGGCTTTAGTTGCCTTAGCTGTCACCTTTAAAGCATCATCTGCTTTTTTGTAGTCATATGCACCCCATTGGTTCCATGTTTTATTGAAAATGATTGTCCAGGTACCATCGTTAACTACAGAAAATAAAGCATACTTGCCTGCAGGTAGCGCCTGTCCATTAACTTTAATGGGTTTGGATGTTTCAAATACAGTTGCTTCATTAGCACCCGTTCTCCATACTTCCCCATTTTTTGGTTCTATATTTTTGCCAATGGTTCTGCCTTTTACAGAAGGCTGGCTGTAATCTATTGTAACCATCGCACCGGAAGCCAATGTAGCTGTGGCTGTAGCAGGGGGGCTTGGTCTTTTGCTTTTATCTTCTTTTTTCTCCTGCGCAAAAACATTCATTGAGGTAAATAGCAATGAAGCCATTACTGATAGTGTTAATAATTTTTTCATAAAAAATTTTAATTATTGAAATGATGAATAAAAATAGCCATCCTCAACCAACTGGTTAAGGATATGTTGTAAATAGTGATTTTTTTAACATTTCAGTTTTAACAAAAATGGGGTTGTAAAAATTATTGTATCGTCAATGCCCCTGGTACAACCATCTTTTTGCCTATTATTACAGTAATGATTGCATCTTTTGAAATGGTTTGAGTTATATTCAGCACACATTGTCCGTTTACAATTGGATCAATAACGATTTCGCTAAAAGCAGGTAATACAGCAGGCGGTATTGTGTTATTGCTCCAGTTAGCAGCTACATCCCAATTGCCATCGCCTGTAAATGTATAAACAGTGGTAGATGTAGCAGCTTCCGGTGCAAGTGCAATACCCCTAAACATAAAATTATTGTCTGCGGTAGCAATAATGCTGAATTCGGCGGTAGAATCATTATCGGTAACAGCAACTATTTTATTACCCGGCATATCTTTCATATAAGAATCATTGTTAGTGCCATAAATGGTTGCTCTTGGAGTACTCCAATCTACCACGATGCTCCTGATGCCGGTAGTTAAACCGGAATCAAGGGTATAAAGTAAAGTCCAGGTTGTGCCATTATAAGCCCATTTTTGTACGCCGCCACTTCTGGTTTTTGCCCTGCTGTCTGCAATGTAGGCGGTATCACCAGTTCCGGGCTTGATAGAAAATGTATTGGGATCTTCTGTACTTGTGCTTATATTGGGCATACCAGGCAATACAGCAATTGTCTGTCCGGCAGTAGTTGGCAGGAGACTATCGACAAAAGCTGAAATTGACTTAAATGCACCACTACCCGTGGTGCAATATAGCCGTCCATTAAAAATATTCACAACCCTTATGTTGGTAACTGTAGTGCTTAATTGAGTAGAAGTGGTGGAGCCTTTTGTTGTGTACCGTACGCCGGCAGTGCCCGTAGTACCTGTACCAGCCAGCCAAAGATCTGTACCATTGGTACTGGCTACACTCCTTAAACTGTTACTGTTATAGGCATCTGTAAGTGCAGTTGTAGCATCTATACTACCATCTGCTCCAATAACACCAACTACCCGGTTTACATTTGCCGAAGTACTCGCTGTAATAGAGCTTCTTGCAGGATCCGGTATGGTATCATATCCACTTACAATTAAAAATTTCTTGTCTTCCGATCTGGACATCATCCCTTCGGTTGTTGAACTTCCGGAGCTAATAATTCTTCTGTTAAGGCCAGATACCGTTACTGGCAATGGATGATTTCTCACGAATGTTCCATTGGTGCTGTATTCATCAAGACTTACAGGAAAACCAGCACTGGAAAGGGTATCGGTAGTACTTTTACCTACTTTATATACCACCAGGTTGCCTTTTGTAAATGCCTGCTGGGCATATGAATGGAAACAACCAATAACAAACAGAAAGCTAAAAAGATAAATTTTTCTCATAGAATTATTTATTTTAAAATGATTTTGAAAACGGATGGCAATCTACGAAACAAATTATAATTGCCAACAACAACTGTGTAAAGTTATATAGACACCAACAGTTAAAAATTGCCATCATATTACTTAACTGTTATTAATTGATTACTATACAAGCAACTAAAGGAATGAAACGGTTGCCAAATTTTTTTTTACTGCCGCCTGGTTTAATAGGTAATAATGGGATTTAAAAACTGACTACCGGGTAATAAGTAAGTGAAATCGTTTTATTGATAACCCAAGGTTGCAAATGATGATTTTTTGATACCCTGTTGATTCGGTTTATTAAAAATCAGTTGAATAAGGGATGATAGACGATCGTTTAATTTGGAGTAACCATAATAATGCGGGTGAAATTACCGGATGGTATGATTCAATTAAAGAAAACTAACCTAAATTTGCCAAGGTTAAACCAGCCATTAAAATTATTTTATAGATGAAGTATTTTAGCAGTGCCGTATTTTTTGCAACAATTTTGTTATGTGTTTTTAGTGTGCTACCCGTCTCCGGGTATGCCCAATTGGGTGATCCGGGGGAAGATCCGGATGCGCTAATCCCTATTGATGGTGGTGTTGTTTTGTTAATAGCTGCTGGCGTTGGATATGGTGCGAAAAAAATAAAGGAACAGAGAAAAAGGAAGACCGCTGTTGTTGAAAACAAAGAGAATAAATACTAATCACAAAATTGTTTTTAGTAATCCGCCTGATAAATTTCTTTTACCTGGTTTAATTGAAAAGGTTAAGAAAAACAGGGTGCTGCATTATTTTAGTGCATGTTCGTCTTTTTTCAGCAATGTGTTTTAATACTATTTAATTAAATATCCAATCCTGGTTACTTCTTATCAAATGATACAGCATTTAAAAAATCATAGGCAGTATTTCAATCATAGCTTCACCTGGCTTCTTTTTTTTCTGATTATTATTGTTGCTGCTTCCTGCAAAGTTACCAGGCCCTCCAATTATTTTTATAATATCAGCAGGGATACTACCATCAGTGGTACAAAGCAAACTATTTTACCCCTTAAAATAAAAACTGGCGATGGCCTTTCGATAGCTATTTCCAGTTTAAATAAAGAGGAGGATGCGTTGTATGCTTCCAGCTTAACCGCAGGCGTATCAGGAGCCGGGGGTACTTTACCTGGCTTACTTGTAAATGATGCCGGCGAAATTTATGTACATAAGCTGGGCAAAATAAAAGTGGCAGGATTAACAAGGAATGAGCTTAAACTACAACTGGAAAAGGATTTACTGCCCTTTCTTAAAGATCCAATTGTTGCAATTAATTTTACAAATCATCATCTCACCGTTATTGGTGAAATCGGCCTTTCGCAGGTGTTACCTATCCCTGATGAAAAAATATCCATCATCGATGTAATGGCAAAAAGTGGCAATGCTTTAAAAACATCTCAACTTACCAATGTAATGATAATAAGGGAGCAGGAAAATTCAAAAGATTTTAAGCATGTAAACCTGGAAGACAATTCTATTTTTACGTCGCCCTATTATTACCTGCAACCCAATGATGTGGTGGTGATAAGCCCGAACGAAAAAGTTGTTAAAGAGGAGCAACAACGAACTCAATACCTTCAAACTTCGGCCTTTATTTTGCAATTCTTATCAATTTCAATTATTATATATCAGACTTTTTTTAGAAAATAGCATGGTACGATATTTATGAACGAACAGGAATTTTTTAAAGAAAAACAAGAGACCAATATATTTGTGCAGGTACTGCAGAAATATCTGCCCTTTTGGCCCCTGTTTGCCCTTACTATACCCATTTCCATGAGTGTTGCTTATGTGTACCTGAAATCGCAGATACCTATTTATGTTGCAACTGCCAAGGTATTATTGAAAGATCCCAACAAAGGCGGTGGTGATTCCAAAGTATTGGATGCCTTAAATATTTTTAGCGAAAAAAAAATTGTAGATAATGAAATACTGGTTTTAAGATCCTCAGGGTTGATGAAACAAGTAGTGGATTCTTTGGATTTATATGCAACCGTGTACAATGAAGGGAAAGTAAAAATCGAGGAACTTTACGGCACCAATTCCCCCATTCGTTTTATAGCATTGGAAAAAGACAGTGTTTACAATTATGCACAATATTATTTTAAAATAGACTGGGCAAACCGTACCGTAAATATCAACAATCAGCAGATAGCGTTTGAGTCTACAGTTGTATTAGACAATGTTGCCTACAAGCTGATAACGAATAAAAAATACAATACCTCGGCTATTGGAAAGAACTTCTTTGTAAGATTAAGACCCATAGATGCTGCGGCGGGGGAAATAATTGGATCTTTAAGAGCGAGCCCTTTATCCAATGTGTCTACTGTGCTGGATGTAAAGCTGGAAAGCCCGGAACCTTACAAAGCAAGAGAAGTATTAACCAAATTATTTGAACTGTACAATTCTGAAGGTATTGATGATAAAAACCAGATAGCCAAACGCACGTTGAATTTTATAGACGACCGGCTTAATTATGTTATCAACCAATTGGATAGTGTTGAAAGAAACATTGAATCCTACAAAAGCCAGGAAAGCTTATACGGGCTTGGCGCACAAGGCGAAATGTATTTTCAAAAAGTACAAAGCCTCGATGTAAGGTCTGGTGAAATTGACCTGCAGTTAGATATATTAAGTGAAATAAGAAATTACATTTTAAAAAAAGGTAAAAAACCTGGTACCGTTCCATCGCTCTCTTTAGTAACCGATCCTATTTTGTCTGGATTACTCACCCAGTTATATTCAGCAGAGTTCGAATTACAAAAAACCATTGCTACAGCCGGCGAAAAAAGTGAATCTGTATTGTTTGCTACCGAAAGAGTAGAAAGACTGCGAACTGATATTTTTGAAAATTTAGGAAATATTAAAAATAACCTGCTTACCGTTAAAAAGGATATTCTTAATGAACTTGCCGCTAGCAGCAGCCTGTTAAAAATGGTACCTCAAAAAGAAAGAGGCTTGCTGGCAATCAGCCGGCAACAGGTTATTAAAAATAATATCTATTCCTATCTGCTTCAAAAACGGGAAGAGACAGCACTTTCCTCGGCATCTACCTCATCCGATCTTAGGGTATTGGAACAAGCTAGTTCATATGGCCCCATCAGACCTGTGCCAAAAGACTTTTATTTAACCGGGTTTATTATAGGGTTATTGTCAGCTGTTTTTCTTGTTTTGATGAAAGAGCAGTTTAAAAGTAAAGTGCTTTTTAGAGGTGATATTGAGGAGAAAACCAAAATACCTTTTGTTGGCGAAATAGTTCAGGCCAATACAAACAGCCCCATTGTGATAGGGGAGGGAAAACGAACCGTTGTTGCAGAACAGTTTCGATCCCTGCGTACCAACCTTGCTTATATGGGGCTTACGGATGAATACAAGACTTTAATGGTTACCTCAAGTGTATCAAGCGAAGGGAAAAGTTTTATTGCCATCAACCTCGCCATCAGCTTTTGCCTTACCGGTAAAAGAGTTGCGCTGGTAGAAATGGATCTTCGGAAACCGAAATTGAGTAAGTTGATGAATGTGCAGCGTGATCCTGGCATCTCTAATTTTATTGCCGGTAAAGTAAATTTTGAAGAAATAATAAAGGAAACATCCATACCCAACCTGTTTATTATTTCGGCAGGTGCCATTCCGCCCAACCCTACAGAATTAATCGGGAAACAGGCATTTGTAGATATGGTGGCAAGAATTAAAACTGAATTCGATTATGTGGTAATTGATACAGCACCCATTGGCCCTGTAACGGATGCACAGTTGTTAAAAGATTTTTGTGATGTAACGTTGTACGTTGTACGGCACGATAAAACACCCAAAGTGTTTATCCGGATGATCAATGAATTGTATGTGAACAAAAAGTTCAACAACATGTGCCTGGTTTTTAATGGACTAAAAAAGAGAGGTATCTCCTTTGGTAACTTTAATGCAGGGTATGGTTATGGCTATGGATATGGTTACGGATATGGTTACGGCTACGGGTATGGCTATGCCATTGATGACAGCAAACCGTCATTAATAGATTTTAAACGCATCTGGCGCAGGTTTAAGAAAAGTATCAGGGAATAGGCATTCATTTTAAAAGACAGCTATCAACAATTTTTTTAAATCAATTAAGCTAAATGTACAGTCAGTACAAACTTTTTACTAACCCGTTAGTTCGTTTTTTTTGATTAAACAGAATGGCTAACAATGAGGAGGTTTTGTAAAAGAGCGAGATAAGGAATTGTTGCTGGTTTGTAACAATACCGGTAATTATCTCCGGAAAATAATATTTAAAAAATTACACTTTGGTTACAATTACATGTGACTGAGGGATAGCGAAGCTATTTAAAAATGAGTAAACAACTTAGTTGGTATGCTGTGTACACCAAGCCCCGCTGGGAGAAAAAAGTAGCTAAACTACTGGATGAAAACGGTGTTGAAAATTACTGCCCTTTAAATAAAGTAGTAAAGCAATGGAGCGACCGCAAGAAAGTGGTAATGGAACCCATCTTTAAATCGTACGTATTTGTAAGGGTTGAAGACAAGGAGAAATGGGACTTAAAAAACATATCAGGCATCCTGAATTTTGTGTATTGGCTGGGCAAGCCTGCAGTAGTAAGGGATGAGGATATTGATACCATTCGTAAATTTTTAAATGAATTTGGAGAAGTTACCGTTTCGGAGATAGCACAACTTAAAGTGAATGCCAAAGTAAGGGTTAAACAAGGCATTATGATGAATTACCAGGGCCTGCTGGTAGAAGTGATGGGCAATAAGGCAAAAGTTAGAATTGAAAGCATGGGTATTTTTCTATATGCACAGTTTGATAAAAAAAATCTTGAATTGTTTCAATAAGTGTATTTATATTTTGACTCTTTACACATAAAATTGTGGGCGGTGAAGACAGCGCCCACGGCTCTTAGTCCCTGGCTAGTGGGCACACCAGCCAGGGACTAAGAGCTAATTCTGTAAAATGATATTTCTTAAGTAAAGGGTTTTTACCGGACAGCATTTATAAGTGAAGGAAACTTTTAAATTTATTTTAATGCATAAAAGTAATGTCACTAAGTTAAGTTTT
>Ga0163154_10004477_pt1 | contig 18328 bp, 13 predicted proteins | sample OliLakLV19MP9P1_FD_148649 | JGI IMG/M metagenome (GOLD analysis project Ga0163154, IMG submission 148649) | Freshwater microbial mat bacterial communities from Lake Vanda, McMurdo Dry Valleys, Antarctica - Oligotrophic Lake LV.19.MP9.P1 | ecosystem: Environmental > Aquatic > Freshwater > Lake >...
AGCAAGTTGCTTTGAATGCTATTAAAAAAGGGCTTGATGACGATTTTATTCAAGAACTCACAGGTTTATCTCTGTCTGAAATAGCCCAAATCCGAAAAGAGAACAAAATTTAATTGTTGCTCCGACAATTTTGGTGGAGCAAGGTATAAACCACATAGAAAGATATGGCACACAGTGTTTTGGGCTATGCTCTCTATGTTTCTATGTGGTTCAACACAAAATTTGTCAGAGTACCATATTTTTTTCATTCTTTTGTTTTAAAATTAAACGAGTAACCAAATAAGATTTATGATGCAAAATTTTGGGTCAAAACCCCAAATTAATTGCAAAATTATAATTGAAACCGTTATGATTATCGGCTTTTTGTATTTTAGCATTAGTTTTTTCATATTCCCCTCTGCAACGTGAAAGTGCGAAGGTACGAGGTCGCCTGTTGGGAGTTGAAAGTTTACTGGTTCGGTAGTTTCAAGGTGTTTTTTGATTTCGGATATTTTCATTTTTTTGGTATTTAAATTAACAATTTGATTGTTTCTTTTCTATTTTGGTTAAAACACTTATAAAATAGTCTTGCAAAATTTCCAATGCTGTTTTGTCGATGCAGTAACAAATGGCAGTTCCATCGATGTTGCCTTTGATAAGTCCTGCGTTCTTTAGTTCTTTTAAGTGTTGTGAAATTGTTGGCTGTGCCAAGGGCAATTCGTTCACAATGTCACCACAGATACAGCTGTCGACTTTCAGCAAATAGTCCAGAATGGCAATTCTTGCAGGGTGCCCCAAAGCCTTCGCGAGTGTTGCTAATTGGTTTTGTCTGTCGGTAAAGTGGTCTGTTTTTGTCGCTCCCATTTTTTTGGTTATTACTTCATTGCAATATTACGATATAATTTTGAAATAACAAAATAATTATCATTTTTTTTAAAGTGTTTTTAAAATAAAAAAAGATACGTGCTTATTTAGTACTTTTATGTTTTACTTTTGTTGCAAAATCATATTTTACCATGAAAATTTTATTTCACAGTACTTTTTATATTTTTTGGCTATTTTTGTGCTCCTATCAGTATAATCATGCACAAACTATCCAAATTTCTCCTACCAATGGCGTTCAAGATATACGCCCCAATTATGCGGCTTATACCAATGCTACTATTTGGATAGACTACCAAACAAAGATTGAAAAAGCTACGCTGATAGTCCGCAATGGCGTTGTCGAGGCAGTAGGCGCGAACTTGCCTGCGCCCAAAGGTGCAGTAGCTATAGATATGCAAGGCAAATGGATTTACCCCAGCTTTATTGATTTATACAGCGATTATGGTATGCCCGAACTAAAAAAAGGCGGCGGAGGCGGTTTCTTTAGCGAACAATTCACATCAGAGAAAAAGGGCGCGTTTTATTGGAATCAAAGCATACAACCAGAAACACAGGCAGAAAGTATTTTTACAACCAACTATACCGCCGCGCAAGACCTCCGCAAAGCAGGCTTCGGGGCTGTACTTACGCACTATCAAGACGGACTTATACGCGGTACAGGCGCATTGGTAACGCTTCGCAAAGGTTTGGAGAATGAAGTAATGCTGAAAGGCAGGGCATCTTCGCACTTCTCTTTTTACAAAGGCACTTCGAAGCAAAGCTTTCCTGCCTCCGATATGGGCGGCGTGGCACTCATTCGCCAAACGTACATAGACGCGGATTGGTACGCGAAAACTACCGAAAACAAAGAACACAATCTTTCGCTTGAGGCGTTCCAACGCAATAAAGACTTGCCTGCCATTTTTGAAAGTAAGAACCGCTTGTATAGCCTGCGCATCGAGGCTATAGGCAAGGAATTTAACGCAAACTATATCGTAAAAGGCACAGGCGATGAATACCAACGCCTGCAAGAAATAAAAGCAATGGGTTATCCGTTTATCCTTCCATTGAACTTTCCTGATGCCTATAATGTAACAGATGTTTTGGAGGCTTCTTTAGTGAGTTTTACGCAAATGAAACATTGGGAACTCGCACCTACCAATGCCGCACAGCTCGCAAAAGCAGGCGTGATGATAACCTTCACTATGCACGGCTTGAAAAACAAAACAGACTTCTTAACCAATTTGCGCAAAGCCGTTCAATACGGTCTGCCTGAAGCTGACGCATTAAAAGCCCTTACCTACAACCCCGCCAAGCTATTGAAAAGCGAAAAAACATTGGGGCTTTTGCAACAAGGCGCAGTGGCTAATTTCCTAGTAACGTCAGGCAATATTTTTCAAACAGAAACTACTTTATACGACAATTATATACAGGGGTACGCCTATCCTTTGCAACCTACAGTAACCGCTGATGTGCGCGGTTTGTACGACTTGACCATGAGCGTCCCACAAGCCAGTTATCAGTTTTCGCTTAAGGGAAAAATGGAAAGCCCTACGCCGTTGATAGAACGCGCCACAGATACTTTGAAAGTAAGCCCCAAAATGACTTTGCAAGGCAATACAATCAGCCTCTCTTTTAATGCAACCAAAAAAACTGAAACAGGCGAAACACGCCTCACAGGTTGGGCAAGCGGCAAAAATTGGCAAGGCACAGGCGAAACGCCACAAGGGCAACGCATCACTTGGCAGGCTACTTACAAAAGCGCAGTCCCTACCGATTCTATCAAACCTATCACACCGCCTGCCGTTATCGAGGTAGGCAAGGTCATTTATCCATTTGAGGTATATGGCTCGGAAACCTTGCCTACCGCCCAAACATACCTTATCAAAAATACAACCGTTTGGACAAATGAACAAGAAGGTGTGTTGAAAGAAACAGACGTACTCGTAAGCAACGGCAAAATAACCAAAGTAGGCAAGAACTTATCTGAAATAGGCGCGAAACTAATAGACGGCAAAGGCAAACACCTTACCGCAGGTATCATAGATGAACATTCGCATATCGCCCTTTATAGCATCAATGATGTGCAAACTGTTTCGGCAGAAGTACGCATGGCTGATGTCGTGAATTCTGAAGACGTCGATATTTATAGACAACTCGCAGGTGGCGTTACGACTTCGCAACTACTACATGGCTCGGCAAATTGCATAGGTGGGCAGTCGGCTATTATAAAACTGAAGTGGGGCGAATCACCCAATAAACTGCTTTTTCCTAACGCCTCAAAATTCATCAAATTCGCCTTGGGCGAAAATCCAAAAAATGGCAATTCAGGCTTCGGCAACACACAACGCTACCCACAAACGCGCATGGGCGTTGAACAAGCCATAGAAGATGCCTTCGTAAGAGCAAAAGAATATTTGGAAAAAAAACAAAAAGGAGGCATATCATTCCGTCGCGACCTCGAGCTGGAAACGGTAGGCGAGATTTTGGAAGGCAAACGCTACATCACTTGCCACTCTTACGTACAATCCGAAATCAATATGCTGATAAAATTGGCAGACAAACACAAGTTCAAAGTCAATACGTTTACGCACATTCTTGAAGGTTACAAAGTAGGCGACAAAATGAAAGCGCATGGCGCAGGTGCATCGAGTTTCTCGGATTGGTGGGCATATAAATATGAAGTGCAAGACGCTATCCCATACAATGCCGCTATCCTCACGCGCTTAGGCGTAACAACTGCCATCAATTCTGATGACCCTGAAATGGCAAGACGTTTGAACCAAGAAGCCGCCAAAACTATCAAATACGGTGGACTTTCGGAAGAGGAAGCATGGAAAACGGTAACACTCAATCCCGCAAAACTCCTCCATATAGATGATAAAGTAGGTAGTGTCAAGGTAGGAAAAGATGCCGACCTTGTGCTTTGGAGTGCCAACCCGCTCTCTATTTATGCCACAGTAGAAACAAATATGATTGACGGCACTATTTATTTTGACCGCGCTCAAGACGAACAAGCACAAACCAAACTCCGCGAAGAACGTGCGCGCCTGATACAAAAAATGCTACAAGCCAAACAACAAGGCGCACCTACACAAAAGCCCGCGTTCCAAAAATTACGCAAATGGAGTTGCTGTGCTGATGTTGGTAGCCTTCTGAGTGAATAAAAAGAGTGATTGAGTGGGTGAAATAATTTCATCCCTCATCCCTCATCCCTCATCTTTCATCTCTCATCTTTCAACCGCTCAAATGGAAAACGACATTGAATTAAATGGAAAATACTTAGGCAGTATTACTCAAGACTTTATCAAAATATCACACATATTGCGCGAAGCCTCTTACCAAATGCGCAAGCGCAATATTTCGCAATTCCCTATTTTCCCTATCACCAAAGAGCCTTTGCAAATAGGCGCGTTGCTTGTAAGTCGCGCACAAGGTTTGACAGATTGGGATTGTTCTATTTCCTTTTTAGAGCAGTTTGTAGGCAAGGAGCTTATTCAAGACGAGGCATATTTTAAAGCTACGTACAAAGACGCGGAAGAGTTTTGCTGTTTGTTTGTAGTAGATATAGCAGAAAAGTTTACCAATTTTGTTTTTGTACCTTTTCCTGAAGACGAAAGATTATGACAGCATTTTGGGTGCAGTTATGTGTTATTTTGCTTGTTTTTCAAAACATATCACTTGCGCAGACTACGCCTATATGCAAACGGATTAAGGTGCAACAAGAGGCGTTTATATTAGATAGTCTAACGGTCTTGCCTGCCACATTGCGCTGTACCGAACTCCCTGACCTCATTATCCGCTATGATATGAATACAGGCGAGGCGCAATTGCAAGGCGATTTGCCTGATAAAGATAGCATTAGCGTTTGCTACCAACGCCTTTCTACCAACATAGCAGGCTGGGTAGGCAAGCGCAATATAAACATAGTGGACACTACAGATGCCTATTGGAATGAGGTAATGCAGCGTACTACCAACAATGCCACCCCGCGCGAACAACTTATTGAGCTGAAAGATTTTCAAAAAAGCGGCAATTTTGTACGTGGGCTTTCTTTGGGAAACACCCAAAATGTGTTTGTAAACTCTGCCCTAAATTTACAACTCGAAGGCAAAGTAACAGACGATATTACACTTACAGCTACTATTTCTGACCAACAAATACCCTATCAGCCCGAAGGAAATACATTGCAATTACAAGACCTCGACCGCGTATTTATGCGCCTCGCCCATAAATACGGAAGCATTACGGCAGGTGATGTGGTATTGCAAAACAGAGAAAACCACTTCCTAAAATTCTATAAAAATACACAAGGCGGTTTTCTTGAAACAAATTACAAAATAGGTACACAAACCGCACAAAGTTTCGCAGGTATAGCTGTCGCAAGAGGCAAATTTTACAGTGCCACCCTTGAACCTATCGAGGGCTTGCAAGGTCCATATAGGCTCAAAGGACCTAATGGAGAACTTTTTATTATCGTCTTGGCAAACACAGAACGCATTTTTATAGATGGTAAAGCCTTGCAACGCGGTTATAATTATGACTATATTATTGACTATAATTTAGGAGAAATAACCTTCAATAACCATATTCTTATCACACGTTTTACACGTTTGCGCGTAGATTTTGAGTATGCAGAACGCAATTATACACGTACAATCCTCACTGTGGGACACGAACAGCAGTCCAAAAAAGGGCGTTTGCTCACACAAATTTACCGCGAAGGCGATAATCCAAACAACACGATTATTGATATTGATGATGTAGGCAAGCAGGCGTTGCGCAATCAAACAAGCGGGATAGGGCTGATAAATGGAGTGGATTCTGTAGGTTACCGCCCCGATAACGTATTGTATAAACGCGTCGATTCCGTTACTGTGAATGGTACTTATGATGGTGTTTTGGTGTATAGTACAGACTCAAAAAAGGCTTTTTATCAAGTTAGTTTTACCAATGTAGGTGTGAATAAAGGCGATTATGTACGCATAAACAGCAACTTAAATGGGCAGGTTTATAAGTGGGTAGCTCCTATAGCAGGGCAAAAACAAGGCAATTATGCACCGCTAAAAGCTATACCATTGCCCAATAAAAAGCAACTCTTTATTACGCATTATACCCATAAAATAAACGAACACGAGAAAGTGATGGCGGACATTGCACTCTCTGGACAACAAAACAACCTTTTTTCGGACTTGCCTGCCGCCTCTTTTACAGGATTTGCAACACGTATTGGCTATCAAAATACAGGGAAAATAAGACAAGATTCCACAAGATACACGTGGTTTGGAGGTGCAAATTATGAGTATAACCAAGCCAAATTCACACCTGTAGATCGCTTTCGAAGCATAGAATTTGATAGAGATTGGAGTAAAAATATAGACAGCTCGCGCCTCGAAGACCATATATGGCAGGCAGAAATAGGGCTTAAAAATCAAAAAAATAGCCTCGTATCTTATAAATTTATAGCAAGAAGCCGCGAAAATCAAGTGAACGGCTGGCAACAAATAGCCCAAATACAACACCAATTCAAACGACTTACTGTATCAGGAAATGCTTTTTTCTTAGATTCTAAACAAGATTCGTTGCGCTCTGTTTGGCAACGCTGGCAGGCAAGTGCTGTTTATAAGACGCGCTATTTTATACCGAGTTATAGCTGGACAGGTGATAAAAACGGCATTGCTGTAGCCCAAACCGACTCTATAGTAAGGAGTGCTATGAATTTTAATGCCCATACTTTCGGATTGAAAAATGCGGACAGCTTGCGTCTAAAATACGATATTTCTTATACTTTCCGGCAAGACTATGCACCCTTAGAAGGCAAAATAAGTGCCTATCTAAAGGCTGAAATCATTAGCTTGCAAACAAGTTTTACTACTAAAAAACAACAAACTTTCTTGCTTACTGCCATCTATAGAAAGGCGCGAGTAGCCGAAAAATTTAGTACACAAACCCAAAATGAAATCGAAAATTTGCAAGGAAGGCTGGATTGGACAGGTGAATTTAATATAGGCACGCAGAAAAAACCATTGCTCAATATACGGGCTGACGTGAGCCTTACTACCGCCACAGGGCAGGAATTGCAACGCGAATATTATTTTTTATTGGTGGCAGTCGGGCAAGGCACACACGCTTGGCGCGATGATAATGCCAACGGTTTGCAAGAAATAAACGAGTTTTATATAGCCATCAACCCCGATGAGCGCAAATATGCCAAAATATTTCGCCCAACAAGCAATTATATTCCTGCATTTACACAAACCCTCACACACCGTTTGCATTGGCAAACGCTTAGAAACAAAAAAGAAAAAGGCAAAATAGGCTTTTTTTCAGGGATACTTTCTTGGAATATTACACGTAGAATTACGGAAAATAATTTTGTAGCGAGGCTCTTGCCTGTAGTGGCTGTGCATGCTGCTGACTTACTTGCCACACAAGCTGTTTTGCGCAATACGATGTTTTTGAACCGCAACCATATCCGCTATAGTGGCGAGCTTACCTACCAGAACACCCAGCAAAAGCAGTTGCTTACAGGCGGTTTTGAGGGGAAGAATAAGCAAGAAATACGGGCTTCGTGGCGCAATCGTATTGGAGAGAAATGGACGTTGCAAAGCCAAAGTAGTTCCCAAGTTCAAAAAAACACGTCTGATTTTTTGCAAAATAGAAATTTCAACCTTGTTATTTACCAACTTTCGCCTGAATGGGCATACCAAGCCGATAACACTAAAAGGGTGGCTTTTAGTTATCAATTTTCACAAAAAAAAGGGAATAACGTAGGCGAAAACGCGCTTCCTGCAACTGTCCATCAATGGAGTATAGAAGCGCGTTATAGCAAACCATCACGCAGAACGATATCGATAAACATGCGTTTATTGCGTATCAACTATACAGGGGAACAAAATACGCCCCTTGCCTACGAAATGCTGGAGGCACTGCGTATAGGTACAAACATAACGTGGCAGGCGAATTGGCAGGAAAGACTGCAAAACGGGTTGCAACTTACGTTTAGTTATGAGGGGCGCAAGTCGGCTGACACGCCTTTGGTGCATATAGGCAGGGCGCAAGTCGGATTGTTGTTTTAGCTTGAAAAGCCCGCTCTATTTTTCAAATAATTTGCCCGTGATTTGTAATCCAACCTTGTCAAAAAATAATAACTATACGCCGTTATTTGTGGAATACCCAAAAGAAGCAACCAAAAAGCAATAGCCGAACCATAATTACCGAAAGAGCGTGTGCCGTCTACACCAGAAAATGCAGAAATGATAAGTGTACCCACTGAAAATACAGACACTAGTAAGTGCAAAGCACGCCATTGTTTGATGGTAGGTGAAAGCATAGGGCGTATATAATGCACAATAGCGGTCAAAAATTGATAGCCCCCAATAACCAATTGCAGCAATAAAACATAGATCAGAATGCTCAAGTTGAATGGCGTACAAGCGATTAAAAGCGTATTCAAGGCTATTAAGACACTTTGGACTGAAAAATCTAAACGGATAAATTGAATGGGGACGTACATATTAGCTTATTTTTGAAGGTGGTTTATACGACTTATAACGTGCGAGTAAGGTGTAAGGTTTCAAATGTTTCAATAAAAAATGAAAATTAAAAAAATATACTTTAAATTAAAACCAAATTCTTTTACATAATGTTGTATGGATATGCAAAAAAAGAAAGAAGAAGACATTTATTTATTGCGTAGGCGTGACCCTATGAGCTTTATGCTGATGCTTGGCTTGGTGAGCATTGGGCTAACTTTTTTGTCATTTGTATGCACGATGCTTTATTTGAGTTGGCGGAAAGATGTTTCTTGGCAACAAGGTACTATGCCTGCTGTTTTTTGGCTGAGTATTATTTTGATAGGTTGCAGTAGCTATACTATAGAGCAGGTAGGCAAGTTTGCGAAACAGGATAATTTCCTTGCCTACAGGCGCATGCTGTCTGCTACAATGTTGTTAGGCTTGGCGTTTATATTTTGCCAACTGTGGGGCTGGCGTGTATTGCAGGCACATGGTGTATATTTGAAAGGCGGCATTTTGGGAGGCTTTTTGTATATTTTATCGGGCTTACATGTCTTGCATGTATTGGGTGGCTTGTTCTTTCTGGGGTGGCGGTGGCGCGTTGCATATCGAAACAAAGCCTATTTGGATGCTTATATTTACAATATCAATCCGCCTAATCAGTTCAAATGGACGCTTTTAGTGCGTTATTGGCACTTTATAGGCATTGTTTGGGTAATGCTTTTCTTGTTTTTTCTATTCAAAGGTTTTAAGACTTTTTGATGTGCGTGATTTAAAATTTTTGTTGCTCTGACAAATTTTCCGTTGAACCAGATATGGACATAGAAAACATAATCTTTTATGAGGAAAAAGGACTTTCGCAAGAAGTCCATTTGCAAAAAGAGAACCGTTTTTGTGATGGCGCATTTTTAGTTTTGAAAGAAATATTTGGAAAATATCATACTCTTATTTATCTTTGCACTATGGTTTGCATAACACCTTATCTCAAACAAGATATTCAAACTCCTACACCACTCTAAAGTGCCTTGTCGCCCTTGCGACCTTGTATTTTAGAAAGAACGGGTTTTGTATCTGTTCTTTTTTTTGTATAAAACAGCGAATCTTTATATAACTTAACTGCTTTACAAGGCTATTTCATAGTACTTGTAACTTTTTTTATGGTATAATCCTTAAATCTCAAAAAAACATGTCACAAATATCGTATTACACCCAAGAAGGCTTAGACAGGCTGAAAGATGAATTGAACTTCCTGCGTACCAAAGGTAGAGCAGACATTGCGTACCAAATAGCGGAAGCACGCGACAAAGGCGACCTCAGCGAAAATGCAGAATACGATGCCGCCAAAGATGCACAAGGGCTTCTCGAATCTAAAATAGCCAAACTAAAGGAAGTTGTCAGCAATGCACGCTTGATAGATGCGACCAACATAGACCCCTCAAAAGTTTCTATCCTATCTATAGTACATGTGAAGCATGTCAAAATGAACAAAGAATTTACTTATACACTCGTGGCTGAAGAAGAAGCCGACTTAAAACTTGGTAAAATCTCTATTCAATCGCCTATAGGCAAGGGCTTACTCGGAAAAAGCGTGGGCGACATAGCCGAAGCCTTAGCCCCATCAGGCGTTATTGCCTTTGAAATTTTGGGCATCACACGCTAAAAACGAAAAGGGTGCATTTCAAAACCTTTTCTTAAGACCTCACCCCTCTCTAATTTTGAGAGGGGTATATGGAACAATTTTGAAATGCCTAAAAACGAAAAGCACTTCTCGCGAGAAGTGCTTTTTCATTTTTAGGCATTTTTTACAGCGCGCCAAAGCACCGCAACAGGCGAACCTTCCGCCAATAAAACAGAAGCAGGGCTTTGATAATTCAAGAAGTCAAAATCTTTGCCGTATAACACGCCAAAATTGCAAGCAATTACATAACTTTTTATAGGAAAAGTGTTCCAACGTGCGTGTGTTACATTGTATTCTGCAGTTTTGGCGGCAGAAAGTGCAGAATAACCCCAATAATGCTCAGTAATAAACTCGGCTTCGCTTCCTATCTCTATAGGCTGCGGTTGATTTTCGGCTACAGCAGCAAGTTGGTAGTAAGTGGCTGCCTTGCCTGTTTTCCAACTATATTGAACGGATAGCTTGCCTGCCTGCTCCTGATAAACATGGCGCATTTTGCAAGTCTGATAGGCTTCTTTGTAAAGCGTATTGGCTACCCAACTAATGGCGTATTTGGGTACTAATTCTTTGATAAAAACCACGCCGCGCCTCCATTCGCCATCGCTATAGTGGCGTACATAAAAACGCAAATTCACCTCCTCAAATTTTTGATGAAAAGGAATAGGCACACCCAAAAGTCTGGTATCTCGAAACAAAAAACCCACCAAGCTCACATAACACTTTCCCTCAAATAGGTCAAGCTCGGTATGGGCAGGCAAGTAGGGCAATAAAACATCGGGATTGATGACATAGTTTGCCATCAATAATTTTTCCCAATGAGCAGTGAGGAAAGTACGCATAAGATTTGGTAATACGGGCTAAATATAAGATATTTGCAAAATAATTAGATACTCTGACAAATTTTGTGTTGAACCACATAGAAACATAGCCCGAAACACTATGTTCCACACCTTTCTATGTGGTTTATACCTTACTCCACTAAAATTGTCAGAGTACCAATAATTAGAACAGCTTGCATTATACTAAATATATTGCAAAAATAACCTTTTTTATCGTATTATGAAAATTTTATCACTCCTCTTGGTTTTGAGCTGTGCGTTTTTTGCCAGTCCACTCAAAGCCCAAATAAGTTATGGTGGCACGCCCACGAGTTTTGGAAGCGAGTTTAAAACCTCCCAGCTGGCACAAGCTAAAGTGCCTGCTTCTCTTTTGCCACAACTTGACCTATCAACCTTGAAAGCAGAAAATGCGAAAGGAAACAACCGTTTCGCATTGGCAACTGCTGTAAACATTGTGCCTGACAATGCAGGACTTTGGCAAAACCTTCCCAATGGAGATCGTTTGTGGCGCGTCTTGTTACAAGTACAATCGGAAGAAGTTACAGGTATGCGCTTGTTATTCGATAAATTTAACTTGCCTGAAGGCGGCAAGTTATTTATTTATACAGATGACCATAAAATGGTTTTGGGTTCGTTTACAAGCGAAAACAACCACGAGTCAGGTGTATTTGCAACTACGCTTTTGCGTGGGCGCGAAGTATGGATGGAATATTATGAGCCTGTAGCTGTGAAAGGCAAAGCTGTCATATCTTTGAATCGTGTGGACCAAGCCTATAAAAACCCACAAATAGAAAAGAAAGGAAAGCAAAAAAAAGGCGGCCCAACTGACTTTGGTGATGCGGGTGCTTGTACACTGAACATCAATTGTACGCCCCTTGCTGCCGATTGGCAAGATGAAAAGCGTGGCGTGGCGCGTATCTTGATAACCGATGCGGCAGGTTCGGGCTGGTGTTCGGGTTCACTCATCAACAATACGGCTGTGAATAGTAAGCCTTATTTTCTTACTGCAGACCACTGTGGAGAAGGTTCCACGCCTACTTTTTTGAACCAATGGGTGTTTGATTTTAATTATGAAATAATCAACTGTTCAAACACAACTACCGCGCCTACACCACAAAGCATGACAGGCGCATCGCTCAAGTCGCGCTATGTCGACTCCGATGTTTTATTGTTAGAACTCAACCAAAACGTACCTTTAGGCTACAATGCCTATCTGAATGGTTGGGATAAAGCGGCTACACTTCCTGCAGGAGGCATAGGCATACACCACCCTTCAGGCGATGTCAAAAAATTCTCAAGGGACACTGACGCGCTTACGAGCGTGAATGTGGATGGCGGTGCTACAGCAAGCGGCAGTTTTTTGAATGTGAGTTGGAACAATGGCATCACAGAAGGTGGCTCATCGGGTTCGCCTCTTTTTAATCCTGCAGGGCGTATTGTGGGGCAGTTGTTTGGTGGTTCTTCTTTTTGTAATGCCTTACAAGATCCAGATTGGTATGGCAAAATAAGCGTGTCGTGGAATGGAGGCGGGACTGCCGCCACACGCCTTTCAGATTGGCTGGATCCACTCAATACAGGTGCGACTACCCTGAATGGACAAAATGTTGGTACACCGATTATAGCTAAGTTTACGGCTTCTACAGCAGATATAACGTACTTGCCTGCCCAAATCACATTCACCAATACTTCTATAGGAGCTACCGCATGGAGTTGGAACTTTGGAACGGATGCCTCGCCTGCTACCGCCACAACTGCGGGACCCCACACAGTAACTTATACTACATTGGGTACAAGAACCGTTACGCTCACTATCAATACCAATGCAGATATAGCGCGTAAGGAAATTAGTATCTTGCCTACCTTGCCTACAGACTATATGCCAGCTGATGGCGGCAATTTTGAAACTGATAATGGACATTTCCTACCTGTTAGTGGGTCGGGCAATCTTAATTTTCAGCGCGGCAATTCTGCAGTGGCAGGCAAGAATGGCGTTGCGAGTGGTAGCAATGCGTATGTAACAGGGCTTACGTTGGCCACGTATCCTGCTCAAGCGAATGCGTACCTTTATACACCGAATTACAATTTTTCTGCAACAGGTACTTACAATGTCCAGTTCAAAACAAAGTTTAAAACAGAACCAAACTATGATGGCTTCTTAGTAGAATATTCTACCAATAAGGGGACTTCGTGGATAAAATTAGGCACTGCGGTAGTCGCAGGCTGGTACACTTCCACAGTACCTGCCGATGTAGGCATGGGCGGTTTTCCTGCTACAACAAAAATATTCAGTGGTACAGCGAGTACTTTTGAAACCAAGACTTTTAATGCTTCGACTTTGGCTGGCAATGCCAATGTTGCCTTCCGCTTTGTATTCAAGGCTGATGATACAGGGCAAGACGCAGGTGTCGCCATTGATGATTTCCAAGTTACGGGTCCTTTTGTAGCGACTGCGCTCTTGCCTACCAACAACGCGACAGCTGTAGCAGCAAGTGCAGATTTGCAAATAACTTTTAGCCGAGCCGTTTCGAAAGGTACGACTGGGAATATTGTTATCAAAAAAACAAGCGATAATAGCATAATAGAAACAATAGCCGTAACAAGCGGATTGGTTGCTGTGGCAGGCAAGGTTGCTACTATCAATCCAACAAATAATTTGCCTGATGGCACACAAGTATATGTAGAAATAGCAGGTACAGCTTTTGTAGATGCGAGCAGTGTCGCTTATGCAGGCATTACAGGCAATAGCACATGGAAGTTTACGACCTCTTCCGACCTTGTTGCGCCTACACTTGTTACACTTAATCCCGTGAATAATGCAACTATAGTTCCTGTGAATGCCAATCTTGTTTTGACATTGAACGAAAATGTGAAGAAAGGCACTTCAGGTAGCATTACTATTAAAAAAGTAAGCGATAACAGCGTGGTAGAAGATATACCTGTTACAAATGCGAATGTTAGCATTTCGAATGCCGTTGTAACGATCAACCCTGCGAATGATTTGGCTATTCTTACAAATTTTTATATAGAAGTAAGCAATGGTGCTATCCAAGATTTGGCAGGCAATAATTTTGCAGGTTTTACAGGCAATACTACGTGGAAGTTTATAACAGATACCGAAACTGTACCGCCTACTTTGGTAAGCCTCAACCCTGCACATAATAGCGTCAACATAGCCCTTGCTACCAACCTTGTCATTACACTGAACGAAAATGTGAAAAAAGGAGCAGGCGATATTGTTATTCGCAAAACAAGCGACAACACAGCTGTTGAAACTATAGCCGTCAGCGGAGCAAATGTTACTATAGCTGGAGCAGTCGTAACCATCAATCCCAACAGCGATTTGGTAGCAAATACAGGCTATCATGTAGAAGTGAATGTAGGTGCTATTCAAGACATAGCAGGCAATAATTATGCAGGCTTTACGGGCAGTAATACGTGGGCATTTACAACTTTAGACAATGTCGCGCCCACACTTCTAACGCTTAATCCTGCGAATAATGCTACAGGCGTGCTTAGTACAAGCAATCTTGTTATGACCTTCAATGAAAATGTAAAGAAGGGAACAGCAGGCAATATCGTCATCAAAAAAATAAGTGATAACAGTGTAGTAGAAACTATAGCCATCACAAATACGACTGTAACAGCTTCAAACGCCATTATCACTATCAATCCTGCAAATGATTTAGGATTTGTGGTGGATTATTATGTAGAAGTGAGTGCAGGTGCCATTCAAGACCTTGCAGACAATAATTATGCGGGCATCACAGGCAATAGCACTTGGAAATTCACCACAGCCAATGAAACTATACCTCCGACAGTAGTAAGTCTTAGTCCAGTACACAGCAGTGTCAATGTCGCGCTTGCTTCCAACCTTGTTATCACATTCAACGAAAATGTAAAAAAAGGTACAGGCAATATACTCATCAAAAAAACGAGCGACAATACTATATCTGAAACTATCAATATCACAGGCGCAGCTGTAAGCATCACAGGTGCGGTTGCAACCATCAATCCTGTAAATGACCTGACTGCCAATACCAACTATTATGTAGAAATAAATGCAGGTGCTATTCAAGACATAGCAGGCAACAATTATGCAGGTATCGTAGGCAATAATACATGGGGCTTTGCATCTTTGGAAACAGTACCGCCTACAGTAGTGAGTTTCAATCCTGCCCATAACAGTACCAACGTACCTGGTGCAAACAATTTGAGTATCACATTCAACGAAAATGTAAAAAAAGGAATGGCAGGCAATATAGTTATCAAAAAAGTAAGCGACAATACTGTTTTTGAAACAATCGCCATCGCCAACGCAAATGTTACGGTTTCGGGTGCAGTTGTAACCATCAATCCTACTACAGATTTGTTGTTCAATACAGATTTTTATGTAGAAATAAGCGCAGGGACTATCCAAGACATAGCAGGCAATAATTTTGCAGGCTTTGTGGGAGCGGCTACATGGAAGTTCAAAACAGACTTTAGTACCGCTATCGAGGACAATCAACTTGGGCAATCCATTACGGTTTATCCTAACCCTACAGAAAAACTTGCTACACTCCGCATAAAACAAGGCGTACAATTACAAGACGTACACTTGCGTATCATGGACATGGCAGGCAAGACTGTTTGGCAAAAACAAGTAACGCAATTAACTGAAAACCAAACCTTTGATTGGAGTAGCTTGCCTGCAGGCAAGTTCCTTTTAGAAATAAAAACCAAACAAGGTACAGCCATCAAAATGATTGTTAAGCTATAATTGTTAAAAACCTATAGGGCGTAAGTTCTATAGGTTTTTTTTTATTGAACTTCTTGCGAATTGAGAGATAGGAAAAAGGACTTTCGTAGAAAGTCTATTTTTATAAGTTATGCTACAAACAAAAGCCCTTTCTATAGGTTACAAGCATCAAACGCCATTATTTCCACCACTTACCCTACAGTTAGAAATAGGCAAATTAACAGCAGTCGTAGGCGCAAACGGGGTAGGCAAGTCATCACTTTTGCGTACTTTGGCGGGATTGCAAGCACCTTTAAGTGGTGCTGTTTGGATAGATGATGCGCCCATGTCGCGCTTAAAAACAATCCAAATAGCTCAAAAATTAAGTTTGGTTTTGACTCAACGCCCAACTGATGCCTATCTTACAGTCGAGGACACACTCGCGCTGGGGCGTTTCCCTTACCTACGTTGGAATCAGCGGCTACAAAAAGAAGATTGCCAAATTATCAAACAAGCACTTGAATTGACTAATATTGAGCCATTAGCCCAAAAACGCCTTGCTACGCTAAGTGATGGGCAGTTTCAAAAAGTAATGATAGCGAGGGCTTTAGTACAAGACACTCCTATACTATTGCTTGATGAGCCAACCGCACATTTAGATTTACCCAACCGATTTATGATTTTCCAGCTTCTGCATGACCTTGCAAAACAAACGCGAAAGGCTGTTTTAGTTGCAACACATGACCTTGAACCCGTATTGCAAATCGTAGATAAGATATGGCTCTTGCAACCAAATACCTTACACGAGGGAATACCTGAAGCGTTGGTCATGGAAGGCATTATAGCTAAAACATTTGGCAATGACCGCTTACAATATGATGAAATCAACAATACCTTTACAACAGTCCTTGCCTGCCCCCAACATTTTGTGCAGTTGGTAGGCAAGGGCATGGCATATCACCAAACAAAAAAAGCCTTGCAGAGAATTGGCTTTGGGATAGCCGAAAACGCCTCTATCAAAATTAGTATTCAAACTTCTGAGGCAGCTCTTCATTGGCACACTGAATTTTTAGGTAGTTTTGAAACACTTACGGGGTTATTAGAAAAATTAGAAAATAAATATCTTTAAAAATTTGCTTTATATTTTATTAGTTGTATCTTTGCATCATTATTTAGAGCAAATAAAATAAAACAGATATTTGCCCTAAATATAATGCAATATAATGAAACAAATAGAGGGCATATTCGTTATATGCCTTAGAGTTAATGACGAACATACATCTACACAAGATATATCAAAAAGCTACCGCAAGCACATCAAGCAAGCATAGCTACAAGACATTGAGTACCTCAAACTCAATAATGCTGTTGCTATCGTAACAAGCAGACAAATAAAGAGGGTTTTTATTCACTTCTTGCATATTTCTGCAAGGCTATCACCAACACAATACAATGAACAATTCAGAAAAACACACAGGAACTGTTAAGTTCTTCAATGGCGAGAAAGGCTTTGGCTTTATCAAACATGACAACTCAAATGAGGAAACATTTGTACACAAAACAGGCTTAATCCATGACATCGAAGAAGGTGATCAAGTAAGCTTTACCCTTGAAAAAGGCAAAAAAGGTATGAATGCAGTAAACGTAGAACGTATCTAATTTACGCTCACCGTCTGTCAAAAACAAAAGCTATCTCCAATAAAACAACAAAGGTAGCTTCTGTTTTTTTCTAATGCAAGTACGAAAATATTTGCGCAAACACTTTTAAAGTTCAAAAAAGAACAAATTTATTTACCTACCTCTTGCATATTTTTGCAAGGCTATCACCAACAATTATTCCAATGAGCAATTCAGAAAGACAAACAGGAACTGTTAAGTTCTTCAACAATGAAAAAGGCTTCGGCTTCATCAAACACGACAACTCAAATGAGGAAACGTTTGTACACAAAACAGGTTTAATCCACGATATTGCCGAAGGCGATACAGTAAGCTTCGAACTTGAAAGAGGCAAAAAAGGCATGAACGCTATCAACGTAGAGCGCGTATAACTCATACCATAATATTCTCATAAAAGCTGCCTTTTAGGCAGCTTTTGTTTTTTTGTAAGTACAAAGAGAAAACAACAGCTACTTTTTTAGGTCTGACACTTCCCAGTAACTTTCTTGAATTTTACGTTTACATTTACAAAACATTTGGTACTCTGACAAATTTTGTGTTGAACCACATAGAAACATAGAGAACATAGCCCGAAACACTGTGTGCCGTATCTTTCTATGTGGTTTATACCTTGCTCCACTAAAATTGTCGGAGCACCTTTTTATTTTCCAAAATGGAAGCCAAACGATAATTCGGCATCAATACCTGAAGTTAGAAGATAGTTCCGCTTGAGTGTTTGGCTATCTACAGGCACACTATCGCCCTGCCCTTGCCATGTAAGGCTATTGATAGCAATAGGATAGCCATAACCTGCCCGCGCTGTAATATTAAAAATACGTAAAATACTCCATCGCTTGCCTACGTTGATGCCTGCTGTTACAGTTTGCCCCCAAAGGCGAAAGTTGCCGGTAGTGTTTGAATTTATACTGTTTATTTGAATTGTTTCATCAGTGTATTCTTTTTTATAGTCTGAGAAATTGGCTACAATACCAATGAAAGCAGACGTGCGCCTGCCTGAAAGGTAATAACGATACCCCAATCCTAACAAATAGCCGGGCTTTTTGTTAGTAAAACTGACATT
>Ga0163154_10004478_pt1 | contig 18327 bp, 18 predicted proteins | sample OliLakLV19MP9P1_FD_148649 | JGI IMG/M metagenome (GOLD analysis project Ga0163154, IMG submission 148649) | Freshwater microbial mat bacterial communities from Lake Vanda, McMurdo Dry Valleys, Antarctica - Oligotrophic Lake LV.19.MP9.P1 | ecosystem: Environmental > Aquatic > Freshwater > Lake >...
ATCTTATCACTAAGGAGTACAGAAGAAAAATTTACAATAGAAGTATTGAATATAATATATAGACAAGATATAATGCTGCTAATGGATACCACTGAAAAAAAACATCGAAAATCAGGATCAAATAAGTACAGTTATGCATCAATTTACAAGCTTCTTGAATGAGTTTGCAGCTAGAATTTCGAATTATGAATACGAAGCTAATTTCAATTTACAAGAAATTTGGAACTTTATTACTTACTCGCATTTCTCAAACATAAATCGCGATTTAGAAATCGTAACTTTGTTAGAAGAATTGGCCATAACAGGAACTGAATTAGATTTGCACGAATTTCAGCAACAAGTTATTTCATTAATTGAAATAAATGTAGCATCTAAGAGTTTTATTAGTGAAATTAATGTTATTTTTGGTACTGCATATCCTGAAGAATTTGAATTATTAAATTATGAAAATCCCACTAATACAGATTGGGGTTCACATGAGATGGATTTAGAAGGTTTATCAAACAACGAATTGGAAACTTTAATATTTCAATTAGGTCATGAATTGAACAGATTAATAACTGCCTACAACCCAGAAGATTACTGGGAAGAAATTGATACGTTAGAACATTACTTGGATCAAGTTGTTGCTTTACTGGGATATTTCCCAGATGGTCTTAATATAGAAAATTCACAACTCCGGAAATCTGAAATAAGATTAGTTCCTGATCCAAGATATAGTATTGCAACCGAAGATCTTCCAAACCAAGTTAGCAATATAGAATCCGAAAGAAATTATAGAGAACTTTTTAGGAATTTACGACAAGTACAAACGACCATAACTCTAACGGGTGACCAAACAAACAAAACAAAGAATAATTGAAATTTTAATTGAAAAAATGACAAAAATAGAAAGTGAATTGGGTTATAAACCCACTTTAACTACCAAAACTCCCAGCAAACCAATACAAAAACCTAATCTTAAAATACTAAAGTAATTACTCCCACCAACTTCCAAACATAACATCAAATTCCTTTTCGTCTAAATCTAATACTGCAAAGTCTGGAGTCTTCATTTGGTTGTGGATTTTATACGAATTCTTTTCCGAAAACTGTTCTGCAAACAAAGACATAATATTACAATGCGAGACAATCCCAATATTTGTTCGATTTATTTCTCTATTAACAATTCTCTCAATTGCTCTACTAAACCTATCTACTGCTTCTACTTTACTTTCACCTTCGTTAATTCTCGTAATTTTATCTAAATGAAAAAGTTTAGAAGAATCTTCGTAGTTCTCTATAAACCCTCGCGTAAAAGAAGTTACTTCTGTTAAATTGTCGTTTGTACGAATAGGAATTTTTAATTCTTTAGCTATTAAAATTGCAGTTTCTAAAGATTTCAATTGGAGAGAACTATAAAGTACTTCTACATCTTTAACGTACTTACTTTGTGCAAGTTTTTTGGATAGCGAAACACCTTCGTCTGTTAATCCCCAAAGTAAAGGAGAAACATTCGGATCTACATTTGTTATGGAATGACGAATAAAAGTTAACTTCATAAGATACAGAATATAGGGTTTTGATTTTAGAATCTAGGATAAATAATTATAATTAGTAATTAACAATGATCAATTATATTATCCCTACTTGACGTGGCCTTCATACTTGATATTTTAGTGCTGTTATTCTAGAATTTCTTCATTAACAATTAATTTGAAATTATGGCAGATGAAACTACAACTCCAGATGCAGATACTTATGCTAACGACGACGCAAGTTTAAACGAAGACGAACTAGATCTAAGCTTCTTAGACGACGATGAGGAAAAGGATAGTGAGGAATAAACTATCTCCTCTCCTTACAGGAGAGGATTAAGGTGAGGTAGAAAGGTTTTGAATGTAAACTTCTAGAGTAGTTAATACATCATTTAATTTAGCTCTTATATCATATTCTGTAAATCTAAATATTTTCACTCCTAATTCTTCTATATGGTTATGTCTTTGTTGATCGTAATCGTATTCTTATCATCATGAGAACTACCATCTATTTCTATTGCTATTTTCAATGATTGACAATAGAAATCTACTATATATTTACTTATGGCAAACTGTCTTTTGAATTTAAGATTCAGGAATTGTCTATTTCTGAGTTTTGACCATAATAATCTTTCTCCAAGAGTTGAATCTTTTCTTAATTTTCTTGAAACTTCCTTATATTTAGGGTTGTAAAGATGTTACGAACTCATTGGCTATTCTACCTCATCCTGCACCTTCTCCTGCAAGGAGAAGGGAGCTACAACGGATAGTGGCTTCTTTTCTTAATGCAAGTTGTTTGCAGATAGTTTTTTAGGAATATTGAAAAATCTTTTAGATTCAATCTATTTTGTCCATCTGTGTTCACAATATCGTGCACTGTAGCATCCAAAGGTTTCATAAAATATTGAACAAATTTTATTAAATCTTGTGTGTCTACAATAGCTCCGTTAGCGCCAACTGTTCTATTAAAATCTCCTAAACAATAGTCATCTGCTTGAGGTGGTGGCGTAACGTCATCGTCTAGATACGTTTTAAAGTTTCCGCTCACATGCAAAAAAGCCATCATAGCTAATAAATTACTATAGTATCTAAATTGACCTTCATCTAAATTTGCATCCCAGAAAGATTGAACAAATTCGCACCTTCTTGAATCTGTAGCAGCTAGAGCAATTGCGGCAATATTTCCTTTCAATCCAATGGATGCTGTACCAAAATCGTCAATTGGACTACCATTCAATCTAAAGGTACTTGCATGGTCTGTTCTTCCTTGAGAAATTGCTCTTTGTTTATCTCTAGCAAAGAAATCTATCATTTTATTTGCATATGTTACTTCCCATGCATCTGGTTGAAACCAATTGTAATCAACTCCCACATTCATTAAAGTTCTCCATGCATCGAATTTAAAATCTTGTTGACTTCCAGTTGGTACTCCACCAAAAGTTGTATAGTCTGCCATTAAACCGCTCGTGTTGTTAGGATTTACAACATTGCTAGAAGCATCTTTAAATAGTTGTCTACTTTCTACAGCTGCATCTGCCCAGAATTGATTATCCACAGTTGCCCATCTTGCCCAAAGTTCATAAAATGCAGGCAGATGATAAGAAGGGTCTGTAAATGTTGCTGCATTTCCATATGGTACAAAAGTAACTTGCTTCTCTGTTGTATTAAACATGTTTGTTACAGAATCTTTCGGACCTTGTCCTTGCTCCCAAGAATTATAGAAGTTAGGATCTGGATCTTCTTTGTGAATCATTACATTCAAGATGTCTTTTGCTTGGTCTGAATATTTATAAATACCTGTTCCATCACCCCATCTTTCGCTTGCTTCAATTAAGGCTGTAGCAAAATATTCTTCCCCATCTGAAGCAGGGTTTGCATCTCTTATTGAACCATCTCTATTAGCTTGCCATGCAAAATAGCCTTTTCTGGCATACGCACTTCTATCTTGGTTTGATGTTGGTTTATGTTTTAAATATGTGTAAGACCATTTCCATAATTTATCGAATTCAGTTTTTTTATCCATTTGAACTGCTATAGCCATTCCATAACTCATTCCTTCAGACCTAACATCGTTGTTATTTGCATCGAGAATATATGCCATGTCGTTACTAACTTCGTAGTAAACTTTCTGGTTATCTGTGCCGTAGAATAACTGGTTGAACCATTCATTTTTTCTGGCTTGTACATCTGCAGAAGTAATTGCAACATTTGCATTGTTAACTCTTTTTGTAACACCGCATTCTAGAAAAAGATTTTTATAGTTCCCTGTATAAAATGCTCCTTGATTAGTTTGAGCATTTATTTTTGGAGAATATAACGAGGAAAGTAGAACCATAGGTATAGAAAGTGATAGCACTATATTGAATTTATTCATTAAAATTTTTCTAAACTCTCCAATCTATCACAAAAAAAAAGAGACTTGTGTAATAATACAAAAATCTGGATGTTAGAATTGTATATGAGACTAGCACTTCTTTGTCCACATATATTCATGCAAGAGGACTTAATGCCCGAACATATTTTTTCTCCTGGAAGTTTAGCAATTAACCTGGCAGATGGATTAGTAGATTTAGGAATTGATGTAACATTATTCTCTCCTGGAAAAGTTACAACAAAAGCAAAAAATATTGTTGGGGATTTATCGTTGTTTGATTACGAATTATCTTTAAGAGGATACGGTTACAGTGAACTTTTAAAAAAGCATCCTCTTCTTTTTTCAACTTTAGCAAGGCAAATTCAAAATGAATTAATATTTAAGGCGTACAAAATGGCAAATGCTAATGAGTTCGATTTGGTTCACGTATATATGAATGAAGAAGAAATTGCTTTAGTTATGTCCGATCTATGTAATAAACCGGTGGTATTTTCGCACCATGAACCTTACAATTTTTTAGCAAAATATCGATCCATTTTTCCAAAGTATGAACATAAAAATTGGATTTCAATTTCTTATTCCCAAAGAAAAACTATGCCAGAAAGGACTAATTGGGTTGGGAATGTGTATCACGGTTTTCCCGCTAGGGAAAACCGAATTACTAATTTTCCAGATATATCGGGACAAATTACCAATGAGCAAGAAGATGGGGGAAAACATGAACATTTTGGTATCACTAGATCGAAACCCTCTCCTTTAGGAGAAGGGGGACCGCTTGCTGTGGGTGAGACTAGCCACTATCTTGCATATTTCGGTAGGATTATTGAACCAAAAGGAGTTCATTTAGCAATTGCAGCTGTTAAACAATACAATAAACTCCGAACTCGGAACTCTAAACTATTAACTCTTAAAATTGCTGGTAAGCACTATGGCGATATGTCGAATGACCTATACTGGGAAGAAAAAATCTTACCAGAAGTAGATGGGAAAGAAATTCAATATATTGGATTTATTAATAAGGATGAAGAGAAGCAACAGTTTTTAGCTAATGCAAAGGCATTAATAATTCCTTCCATTTGGGAAGAACCTTTTGGAATGGTTATGATTGAAGCTTTAAGCTGTGGAACTCCTCTAATTGGTTTAAATCCAGGAGCAATTCCTGAAATTATTAAAAATGGAGAAACAGGTTTTGTCGAAGAAAAAATTAATAAAGAAAAATTAGTAATTAATAATGCAAAGACGAGCACTTTAGATGAAAGAAAAACTGTTGATCAGCTATCCAAAGCAATTGGTAAAATCGATCGAATTGATAGAAAAAAATGCTTAGAAGATTTTGAAAAAAGGTTTACAGTGCAGAGAATGTGTGAAGAATATTTGGAAATATATGAGAAAGTTATTAGGAGGTAGTAATTTAGGGAGTAGATTAGTAGATAAGTAGTTCAGAAGTCAGACAATTAGATAGAGATTTATGATCTATGAATTAAATGATTATTGATCTAACAGTTAAAAGCTAAAAGCTAATCGCTTTTAACGTATTTTCTAAACTCATATTGCAGCCCATCTTTTTCTCGTACGTGGGCTTCGGTGCTTTCTAATTTCCATTTACTCTCGTCATACTTTGGGAAAAATGTATCCCCTTCGTACTCTTTATTAATAAATGTTAAATACATCTCGTCTACTAAGTTTTTTTCTAAAGCTTCTTCAAAAATTCTAGATCCGCCTCCTACAGAAATTGTTATTTCCGGATGATTTTTATTAGCATATTCCATTGCCTTATCTATAGATTCAACAACCACAACTCCTTCTGGAGTTGGGTAATTTTCTTGACTGGTAACTACCACATTAATTCTATTTGGCAAAGGCTTTCCTAAAGATTCATAAGTTCTTCTGCCCATAACCAAAATACTATTTTCTGTTTTACTCTTAAAAAACTTAAAATCCTTGGAAATATGCCAGGGCAGCTTCCCATCCCTACCAATTACTCTATTTTTAGACATTGCAGAAACTAGTATTACTTTGCTCATAAATTTACACATCTATAATTAATTAATGTTAATATAGTGTCGAAGATTTTCAAAGAAAATGTTGGAATTAGATAAAAAAACTCTATACAAATTAAGAGCTTGGCTTGTTCATGCGTATACTGCTTTAGGGGGATTATTTGGAGTTGCTGCTTTAATTTTTGTAGGCGAAGGCCAAATTAGAGAAGCATTTTTAATGCTAGTAATACAGAATATTATAGATAGTACAGACGGTATTTTAGCTAGGAAATTCAATGTTAGAAAGTATCTTCCAGAATTCGATGGCTCAATGCTAGACAATGTAATAGATATACTTACATATGCTTGGATTCCAATTTTAATAATTTCATCTCAAGATTTAATTGAAAATAAAATTTTCTTATTGTTCCCTGCAATTGGCGCTATGTATGCTTATGGGCAAAGTAATATGAAAACCGAAGATGGATTTTTTATGGGATTTCCTACATATTGGAATGTTGTAGCAATGTATATGTGGTGGTTAGAACCGTCAGAAACTCTATCTTCAATAATTTTGGTAGTTCTTGGTGTATTGTCGTTTGTTCCCACTAGATATTTGCATCCAAGTAAAAACGACTTTATGTGGAGAACATTTTGGATTTTGAATGCTGTATGGTTTATTACAACAACATATTTACTACTTCAAGAAGATCCAAACAGAAATTTAATTATTGCAACGCTGGCATATCCCCTCTTTTACATGTTTGTTAGCTTCTATGTAGATGCTATGATTCGAATGAAGAAGAAATTCAAATTTCAAATTAAGATTCTGTAGGGAACATATTGTTATAGAAATCGTTCATTTTACCCAAGAAATCTTCAATATCATTTAGGATAGACCCCACGACTACCATTTTGAATTTTATTCTGGATAAGTCTATATTATTTTCTACCAATGATTGTGAAATTCTATCTAGAAAATACTTATCTTTCATTCCCAATATTTTCTGAAACGGTGCTCTCCAACCCACTGTGTCAACAACATATTGAATAGCAATTTCTCCTTCTGTATTATTTATACGCGAGATTATGATCTCTATTAGCGCTTGATATTGTTGTTTATTTCTAGGAGTGAATCTATCCCGAGGATTTGCTTTATCTAAACCCACAAAGATCTGTTCAAAACCATAATGAGATCTCAAAACAGCTAATTTTGATTCCGTATTCCATGGTCTAACATTATCAATGCTTCCCGATCTATTTGTAGCAATTATTGAACCTTTTGCTAGTTCGCTGGAACGCGGATGAATATCACCTTTAATAAAACTATTAATTAGCACTCCATCCAAATCGAACAAATTTATATAATTTGACTCTCCTATAGTCCCTCCCACGAGTGAGATGACCTCATTCAAACTTCGGACATGACAAATTTCTATTTGCTGAAAATCCGGATTTTCTTTACTAGCTAATACTTTTTATTTGCTATTGATACCATATTTACCCTTCTAATATATTAAAAGCTTCTCCAAATTTTTTAGTCGTTTGATCTGAACCTCTATCAATATACTGGGGAATCATAATACCATCTTTAGTAATAAGTAATAAGATTCTTTTTGGCATTTCCGACTGAAAACTACCTAAGTTAATCCCATTATTATACTCTTCAAAAAAGTGTGTATGCCCAGATATAAGTTGAACTCCTGGCAATAAATATTTAGATGCCCAATTCCTAGTTCTTTGATTTATTTGTATTCCCATTCCTTCTAACTTAGACCTTATCAATCTTGGACTAACCATTCCATTAAAAAATTTTTCAGCAGTACTTGCTAGCTTTCCACTCCAAACACTATCTTTTGGATAGTCGTCATGCCCTACTCTACCTAGCATGTTCCCATGAGTAACGAAATATTTTTTGGGATCTTCGGCTAATATCTCATGCTCCAATAGCAAATGTGCACAGTAAACATCACAAATTTCTTTTAGCAACTCTTTGGTTATATAATCATTTCGACCCTTTGTCTTGAGGAGGTGTAAACTTTGAGAATAAGGATTTCGAGGATCGTTTGTATCGTGATTCCCAGATTCCAAAACTATAAAGCACTTTTCTCTTAAATCTTTCCATAAATTTCTAAACTCTTCCTTTTGAAACATATTTTCTGGTAAGTTTGTTCCTTGAAACATATCTCCAGCAATTACCAACAGAGTTTTAGAATCTTTACTAGATACTTCCGCTATACTTTTAAGCTGTTTAATAAAACTTTTTTCTATATCTTTTTGTAAATGCATATCCGAAACAAATACAATTGGCCCCTTCCATTTCATCGAGACAATTTTATCTTCATCAAACGAATGTTTAGGGTCTGTAAGGAATTGGATAGCTTCTATAGGATTATGAAAGAATTTATTTAAAACACCATCAGGAATTACTTCATTTATTGAAAATTGTTGATATTCCTTTGGATTGGTAGCTTGTTCAGGGTCAATAGTAAGATGACTATCCATAACAAAACTATGTCAAAATCTTACTATATTAGCAGAAATGCCCTTTACTTTCATCTTAAATAGGGTCAAAATACCTATGCATATATATCTGCACTATTGGAATTTATAAAATCTTTACAATTCTTTAATATAAAATAGGTATCTGTGTGCTAATAATGTAATAGGAATTCTTACTATACTCCATGAAAGTTTATGGTAGAATCTGTTATCATATTTCGTTAACTCTTAGGCATGAAAAACAAAAGGCTATTGTATATAATTCTCCCTGTTTTAATAGTGGCGTTGGCTATTACAGGTTTAATTTTCTTAGGTTTAGAAAATAAAGATAATAATTCTGTAAAAGCAAGCGAGAACTTAAAATTCACTGTGGTTAAAGAAACAGGAGTAGTAAGCTTCAAATCTAACGAATCTGAGTTTCAAACATTAGAACAAAGTGAATTAGAATTAAATTCTGGTTCTTTTATTAAAACCGACGAAAATTCCACTGCTTTTATATTTCTTCCAGATAATTCATTAATTACATTAGACCCATCAACAGAAATACAAGTAAATATTGAACCTCAGAAAGTAAATATCGAACAATTTTTTGGAAATACTTGGCATAGAGTTCAAACAGTACAAAATGGGGGTGAATATAATGTAAAAACTCCAACTACTATAGCCTCTGTTAGAGGAACAATTTTTAGCATTAGTGTAGATAAAACCACAAAAGTAACTACTACAATGGTTGTTGAAAGCAAAGTTGAAGTAAAAGGAGTTGGGATGATTAATGCAGGAGAATTTGGTCAAATAGACGAAAGTAAAAATTTCGCAAAAGAAAAAATTTCTAAAGAAATTCAGCAAACAGAATGGTTTATAAAAAATACAACTATAGACATTGAATTTAAACAGATAAAAGAAAAAGTTAAGGGGTCAGATAAATCAACTATAAAAGAAGAAATGATGAGTAATTTACATGGCAATGAGGAATACAATGTAATGATTAATAACAATGGAAAAGATTCTACAAAAACAGAAGGTGAAAAGGAAGAAAAAAAAGTAGTAGAAGAAATTTTCAAAAATGAATTTGACAGAAACAGAAGAGTCCCAGAAGATAAAGAAAAGAAAGACAAAGATGGAGAAGTTCAAGGAATAAGTACTGAAAGAGAACAAGAGGAAAAAGAGAAAAAGGATAAAGAAGAAAGGGATAGACAAAATAATGTTAGACCACCTGAGCCTGAAGCAACAAGACCTGTTGAGCCAGCTCCAGAACAAACTAGACCTACAGAAGCTCAGGGAAATGAAGTTGATACATCAAGACCAGTGGGTAGAATAGATTTAAGGGCTCAAATAACTGAAGAAGGTGTTAAATTAACTTGGAGGACCAGATATGTTAGGGGTACAAATTTCAAGATAGTAGCTCAAAGTTTAGAACCCTCAAGATCTGGATTTTATACTGAAATATCGTTCGATACACAAATAGATAGCTACTTAATTCCAATGAATCAATTTGTTGTTGGGGATATATCGTATGGATTTGTAATGTGTGAATACGATCCTAATACAGGTGCATGTGGCGTGACAAGTAATCAGGCTTCAGTAACTTTAAGTTCAGATGTTCTAGGTAGCATTGTTGATGATAGTGTTAATACAATTGCGGACGCAGGCAATGGAAATGGTAACAATAACTCAAACAATTCTAGAAGAAACCGAGAGTAAAATAAATTTAATATTTAAAGAGGCGAATAACACAGTTATTCGCCTCTTTTCTTTCAACTATTAATGCAACCTATTTACTCTACCCTTTTCGCTCTATATAATAACTTTAATTTACAATTTCATAATGAAAAAACTTCGAGATAGATTTAGAAATTTAACTAAGAAACAAAAAATGATGTTTGGTAGTGTAGTAGCCGTTGTCCTTCTTTCAACCTTTGTTTTAATTTTTGTAGTTTCAGGAAAAGGTAATTCAAACAAATTTGTTTTAGTAAAAGACCAAGGAAAGATTTCATATAAAACTTCGAAAGATGCTGACTACATTACACAAAGTTCAGAAGAATTAGAACTTAAAACAGGTACATTTATAAAAACAGATAAAGATAGCTTTGCTTTTGTTTTCCTTCCAGATAATTCAATGATCTCCTTAGATCCAGAAACAGAAATTCAGGTAGTTTTAGAGGAAAAATCTGTAAGTATAGATCAATTTGTAGGAAATACTTGGCATAGAGTAAAAACAGTTAGTAATGGAGGTGATTACGAAGTAAAAACCCCAAATACCATAGCATCGGTTAGAGGAACAATTTTTAGCGTTGGTCATTTTGAAGATATTTCTTCTACTTTCGTGTTCAAAAGTGAAGTAGAAGTTGAAGGGATAGGACGTATAGAAGCAGACAAGTATGCACGAATTTACGAAGATGAAGAAGAGAATTTTGAAGATGAAATTACAGATGAAATGCAGGATACATCTTGGTATAAAAGGAATAGAAAAATAGATGAGATCTATGAGGGAATTAATAGCAGTAAACTTGAAGATTTTATTAAGAAGTTTGAAGAAGAACTAGAAAACGATTCGGAATATAGAAAAATTCCTAAAAGAAAAGTAGACAGAACAATGTTTGAAGAAAAAACTGAATCGATCTTACTAACTGTTTCTGAACCAACAAATGGTTTTGAAACAACAGAAGAAGAAATTACTGTAAAAGGTAAAACAGATAAAGAAAATACTATAAAAGTGAATTCCTTCGAAGTAGAAAACGACGACGGAACCTTCGAAACAAAAATAATTTTAAAGGTAGGAGAAAATACTATTGAAATTGAAGTTGAAAACAAAGATGGCAAAACAAAAACTAAAAAAATTACTGTTGAAAGAAAATTAGAAGTGGAAGAAGAAACAGAACCAGAGTCCGAGGAAACTGAACCAGAACCTCAAGTGGAAGTACCTCTTCAAAGTAGTATAGATTTGGCAAGTCAAGTTGTTTCTAATGAAGGGATTAAAGTTTTTTGGTCTACTTCAAACGTAAACTTTAGCAATGGATTTAAAATATCTGTAACAAGCACAGGAGGTTTTTCAGATAGTGTAGTTGTTGGACAAGGTTCTACATATTATCTTTTTGATTACATAGATGGAAGGGTTTATAGTTTTAAAATTTGTAATTTATTAAGCGACGGATCTAGTTGTGGAACAAATAGCAACACAGTAAGTGAAACAGCAGAATTGGAAGAAGAGGCAGTAATGGAAGAAACAGTTGCTAGTATAACAATAACACCTACAGGTAATGGATTAGTTGTATTTAGTGTAGATGGTGTTTCTGAGGGTGGATTTAAAGTTTTATGGGGAACTCAATCAGGGGTAACATATCCTCCTAGAGAAGGAATAGATCAGGCAGTATATTTAGATCCAACGGCAACAATGGCAGAGCTTTATGCATTCTCGGATGAAAGGCAATACTTTGTTAAAGTATGTGAATATTTAGCAGATGAAGGCACAGTGGGCGTATGTTCTGCTGAGACATCTATAATATTGTAATGAAGACATTTAAGACTTTGTTAAAGAACAAAATTATACTTGGAATGACCACAAATTTTTTTATGGTTATTCTAGCGGTGTTAATTACTTCTCTTCCTTTAGCTTCAAACATAGACAATTTACTCACAGATCAATTTCAAGGAAATATTAATCCAAGAGAAGAGATTATTATTGTAGGTATAGACGACGAAAGTCTTCAGGAAATAGGTGCGTGGCCCTGGGATAGATCCTACTTTGCAGATGCTCTAGACAAAATATCGCAGGGTAATCCAACTGTAATTGGTTTAGACGTGCTTTTCTTAGAACCTAGGGAGGGAGACGATAAGGTATCTGCAGTTTTGGCTAATACAGATACTCCTATAATTTTTGGAAGTAAATTAATTTACGATGAGACAGGTTACGTGGATACACTCCACAGTATTTATAATACAGAAGCAAAAAGTGGATTTGTTAATGTAGATCCAGATTTAGATGGAAAGATAAGGAGAATAAAAGCATTTGAAGATATGGCGCCAAATTGTGAGTTAAGTTTATCTCTAGCATTAGCAAAAGAATATTTAAAAATTACTAATAATTCTGAACTTTGCAAACAAGAAATAAAATTAAGAAACAATAACTACACAGCAGAAAACGGTACCCTTGCTTTCCAATATACAAAAGACACATTTAAATACGTTAGTTTTAAAGATTTAATAAATGGAATAACCCCTCCCGAAACTTTCGAAAATAAAATTGTAGTTATTGGATCTTTGGTTAAAGATTTAAGAACAAATTTGGGAGATAATTTTCCAAGTATATTTGGAAGCACAATTTCTGGTGTAGAAATTCATGCTAATGTATTAAACAACTATTTGCACAATTCATTTTTAGTTCATGCAAATAAGAATTTAGTAATTCTAGCTTTATTCATAGTAACTACTCTACTCACACTTTTATATCTAAAAATAAGAAAAAGCATCTACGACATTATTATTTTAGTCTTTGCAATCTTAACAATAAACTTTTTAGGACTTGGATTGTTTGAAAATAATCTCGAATTCCCATTTGTATTGGCAAATGTAGTTTTAATCTTGAATTATATAGGCATATTTACTATGCAATTTTATAGACAAAGAAAATCTATTAATTTTGTTCGAGGAGCATTTGGTAAATATATAAACGTTAAATTATTAACTAGATTAGAAAAAAATCCTGAATTACTTCAATTAGGTGGAGAAACTAAATATATGACTGTTCTATTTAGCGATATTAGAAGTTTCACTTCCATTTCAGAACAAATGACTTCGCAAGAGTTAGTTGAAATGATTAACAACTATCTAGAATTTATGAGCACAATTATAATGAACAATTTTGGGACTATAGATAAATATATCGGAGATGCCATTATGGCACTTTGGAATGCTCCACTCAACGACGATACTCATGAATATAATGCAGTAAAGTCTGCAATTTTAATGAAGGATTCTTTAAAGAAATTTAATGATCTATTTCCACAATATCCTCATCTTGCTGTTGGAATTGGTTTAAATACAGGAGATATGACAGTAGGAAATATAGGTGGAAAAGATAAATTCGACTATACAGTGCTGGGAGATAATGTTAATTTAGGAGCTAGGTTAGAGGGGTTGACAAAGAAATATGGTGTATCCACAATAGTTGCAGAAGCAACAATGCGCGGTGTTGGAGGAAATGAGTTTATTTTTAGACATCTAGATACAGTAAAAGTTAAAGGTAAAAGCGAACCTGTAAAAATATACGAGCCTTTTTTAAATAATTTCGAAAATAAAAACATCAAAGACACCTACGAGCAAGCATTTAATTACTATAATTCTGCTGAATTTAGCAAGGCCATAGAAACACTAACTGTACTTTCGCAAACAGACGAAGCATCGAAAAAATTAATAGAAAGAATTAATAGTTTGGACGAAACAATAATTACAGATTGGGATGGTGTTTGGACATGGGATGAAAAGTAAGTAGATTCTTAGTGAGTGAAGCGAGCTTAGAAGATACTTATCCCGAACTTGTTTCGGGATCTATCTTATTCTTTAACAAATGAAGATACTTATCCCGAACTTGTGGGTCTGCGCCTTGGGAATTCAGGATCTTGACCATAATTCCCAAATCTAGATATTAAACTATTGAATAAGAATATTAATCGCAAACTAAATATCTTAGTATCTTTATATCCTAATATCTTTAATAAATGACAAAACAACAAATACGTCATAAATATCGTCAGATTAGAACTAGCATCCTTAATCCTCAAGAAAAAAGTTTTGAAATATATCAGAAACTTATTCATTTATCGGAGTTTATTAATGCATCTAGAATATTAAGTTACTATAGTACTTCAAAAGAACCATCTACCAGAAAGCTTAACGACCACATTTTAAGCATAGGAAAAGAACTATACTTACCATTCATTCACGAGTTAAAAATAGGACAAGTAAACCTCCTAGAAGAGATGAAACAGGTCGCAGGAGAATATTTTGAACCTTTAGAAGAATCAAATACTAATGACTTTGATTTGATCTTAGTTCCTGGAATTGCATTTGATAACCAAAACAATAGATTAGGCGGAGGTTTGGGATGGTACGATAGATTTCTAAAAACTGTAACAGGTATAAAGGTGGGAGTTTGCTTTAAAGAACAAATTTACAATGAAACTTTACCTATTGAAGAAATGGATGTGGGAATGTATATGGTGGTAACCGACTGAATCTGGAATAAACAGAAATTTATAGAAATCAGAAAATCATTGTAGCTCGCAATTTCGCGAGCTTTTAAGCGAGCCAGTTTCTTTTAATTTCGATTTGTTATTTATTCCGCAACAAATATTCCACTTAATTTTACTAAAGTTACTCTAGAATCGCTAACTAAAGCATTTAACGATTCTTCGTTTATATATGCATTAAAATATCCCTCGTCGAAATTAGTAGTTGAATATATTAAATCCGAACTTGGTATATTTCTTGTAATATTTTCAACTGAATTAATATTTTCAACAAATATAAAAACATTTACCAAAGTTGAACTTCTTAATGAACTTTCTATTTCTAAAATGTTCTTTTTATAATCTTCGTTAGCAGGATCTATTTTTGAAGTTATATCTTTTCTCTCTGCAGCACTTCCACCTAAAACTGAAGTTTTATCTGAGATGGATATATCTTTAATCTCGTTGTTTATTCCTGCTACATTTTGTTCAAGTAAATCGGAAATTTCTGAATTAGGAACATCTTCAGGTTTAAATTGATCCACAGCATTAACAATAGTTTCTTCCTCCGATGCATCGTTCACTTGCTGAAGTATTAGTGCGAAAGTTATTACAGATGCTATAGTAACTATTATTAAGGCGTAAACTGAAAAAAGTTTTATATATTTATACATAGCATTGAATAAGTACTGTTAACATCTTATAGTAACCTATAGATATAATCAATAGATGTATTGTCAGATCAGAACTATTCTGTTTCTTAATATGGATAGACAGCAAAATATTTCAGAAAAAGAATTAAATTTAGTTCATAAAATTTTAAATCTATATAAAATAACTGCTAAAGAAATACTTCCTGCACAAAAAGGATATCGAAATACTTCCTATCCTATAAAAACAAAAAATGATATTTACAATTTAATAATTTATAAAAGAGAAAAAAATATTTTAAAAAAAATTAAAGCTGCAAACTTAGTCTCAGATTATTTATTTCAGAATGGATTTCCCACGAGATTAACTCAGAATAAGATTATTAAAATACAAACAATAGACAATAGACAATTGATGACGGTCTACAGAAAAAATCCAACGCCGTCCAACGACCATCGTCCATCGCCTATTTACGCTTGTCTTTACAACTATCTCCCCGGAGAAACAATTTCATGGGAAGCGTATTCTACGAAGCACATAAAATTGCTCGGTATGACTATGAGCAATATGCACAGGGCGCTCCGCAAATTAAAAATTAAAAATGAACAATTAACAATTAGTTCGAATTTCCCCTCTCGAGAGGTGATTAAGGTAAGTGATATGGCAATACCTCTTGCGATGAGTGAACTATCCGATCAACTTGAACGTATGCAAAAGTATTTTTCTAATCCAGAAGTTTCCAAAGCAATTAAACAAAAACTAAATTTGAAAATTAATAAAGATATATTCAAAAATTTTGAACTTCTAATTAGTAATTTAAATAAACTAGATGACCAACAGATCCTTCATATGGATTTTGTTCGGAGCAACATTCTGTTTGCGAGTAAAATTGATACGTCATCTCCTCTCTCTATCCTTCGAAAAGCTCAGGATGACATTAGTAGAGGGAATAATACTTCTAACTTCTTACCTGAAACTTCATACTATATAAGTGGAATACTCGATTTCGAAAAAACTTCATACGGTCCAAGAATTATAGATCTCGCTAGAACTCTAGCTTTTTTAATTGTAGATGTAAAAACGAAATCTGAAGAAAAAATTAGGAAATATTTTCTGCAAAGTGGGTACCAAAAACGAGGTGAACTTTTACTACCTAATTTAAATATGCTAGATGACTTAATTTTTTATTTTTGGTTTTACGATTTCTATAAATTCCTTAAACACAATCCATATGAATCTCTAAACCAAAACGAACATTATTTAAGAACTATTTATTATTTAAAACAAAAAGGAATCATAAAATAATTATACATAAAACGTAATACGTATTACACACAACTACAGCAGCAATATGCTAAACTTTCGTGTGCTTCATTTTTAATCTTTAATTACTAATTTTTAATTAACTTGGAATGTCTTTAAATTTCAACTGGAAAAAAAGATTAATCGATCAAGCAGATTTAATGGATCTTCACGATAAATTAAAAGAAAAAGGAAAGAAAATAATTTTCACTGCGGGTGCATGGGATATGCTTCATGTTGGCCAAGCAAGATATTTGCAAGAAGCCAAAGAAATGGGAGATATTTTAGTTGTTGGAGTTAGTAGCAACGCAGCAATTAGAAAAGTTAAAGGACCAAATAGACCAATTCTAGACGAAAAAGTTCGTGCTGAAATGTTGGCAAATTTAAAAAGTGCAGATTTTGTAACAATAATGCCAGAACCAAGTTGTCAGCCAACTTTAGGATTACTTCAACCAGATGTTTATGTAACTGTAAAAGAAGATTGGAACGAAAATTACAAAGAATCTAAAGAATACAAAACTGTAACTAAATATGGAGGAGAAGTTAAAGTTTTAGATAGACAATCTCCATATATTTCAACAACAAAAATCTTAGAACGAGCAGTAAGTGCTCAACTCGGAGACACTTTCAAAGATTTTATGAATATGAGAAAAGATCCACTCAAGGAAAGATAACAGCAAGTAGATAACAGAAAACAGACTATGAAAAATTTTAGAAATTTAAAAATTTGGGAAGAATCTTACAATTTAACATTGGATATATATAGAGCAACTAGGGATTTTCCTTCTGAAGAGAAATTTGGCATTACCTCCCAACTTAGGCGATCTTCACATTCAATATCCGCCAATATTAGTGAAGGATGTGGACGTAGTTCAAAAAAAGATTTCGTTAGATTTCTTGATATGTATATGGGATCTGCATGCGAAACTGAAAATAGCTTACAGTTAAGTTTTGACCTTGGATATTTATCAAAAAATTTATACACAAATTTAAATACTAAACTAATAAATGTTAAACGAATGCTTTCAGCTTTTATAAAGAAGTTGAAAGAAAACGAAGATTATTGATAATCTGTTATCTGTTATCTGTTATCTGTTGTCTTAAATCTGTCATCATAATATGAAAAACAAAGTCACTTCCAACCTAAGCGAAGAACAAAAACAACAAAAATATCTTAACGCACGTACTTCCGATTGGTATGACCATATTTGGAAGACAGTTGGTAAATGTGTATTCTGCGATTTGAAAGAAAAATATATACTCCATGAGGAAAATGGAGTTGTATTAACTATAAATATATATCCATATATAGACGGACATTTGATGGCTATTCCCAGAAGACATGTTTCCTCTCCAAAAGAACTATCGCAGCTTGAATGGGAAACTATGCGTAAATTTACATATTTAGCTAAAAAGTTAATGCGAAAAGCATATGGGCATAAACGAATGTGGACTTTAATTAGAGAGGGTGGTGCGGAAGCGCAAATGACTGTTACAGATCATTTACATATGCAATTAATCCCTTTCGACTCACCAGATTTATGCAAATGGAACTACAGGGAATTAAACTTTACTCCATTAGAAAATGTTGAGAAATATAAAAAATTGGCAAAAGATTTTGCAAAAAATTCTATTAAATTTGAAAAAGATTATTCTAATTTCTCAAAGGTATCGGTTGTATGCGATTTAGTTATTGTAAATAATAAGGATGAAATTCTATTTCAAGAAAGAAAAAAAGAATATAAATTTTATCCAGATATTTTAACTTTGCCTGGAGG
>Ga0163154_10004479_pt1 | contig 18322 bp, 15 predicted proteins | sample OliLakLV19MP9P1_FD_148649 | JGI IMG/M metagenome (GOLD analysis project Ga0163154, IMG submission 148649) | Freshwater microbial mat bacterial communities from Lake Vanda, McMurdo Dry Valleys, Antarctica - Oligotrophic Lake LV.19.MP9.P1 | ecosystem: Environmental > Aquatic > Freshwater > Lake >...
GACAACAAGAGCCGCGCGAGCGCGACGCGGCGGCGCTCTCCGCCGGACAGTGTCGCGGTGCTGACGTCGAAGTCCAAGAGGTCGAGCGCCTGCAGCGTCGACTCGATCTTGTGCTCGACGTCGTGCCCGCCGAGGCGCTCGAGCTCTGCGTCGAGGTCCGTCAGCCGCTTCAACAGGAGCTCCGTGCGCGCCGGGTCGGCGGTGCCGAGCTCGTGGTGGATGTCGTCGATGTCCGCGATCACCCGCGGTCGGTCGCCCAGGCCCTCACGCACGATGTCCCGGATGGACTTCTCTGGGTCGAGCTCTGGCTCTTGCTCCAAGTAGCCCAGCCGCAGCCCACGCCGAGCGCTCCGCACCCCCTCGTCCGGCAGGTCGAGCCCCGCCAGGATCCGGAGCAAGGAGCTCTTCCCGGAGCCGTTTCGCCCGAGCAATCCAACACGTTCTCCGTCGCCGATCTCCAGCGAGAGGCCTGTGAAGAGGGCCCGGTCGTTGAAACCCTTGGTGACATTCTCGAGGGACAGCAGCGTCATGATGCGCGCATAGGGTACCCGGGCGCGGTCCTGCATGCCGGCCGACGCTCGGCGAGACTTCCTCGGGCACAGCCCTGCCTATATTCCCCTCATTCCCTGTCCGGATTCTGCCGGCTGCCGCGTTCAACCCCTTCGTCTCCCAGGTTGTCTTCCGGGATCAAGGCCCCGGCACTTCCAGCGGTCTGTGCTAGCGCCTCTAACGAGCCGTGGCATCATGGGCGACCTCCAAGCGCTGCTACCGCGAGAGTCTGCAATGAGTCCTTCCGAAGATGCCCGACCCCGGCCTCCCGATTTCCACACTCGCCGTATCCCTGAGGGTCATGACACCGTCGATCAGAACTCAACTTCGCCGGTGACCCAAGGAGTGCGGCACTTGCCACATGGGTCTGAGTTACGGCCGGAGGAGCGGACCGTACACTTGACGCCCCCGTGGCGTGCAGGCGCTCATTCTGGCTCGAATAGCACTCAATCGAGCGCGCATCAGCCGACTTTGGTCGCGATCGGCACGCTCTTCGGCGACCGGTTCGAGGTCATTGACGCGCTAGGCCGCGGCGGAATGGGCGAGGTCTTCCTCGTGCGTGACCGCCAAATCGAGAAGCGAGAGGTTGCGCTCAAGCTCATCCGCGAACGTTGGTCCAAGAAAGCGCAATTCCGTGACCTGTTCTTCCAGGAGATTCGCGCTGCCCAGAAGTTCGTGTCACCGTACGTAGTGCAAGTCCGGGATTGCGGGCAGCTTCCGGACGGACGTTTGTTCATGACGATGGACCACGTCGTCGGAGAGAGCCTCGAGAAGATCCTCGCGCGGGAGCGCAACCTCCGGCCACGTCACGCGCTCGAGATCGCCCGTCAAGTACTGCTCGGGCTATCGAGCGGCCACGAGCGCGGTCTGGTCCATCGCGACGTGAAGCCCTCCAATGTCATGTTGGCCTCGCGCGTGCCCAAGTCGGACACCAACCCGTTCGGGGTCCAGGTCGGTCTACTCGACTTCGGTTTGGCGGCACTCTCGCAGGACATCGACTCAGGCAAGAGTCCGGGCACGCCTTACTACATGTCGCCGGAGCAGGTCGCCGGCGAGCGCATCGATGCGCGCTCAGACCTGTTCGCCGTCGGGGTCATGCTCTTCGAGATGATCTCCGGCCAACGACCGTTTCAAGGACAGACCGAGCAAGAGATCACCACATCCGTCATCGAGACCGACCCGCGCCCGCTCATCGAGAACCTCGACGGCGTCGGCAAGTCGATCAGGGTGATCCTCAAGAAAGCGTTGCAGAAGCAGCGCGAGAGTCGATTCGCCAGCGCCGCGCAATTTCTGGAGGCGATCGAGAACAGCTCCAGCTTCCGTGCCGAGGGTGGTGCTCCACGCTGGGTGGTAGGCGCTGCAGCGACCTTTGGCGCGTCGACGGTGGTGCTCGGCGCGCTCTACGCTTCTGATCACGTCTACAGCGTCTCGGGTCAGGCCGTCCACGACTCGCGGTACCAGGCGATGAATGTCGAGTTGACTGCGCTGCGCGCCAGAGAGCGCGATTTCGATCAAACATCTCGCGACAACATTAGACTCCAACAGGATTCTCGCACACAAGAATCGGAGTTGTCCAAGTCGACACAGCGCATCGGCGAGTTGGAGGCGACGACCGCGGCCCTGAACAAAGAGCTGAACAACGCACTCGAGGCGTCGCAAGATTCCGCCATCGCGAAGAATGAGCTCGATCTGGGTGCGGAGAAACGGGTCAATGTTGCGATGAACGTCATCTCCCACCTGAACGCCGTTATCGAACGACTCACGAACCATGCAACGCATGATTATATCGTGGGCATTGGTCACATGGGATCAATCCTGGATGGACTCTTGCGGGACATAACGAGCTCCAGAATCATGCCTGATTCGCGAAAGATCGAGAGTGCGGTCTTGTACCGGTGGATCCCGTCTGGGATGCCTGGCATCGAGTATCTCCGTAGCCTCGAATCGGTTGCCAGCAAGTTAGCGGCACTGAAGGGCCGCACCACAGAAATCACCTGGGCCGAGACCTCCAAGCAAGTCATTGCGCTCCGCCAGGAATTCGAGCGCGATCTGAAACACCCGAGCGTTCGCGATGCCTTCCACGAGGCCGCGGGTGAACGCAAGAACGCCGAGTATGCGTGGCTCGGGCACCGCCAGTTGAAACCCGACGAGGTCGACGATCTGATGTTCAGGATCGCAGAAACTCGATCTAGAGCACTCAGCATGGAGAAGCCTCCAGCTGCCGTTCCGTCAGAAGCCGCAAGCACCGAGGAGAAGTTCCGCGGGGTGAGTGCAGCGCAAGTCGTAGAGTTTTCGCCCGAGACGTTGAAAGCTGACGTCCTTGCTAGACTACGCCTGCTATCGAATAGTGAAGTACGTACCGACTTGCACCGCGCGGCGCTCGAGGACGGGGTGGAGGAGCGTCGCATCGAACAGATCGACAAGTGCCTCGAATTGCTGAGCGCGGGAATAAGCGAAATGGAGGAAATGATACGGCTCGATGCCGATAGCGCAGCGCAAGCCATTACGATCAACGAATCGAGTGGCAGTCCCGCTGCGAGGCTCATCGCGTACTTCGACGAGTTCGGCTCACTGGCAGCGGAGTTCTCCCCACGACTGGTTGAACACGTTGCCAATGATCTGTCCCGGCGAACGACTCGAGATGGCACGCTCGACATCATCGGTCTCAGCGCAATGGCAGAGGGACTCGTCGGCCTGGTTGATCGGCTCCACCGCAGGGATGTGCCGGGGATCGAGCATGTCGAGCGGCAGGCGATCGACTCATTGTCGTGGTACGCACTCGCTTTGATCTGGTACATCGATCGTTCGGCTGCTGATCCGCCGGCATGGTCGAAGGCGCTGCTCGAGGCCCCGCTATCGATGCTCGCTGATGAATGGCGGCAAGTTCTTTCGATTCAAATCCAGCTCTCGAGCAACGAAAGCGTTCACCTACCTTTGCGAGCGGGTTCGACGGCGGTATTCCTCGAACGTGGCGGGGACAATGAACTGACGGGATGGAGCTTGATGTATGCGCGTGAGGTGAGCAACGTTGAGCGAGCGATCATGCTCGACGAGAGTCGTTTCGAGAGGGATGGACGTCCGAAGCCCCGCGCGAGGAGCGAAAGGTCGCTGCGACGCGCCAATGAGCGGCTCGAGTTGCAAGGACGGACTCTCATCGACCTCAGAGATGCACCTAATTCTGGAATCCACCGTGTGGTGAGTTGGGACTACGATGAAGGGGCGCGGAGGGAGTTCGATGAAATGCTGCCGAGCTCGCTCACCAACGGCTTGTCCAGGCTCACCAGTCTCGCCTTTCTGATGCGCGGCTCGAGGTCGAGTGGGACGCTCGACGAACCCCAAGTCTGCCTCGAGGTCAGAGCAAGCGACGAGCTCGTCGTCTGGCTTCATCCTGTCCTCGGAATCGTGCGAGAAAAGGCGCCGCGCCTGGTGCGCGAGTTGGTACACATCAGCCCTTGATCTCGCTCCGTCAACCACTGCAATGACATCCCATGCATTGTTCCCTCTCTTGCATGAACGCTGATCGGACCAGTTCGATCCTGGCGTGGTGCGTCGGGGTCGTGTGCGCATTGGCGCTACCTGCGTGCTCTTCGACGAACAGGCACTCCTCGGAGGCACTGCTCCGGAGCCCCGAGTTCGGTACTCCGTGGAGCTCATTGAGCGCGACGGACGGCATCCTAAACTGCACCGCGACCGTCGACACCGGCGCGAGCAGCGCGTTGGGATTCGACATCGAGAAGCGCCTCGATGCCGTTGCCATCGAGCTCCAGGTTAGGCTCAAGGCCGACCAGGCCACTGTCGAGCTGAGGCGCGCGTTCTTTCGTCCCACGCTGTTCCTCGAGAATGGCCAGGCGCTCGAGGAGCTCGATTGGGCCACGATCCGCGAGGAGCTGAAACCATCAGTCCACGACGTTGTGGACAAGCACCGATTCAAGCAAGATTTTCTGCAAAAGAGCAGTGACTCGGCCGATGCTGCGGCAGGGCTTCTGTTCTTCCGCCTCCCTGAAGGCGCACGGCGCTCGGGCTACCGCCTCGAGACCAGCGGGAAGCATGGAGAGGCGTACGAGGTCGACCTACGTCGCTCGATGATTGCATTCACCTATGGCCTAGAGGGCGCCGAAGGCTCCTCCAAGCGGCGCTTCCGCAGGGGGATCGAGTGATGCGTATCCGTCCGTTTGAACCCAAGGCTTGTTTAGCATCCGCTCTTGCTCTGGCTGGCCTCGCAGGCTGCAGCACGACTCCCAGTTACCACGCCGAGTATGCGGAGCGGCTCGCGGCGGCAGCGTCGTCGATCGACAAACGCCAGCTTGACGTGGGTTATGAGCAGCTCATCCGCCTCATCTCGGACTTGAGTGCTCGGGGGCTAGCGGGCTACGACGTTCAGCGGGCGCTCGCGACAGCGCTCATGGTCGAGCTCCATGCACAGGCGGATGCCGAGTCCGGGTTCCTCGTGGAGCCACGCGAGTCGCGCATGACGAGACTTCGAGACCAAGAGCCCGCCCACGAGGTATCGGTCGACGCCCATCGCATCGCGACCACGTTCCATGCATGGGAGCTCTTGGACGCGGCAGAGCAACTCGAGACTGCGCCCCACTCGGTGGAAGGAGTCGATGTGGCGCCCGGACGCCTCGCAGACCTGCTCTGCGAGAACTATGCCCAAGATCACGCCTACCTGTTCATTGGCGCATCGTTCGCCTCGCTCGGCTTCGTCGCGGAAGCTCACGTCGTCCTCGAGAACGTCGACGATCCGCAACTCGGACGCATCTTCGGCAACGACGATCCGCAGTTGGATCGCGACATCGTTCGGCTGATGGCTCGGCACCGCGTGCCGGCGCAAGGGCAACAGCAGTTGCTCGCCGTGGCGTACGAGCATGCCCGTTCGCGACATTCTCGGGGTGGACAGAACGCCGATCCATCCTTGGCCTTCCGACTCGGATGCCTGGCCGTGTTCGGGACGCTCGAGCCAACTTCGTCAGCGCCGGGTCCGGGAGAGCATAGGGCCTGGCCCGTACCTTCCTCGCTCGAGGCGGACTTCCATAAATGGGTCGACGGTTTACATGGGAGCTTCGTTTCCGGCAGCAGCACCTCCTTCGCCCGCGGTATCCGGGGCTGTGAGCTCAATGGAAAGCCCGCAGCAGCGTTCACTTGGGTGCCGCGCCGCGATTGACGGGATGGCGATGTCGCGCTCGACACGTGCATTCGACCATCGGGCCGCGCACGCCGACTCGTTCGAACTTCGAACGCGGATCCACCGCGACGTGCTCGAAACACCTCGTGCGTCAGGGCATACACATCGCGTAACCGGGCGGTATCCTGGCGAGCGACGATGACGCCACGCACGTCCGAGCTGGTCTTCCCGACGGGCCTCCTCCTGGAGCTCACCCGCCGCTACACGGAGCCGCACCGCCATTACCATGGCCTCCCGCACATCGCGTGGATGCTGGATCAGGCGCGCGAGCTCGTGCTCGACGACGACCAGGTCCTCGCGATCTGGTTCCACGACGCCGTGTACGACGTCCTCGCGCACGACAACGAGGAGCGCAGCGCAGCGTTGGCCGTCGAGCGCCTCACGGCCGCGGGGCTTCCCGAGGCACGGATTCGGAAGATCGAGAGCATCGTCCTGGACACAAAAGCGCACGTCCCGACCCTCGAGGCCTCGAAGCTGGTCATGGACCTCGACCTGGCGTCCCTTGCGTTGGCCCGCCCCGAGTTCCTGCGGAACGGCGCGCGGATCCGCGCGGAGTACGCAGTCATCGACGACGCCACCTTCTACGCCAGCCGGCGCGTGTTCATGGAGGCGTTTCTCGCCCGCGAGCGCATCTATTGGACGGATTGGGGCGCGGCGCTGGAGTCCCGCGCCAGGGAGAACTTGAGCCTCGACCTCGCGGCGCCGCGCTGAAGAGCGTCAGGGCGGCCCGCGCCGTGCCTGTCCGCGCGCGGCCGAGTCAGCCGCAGCACTTCTTGAACTTCTTGCCGCTGCCGCAGAAACACGGGTCGTTGCGGCCGAGCTTGGGCGCCTGGTGCACCATCGGCGGGTCTTTCTTCTGCGCGTGACCGTGATGGTGCCCGTGCGGGTTCTCGCCCGTGCGCACGGTCTCCACGAACTCGTCGATCGTCTCCTCGAAGCCGCGCCGCAGCTCGAACGGTTGGGGCACGACCTGGGCCAAACACAGGTGCTCCACATAGGCGCGCAGCACCGCCGGCACGTGCTCGACGAGCGGGCTCTTGCGCTCGAAGTGCCCGGGCAGGATGTGCCCGAGCGCGCCGTGCATGTCCTGGCCGTCCATCAACCGCGGCGCCAGGCCGAGGTCCTCGTAAGCGACCGAGACAAACGCCTCGACGATCTTGCGCACGTCGCCCTGACTGGGCTTCGTGAGCGCCTGCGCCTGGGGCGAGTCGAGGAACGAGGCGACTTCGAGCGCGATTTCTTTGGCGGCCATGGTTGGAATTCAGTCGGGGGCGGAGGACGATAACGCCTCCGCCCCCGACTCGATAGGTCACGCTCGATCGGCCGTACCCGTCAGGGACGGAGCGCGGTCAGGTCAGCGCCTACGGCGCGCTTGATCGTCGAGCACCGCTCCGAACGGCAAACCGCCGCCCTTCGGCGCCACCGCGGTCGGCGCCGGCTTGGCCGCCAGCGCGCTGGCGACGGGTTTCGGGAAGGCCGTCGGCCGACCCGCGCCACCCGTCGGACGACGCGCGCCGCTGCCGTGTGCCCCGCCCACGCTCGGGCGGGTGCCCGCGGTGCGCGCGGTCCGCGCGCCGCCAGACGAGCCGCCCGACCGTGCGCCGCGTCCGCCGCCGCCACCACGGCCGCCGCCGGCGCTGCCGCGCTCGCGTCGGTCACCCGTAGTGGAGCTGGCCGCCACGTCGCCGATATCGAAGCCCGCGAGGCTCTGGCGCTGGATCTTGCGCCCGAGGAAGCGCTCGATCGCGCGCACCTCGTCGTCGTCCTCGCGCGAGGCGAATGTGAACGCCTTGCCCGTGAGCTCCGCGCGGCCGGTGCGGCCGATGCGGTGGGTGTAAGCCTCGGGTGTGTTCGGCACGTCGAAGTTGATGACGTGACTGACCGCCGCGACGTCGATGCCACGCGCCGCGATGTCGGTCGCGACGAGCACGTTGTAGTGCCCCTTGCGGAAGCCGTCCATCGCGCGCTCGCGCTGCGCCTGGCTCATGTTGCCTTGCAGCGCGATGGCCTTGTAGCCGGTGCCTTCGAGCTGCGTCGCGATGCGCTTGGCGCGGTGCTTCGTGCGCAAGAAGACGATCGCCGAGCGAAAGTCCGGGCCCGCGAGGAGCTTGCAGAGGAGCGGCAGGCGCCGGGCCTGGGCGACCTCGAAGAGCGAGTCCTCGATCGTTTCCGCCGGGCGCGAGTTCGACAGCTCGACGACGAGCGGGTCGTGCAGGAGGTCGTCCGCGAGGCTGCGAATCTCCTTCGGCATAGTGGCCGAGAAGAAGAGGTTCTGGCGCTGGCGCGGCAGGAGCGCGAGGATGCGGCGGATGTGCGGCAGGAACCCCATGTCGAACATGTGGTCAGCCTCGTCCAGCACGAGCACCTCGACGCTGGAGAGGTCGATCGCGCGCTGCTGGTGCAGGTCGAGCAAGCGACCGGGGCACGCGACGACGATCTCGGGGCTCTGCCGCAGCGCGCGCACTTGCGAGCTCTGCGGCACACCGCCGAAGATCACTGTGCTGCGCACGGAAGTGTGATGGCCGACGAGGAGGATCTCCTCTTGGATCTGCCGCGCGAGTTCGCGTGTCGGCGCAATGATCAGCGCGCGCGGGCCACGGCGCCGTTCGGCGCGGGTCGTGGTCAGGCGTTGCAGGATCGGGATGCCGAAGGCAGCGGTCTTGCCGGTGCCGGTCTGGGCGAGGCCCAGGACGTCTCGCCCACGGAGGATGGACGGGATCGCGACCGCCTGGATGGGCCGCGGCTCGAGGAAGCCGGCCTCGATGACACCGCGCGCGATCGCGGGTGTCAGGTCGAAGGAGGCGAAGGAGGTCCCACCGGTGACCGGCGCTGCGGCAGGGGCCGGCGCAAGCGTCTTGGAGGTGGCGGGTGAGAAAGAGGGGGCGCTGGAGGGCGCGGCGGCCGGACGCGATGTACGCGTACCAGCACGCCTGGAGCGGGCTTGGGTCATCTAGACTGGGATTCGGCGCTGCACCCTGTTCGGACCGCGATGTGTCGCGGAGCGAGTTGGTTCGGGCGGCGCTCAGCTGATCCCGACGACAGGGCGAGGACGAGCAGTGCTTTTGGACGGCGCGGTCCGATGGTGTCGAACCCTGTCGATCGCCGTGGGCCACAGGTCGGCGGCCCTTCGATTGAGAGGATCCTAGCCTCTCCTATCGGGGTTACTCGGCAGGAAACGCCCGAAACTGGAGCCGAATCCCGGAAACGGTCGCACCTCGCGGCCCCGGAGCAAGCCGGATGGAGCTGGAGTCGAGCCTGCCCGGCTGTCGATCCACGGGGGAGACGGCCCCGTCGCTCACCCCGCGACGGCGCTTTCGTCCGTCCATGCCGAACGATCCCATCGACCTCAGCGCGACGCTGTCCGAGCGCGCGCGCGCGGGCAAGCTCCGCCTGCCCGTTCTGCCGACCGTCGCGGTCGAGCTCTTGGCGTCGGTGAACGACGACAACTGCGACGCGCGCTCGCTCGCGGCGCGGGTCAAGCGCGATCCCTCACTCGCGGCCCACGTGCTGCGCGTCGCGAACTCCGCGCGTTTCGCGCCCAAGGAGCCGATCGTGTCGCTGACGCAGGCGATCGGACGCCTCGGCCTCGCGACGCTGCGCGAGATCGTCGTTTCGGTGGCGATCAAGGGCTCGACCTTCAACGTGAAGGGCCACGAGGCGTACGTCGAGCAGCTGTGGCGCCACGCTTTGCTCTCCGGTCGCCTCGCGCAAGAGATCGCCCGCGCGCGCCGCGCCAATGTCGAGGCCGCCTTCTTGTGCGGGCTCCTGCACGACATCGGCAGACCCGTCGCGTTACAAGGGCTCGTCGACCTCTGCAAGGAGGTCGGTGTCCACCTGAGCGAGCCGGTGATGCTGCAGACGATCGCAGGCCTCCACCAGGAGATCGGCGCGGTGCTCGTCGAGCGCTGGAAGCTGCCCGATTGGGTGCACGCCGCGGTGCGCTTCCACCACCATCCCGACGACGCGCCGAAGCACCATGACCTCGTGCGCACGACGGCCCTCGCCGACGCCCTCGCCCACTGGCTCGATGAGGAGGAAGGTGAGGGCCTGCCCCCTGGGCTGGAACACGCTGCAGAGCTCGATCTCTACGACGACGACCTCGCGGCGCTGGTCGTATGCAGCGCGAAGCTGATGGCCGAGGCACAGGCAGCCGCCTGAGCTCGAGCACACGGACCGAAGCACGAACGAGATTGAGAGCGATGACCGAGCGAGCGCACTATGACTGGGTCGTGATCGGCGCCGGCCCCGCCGGCCAGAAGGCCGCGATCCAGGGCGCGAAGGACGGCCTGCGCGTCCTCGTCGTCGATCAGGGCCGCGCGCCGGGGGGCGAGTGCGTGAACCGGGGCACGATCCCCAGCAAGACCCTACGCGAGACGGCGCAGCACTACGCGGCGCTCGAGCGGCGCTCCGCCGGCGCCCTGCATTGCCAGCTCTCGCCGGACGTGCAGCTCGCGGGCCTGATGCTGCGCGTCGACGAGGTGCGCGAGGCCCATGCGCGTACGTTGAGCGGCCAACTGCTGCGCAACGGCGTCGAGTTCCGCCAGTCGCGCGCGCGCTTCGTGGGAGTCCGCGAGCTCGAGCTGCGCACACCCGGCGGCGCCAAGTCCGTCGTGACCGGCGACAAGGTCTTCATCGCGGTCGGTTCGCGGCCGCGCACGCCCGACGACGTGCCTGTGGACCACGAGCTCGTGCTGGACAGCGACTCGATCCTGTCGCTCGTGTACCTGCCGCACTCGCTCGTCGTGCTGGGCGCGGGCGTGATCGCAGTCGAGTTCGCGTCGATCTTCGCGTCGCTCGGCGTCGAGGTCACGATCGTCGACCGCTTCGCTCTCCCGGTCGGGTTCATGGACCAGGACCTCAGCCGCGGCTTCGTGCGCGCATTCGAGGCGCGCGGCGGGCGGTTCCTCGGCAGCACGAAGTACAAGCGTGTGCAGGGCGACGGCCTCGGCCAGGTCGAGGTCGAGCTGGAGACGGGCGAGGTGCTGCGCGCCGAGAAGGTGCTCTCCGCGCTCGGCCGCGTCGCGAACCTCAAGGGGCTCGCGTTGGAGGCGACGGGGCTGGCGCCGACGGAGCGCGGCCACCTCGCCGTCGATGCGCACGGCGAGACGAAGGTGCCCGGCATCTACGCCTGCGGCGACGTCGTCGGCCCGCCGGCGCTCGCCTCGACGTCGATGGAGCAGGGCCGTCGCGCTGCGCGCCACGCGCTCGGCCGCCCCGTGCCCGACGAAGAGCTCGGCATGGTCCCGTGTGGCATCTACACCATCCCGGAGCTCGCGAGCGTGGGCCTCAGCGAGGCGCAAGCGCGCGAGAAATACGGCGCGATCCTGATCGGGCGCGCGTCATTCCATGAGCTCGCACGCGGCATGATCCAGGGCGCCGACGAGGGCTTCCTGAAGCTGATCACCGACGCGACGGGCACACGCATTCTGGGCTGTCACGTCCTGGGCGACGGCGCCGCGGAGCTCGTGCACCTGGCGGAGCTCGCGATGCTGGGCGCGCTGCCTGTCGACACATTCGTCGATCGCACGTTCAATTTCCCGACGCTCGCCGAGGCGTATCGCGTCGCGGCCCTCGAAGTGATCGCGCAGCGTGTCCCGCTCGCGCGCGCGGCGTAGGTCGCTCGCGGCCCTGCCGCTCCGCATCGCTCCCGTCGCCGGACCCGGACAGGTATCGCGACGTCGCGGTCGATTCGCGGCGCTTATCGCGTCGATCCACGGTAGCCATCACAATCGAGCGCGCGACTGCCGTACCCTCGCGACCATGGCCGGCCCTGCTGTCGTTCGGATGCGCGCGATACCTGTTTGCGCGCGCTGGCACGGGCCGTTCTTGTCGCCCCCACTCGACCTCTTTCGAATCGCGGTCGGCCTGCTCACGCTGGCGTACCTCGTGCGGCTCTACGTGGAAGCGCCGCTCTGGTGTGGACCCAATGCGCTACTCGAGCCGGGGCTCTCGCTGCGCGCGCTCCCGTTCACTTGGCAGCCGTTCTTTCACCCTGCGGCGCCCTTGTGGACGAACCGCGCGCTGCTCGGCGGTGGCGCCGTTCTCAGCGTCTTGCTGACTCTCGGTTGGAGGCCGCGCAGAGTCGCCTTCGCGCTCTTCGTGTTGGTGGTGTGCTCGATACGCAGTCGCTTCCTGATCGCGTCGATCGACGACGGGATCGTGCATCTGTTGCTGTTCTGGGCGATTCTCCTGCCACTCGACAGATCGCCGCGCCTCGGTCGAGAACCCAAACTCGCACCAACGGTCCCAGGCGTAACAGCGAGGGCGCTCGACGTGAACTTCGCCTTGATCTACCTCGTCGCGGGCGGGTCCAAGTGGCTGAGTCCCATGTGGCGCGAGGGTTCCGCGCTGCACGCGGTGCTCAGCTTGCGACCTTCCTTCTGGAGTGGTGCAGTCGACGATCTGCCCGCCCCGGCGTGGAGAGCGCTCTCGTGGGCAGCGCTCGTCGTCGAGCCCCTCTTCGCTCTACTCGTCGTGCTCACGCCAGGCTCGAGACCGCGAATCGCCCTGGGCGCCGTCTGGCTCGCATTCCATCTGGGGATCATCTTCACGTTCGATGTTGCCCTCGCGAACCTGGGCTGTCTCGCTCTCGGCTTGGTGGTATTCCGCGTCGAGCTGGCGGCGCTCCTCGGCAGGCCACGCGCATGTGCCGCGTCGGCCATCGGCCACACCCGTGCGCAGCCTTTTGCGCCCGCCATCGCCTGCACGACAGTGGCGTTGCTCACCGGCGCCATGGCGACCTCGCTCACCGACACAGCGTGGCGCCAACCAGAGGAGGTCGCGGCCCCTCGGGCAGCGGAGGTCTCGCTTCCGAAGCTCGTGTTGTTCGGACCGCTGTGGTGCCTCGGGCTCATGCAGCAGTACCGCCTGCTCGATTGGATCGACGAGCGCAACTTCGTGGCGTCGTTTCGGCTCACTGTTGATGGAGAGCCTTGTCCCGAGTTCGATGAACGTTGGCTCGCGCCGTGCAATATGCGCGGCACACTCACGCTCTCGTACCTGCTCGGCCCCACCTGGACGGCGCTCGGCGCGCGCCAGATGGAGGACACCCAGCGCACCCTTCGCGCCCGCCTCGCGGCGCGGGTGGCGCCGCGCATCACGTGTCCGGGCCTCGTCGTCGTCGAGGCCGACGTGCGCCGCGTACGCCTCGGCCACACACTTCCGTGTCGGCGCACCGAGCTCGTGCGTTTCGACTTGCGGCCCGACGGCGCCGTGCACTTGCGACCCTTGACAGAGGCCCCTGCATGTGTGGCATCGTCGCCCTGATCGACCCGCGTCAGCCCATTGCCGCGGCCCGAGTGGCCACGGCGACTCGCGCCCTCGCGCACCGCGGCCCCGACGAACGTGGGATGTGGTTGGCTGCGAACGGACACGCGGCGCTCGGACATTCCCGGCTGGCGATCATCGACCTTCATGGCGGCTCGCAACCCATCTCGAACGAGACACACGACGTGCACGCCGTGGTCAACGGCGAGCTCTACGGCTATGCCGCAGCGCGCTCGGAGCTGGAGCGGCGTGGGCACCGATTCAGATCCGACTCCGACAGCGAGCTCGTCGTGCACCTGTACGAAGAACACGGAGCACGCTGTGTCGACCATCTGCGGGGTGAATTCGCGTTCGCCCTGTTCGACGAGCGCACGGGAACGCTGTTCGCGGCACGGGATCGTTTCGGCGTCAAGCCGTTGTTCTATTGGAGCTCCGGCGGGCAGCTGATCCTCGCCTCCGAGGCGCGGGCCCTGTTCGCCGCAGGCGTCGACGCGGAGTGGTCCGAGGACGGCGTTTTCCAGGCACTGCACTTCGCGCAGCGGGGGCATGAGACTCTGTTCCGCGGCGTCTCACAGGTCCCCCCAGGACACACACTCTCAGCGGTACGCGGGACGATCTCCATCCGGCCGTACTGGCGCTTGGACTATCCCTGGCAGAAGGACGAGGATGGGCAACTCGGTGTCGAGGAAGAGGTGCACGAGCTCGGCTCGCTCTTGCTCGACGCCGTCCGTGAGCGCACACGCTCTGACGTGCCGCTGGGTTGCTATCTGAGCGGTGGCGTCGATTCGTCCACCCTGCTCGCCATGACCCAGGCCGTGGTCGACGCGCCCATCCGCGCCTTCACGATCGCATTCGATCATCCAGAATACGACGAGAGCGAAACTGCGGCGGAGATGGCGCGCTCGATCGGCGCGCCGTTCCAACGCATCCATGTCACGGCCGCTGACTTGGCTGACGCCCTCTAACCTGCGATCGAACATGGCGAGAGCCTCGCCATCAACGGCCATGTCCCGGCGCGTTTCCTCCTGAGCCGCGCTGTGCGCGACGCGGGCATCAAGGCGGTCATCGGCGGCGAAGGGGCCGACGAGCTGTTCGGTGGTTACAGCTTCGCCCAAGGCGCGCTCGGCGAGTCGCGTCGACCGCGTTCGCCGCTCGCGGCCCTGGCGCGCTTTGTCCGGCCGCGAAGGCACCCACCCGCGTCCATCGGCGCGACGTCGCCGCTGCTCGCTCGCTTGGCGGCAGCGCTGCGGATCCCGGCGCCCATCATCGCGACCGCGGATTCGCTCGCTGGTGTCCACCGCGGTCTGCTCGCTCCAGCCTTCGTCGAACAACAACGCCACGCCGATCCGTATAGACGGCTCCTGCGCGACTTCCGTGTTCGCGAGCTGATCGGACGCGACCCGTTCAAGATCGTGATGTCGCTCTGGTTGCGAACGCACTTCGCGAATTACTTGATGGCCGCCGAACGCCTCGACATGGCCCACGCTGTCGAGGTCCGTCTGCCGTTCACCGACCATGTGCTGTTCGAGCGCATCCGCGAGCTGCCGATCAAACACCTGCGGCGAGGGAATCGCAACAAGGACCTCTTGCGCCGCATCGCGGCGCCGTATGTGACACGCCGTGTGCTCGAGAGCCAGAAGCGCCCGTTCCTCGCGCCTCCGGGGACGCCCGGCGACCCACTCTTCGCGCACATCGAGTCGATCCTGCGGGATCGCACGTTCCGCGACGTCGCGTTCTTCGAATTCGCTGCGGTCCAGCGCTTCCTCGATGGTTTCGGTGCGTTGACAGTGACGCGGCGGCGCGAACAGGCGCCGCTGCTGTTCGTCCTGGCGTCGTGCGCGGTTTTGCATCGGTGGCTCGCTCGACAACGCAAGCCGGCCACGCAGCTCTGAACGAGTTCGAAGTGGATGATCTGGACCCACACGTCCGTTGCTGCGTTCGGGTGTGCGCCCTCATGACCATCCGGGCTCGAGGAGATAGGAGCCTCCGAAGGTGTCAGCCGTCACCACCAAAGAAGCCGAGGCCTCGCGGGACCCCAGGCGAGTCTGAGCACTGCCCGCTCGGACACTGAGCGCGTTTCGGCCTACCCGCCCCGGTGCGGGCATGCTTTGATCGGGGCGTGCTCGGCGTCCTCCTTCTCGTCGCGGCCCAGACGCCGCCGCCGCCAGTCGACGTGTCCCGAGGTGCACTCGTCGTGCACCTCGTCGATCCGGACGGCGAGCTCGTCCTCGAGGAATTCGTCGTGCACGCGACGCGGCTCCTGCCCGGCTCCACGAGCGAGATCGGGCCCACCTATCAGGCGTCGATCGTCCGCGAGGACGGGACCGCGACGTCCGCTCGACCCAGGGGCCACTCCGCTGTTGGACGACCGCGGCCGACTCGTGCTGCGCGGACTCCCCGAGCGAGGGTGCACCCTCGTGATCAGCCGTTGGATCGAGCGCGGCGCCCCGGGGACGCGAAGTGGAAGGAGCAGGCCACGCTCGCGCGCATCCCGTTCCGCCCGGGCCGCGGGACGCCCACGCCCGTGACGCTCGCCCTGCGACAGCAGCGATCGCGCTCGTGTGGCTGCCGCAGCGCAGCGAGCTCGAGCGCGCTCGAGAGCCCCCTGGAGCGTTGACGCGGACCGAGTTCTCGCCTCCCTGCCGCGGCGCCGCAGCTCTGATCGGGGCGTGCTCGGCACACTCTTGCTCGTCGCGGCCCAGACGCCGCCGCCGCCCGTCGAGGTTGCAATCCCGCGCTCCGCCATTACGCTGCGTGGATGAGCCTCCCGCAACGCGTCCGCGTCGCCACCGCGCAGTACTTCATCCGGCCTGTCGCGACCTGGCAGCAGTTCGAGGACCAAGTGGCCGCGCTCGTCGGCAGCGCCAAGGACTACAAGGTGCGCCTCATGGTGTTCCCGGAGTACTTCACGACGCAGCTCCTGACGCTCGGCGACATCCAGAAGCCGATCGAGGAGCAGGTGCGGCTCCTCGCGCGCCAGGAGGAGCGCTTTGTCGAGATGTTCCGGAAGCTCGCGTCGAAACACGGGCTGTACATCGTCGCCGGTAGCCTCCCGACGATGGACGAGGGCGACGAACGGCTCTTCAATGAGAGCTACATCTTCGGCCCCAGCGGTAAACACGGTGTCCAGCCCAAGCTGCACATGACACGCTGGGAGCGCGAGGAGTGGAAGGTCTCGGCCGGCCGCGGGCTGCGCATCTTCGAGACCGAGATGGGCCGGCTCGCGATCACGATCTGCTACGACGTCGAGTTCCCCGAGTTGGCGCGCGAGGCGGCGCGCAACGGCTGTTTCATGCTGATCTGCCCGAGCTGCACCGACGACCGCCAGGGGTTCCTGCGCGTGCGATACTGCGCCCAGGCGCGCTGTATTGAGAACACCATGTACGTCGTACACAGTTGCACCGTCGGCAGTCTGCCGCAGATCCCGGCCGTCAGCCTCAATTACGGCCAGGCCAGCATCCTGACGCCGAGCGACTTCCCCTTCGCGCGCGACGGCATCCTCGCGGAGGGCAACATCAACACCGAAATGCTCGTCATCGGCGAGCTCAACCTCGACACGATCGCCGAGGCCCGCGAGCGGGGGACGGTGCTGCCGCTCCGCGACAGTCAGACCACGGCCGAGGTCATGGCGCGACTCGAGTTCATCGAGCTGTGCTAGGGCCCTCGCGCCGAGCCGAGCACATGCGCCCCGCCCCCACGCACGTCCGTGAGACCAGCGCCGCGGACATCCCCGGCATCATCCAACTCTGCCGCCGTGTTTACGCGGAGGCGCCGCCGTGGAAAGAGGAGCAGCTGCGCTCTCACCAGGCGGTCTTCCCCGATGGCCAGCTCGTCGCCGTCGACCACACCGGCGAGATCCTCGGCTTTGCGGCGTGCCTGATCGTCAACTGGGACGACTACGACGCCTGGGACGACTGGCGCGACTTCACGGACAAAGGCTACTTCACGAATCACGACCCCGAGCACGGGCGGACGCTCTACGGCGCGGAGATCATGGTCGACCCGACCCAGCAAGGGCGCGGGCTCGGGTCGCTGATCTACCAGGCACGCCGCGAGCTCTGCCAGCGGCTCGACCTGCGGCGCATTCGGGCCGGCGCGCGCCTGCGCGGCTACCACCAGCACGCCGCGGAGATGAGCGCCGCCGAGTACGTGACCAAGGTCGTACGCGGCGAGCTGCGCGACCCCACGCTGTCGTTCCAGCTCTCGCGCGGCTTCGACGTGCTCGGCGTCGTGCAGAACTACCTGCGTCACGACCCCGACAGCCGCGGTTGGGCCGCTTTGATCGAGTGGCGCAACCCGGACCTGCCGCAGCCCGAGAATTGCCCGCTGCGCGATCCCCGCTTTCCGCGCCCCGACGCCGGCGGCCCGCCGGCCGAGGCAGAGTGACCGAGGGCAGCCAGCGCACCGGCGCGCGCGCAACGCCTCCCGCCACGTCCGCGCTGCGCCGCCGCGCGGTCTTGACGGCTTTGTACTTCGCCGAGGGCGCGCCGCTCGGCTTCATCTATTGGTACCTGGGCACACACCTCGCGGCGCGCGGCGTGCCCGATGCACGCCTCGGCGCGTTGAGCGCGCTGGCGGTCTTGCCGTGGACGCTCAAATTCCTGTGGGCGCCGGCGATCGACGCGCTGGGCGGCGGGCGGACGGGCTATCGACCGCTCGTCCTCGGCGCGCAGGCCGCAATGGTGTTGAGCCTCGCGCCGCTCCTCTTTTTCGACTGGGCCGCGTCGCTCGGGCTGCTGACGATCTGTGTCGTGGTCCACTCCGCGTGCGCCGCCACCCAGGACGTCGCCATCGACGCCTGGATGATCCGCGTCACGCCAGAGAGCGACCTCGGGCGGACCACCGCGTGGATGCAGGCGGGGTACCGCGGCGCGATGTGGCTCTTTGGTTACGGCCTCTTGGCACTGCTGGACACGCCACCGCCTGCCGTGGTCGTGCTCACGCTCTGCGGGGCGCTCGCCGCGACCGGCGCGGCGAGCCACTGGCTGCCCGAGCCCCCGCGAGTCCGTCGGTGCGCGCGCCGCTCGGGCCGGCGCTCGCGGCGCTCGCGAGCCGCCGCACGACCTGGGTCACCGTCGGCTTCGCGTTGACCGCCGGCGCCGGCTTCGAGGCCGCCGGCAGCGGGCTCGGGCGCCTCTTCCTGGCGCGTGGCCTCGACGAGGCGACCGTCGGCGCCGTCGCGAGCGCGTCGATCCTCGGCCTCGTGCCCGGCGGCTTCCTCGGCGGCCGCCTTGCGGACCGGGTCGGCCAGCGCGCGGCGCTCGTGCTCGCCGGATTGGTGGTGGCCGTGACCGTCGCCGCGCTGGGCTCGCACTCCGCCCC
>Ga0163154_10004480_pt1 | contig 18322 bp, 15 predicted proteins | sample OliLakLV19MP9P1_FD_148649 | JGI IMG/M metagenome (GOLD analysis project Ga0163154, IMG submission 148649) | Freshwater microbial mat bacterial communities from Lake Vanda, McMurdo Dry Valleys, Antarctica - Oligotrophic Lake LV.19.MP9.P1 | ecosystem: Environmental > Aquatic > Freshwater > Lake >...
ACGGCGGTGTGACTAGGGAACCCGAGCCCACATCCCGCGACCTCGAGGGGGGTGGGCTCGACTCGGACTCGGTCGCCATTCTTTGGGGCGCGCTGGGCTGCTGGGCTGGAGCCGTGACAGCGACTCTCCGACCGCCGTCTCGTGCTGCCTCTGCGAGCGAAGTTCCCTCCGAATGCAGCCGGCTGTCTCACCAGTGGGAATCCGGGGCGCCACATTGCGGCCCGAGCGCGGGCGGATAGTCTCGGGTAGTCGGGTGTGACGATTGCCACACGCCCGGGAACCTTCTGGCCAGGAGACAGATCCATGTTCGCCGCCTCGCCGCCTCGCCGCCTCGCCGCCTCGCCGCCTCGCCGCCTCGCCGCCTCGCCGCCTCGCCGCCTCGCCGCCTCGCCGCCTCGTTGCTCGCGCTGAGCTTGTTCTGCACTGATGCCCTCGCCTCGGCCGTGGCAGCTCCGAAGCCCCAGACCGGCCGGCTCACGAAGCTGCTCGACACACGGCCAGCCTCGATCCTCTCGGCCCTCACGAGTGACGCGCGCGGTGATTGGGCCTTCCTCGCGGAGGGCGGAGCGCTCGTCTGGTCGGACCTCCGGCCGATCGTGTCGACCACGAACCCTTTCGCCACCGTTCCGCCTCCGAACGGCGACCTGCCCATCACGAAGCGGCTCGCCACGGGCCTGATGGGTGTGCGCCCCGCGGCGCTCCTGCTGCACCCCGATGCGGACCTCAGCGTGGTCGGGAATGCTCCGACCAACGGGATCTTCATCGCGGGCGGGCACCGCGGGCTCTGGGCGATGCACGTCGACCCCTCGACCGCGAATGTCACGAACCGTGTCGTGCGCATCGACGACTCGGGCAACATGACCAACGTCGTCGCGCAGAACAGCCGCCGGTACTGCAATAAGCTGGCGGTGATCGAGGTCGGTACGGCGCGCTACCTCGTCGCAGGGTTCGCGCGGCACAACGCGTCGGTGCTACGTTTCTAAGAGGTCGGTGCGTTGACGACGCACTTGAACGCCGCCAGCGCGGGCTTCGGGTGGGTCAGCGCGAACCACCCGCTGGGCTCGCCGGGCAGCCTTGGCGAGGGCCACGAACGCCTCGCGGACTATCAGGTGCTCACGGGGGCCCGGACACCGGTGCTCACGAACCCGGCCGCCAAGGTCTACGGCGGCGGTTGGATCCAGGGTCTCGCCGTGGACGTCGTGCATCGCGAAACACCGAGCGAACCGCTCGATGTCGTCGACCTCTACCTGGCGATGGACTGCGAGGGGCTCGCGCGCGTGCGCGTGACGGAGCATGCGACGAACCCGACCGGGTTGACGTTGTCGGCAGTGCGGTGGGGCCCTCGCTTCGGTGACGGTTCACACTACGCGAACACCCTCAGCGCGCGGACCTACGGGAACTGGGGCGTGCGGGACCTCTCGCGCAGTCATACGTACAACGAGGTCGAGCGCAACGATCCGCCGCATTTCCTCGACGTGGCTGTCGAGCGACGCGCGGGCTCTGGAGGGGCGCCCGACCAGGTCTACGTCTACGCGGCGTGCGATCACCTCGGCTGGGTGCGCTTCGCACTCAACGCCGCGCTCGATTGGAACGATACGGTCACCCTCGACCACCACGAGGGCATCGCGCGCGAGGTCGCGCAGTACCCAGATTGGGTCCTGGGCGCCGCGGCGACGAACGCCTTCAACCCCCAAGTCGACTTCGATACGACCCAGTTCGAGCACGATTGGGACGCGTGATTACCTGTGGGGCAATCTTCGATCACTCATTGCTTCGCGAGCTGCGCTCTTCTTGGCCGTTGTCGCTGGATCGAGTGAAACGGCTCGTGCACAGCGCGTGATCGCTCAGCTCAACGGATATTTTGGGCCCCACGCGCTCGTGGCGGTTTACGCGGTCCCCGACGTCGATGGTGACGGCCACGTCGATCTATGGCTGACTTACCAGGGGCGGTCTCGGATCATTTCCGGTCGCACGTTCCAGGCCACTGGCTTCAGCGCGATCGACGCGGTGGCCACGGGGAGCAGAATGGTCCCCGCTGTCGATCTGGACCAGGATGGTGTGATCGACGCCGTGAGCGGCAACGGACAGGGAACCGGCGTGCGCTATCACAGCATGCGCACAGGAGCCTTCTTATTCGAGCGCCCGAACCAGTCCGGCATCACGGTCTCCGCCGGATCGAGCCGGGTGATCGGGGACTTGAACGGGGACGGATACCCGGAGTTCGCGCTGACGACCGGGTTCCTGGACGTATTCATCTTTCGCGGGGACGACGGCCGCTTTTTTCGGTTGCATGACGTGGGCAGTTCGGCCTCGGGCGGCGGGCTGCAGCCAGCGATCGCCCCGTTCCACGACGACAACGGCGATGGGTTCGTGGACTACGTCCTAGCGGACGCCGTAACCAGCTTCGTGCCGGTGATCAATGGGCGCACGGGCGGCGCGCTGTGTATCTTCCAGGGTGGGACGCTCGATCCGCCCTTTGCGCCAGGGCAGCCCGAAGGCTTCGGTCGTCAGGTCGATGTCGTCGGCGACGTCGATTCGGATGGTGTCCCGGACCTCGTGGTCGGCTGTCACAACTCGAACGCGCTGCTCCCGAGCGGCGCTCGGATACTGGATCCAGGGAGGACAAGGCTCGTCAGCGGCCAGACAGGGCTGACTCTCTGGACGACCACTGGGGCGACTTGGGCCGCGCCTCCGGCGAACCTCGGCGGAGCCGCCTGGTCGAGTGGAGGAGATGTCGACGGCGATGGATACCTGGACGTTCTCCACTACTCTGGGAACAACAGCGCAATCGTTCGCTCAAGCCGTACTGCAGAGATGCTCTGGCGGGTCGTCAACCGTGACCCACAGGATCCCCACTTCGGGTTGAGTCTTCTCGGGTTGCTCCCCGATATCGACGGCGACGGCGACGGCTACGACGACATGTACGGGATCGGAGAGGACTCCTTGCTCGTGCTCCTTGCGGGAGGGCCGGTGTCGATCGACCGCGCGGCGTGCCCGGGGTCGCAGAACGGCCTCGGACGCGAGGCGGTGCTCGATTGGCAGGGCCCCCTCGCCGTCGGACGCACGTTCCAGGACATCGCTGTCACGGACGGCGTCCCCGGTGCGTTGACGTTGCTGTTCGCGGCCCCCAGAGGCGGCGGCGCGCCCGCCGCGCTCGTGCCCCTGTGCCTGAGCTCGCCTGCGCAACGCCTGGGCGCGCCTCGGACCCTCGACCTCGCGGGGAGCGTCGTGCAACGCCTCGATTGGGCCGCGCCGTGGTCCCAAGTCTTCCAACCGTGGATCGACCTCGACGTGCAGGCGATCTACCGCGACCCGCTCGGCCCGAACGGCTTCGCCATCACGAACGCCCTGCGTGTGCACCTCTCACCATGAAGCTCCTCTCTCCCTTGCTCGCTGCGGGACTCGTCGCTTCGGCTGCCGCGCAGCACGTCCATGGCGAGATCGATGGTGTGCTCCCTGCAACAGCTCCAGTCGATCGAGCGCTGCGGCGACATTGACGGCGACGGGCTCGAGGACCTCCTCGTCGCCCTGGGCTTCGAGCCCGGCATGGCGGGCCTTGGGCCGTTCCAAGTCTGGTCCGGGGCAACGTTGCAGCCCCTCGGGCCGCCCGTGCCCGCGGATCCAGGTGCGAGCTCGAGCCACAAGGTCTACCCCATCGGCGACTTCGACGGCGACGGGCGGCCCGACATCATGCGGTTGAACTAGCGCGCAGGCCTCGTCGGATGGGACGTGCAATTATTCACTGCAGCGACAGGAGCCGAGTTCCTGCGCATCCCGGTGACACCCGATCCGTCGCGAGGCGTCTCGATCGACCCGCTCGGGGACGTCGATCTCGACGGTTACAGCGACATCCACATCATCCAACGCAACACGGTGAATGTCGCGGTCCACCAGAGTTGGCTCCACTACGGGCCGACCGGGACGAGGATCACGGGCTTCGGTGTGGGACTTGCCTCGAGGCGGTGGATCCGGCTGCGCGGTGTGGGGGACGTGGATGGTGACGGGCGGCCCGACGCGCTCTATGTGCACAGGGGGGAGGCCTGGAACGTCGAGCCCGCGCGTAACTTCGCGTCCCTCATCCGCGCCGGAGCCTCTGGCACCTACGTGGGGACGATCGCCAGGGGCGAAGGCGACCACCTGCGCGACTTCGCCCACGCCGCGACCGCAGTGAGCGACTTCGACGGCGATGGCCAGCGCGACCTGGCCGTGGGCATGCCCGGCGCGATCGACGTGACCTGCTGCGAGCCAGGGGTGGTGGAGTTCTTCCGCTCGGTAAACACCACGAGCGCGCCCTTCCTGCGCCTGCACGGCGTCGACGACGGCACGCCCGCGTCCCACGGCGGATTTGGCGCGTGGCTCGACGGCAACGGCGACCTGGACGGCGACGGCGTGACGGACCTCCTGGTCGGCGCGCCGGGTTCGTACGCCCAGCGCGGGTACGTCGACGCGTACAAGCTGCCGGAACTCACGCTGCTTTGGCGCGTACGCCCGATCGGCGCGCTGGACGACCGCGTGCGGCGGCCGACGTTCGTCGGCGACCTGGACGGGGACGGGCGAGACGAGTGGGCGGTGGTGGACCCGTGGGCGTCGTACGGCGGTCCGCTCGCGGGTCGGGTGTGGATCTTCGAGGGGGCGCAGGGCAGCGCCGAACCCTTCTGCCTGGCGCAGCCGAACTCGACTGGCGCGCCAGCGGAGCTGCGCTGGATCGGGCCACTCTCGGCGGGCCACGCGGAGGCGACGTTCGAGGTGCACGGCGGCCCGCCGCACTCGCTGGCGTTGACGTTCTACGGCAACGAGGGCCCGCCTCTGCCGGCGGGTGACGGGGTCGTGTGCCTCGGCGGCGGCCTCGCGCGACTGCCCGCGTTCGCGCTGGACGGCACGGGTTTCGGCCGTCAGAACGTGGCGGCGGCGCTTGCGGCGACGGGTCAGTCGGCCTGGGCGGCAGGCACGACGCTGGTACTGCAGACGCTCTACCGCGACGCGGCGCTGCCCGGCGGCAGCGGATTCAACGCGACAAACGCCTGGCGGCTGGAGCTGGTGCCATGACTCGGGTGCCATGACTCGGGTGCCATGACTCGGGTGCCATGACTCGGGTGGGGGCGGAGCGCTAGCCATTCCCTGGCGCGGTTCCGCCGGTCGGCGCCTGTCGATAGAGGCTATTCTGATCTTCCACTACCTGCTGACGGTTGAGCACCATGCGCTCGGTTCAAGCCCGGTCGTCTTCGAAGAGGTACGACATGAGAACCATCCTGACAATCTTGGCGCTGGGATTCGGGGCAATGGCCGAGGGCCATTGTCAATTGACCACCGAGACATCGAGCCTGTCCTACGTCGACAATCCGTCGCCTTACGGGTTCGGCCAACCGGTCCTGGTTCACGGCCCTTGGTTGTTCGTCGTGTAGATTTGATACGAAGGCCCGAGGATCAACACCCGGGGCGACGGCAAGTTCGATCGCGTGCCGCTGGGCGACTCCGGCCGACACCGGCGTGCGCCTCGGCCCGCTGGCGCACACACGCCAGCAGAAGGACGTTGTCGCAGGTATCCAAAAACTCGCAGCGGTCGCCGAGATCGTGTGCGGCGGCGCGATCGCCCCGAGCACGCCGTGCTGGGCCTCGCGCCGTACCACGGCCGGATCTGGATCGGCTCGGACAAGATGGCCGAGCAGACGCTGCCCCCGGGCATGGTGTTGCCGGGCATGGTCCACGGCGGTCCTGGCCGCGCGGGTGGCGGCGAGGAGCTCGGCGGCCTGCGTGGCCTCGAGTTCTACACGCAGCGCGTCGCCCTACAGGGCTTCAAGGGCCTCGTCGAGGCAAAGTTCGGGGCCGAGACGACGACGGTTCGAGCGGGGCGCCCCCGACTGGCGGTCGTAGGACTGCACGAGCATGCCTCTTCGTCGCCAGGTGATCACTGAAGCGGTGCTCTCGTGCGGCTCGCCCGGGAACTGTGCCGCGAAGCGCGTCGGGGTCGTGCCGAATCACCGCCACCACCCCTTGCCTCGGCCTCGCTCCTTGGGGTTGCTGGGAGTTGCACCGTCGGCGACAGGCGCGGTAGGGCGCGGGGCGCCTTCAGGGGGCCAGGGCAGGCTGTCGTCGAGCTCGGTGATGCGCGCGGGGGCAACGTCCGGGAACGGCAACTGTTGCGCCTCGCGCCACGCACGCACGTGCTCCTCCGCGGCTTGCGTACGCTCTGGATCACGGCCCGGGTCGCGGCCGAGGTAGAGGGTCTGCGAGGGAAAGGCGAAGCTAGCGCCGCTCTCTTGCACCGCGTCGTAAATGTGCAGGAAGAGATCCTCCTGAACCGCGAGATACTCGTTGAAGTCGGTCGTCTTGACGAAGGCGAAGAGCTCGACGTCGAGGGAGAAGGCGCCGTAGCGCATGAAGCGGACACGACAAGGGATCGGGTCGACCTTCGGGTGGGCGCTCAAGATCTCGCGCATACGCGTCAGGACGTAGCGCATCTGGTCCGGCGACGTGTCGTAGCCGAAGGAGAGGATGTGGGCAAAACGGATCTTGTCTCGCGCCGTGAAGTTCTCGATGCGCGCCGACGCGAACTCGGAGTTGGGGATCGACAGCAACGTGCGATCGAGCGTGCGCAGCCGGGTCGCGCGCAGCCCGACGTCCTCCACGGTGCCCATGTGCTCGCCGACGCGGCAGAAATCACCGACCTTCACGGGCTGGTCCGTGATGACCGTGATGCCGCTGAAGAGGTTCTCCAGTGGTTTCTGGAGGGCGAGCGCGATCGCGAGTCCCCCTACACCCAAGCCGGCCAGGATGCTGGCCACGTTGAACCCCAAGTGGTTCACCAGCGAGAGCAGCGCGATCAAGGCCAGGAAGACCTTCGTCATGCGCACCCCCATGGGCACCAACGTCAGCGCGGCGGGCACGCCGCGCGACACGAAGTGGCGGCTCACCAGCGATGCGCCGACGTCCACCAAGCGCAAGGTGAACCACGTGGCAGTGAGCACGGCCAGCACTTCGCAGGTCGTCGCGACGAAACTCAACGCCCGGGACGGCAACTGCAGCAGCGCTGCCACTCCGAGCAGGAAGAACCAGATCGACAGCATCAAGCGCAGCGGGCCCGCGAGCGCTTTGATGATCATCCCCGGCCATTCGACCTGCACGCGGCGTAGGACGAGGCGCAGGAGCTTGATCACGAACAGCGCCGCGAAGAAGCCGACGAACGAAGCCGTCAGCAGGAGCACCAACGCGCCCAACCACTGCCACAGCGCGAGGTCGAGGAAGTGCACCTCGACGAGGTAGCTCGGCAACAGCTCTTCGACCCAATCGAACGTGTCGGCCTCAGCCGGGCGTTCTTGTTCGTTCGTCGGCCCTTGGCCAGCCTGGGCGGGCGCCTCGACTTGGGCATGCGATCCGCGCGGACCTGCGAGGGCTACACTCAGGGCCAAGGTGCCGACCGACACCAGGAGTATCACCATCCGGAGCAGGCTCGCGAGGCGGACGGGAACGGCGCAGGTCGTGGGTGGGGTGTGTGGGTTGATCGACGTCATCGGTTCAGGCTTGGCGCGTCGGGATAGCGCTCGGATCGAAGTGACGGCGGAGCCGTCGCAGCGTGGGTGCGACCTGCACCAGGAGGGCGCGTCCGTCCGACCTCTGGCTGACCCGACAGGGCTTTGGAATCTACCATCTGACGCTCGGCCGTTCCCGCGGACTATCGAAGGTCGCGCCCGCGGGCCACCGCCAGCCGCGCTTCAACGCGACGACGCGGTAGGTCCCGCACTCCAACGCCCCAAGGCCCCGGCTCGAGTGACCAATGCCCATCTTCGGCGACACCCATCAGTTTGCGATCGAAGCGCTCGTTGAGACGGGGCTGCTCTGGAGTCCGACCTGCTCGAGCCAGCTCAGTGGTCGCATACGTGTCTGGCTCCGTGGTCAAGCGCTCGGTGACCTCGACAACTGGAGCTGCTGGCTCGTTCCACCCATGTCCTGCATTGTCGAAGTCGCAGCACGTCTCGAGGAGCATTGGCACGCGCTCCTCGAGCCCCTCGCGCCCGAGGAGCGCTTCGACTACCTCGACCGCCGGTTCTACGTTGCTCATAGGGACCGATGCCTCGACGCAGGCATGGACGACGGCGAGCGCATGCGCCTGTTCGAGTCCATCGACGCCGATGACGCGGCGCATCCTATGTGCGACCCATCCTTCCTCGTGAACTGGAGCGAGGCGTTCGACGGCTGGAAGGCATTCTTGTTGCGCCCTCCCGGCAAGTCCGTCCAGGTCCTCTGGCGCGCCAGTGGCGCGCCGGCCGTAAACGTCGCGGAGTTCCCGGCGCAGGACTTCGCGTGGGTCGTCGCGCGGTTCGCGAGCTGGGTCGAGAACGAGGAACGCGCTTGGACCGAGGAGCGACGGTCACGTTGGCCTGTCGCGACGCTCTCGAGCCTCGCGCCGCAACGTCGCGAAGGGACCTACGCGTTTGTGCGGGCGCCGGTACGCTGGGACCCCAGCGGGCTCGACCTCACAGTGGTCGTCGAAGACGCGGACGGCGTGACCCTGGTCCTCCCGGAGGCACAGGCACGCGAGCGCGGTTGGCACATCGAGCTCCTGGCCGCCTGCATCGAGGTCTCCGATGTCACGGCCTTCAGTGCGGTGGGGCCAGCCACGATCATCGTGGCGCAGCTCACAACGCACGGCGTCCCACATCGCCTCGTCGGCGGGCTGGAGCGACTGCTCGTCTTCATACCCGTCGATCAGGTCGAGGCTGCGTTCGCCCTCATGCCTCGCGCGTGAGGTCCTGACCCCCGCAGGACCACGCACGACAAGGCACTTGCCGCTGCAGCCCGGTCACTGCGCGTGGACGCATGAACTCGTGCGGCGCCGTACAGGTCTGCATGAACGAGCGCGAATGGCTCGTTCGCCAGATCGAGCTCGCCGGCCGCGATACCTTCGCCGCTGCGCCGCGGGAGGGCGTCGAGCATAGGTCTCAGCTCAACAGGCGGCGCAGGTCCTCGCGTGTCAGGCTCTTCAGCGCGCCCTGGCCGTCGCCGAACAGCGACTCCGCGAGCTCGCGTTTGCGCTCCTGCAGCTCCAGCACGCGCTCCTCGACCGTGTCCTTCGCGATGAGGCGATAGGCCATCACCGGCCGCGTCTGGCCCATGCGGTGCGCGCGGTCGAGGCCCAGGCCGTCGACCGCCGGGTTCCACCACGGATCGAGCAGGAACACGTAGTCCGACGCCGTCAAGTTCAACCCGTGGCCGCCCGCCTTGAGGCTGATCAGGAACACCGGGCAAGCCGGGTCCGACTGGAAGCGCTGCACCGGCAACTTGCGGTCGCGGGTCTGGCCGTCCAGGTACTCGTACCGCACGCCGAGCGCGTCGAGGCGCGCGCGCACGAGCGCCAAGAAGCTCGTGAACTGCGAGAACACGAGCACCTTGTGCCCCTCGGCCGCGAGTTCCTCGATGCGCGGCAGGAGCGCCTCGAGCTTCGCCGAGTCCTCGCCTCCGCGCAGCGGGTCGAGGAGGCCCGGGTGACACGCCGCTTGGCGCAGGCGCAAGAGACCCTCCAAAACCATGAGGGGGTTCCCACCAGGCCGCGCGGCGTCGTCGCCCGGCTCGTCTCCTGCGTCGTCAGCGTCGTCAGCGTCATCACCCAGCAGCTCCGCGCGGTAGTGGTCGCGCAGCTCGTTGTAACGCCGCCGCTCCGCGGCCGAGAGCTCGCAATAGATGACCTGCTCGCTCTTCGGCGGCAGCTCGGTGAGGACCTCCGACTTCGTGCGGCGCAAGAAGAACGGCTTCAGCGCGCGCGAGAGGTCGCGCCGCGCCTCGCTGCTCGTGCTGCGGCCCACGAGGCCCTGGAACACCGACGAACGGCCCAGCATCCCCGGATTCAGGAACTCGAACAGCGACCAGAGCTCGCCGATGTGGTTCTCGACCGGCGTGCCCGAGAGCGCGAGTCGGTGGTCTGCCTGCAGGAGCCGCGCGGCCTTCGCCGCCTGGCTGCGATCGTTCTTGATCGCGGTCGCCTCGTCGAGGACGAGGTAGTCGAAGCGCAGGTCCATCAGCTCGGCCGCGTCGAGGCGCAGCGTGCCGTAGGTCGTGACCAAGAGGTCCGCCTCGTGCGCCGCTCGGCGCTTCTGGTCGCGGTCCGCGCCCGTGTATTCGATGACTCGCAGCTCTGGCGTGAACCGCCGCGCCTCGTCGATCCAGTTGAACACGAGCGAGCGCGGCGCCACGACGAGCGACGGCCCCGGCCGCGGCAGAGCGCGTCGCGACTCCAAGAGCGCCAGCACCTGCACCGTCTTGCCGAGACCCATGTCGTCGGCGAGGCACCCACCAAAACCCATGTCGCGCAGGAATCCGAACCAGCCGAGCGCCTCGCGCTGGTAGGGGCGTAGCTCACCCTGGAACCCCGTGGCCTCGCGCACCGGGCGCGGCTTCTTGAACGACGCGAGGCGCGCGCGGTACTGCTCGAAGCCCTCGTCGGTGGCGACGTCCTCACGCTCGGCGAGCAGCGCGTCCAGGAGCCAACCCTGGTGCTTCGGGAAGGTCAATCGGTCGCCGAACGCGCCGTCGGCGAGCTCGACGAGGCCCCACTTCGCCAGCCAGTCCTCGGGCAAGACCCCCGTCGCGCCGTCGCCGAGCGCGACCTCCTTCACGCCGCTCTTCACGGCGCGCAGGAGCGCCGGGAAAGGCACGAGTTGCCCCCCAAATTCCAGGCCGCCCTCGACCTCGAACCAGTCGATGCCGGAACTCACAGAGACACGCGAACGGGTTGCCTGCCGCAGCTCCTTACCCTCCGCCGTGACGGACCAGCCGAGTGGCAGCAGCGTGCGCACGACCTCGGGCACTCGGCGCGCGGCGAGCGTCCCGTGGGAGCCGTTGCGCGCCTCGAAGTTCGTGCGCCGCCCGCCGTGCCGCAAATACTCCCCGAGGCGCGCGCGTTCGAGCGCCAAGTCGCGCAGCACCACCGAGCCATCGGAGCGCTGGACGGAGCGCGCGCGGTGCTCCGGCGGGATCCGCTCATCCGCGCCGTAGTCGAACGAGATGCGGCACTCGATGCGTTCTCCGGCGGCGTCGTCGTTGGCCCGCCGCGGCTGAACGAAGAGGTGGGGGCGCGGCACACCGACGGGCGCGAGGCCGATCGAACGCGGCGAGCCGAGCTCTTCGGGCCGAATCGGCTTGACGGAGGGAGGCAGGCCTTCGCAGAGGGCCAGCAAGGCCGCCTCTTCAGTCTCTGGCACGTCGAGCGCACCGTGCACCCAGAGCTCGACCAGCCACTCGAAGCCTTCGGGCACTTCGAGCCGCGCGAGCCCCGTCGGAGTCTCGACGAGCGAGCGCCCGACGAGCTGCAACACCGACTCGAGCGGCACTGACGTGCCAGGTCGCAGGAGCTCACCGACGAGGCGCACTTCGTGCTCGGTCCTGTACGTCCGCATCCGAAATCGCCAGCCACCCCCGTGATCCCAAGCGAGGGCACGCGGCTGCGCGTTTGCGCGCCAATGGTCGAGCCGCCCGGTCGCCGCGAGCTCGGGCAAAACGATGGCCGCGAACGCGTCCGACAGCTCGTACGAGCCCACCGGCGAGGGCCCCGAGAAGCGGTTGAACCTGGGTCGCGCCACGAGGTCCGTGGCCTCCGCGCGCCGGACGTCGAAGGGGCGCGCCTCGCCCCAGCCCCCCTTGGCCAGCCGACGGCGTTGCACGACACGCAGCGTGAGCTCTCCGTCGGCCACCGGCCGCGGGGGCACACCGAGCTGATAACGCAGCTCGCTGTCGACGTCCGGGGTGCCCTCCCATGGGCTGACGACGGGCTGCGGTCGGAGCGCCGACAGTCGCTTCAGGCGCGACGACCAATCGAGCGCGGCGGTCGTGTGCGACGTGTGGCTCCGTGGGTCGCGCTGCGCGCGCTCGACGGCTGCGCGCAGGAATGTATGGACGTCGAGGCCCGCGGACTCGAAGTCGTCGTCGAGTTCGAGGTCGCGGGGTCCCATGTCAGCGTCGCACGAAGAGCTGCACGCGCCAGATGTGCTGGTCGTCCTTGCCCGAGGCCAGGATGTCCATACGCCCGTCGGCGTCGAGGTCGAATCCGCGCATCTGCCGCTCCGTCGCGACGCCGAAGAACGCGGCCTCGGCCGCTGGCGGCTTGCCGTCCGCGAGCGCGCGCAGCGCCGCGCCCGGGGCCATCGCGAACTGGTCGATCTGGCCGAGATCGATCACGCTCTCGCCCCCGTCGCCGAGGCGGTCGAGGTCCTCGAGGATGATCCGCTCGACGAGGCGGTCCAGGTCCGTCGCGGGCAGGTCCTCCCAGCGCTGCTTACCGGGGGCACAGTTGCGTACGACGACGAGTCGCGCGCCGCGTTGGTCCAGCACATCGTCGTTCGCGCCGTCGCCGTCCCAGTCGATCCGGCGCGCCGGGATGTCCCACTGCTTCTCGAGCTCGTCGGACAACGCCTCGGCGTCCTCGATGAAGCCGAGCAGCCGCGGGATCCTGAGCGCGAGTGTCGAGCGCTTCGTGGGCTTCCGATCGAATCTCCCGCCGAGGTTCTCGTAAGTGAAGAGGTCGAACTCGATGCGCCCGGGCAGCAGGAGGAAGCGCAGCAGCTTCGCCAGCGACAGTCGCTCGCCGCGCGCGATCTGCAGGTCGAGTTTGTCGTCGCCTAGCACGTTGCGCAGGAAGAAGTAGAGGACGTTGCCGCTGATCTTCAGCACCTCGTCTGCGGTGTCGCGCGGCCCGGTCACCGAACCACCGAGGTACACCTTGAACGTCCCCTCCGCGCCGATCACGAGGTCCTTTGGCGCCACACCATCGAGGTCCGCGACCCGCCACTGTGCCATCCCCGACACGATCGACAGAAGGTCGTCGAGGTCGATCGTCGTGCTGCGCTCCGTCCCCTGCAGAGCCGCGAGGTCCAGCACCCACGTCGGCTGCGTGTCGATCTTGGGCCGCGCGAGGTGGAAGGCGACCCGGTCAGTTGTCTCGGACACGAGGTCGAGCGCGCCGTCGCCGTCGATGTCCTCGATGCGGAACCAAGGCAGGTTCACCGCTTGGGAGAACGTGGAGGACAGGCGCTCCGGGTCGCCGAGGTCGTGCTGGACCTCGGGCTCGAAGGCGACCAGGATCGGCGCGTCGAAACGCACCGGAGACGCCGACGCGCCGTCGGCCGCTGGCTCGGCCGACCCGAGGTTGCGTCGGATCCTGTACACACCCGCGCCTGGCAGGACGAGGTCCGCGCGGCCATCACCGTCGACGTCGCGCGCGAGGCCGACCCGCGACACGCCCCACGGCAGGTAACACAGCTCCTCGAACAGCACGGTCGGCGGCGACCAGGTGCCCGCCGCGCCGCTCGCGTCGTTCGGACCGGGTGCAGCGAACGTGCGCATCTCGACGAGCCGGCCGTCGGCGACGGCGAGGAGCTCGAGGCCCCCCTCGCCGTCGAGGTCGACGAGGTCCCAGGAGACCCGCTTCGCAGGCCACGGCAGGAGCGCTTCGGCGACTCCGTACGTCCCATCCGCGGCGAGCCGCCGAACCGAGACGCCGACCTGGTCGAAGCGGATGAGCTCCAGCGGGCCGTCTCCGTCCAGGTCTCGCAACGCCAGCCGCGAGCCGTCGTTCGGCAGCGTGACGCGCGTCTCGACGAGACCCGGCGAGGCCCAAGCGGCCTCGATGGCCGCCACCGGCTCGGGCGTCGGCGGGTCTTGCAGCGTCGCGAAGCACGTCGACGCGAGTGACAAGAACAAAGGGCTCATCGGGTGCGCCCTCTCTTCGACAGCAACACGGTCAGCCCGTTCTCGCCGCGACTCACGATGTCGCCGAGGCCGTCACCGTTGAGGTCCTCGACCTCGAGCGACAGCACCGAACCCCTTGTCGCGTAGCTCTTCCACGGCGCGTCGTCGAGCAACCACTTCGTGGCCGAGAAGAAGCCCGATTCCTTGCGCAGGCGCTTGATCACGATCTTGCCGTCGAGGCCGACCTCGACGAGGTCTCCGAGGCCATCGCCGCTGCAGTCGAGCACCATGCGCCGATTCGCCAGCACTTCGCGCACGCCGTTCTCGTCGAAGTTGCGCGCTTGCCGCAGCGTCGGCTTGCGCTCGAAGCCGCCGCGCTCTCCGCGGTACAGGAGGTGTGAGTGCTCGAAGACGAGTCCCGTCGCCGCGGCGAGCTTGCTCGGCAGCACGAAGATCCGCACGACGAGGTCCGGGTGCTTGTCGCCGTCGATGAGGCCGACATCGAGGCGCACACCCGCGGCCTCGAAGCGCAGCACCTGATTCGGCTCCGCCGGAAACAAGCGGTCCTTCGCGCTCAACAGCACAAACACGCGCCACTCGACGTTCTCGAAACCCTCGAGCTCGGCGTGCCAGGTCGCTAGGACGTCGAGCCGCCCGTCACCGTCGAGGTCGACGAGCCGCAAGCTCGAGGGGCGATCGCCGCGTCGCAGGTATTCCGGCAGGTCCTCGGTGCGCGTGGGCGCCGCCGGGATCCCATCCGCGCCAGCGATGTGGACGCGCAGCTGGTTCTCGACGAGCAGCAACAGGTCGCGCCGCCCGTCCCCGTCGACATCGACGACCGCGGGCGCGCGCATGGTCCGTCCGTCGGACGCGAGCGTCGTCACGGACGTCTCGCCCAGGAACGGCATGACACCTTCACCGACCGTGACCTCGAAGCGCGCTTCCTTGCGTTGCTGGTCACGCTCGAGCTCACGCCGTCGCCTCTCGCTGTCGTCAGGGTCGGTCGCGACTTCGCCGCCGCCAGCGGGCCACGCCGCGCGGCGCACCCATTCGGCCTCGGGGGTCGCGCCCGGTGCGTAGAGCGCGAAGCCGTTCCGATCCGGCAACAGCAGCTCATCGCGCGGCCCTTTGGGCACCACGTACGCCCAATACGGCAGGGCGAGCGGGTCCGGCACGTCGTACAGGAGCGGCGAGTCGATCAGCCTCCGGATGTTGCCGCGCAGCTGCTCGACGTTCGGGTCCATCGCGAACGCACCGCTACGGGTGAGGAGCACGAGGTCGCGCCCGGACTCCGCGCGCACGTCTGCGAGCGTCCAGGCGACGACGTCCTCCAACACGCGGATGGTGCGGCGCGGCGCGCGCGCCACGGCCTCGGCGCTGACGTCGTGGATGCGGATCTCGCGCGCGCCTGCGGGCGTGCGCACGGCCAGCACGACCTCGGCGCGACCGTCGAGATCGACGTCGATGAACTCCGCGGCGAGGAGCGACCCGTCGACTGGCAGCGAGGCGTCGATGTAGTGCGATTCCTGCGGTAGCGCGAGCGCGCAGAGGGTGAACAGCGCGAGCATCAATCGCCGAGCTCCCCGACCCCGGAGGACCATTCGAAGAAACGCAGGAAGCGCCAGCGGCGCTCGTTCCGATCGCGCTCGTAGCGGATGAGCGAGATCACCCACAGGTCGAGCAACACGAAGTTCCGCCGGTCGGCCTCGAGGTCCGCGTTGTAGGTGAAGAGCACCGGCACCGAGGCGCGAGTGATAACCCGCCCTTCACCCAGCAGGCGTACGTTGAACTCCCGCGCCTCGCCGTTCGGCGTCGTCCCTTGGAGCTTCACTTCGTCCCTCGGCGCACGACCCGCGAGCTCCAGCACGAGGCCCCGGCCCGACAGCACCGCTGTCTCGTCGACGCTCGTGATGACCGTTCCGATCGGGATGCGCCGCATCGGTCCTGCGTCGGGCCGCGACAAGAGGACGGCGCCGCGTGGACCGCCCAGCGGGGCGTCGCTCCACGCTGCGCGCGAGCGCACCGGGTCCAGGTGGAAGAGTGGCCTCACTGGCGCGGCGTCGGCCGCGGGCGCGGCGAGGGCCACGGGAACCTCGAAGACCGTATCGCCGCGTTGCACCTCGAACGAGAGGCTCGCGCCGTCCTGGCTGGCCCCGAGCAGCGCATCGACGTCCGTCGGCGCGAACAACTCCTTGCCGGCGGCAGTCAGGAGCACGTCGTCGACCTGGAACCTCGCCTGTGCCGCGGGTGAGTTGGGCGCGACCTCGACGACGCGCAAACCCGGGGCGAACGCGAGCTCCTCGAGCGTCCCGCTGTCGTTCTCCGCGAGGGTCAGCCCGAGGTACGGGCCCGCGGGCCGCTCGGCGAGGACCCACGCGCGCACTTCGGGCAGGGGGTCTGGGATCGAGCGCTCCGGCGCAAAGGTACAGGCAGCGAGCAGGCACGCCAGTGGCGCCAGGGGCACGAGCGACGCGCCACCGCGGCGGAGCCCGCGTCGGGCCGGTCCATGGATGAGGTGAGTTTCCATCGCTGCTTGATCGATGAGGGTCCTGTCGAAGAGGGCTATAACACGCGCCGGCGCAGGAGCAACGCCGACGCTGCCACGAACAGGAGCGCGGAGAGCGGCGCCAGCACGAGGCCGCGCCGGAACACGTCGTCGGACAGCCCCTTGTCGGAGTAGCCGCGCGCGACGCCTGCCATCTCGTTCATGGCGGAGCCGTCGATGAATGTCGGAGCGTGGCTCGCGAAGACCCACCAACGTGCGTCGCCGAGGGAGCCCTTGAAGACGTCCCACAGGAGGAGCGTCGCCAGGGACGCCGCGAGCGCGATCACCGCGCCCCGCGCCGCGGTCGAAACGAAGAGGCCGAACGCGTGCACCGCGACGAGCCCCAGCAGCGACACGAGCAGCGACAGGCGCAGCTCCTTCAACAACTCCGCGACGGTCGTGATCGTGAAGTCGTCCTCGACCAGCGGGCCGAAGTCGCCGACGGTCGCGGCCGCGGCGTACGCGCCGAGGCCCGTCAAGAGCGCGATGCACACGACGATCAGCGGCCCGAGCAGCGCCCGCCCGACGAGCGCGCCCGTGCGCGACGCGCAGCGCGTGACCGCGATGCGCAGCACTCCCGACTCGCGGTCACCCGCTAGCGTGCGGGCCGCTTGGACGAGGAGCAGCGCGAGGCCCAGCACGAGACCGGCCCGCCACCCGTCGATGAACGGCGCCCAAGCGGTGCCGCCATCGAGGCCGATCCCGCCCCCCTTGATGCCGCGCGCCTCCCGTTCGAGCGCCTCGAAGCGCTGGCCCGCGACCGACGCCGCGACCCGCAGCGCCGGGACGAGCACCAGCAGCGCCGCCGAGACCCACGCCGCGCGGGCGGTCATGAGGCGCACCCACTCGGCGCCGAGCACGCGCAATGCGCCCTTCACGCCGCACCTCCCGGGCGCGCGCTCACGATGGGTGGCAAGTGGGGGACCGCGTGTGTCTCGCCGCGCCGCGTGAGGTCCGCGTCGATGAGCGCCTCGAAGGCCGCTTGCAGGCCGCGCCGTTGCGGCGCGAGCGACAGCAGCCCCACGCCCGCTTCGACGAGCGCGCGCGCGACCCGCGGCGCGTCGCCCGGCACCGTGCGCACGAAGAGCCCGCCGTCGGGCGCCGCGTCGACCTCGCCGAGGGCGCCGAGTGTCGTGCGCGCGCGCGCCTCGTCGTCGACGCGGACGTGCACGGTCGAGACGTCGCCGAGGAGCGCCTGCAGCGGGCCCTGGTGCAGCACGCGCCCCTTGTGGATGACTGCGCAATGTGTCAGGAGGCCCTGCATCTCGTGCAAGCGGTGGCTCGACACGACGAGCGTGATGCCGCGGTCGCGCAGCTCGCCGAAGAGCTGCAGGATGTCGCGCACACCCATCGGATCGAGGCCGGAGAGCGGCTCGTCGAGGACGATCAGCTCGGGCTCGCCCGACAGCGCCGCGGCGAGCGACAGGCGCTTCTTCTGGCCGAACGACAGGTCCGAGGCCCGCCGTTGTGCCAGGTGCGCGAGGCCGACGAGCTCCAACGCGCCGCCCTCGCTGAGGCCGCGCCCGGGTGGCGTGGCCGGCCCGCGCAGCCGCCGCTGGTACGCAAGGTTCTGGGCGATCGTGTGGCCCGGGAGCAGGGACGGCGTGTCGAAGACACACGCGAGCCGGCCCTGGAGCTGGTAGAGACGTTCCGGTGGCACGCCGAGCACCTCGGCCTCGCCCTCGGTCGCCTGCAGCAGGCCCAGCGCGCACGACAGCGTCGTCGTCTTGCCCGAGCCGTTGGGCCCGAGCAAGCCGTAGGCCTGACCCCGCTCGACGGTGAGATCGACCCCGTCCACGGCGGCGAAGCTGCCGTAGCGCTTCACGAGCCGGCTGACGCGCAGCGCCGCGTGTCCACTCATCCCGGACACGGTACCGAACGGACGGGCTCGGAGCCCGCGCCGGGCGCGCGCAATTTGCAGCCTGGCGGCGCGCGCCGAGCGCACGCCGGAATGCCCACCGGCCCGTATCATTCAGGGTGCGCTGCTCGGGCGGGGGGTCACGGGTCACGCAGGGGTCACTGCGCGCGTCACGCAGGGTTTTAATGCTCGCGCTGGTCCCACCAGTCGATCCAGTCGCGAGCACGACCGCCCGGGCAGCGCAC
>Ga0163154_10004484_pt1 | contig 18308 bp, 18 predicted proteins | sample OliLakLV19MP9P1_FD_148649 | JGI IMG/M metagenome (GOLD analysis project Ga0163154, IMG submission 148649) | Freshwater microbial mat bacterial communities from Lake Vanda, McMurdo Dry Valleys, Antarctica - Oligotrophic Lake LV.19.MP9.P1 | ecosystem: Environmental > Aquatic > Freshwater > Lake >...
ACCTTTTCAAGCACCCCACCCCCTGACCTCCTCTCCACGAAGTGGGGAAGGGGAAAGCTCGACGGTGACTCCCCCTCTCCACGCAGTGGAGAGGGGGCTGGGGGGTGAGGTGAATCAGGGAGAAAAACAAACATGTCCTCCCCTCAGCTCCGATACGGAGAGGGGGTCGGGGGGTGAGGTCAAGGCGGGAGATCGCGCCGCACCCGTGAGCATTGAACCTCGATTTGGAGGGGTGAGGTTTTCAGTCGATCAACCGAACTCGCCCCGAATGTAGCGTTCGGTCTCTTCGGACTCTGGACGGCTGAAAATCTGCGTCGTTGGCGCGTATTCCACCAACACACCCCAACGTTTCTCTTTGCCTTCGGTCTCGGTCGCCTTGCGGATGCTGTAGAACGCCGTGAAGTCGCTGACGCGCTGTGCCTGCTGCATATTGTGCGTCACGATCACGATGGTGTATTTCTTGACCAGATCGCGCATCAGTTCTTCGATGGCTTGCGTTGCAATCGGATCGAGCGCCGAACACGGCTCGTCCATCAGGATCACTTCCGGCTCAATCGCAATCGTCCGCGCGATGCACATGCGCTGCTGCTGTCCGCCGGATAGTGCGAAGCCCGATTTTTTCAAATCGCCCTTCACCTCGTCCCACAGGAACGAACCGCGCAGCGCCTTCTCGACGATATCATCGAGCGTTTCTTTCGCCTTGACGCCGAGCAAACGCGGTCCATAGGCAATATTGTCGTAGATGCTCTTGGGGAACGGATTCGGCTTCTGGAACACCATGCCGATGCGGCGGCGCACTTCGACCGGATCGACGTTCGGCGCGTACAAATCGCGTCCCTGAAAGATGACGCTGCCCGTCACCTTGGCGGCGGGGATCAGGTCGTTCATCCGGTTCAACGAGCGCAAGACCGTACTTTTGCCACAGCCAGAGGGCCCGATGAACGCAGTAATCTTCCGCGTTTGGATCGACAGGTTCACTTTGTCCACCGCCAGCTTGTCGCTGTAGTAGACATTCATATCGCGCAGTTCAAACGCGAATGCACCGTTGTTGGTGGTCACGATTCCAATCCTTTGCGTACACGCTGGCGGAGAATGATCGCGGCGGCGTTCAACGTCAGCAGCAGGATGAGCAAGGCGATGATGCCTGCCGCCGCCGCTTGCCGGAAGCCGGGTTGGGGGCGCGCTGTCCATTGATACACTTGGATCGGCAGCGCCGTGAACTTGCTGATCGGCCCGTTGGGGTCAACGAAGATGGTGGTTGCCGCGCCGATCACGATCAATGGGGCGGTCTCGCCAATCGCGCGCGACATCGCCAAGATCGTCCCGGTCAGGATGCCGGGCAGCGCGGCGGGCAGCACGGTGCGCCAAATCGTTTGCCAGCGCGTCGCGCCCAAGCCGAACGAGGCTTCGCGCATCGAGGATGGCACGGAACGCAGCGCCTCTTGCGCGTTGATGATGATCACGGGTAACACCAGCAAGCCCATGGTCAGCGCCGCCGAGATGATGGTGCGCCCCTGTGTGATCGCCTCTAACAAGCGGACGAAGATCGCCAAGCCGAGCAAGCCATAGATGATCGATGGCACGCCCGACAGATTGCGGATGTTGGTCTCGACCAATCGCTCGAACCACGTATTGCCAGTGGAGTATTCTTCCAGATAGATCGCCGCGCCCACGCCGACCGTGAATGAGAACACGACGGTAATGACCATGATCCACAGCGTGCCGATGATCGCAGTACGAATGCCGGTCGTCGTCGGATTGCTCGACTGACCCGACAAGATGTAATCGATGTTCAGCCAACTGCGGAAGTAGAAATCGGTTGCCGTATTGGTCGCGCCGCCATAATCATCGAGGTATTCTTGCTCGATCTCGGCGCGCCGCGTCAGCGACTCGAACAGCGCGTAGGCTTCGCGCACGGTGCTGCGCGTGACTTCCGCCTCGATCCGCGCGATCAACGCCGCTTGTGGCACATTGGTCACAGTGATGGCGAACACTTCTTCCGGCGTCAACTCGCGCAAGGTCTTGTCGGCAGTCCCTTCGGGCAAGACGGCATTCGGCGCGACCAAGCGCATCGGCGTCGTGCTGAATTGATCGGTTGGGACGACGCTCAACGTATCGCGGATGGTTACGCCCAAATTCTTGTTGTCATCGACCAAGATTTGGGTGAGCTGTTCCGGCGTGAGCGCCTCGAAGTCGCCATCGGGCGCGAGCGTGGTGGGATCGACGGCGTATTCGATGACCACATAGCCGAACGAGTCGTTGATGATGTTGGCTAACAGCGCGATCAGCGCCAAAATCGCCACGATGGTGGACAGCGAGAAGAAGCGCGCCCACAATTTGCCGCGCGCTTGCCGGCGTCTCAACAAGCCTTTGAATTCGACCTCAGTGGGCAGCGCGGGATTGACAGTCGAGGGCGTGGGTTGCACTTCGGCGCTCATTCGTAGATCTCCCGGAATTTGTTCGTGATCCAACGGCTGAGGATGTTCAAGCCCAACGTGGCGATGAACAGCGTCAGACCGACCGCGAACACGCTGTTGTAATCGACGCTGCCATAGCTGAGATCGCCGCTGGAGATGCGCGCGATGTGCGCGGTCATGGTTTCGGCAAAGACGAACGGATTCCAGTCATAATTGGGTCCCGCGCCCGACGCCAACGCCACGATCATCGTCTCGCCAACGGCGCGCGACAAGCCAACGATGATCGAGGCGGTGATGCCCGACAATGCCGCCGGGAACACGACCTTGATGATCGTCTCGAACTTGGTCGCGCCCAAACCATACGACGCCTCGCGCAGCGCGCGCGGCACGGCGGACAGCGCGTCTTCGCTCATCGATACAATCGTCGGGAAGATCATGATGCCGATCACGATGCCCGGCGAGGCATTGTTATAGAACTGCACCGTGTCGGGTCCCAAGATGCCGCGCAGCAGCGGCGTCATGAACGTGACGGCGAAATACCCATAGACCACTGTCGGAATGCCCGCCAACAGTTCAAGAATCGGCTTCAGGTAACTGCGCAGCCGCGAGGGCGCATATTCGCCCAAGTAGATCGCCGCGCCCAAGCCAAGCGGCACCGCCACCAACATGGCGATCACGCTGGTCTTGACCGTAGCGGATGCCAGCGCCAAGATGCCGAAGCGCCCCGACTGTGGATTCCAGTCCGTGCCAGTCAGAAATTCAATCGGGTTGACGCCGTAATTGGTGAACAACTGCAACGACTCACTGCCTAACACCAAGATGATTCCCAGCGTCGTGAAGATCGACAAAACGGCGCAAAAGATGAGGAAATAGCGCAGCAAATCCTCGCCGGGGCGTCCACGCTGGTCGAGGACTGGACGCCCGTCAGCTTCGACGCGGCGCACCTTGCCAAAGATGTCGTCGCTGGCGGGTTTGAGCGTGCTGTCTCGCCCCGCGTCTGTCTGTGATCCCATGTCGCTTATTTCCCCCTGTGTTCGTTCTAATTGCCCAATGCATCCAGCCAGTTTTGGCGCGCGCGGTTCAGCGCCTCCGTACTGGCGGGGAAGTATCCGACGTCAATGATTTCGTCGTTGACGTTGGTCAGATAGAAGTTGATGAATTCTGCCACTTGCGGCTTGTCCAGCATGATTCCAGCATCGGAATAGATGAACAGCGGACGCGCGAGCGGGTAGGTGCCATCTTCAGCCGTTGCGGCGATTGGTTCCACCGCGCCAGCGCCCGCATCGAGCGGCACCGCGCGCAGCAAGTCTGCCTCGCCCAAGAAATAGGCGAAGCCGAAATAGCCAATCGCATACGGGCTGCTCTCGACGCCGCGCACAAGGACGTTATCATCCTCGCTCAACTGCATGTTTTCCATGCCGATGATCGCGTTGATCGCGGCGTCCTCGTCGGCAAAGGTGTCCGTGCCGAGCAAGACTTCTTCGACAAAATAATCGAAGGTGCCGCTTTCTGTACCGGGTACGTAAACTTGAATCGCTTCGGCGGGGAACGCCGCATCGACTTCATCCCACGTGGTCACCTGACCGGAGAAGATCGCCGCCAATTGGGCTATCGTCAGGCTGTCGATAAAGTCGTTGGCACTGCTGACGGCGACGACCAACGCATCCGTGCCGACGCGAAATTCGATGGGGGTACGGTCAACGGCGACGCAGTTTTCGATTTCACTAGCGCGGATCGCGCGGCTGGCGTTGGCGATATCGGTCTCGCCTGCCACACAAAAACGTTCCAAGCCCGCGCCTGTGCCGATGCTTTGAATGATGAAGCGTCCGGCGAAGCCCTCTTGGGCGAAGCGTTCTGCCATGCGCTGTGTGAGCGGGAATACGGTCGAACTACCTGCGACGAGGATGTTGCCCGCATACGACAACGGATCGACGGACGGCAAGCGAATTGCTGCAATAGGCGTCGCCTCCGGCGTGGATTCTGGCGTCGCTTCCGATGTGGCTTCTTGGGCGAAAGTCGGAGAGAACAGCAAGCAGGACACGATCATCAACAGGGTGGTCAATGCCAGTGATTTGCGCACAGGAAAATAACTCCATGAATGGTCGGATTGCGTGTGAAAGCCTGTGTTCCGAACGCGGATGCTATCCCGCGAAGATTAAAGATTGTTGGCGGAAACGATTAAGGGATGCTTGGTTAGGCTTAACAAATGCGCGACGGAGAAACAAAGAGGGCGCGCCTTGCGACGCGCCCCCGTGACGATTGCCAGAAGGCGAACTACATGCCCATGCTCATGCTTTGAGCGATCATCAGTTGCAACTGAGCCAAGCGAATTGCCTGTTGGCTGGCGGGGAAGTAGCCGACGTCCGTCACGTAGTCATTGACCGACGACAGGTAGAAGTTGACGAAATCGGCAACTTGCGGCTTGGCGGCGAGGATGCCAGCATCGCTGTAGATGAACAGCGGGCGCGCCAACGGGTAGCTGCCGTCTTCTGCCGTCACGCCGTTGGGTTCGACGCCATCGATGCCGACAGCGTTGAGGCGATCCGTCTCATCGATGTAGTAGGCATAGCCGAAGTAACCAATGGCGTAGGGGCTGCTCTCGACGCCCTGAACCAAGACGTTATCATCTTCGCTGAACTGAATGTTAGCGGCGTTGATGATCGCATCACGACCGGTGTCACCGACGATTTCTTCCATGACCGCTTCGACGAAGTAGTCGAACGTGCCGCTGTCGGTGCCGGGGCTGAACAGTTGGATCGGCTCGGCGGGGTAGGACGCATCGACCTGATCCCACGTCGCGTATTCGCCGCTGAAAATGCGGGCGAGTTGATCGATGCTCAGGGCGGTCACGAAGTCATTGGCTTCTGCCACGACGACTGCCAGCGCATCCGTGCCGACGCGGAATTCAATCGGGGTACGGGGGGTCGCCAACGCGGCGCACGCTTCGATTTCGCTGTCGCGGATGGGGCGGCTGGCATTGGCAATGTCGGTCTCGCCAGCGACGCAGAAGCGCTCGAAGCCGGCGCCCGTGCCGATGCTTTCGACCGTGATGTTGCCCGTGTAACCGGCGTTACGATATTCTTCCGCCGCGCGCTCGCTCAAGGGGAAAACCGTCGAGCTGCCTGCGGTGATGATGTCGCCCGTTGCCGACAGCGGATCGGCAGCGGCGAGGACGATTTCCGGGATCAGAACTTGGTCAATGACGTGGATCACGCCGTTGCTCGCCATCACATCGACCGCGATCAAACTGGCACCGTTGACCAGACCTGCGGGGTCAACCGAAATCGTGCCGCCCTGAACCGTCGCCACATCCGCCACGCCGTCCATGCCCATGACCGTATCGCTCATGATGGCATCGCCAGCGACGACGTGATAGGTCAGAACCGTTGCCAGCACATCCGGGTGGGCGAGGAGGTAATCGACCACGCCCGCGGGCAGGGCTTCAAACGCCGCGTTGGTCGGCGCGAAGACCGTGAAGGGACCTTCGCCGTTCAGCGTATCGACCAAACCCGCCGCCTGCACCGCTGCCACCAGCGTGCTGAAGTCGGGGTTAGACGCCGCCACATCGACAATCGTGCCATCTTGTGCTGCAACACCAAACATCGGGAGCGCCAACAACAGCGCCGCCAAAACGATCAACAGCTTCTTCATGTACCAATTCTCCTATCAGAATCTATCAATATGGAAATCGCTTTCCATTTCCAACGTCACTGTAGCGGGGTCAAATTAATCCCCCCTAATTTTCACGTTAAGTGTAGAGGGAACTTACGTTAAAAAAAGAACGTATGAACTTCACGAAAATTTAATGTTGAGGCGAGAACGGCGATAAAACGGAGCTGAGTTCGCTTCGTGCGCATTATTGGAAGTCGAGTAGAATGAAACGCAGCATTGATGAGGAACACCCTTTTGAAATTGTGGATCATCCTCGCGGCGCTGATCATCCTCGCTGCCAGCGCGTGCGACGGACGGCGCGACGACCCCATACCGACGCTTGCCAGTTTGAATGACTTGGCGACCAGCCTGCCGCTGACGCAAAATCCGCCCCCGACGCCGTTTGACCGCCCGCAGACCGCTTTCGCGCAGATCGATGCCGGATTGACGCGGTTGGATGGCTGGCGCTACGTCGTACAGTTGGCATTCGACGGCACGTTCGCGCGCACCCCGCGCCAGACGCAAGCGCGCACGCAAGCCGAAGTCTGGTACAACCAATTGGCATCGGCGCGGCGCGTGGTCGTGGACAGCGAAGGCGAGTTGATCGGGCAGACGGAGAACATCCAATATGAAGCCGTGCGCCTTGGACCCGATGCGTTCCTGATCCGCGACGGCGTGTGCCTGAGCGCTGGGACGCAAGGCGCGTCCCAAGATGCTGCGCTCGCCGCCGATTTGCGCGCGGGCGATCTGGTGGGCGGGGTCAGCCTCGCGGAGCCGACCGGACGCAGCGCGGTGATCAACGGCGCAACCGTATGGCAGTACAATTTCTCGTCCGAAGCGCTGGTTGTGCCGTCGATTCGGACTGTGGAAGGCGGCTACGTAGTGTTCGACAGTGGCGAATTGTGGATCGCGCCGAACATCGACGGCAGCGGGCGCGGCGCGGTCGTGCGTTTCTACGTCAATCTGACGGTCGAGAACGCGATCATCTTCGACCGTCAACTGCCCGTCAGCGGGACGGTCGTCTTGCGCTACGATCTGTACGACGCGGGGACGGCGGTCAATATCAGCGTGCCGTTCGGGTGTTGATGTGCTATCATGAGCTAAAATAGGAACGGGTGTGTCAATGGCACGTCCACTCCCACCAGCCGAGAAAGGTCTGCGATGTCTGCCACCCCATTGGATAAGAATACACTCTACTATGGCGATAATCTTGATGTGCTGCGCAAGTACATCAAAGATGAGACCGTTGACCTATGCTATATCGATCCGCCGTTCAACAGCAAGCGCAACTACAACCAGATTTACAACAACGTCGGCGCTGAAGATCGCGCGCAAGCACAGGCGTTCGTCGATACATGGGAGTGGGATATGCTCGCCAAGGCTGGGTATCGGGAACTGCTCGCCAATGCCCAAGGACGCTTCGCCCCAAAAACTGTTGACTTGATCAAGGGGTTGAACCCTGTATTGGGGGAGGGCAGCCTATTGGCTTACTTGGTCAGTATGGCGCTGCGCATCAACGAGATTCACCGCACGCTCAAACCGACGGGCAGTTTTTACCTACACTGCGATCCGACGGCGAGTCATTATCTCAAACTGCTGCTGGACAGCCTCTTTTTACCGCGCGGCGGGCTATACCGCAACGAAATCGTTTGGGCGTATCGCAAATGGTCGGTCAAGCAAAATCAGTTTCCGGGAAATCACGATACAATTTTCTTTTACACCAAGTCGCATATAAGCACCTTTCATACGCTGTTCACACCCGTATCGGAAGGGACGATGAAACGTTGGAAAGGCAAGAAACAACAAGCGGTCTTTGTCGAAGGCGTCCGTAAAGCGACGAGCGTTGAAGGTGATGAATCGCAAACCCCGATGGCAGATTGGTGGGATGTCTCGATCATCAATCCGGCGGCGAAAGAACGCATGGGCTATCCGACGCAGAAGCCCGAAGCCCTGTTAGAACGCATCATCGCGGCGTCCACCAATGAAGGCGATCTTGTCTTGGATGCCTACTGTGGCTGTGGCACAACGGTTGCGGTCGCAGAACGCTTGAATCGGCGTTGGATCGGCGTCGATATCACCTATCAGAGTATTTCGCTGATTTTGCACCGCTTGGAAGGGCAATATGGGAGCGCAATCACGGATAGCATCATTCTCGATGGCATTCCGCGCGATATGGAGTCAGCGCGGGCGTTGGCGCGGAAAAAAGACGACCGTGTGCGCAAAGAATTCGAGAAATGGGCGATCCTCACGTATTCTAACAATCGCGCGGTGATCAACGACAAAAAAGGCGCGGATAAAGGCATCGACGGTATCGCATATTTCCTAGTCGGCAAGGAAGATAACGCCAAGATCGTCTTTCAGGTCAAATCGGGCAAGGTCGAGCGCGGGGATATCGCCAAATTCGACCATGATCGCCAACGCGAGGGCGCGGAGATGGGCGTTTTCATTACGCTTAATAAAGCCACCAAAGCTATGAAGGATGAGGCGAATGCAGCGGACATGTACAAACACGATTTGATGGATCGCTTCTATAACCGCATCCAAATCGTGACGATTGAAGATATTATTGAGCGCGGGGCGCGGCTCGATGTGCCGATGAGCCGCGAGGTCTTGAAGAAGGCTCAGGCGAGTGTAAACGAGATGCAGCCAGAATTATTGTAGGCATGATCCGCAATGCCCCATCTCAGCGTGCCGTTCGGGTGTTGATGTGCTATCATGAATCGCAAATGGACGCACGGTAAGGGGCAACAATGGATGCGATAGCGACAGTCGAACGGCGGCGGCGCAACTTGCGTATCGTCTTCTTTGGGATCATTGTCGCCACGCTGCCGTTTTACTGCGCCGGGCTGCTGCTGTGGGGCGGAAGTCCGCAGCGCAATCGCCCGACGCCCACCGCCCGCGCCAACGCGACGCTGGCATTGACGACCCCCGCGCCGCTGCCGACGTTCACGCTGTTCGGACAGGGACAAACGATTCCGCCGACATTCACGTCGATTTTCGGCGGCGGACAAGCGACGTTCGTGGTCGCCACACAGCCGCCTGTGATTCTTCCCCCGCCCGTGTTCCCGTCGGCAACCGCGTTCATCTTCCCGACGCTGACCAGTGCGCCGACGCTGACGCCCGTTCCATCGTTCACGTCGATCCCGCTGCCGACAGAGACATCGATCCCCATCCCAACGAATACCATTGTGCCGTTCCCAACGGATTTACCGCCGCCTGTATTTGAAACGCCGACCGAGACGCCCAGCCTGACGGCACTGCCGCCGGACGGCGGCGGCGGGTGAAGTTGCGTAGGGCGCGCCAAATCGCGGCGCAAACGTTATAGGGGTTTGGCACGCCAAACCCCATTGCGCGGGCATGGCGCGCTATGCCCCTACAACATCTATTGACGACCTTCGATTCACCGCTACAATCCCTAAACACTTCAACGTGCGCATGAGGACGAAAAAATGGACTATCGCTACGTAGGCAAGACGGGCTTGAAGGTCAGCGAACTGTGCTTGGGTGCCATGACCTTCGGCAGGGAAGCCGATGAAGCCACCAGTTTCGCCATGATGGATGCGTTCGCGGATGCGGGCGGCAACTTCATCGATACCGCCGATGTGTATTCGCGCGGCATCAGCGAAACGGTCGTCGGCAAGTGGCTGGCGACGCGCCCACGCGATCAGTGGGTGGTGGCGACGAAAGTGCGCTTTCCGATGGGCGAGGGCGTCAACGAGATCGGCTTGAGCCGCAGCCACATCCGCCACGCCGTCGAGCAGAGCCTCAAACGTCTGGGGACGGACTTCATCGACTTGTATCAAGTCCACTGTTGGGATCCCGGTACGCCGCTCGAAGAAACGCTCTCGACGCTCAATCGCTTGGTCGAAGAGGGCAAAGTGCGCTACGTCGGCGTGAGCAACTTCAAGGCGTACCAGATTCAAAAAGCCGTCGATATCAGCCGCGCGCATGGCTGGACGCCGTTCACCTGCTTGCAGCCGCTCTATAACCTGCTGGATCGCGCCATCGAGTGGGAAATTGTCGAGTTGTGTCTCGCCGAGGGCTTAGGGATCATCCCATGGAGTCCGCTGCGCGGCGGCTGGCTGACAGGACGGTATCAGCGCGGGATGGAACTGCCACAAGACGACTCGCGGGTCGCGCGCGCGACCAAAGCAGGCTGGTCAGAGACCTGGAATGCTTACGACAACGAGCGCACATGGAATGTGATTGATACGCTGTGCCGGGTCGCGGACGCGCTCGGCAAGTCGCCCGCGCAAGTCGCGCTCAATTGGGTGAAGGATCGTCCGGGCGTGACCGCGCCCATCATCGGCGCGCGGTCAATGGAACAGTTGACCGGCAATCTCGGCGCGGTGGGTTGGACGTTGGAAGCGGAAACGCGGCAGGAATTGGACGATGCCAGCGCGCTGTCGCTGCCGTACCCGTATGATTTCATCGCGGCGCAATCGACGAGTCGGTAGTCGTTCGTCAAGAAAGTAGATAAAAGCAACCTCACCCCGCGACCTCCTCTCCTCAGCCTCAGAGAGGAGGTCGCGGGGTCAGGCTGCCTTTTCTTTTCCATCAGCCGTATACGTCCGTGCGCCGATCATCGAACACCGTCATGCGCGACCGCACCGTATCGACGTAATCGATGTCGATTTCGACCGTCGCCAAGCCGGGATTTTCGCCCAGTTCGATCACGACCTTACCCCACGGATCAACGACCATCGAATGTCCACCGAACGTTTTGTCGCCCGTTTTGCCCGCACTGTTGGTCGCCACGATATACGCTTGATTTTCGATAGCGCGCGCTTGCAGGAGGATGCGCCAATGGTCGATGCGTTCGAGGGGCCATTCCGCCGGGATGATCATCAGCTTTGCGCCTTGCACGGCGTAGCGGCGCACCAGTTCGGGGAAGCGCAAATCGTAGCAGATGGCGATGCCGGTCATGCCCCACGGCAGCTCCATCAACAGCGGCGCAGCGCCCGGTTGCAGCCAGCGATCCTCGTCCATCAACTTGAACAAGTGAATCTTGCGGTACACGCCTATCAAGCGCCCAGTGGGGGCGACGAAGGTGGCGCTGTTGGCGACTTGCAAGCCGCGCTTTTCGAGCAGCGAACCGACGATGCTGATTTTGTTCTGCGTCGCCAGCGAACTGATCTGGGCGAACACACCGATATTGAGTTCGGTCGAGAGTTCTTTCGCCTGATCGAGCGCATAGCCCGTTGACCACAGTTCCGGCAAGACGACCAGATGCGACCCGCGCCGCGCCGCCTCGATGATCAGTTCTTCGGCTGTCTTGACATTTTTTTTCACGTCACCGAGCGCGATATTCATCTGCGCAAGGCTGACCGTCACTTTCGCCATACATTACTCCTAAAAATAGTGCGTGTTGAGTCCTGAGAACCAGTATAGGCGGTTGCCCAAAGATTGCCTCTCAGTACTTTGGACTCAGTCAGGGCAGGACCTATCGCGCCGCTACTTCGTCCACTCCAACACCGCCGCGCGTTCACGCCAATGCGCGGCAATCGTCTCGACCATCTGTACGTCGCTCATGGCGGTGGTGTCCACCTCGTCGATCCCGTCCTGTCCCAACACGACCCGGCGAATCGACCAATGATCTTTGATCGTGCCGATGGCGATGGATCGTTCGCGCGGATCGTGGTAGCGCGCGCCGAGCGTCAGATGCAACCGTTGGAGGACGGCATCGAGCGCGGCGACGGCGACGATCACGGGTCCGGTCGTCTTGAGCAGTTCCAAATAGCCGTTGCGCATCAGCGTTGCGCCGCCGACGTGGATCACCGCGCCGCGATAGAGCGCGAAATCGCCCACGATCTCGCTCTCCAACGTCTTGAGGCGTGCCTCGCCGAAGCGAGCGCGCAAATCGTCCTCGTCCACGCCCGTGCGCCGCTCTAATTCGGTCTGAAAATCGACAAAATTCATCCGCAATCGCTCCGCCACACGCCGCGCCACTGGGACTTGCGCGGGTCCGATGTAGCCCGTCAGAATCAAATTACGATCAATCGACGCGGGCGAACCAAGCATGGCGTCTCCTGTCTACGCGCGCCAGCCCGGAAACCAGTTATCCAAGATAGACGGCAGTTCATCGAACGTATTGACCGACGCATCCGGCGTGATCAGCCCGTCGGCGCTGACTTGCGCGCGCTCGACCACGCGCAAGACGGCGCGAATGCCCGCACGCTGGGCGCCGCCGATATCGGCGTGAATATCATCCCCGACGAACACCATCTCGTTAGGTTGGACGCCGACGCATTCCAACGCTGATTTGAAGATCGCCGGATGCGGCTTGAGATAGCCCACGTCCGCCGCTGAGATGCGGCAGGTCGGGAAGTAATCGAGCAGTTGATGTGCTTTAAGTTCGATTTCGCGCAGCCACATCGGTTGATAGGCGTTGGTCACGATGCCAACTTGCACGCCGTGTTTTTTCAGCAGATCGAGCAGCGGCGGCACGTCGGGGAAAATCACCGTGCCTTCGACCAGACCCCATCCGTAATGTTCCAGACAGCGGCGCGCGTCGATGCTGTCCGGCGCACCGAGTTCGCGCGCGGTTTCGACCAAAATCGCGCCCAAGTTCGGCGCGCGCAAGTCTTGCCGCGCCGCCGTCCACGCGGCAATCGTGCGTTCGCGCATGGTCGTGCCGAAGCGTGTCAATTCGATCTCGAACTGCAATTCAGTGCGGAAATGTTCGACCACGCGCGTGAGGTGCGCGGCTTCCATTGCGCCCCAATCGGCGTCGAACCCACTCCAATCGAGCAATGTATCGTCCATGTCAAAGAGTACGGCTTTTAGCATCTTTTCCTCAAGTTTAAGGACTGAGGGCAAAGGACTGCGGACTGAGTACAATGCAGCGCCTCCAACCTAAACGCGATTTGGAAAAATCGTCGTTTAGAACGGTGGCTCCTCAAGCATCGGCACAGTCCTCAGTCCTTTCACCGCAGTCCTATTTCTTTGCTGCTCGCCACGACAGCAAGAGATCATCGATCCCCGCTTGATAGCTGGCAAAACGCGGTGTCCAATCGAGTGCGGACTTGGCGGGGGCGGTGTCAGCGTCGAGATGCAGCGCCAAGAGCGCATTATGCAACCGAACTCCGGCAGGGGCAGCGGGGGCGAACAGGCGCTGCATGAACGGGGACTGGGCGCTGACGCTCAAGCCTTGTGCCGACGCGAAATAAGCGGCGAACGCGGCGGGCGCGACCGGATGATCGTCGGCAATGGTCAGCGTCGCGCCGCTGATCTGCTTCTGCACCGCCAGCACGACCGCGCGCGCGGCGTCCTGTACATGTACAAAGCCGATTTGTGCGCTGGGATGCGCATCGTGACCGCTTGCGCCGTGACCATGGTCGGCGGTCGGCATCGCTCCGACGTTGACCGCGCGTCCGGCTTGCAACGCCGCGCGCAGCGTCCACAGTTCGGCGGAGTCCATGCCGTAGACCGCGCCCAACCGCAAGACGCACGCCGCGATGCCGCTGTTGAGGATCGCATTTTCGGCGGCGCGGAGGGCGGTGACGTGTGCGGACAGATCGGCGGGCGGCGCGTGTTCTTCATCTGCGACCATGCCCGCGAGAGTCGAACTGGCGGCGACGATGTGCGTCACGCCGACGGTGTGCGCGGCTTCGACCAGCGCAGCAGCACTGGCGACCAGCGCGGCGTTGTTCCACGCGGGGCGCGCGAACGGCAGCGCGTCTTGGTGCAGCGGCGCAAGATGGACGACGATGCTGGCGGCGGCACCGCTGATGTTACTGCGCAGTTCGCCCGCGCGCGTCAGATCAACGTAAGCGGGCGTGCCGCCGTCGGCGCGGACGAGCGCACCGTTCGCGCTGCCGTCGGTCGCCCCCGTGACCGTGTAGCCGGCGGCGACGAGGTGGCGCACGACCTCGCGCCCGACGGGCGTGGTCGCGCCCGTGACGAAGGCGGATAGGGGATTCAATGCTGGCATAGGTTGGCTCTCAATCTCGATTCAACGTCATGGGGATAGATTATGCCACTGATGGGGGGGGAGGGACAAGGACACGAACAGAAGGAAAAAGGCACGTCATCGGCAGTAAAAAACATCCGTGACCCGAGTTTCGGATAGCTACCCTCAGTTTTACCGAGTCTGGCTGCATCCTCAGCGGCAAAACCGCAGCCGGCGCAGCGACGATTCCCTGTGGTTATGGTCTCAATGTTCGCCGTGTCAATCGTTCACAGCAGCATCCCGCGCCGCGCCTTCATCTGTTCGATCACCAGCCGATCCGCCTTCCCGAACGAATAAGCGTCCAATTCGTCCAGCGTCACCCACGCGAACGCCCGCGCGCCAATCGCTTGGGGTTCGCCGCCCGTGTGCCGACACACGAACGCATGGAGCGTAATGCTGAAATGGGTGAAGGCATGATCCACCACCGCGAACAAGTCCCCGACTGCCACGTCAATCGCCAGTTCCTCGCGCAGTTCGCGCTGTAAACATTCCGGCAGCGTCTCGCCCGCTTCTTGCTTGCCGCCGGGAAATTCCCACAAGCCGCCGAGCAAACCCTCCAGTGGGCGCTGTGCGATCAGCATCCGCCCCGCGCCGTCGTCGATGATGCCCGCCGCGACTTGATAATGCGGCGGCTTGGCTTTCGCACGCTTAACAGGGCGTTGCGCTTGCGTGCCGCGTTGGAAGGCTAAACAGTGTTCGCGCAGCGGGCAGTCGGCGCACAGCGGCGCGCGCGGTTTGCACACCACGCGCCCCAATTCCATCAACGCTTGGTTGTAATCGCCGCTGCGCCCGACCGCGCCCGCCCGGTCGTCGGGCAGCCAAGCTTCGGCTTGCGTCCACAGTTGATCTTGCGTCTTTTTATCGGTCACGTCGGCGGGCAAATCGAGCAAGCGCGCGAACACGCGAATCACGTTGCCATCGACCAGCGGCGCGCGCACGCCGAACGCGATGGATGCCACCGCGCCCGCCGTGTAGCGCCCGACGCCGGGCAGTTCGAGCAGTTCTGCGACGGTCTGCGGGAAACTGCCGCGCTCCGCGACGATGTGCGCAGCGCGCTGCAGCATCCGCGCGCGGCTGTAATAGCCCAAGCCCTCCCACGCCTTCAGCACGGCGTCCAACGGCGCGGACGCCAGCGCCTCGACGGTGGGGAACGCGGCGAGAAAGCGCGCGAAATACGGCTTGACCGTCTCGACCTGCGTCTGTTGCAGCATGATCTCGGACAGCCAAACGTGATACGGGTTCGCGCGCGCGCCGTTTTTCGCCCGCCACGCGAGATCGGCGGCGTGCGCATCGTACCATCCTAGCAGGGCGGCGGCGATCACCATTCACTTGCTGCCTTTCTTGTGTACAAATGTACGCATCGAGGTTGTTGCTGCTTCATCCAGTCGTGCCACCCGCCCGAAAGCGTTTGGACTTACCGTCTGTCTACAGGCATTTACATCCGTCGTAACCACTACCAGACGATGCGCTTGGTGTTACAAGTTAAGCGCACTTAACCGCAATGCCTCGTTCAGAAGGTTGATCGCCGCGTTCAAGTTGCGGTCAATCTCGACACCACACGTCGGACACTGATAGACTCGTTCGCTCAATGACAGGCTCGCGCGGCGATGCCCACAGCGTGAACGGGTCTTGCTCGATGGATAGAACCGTCCAAGTGTCTGCACCTTGCCCCTGCGCGCCCTCACCTTCGTGGTGAGAAATCGACTGAACGTTCCAAACGCCGCATCGCCCAACGCCTGTGCGTGATTCTTCATCATCCCCTTGACGTGCAGACTCTCCACCCCGACAAACCCATACGTCTCGGCAATCCATGTCGTGGCTTTGTGGAGATAATCCTCGCGGATGCACGCGATATGATAGTGCCGTTTCTATTCCGCCAGTCCCCAATTCAAGACAAAACGACGGATGCCGGCGGCTTTGGCAAAGTAGTCTGCCGGTTCAGGCGTCGGATGAAGGCGGATGCGGTGACTGCGGATCAGCTTGCACAGCGTTCTTCAAAGCTTTTCGATAGCTTCTCTAATGATAACGACGGTTCGTGTGCGTGCGTTTGGCAATCAAACGCCCTTCTCGATCCCATCGCTGCAAGGTATGAACGGTGACGCCGATTTTCGCGGCAAACTCTGATGGTATGTACATATCCATATTTCATCAGTATAGATGTATACAAAATCAACAGCTAAATCGTCACGCTCTCTCCACAGTAGGCAGGGCGTGAGGTTGCTTTAGCAGTCCTCAGCCCTGTTTTTGTCGTTACCGCTTGCCCTGCATCCGCTGCAACTCCGCTTCGAGTTCGACGCGGCGCGCTTCGGCGGCGATCTGCGCGGCGCTGCGCGCCTCGACATAGCCGCGCTTGGCGGCAGCGATGAACGCGCCGCCCGTTCGCGGGGCGAACCACAGCACCAGCAGCGCCGCGATCCCCGCGCCGATCCCGAACCCGATCAGCCAATTCTTCGTGCTGTTGGTCATGCCGCCTCGCTGTGCTGCATTATCACGATGCCGAAAATTGTACAGCATCAGTACAATAGGTGCATGGTTCATCTGGCTCATCACAAGGACAAATCGTATGACTCGTCAAGTCGTCAGCACGCCCAACGCCCCTAGCGCCGTGGGTCCTTACTCGCAAGGCATCATCGCCAATGGTTTCGTCTTTACTGCGGGGCAGGGCGGTTTGAATCCCGCGACGAAGGCGCTCTCGGATGGCATCAGCGAACAGACGCTGCAAACGTTGGAGAACATCCGCGCGATCCTCGAAGCCGCCGGAACCAATATGGGGAACGTGGTCAAGACAACGGTCTATCTGGCGAATATCAACGACTTTGCCGCGATGAACGCGGTCTACTCGACCTTCTTCCCCGCCAATCCACCCGCCCGCGCGACGATTCAAGCGGCGGCGCTGCCCATGGGGATGCTCGTGCAGATCGACGCGGTAGCGACGCTGGAAGCCTAAGGTCGGTGACATACTCCCCCCGCCTAAAGGCGGGGGCTGCTACCGTCAACACGACTGCGAAGGCGAACCTTCGTCTTAGCGTCGCTCAAGTAGGGCGCAGATGCCCCTGCGCGCAAAATGTTGATCGCCGCGTTGTGATCGCGGTCTAAAGTGATATGACACGAGTCGCAGTGAAACGTTCGCTCGCGCAGTTCGAGTTTCTGAAGCTGTCCGCAGTGGGAACATTTGCCCGTCGTGCGTTCAAAGCGCCCGATCTGGACGATGGTCTTGCCACGCTTGGACGCCACCCACTTCAGGATCGTCAGGAAACTGCTAAAGCTCAAATCGGATACTTTGCGACCCCACAGCCGTTTCATGCCAGCGATGTTCAAATCCTCGAAGTACAGCGTGTCATAGTCGTCGCCCAAGCGATGTGCCAACTTGAAATGATGGTCGCGCCGCTTGTTTGCCACATCCGCACTGTGCTTTGCCAACGCCCGCCGCGCCCGTTTGTAACGATGCGATCCTTCGACCTTCCCCGCCAACCGACGGTTGAGCTTGCGCGCTGTTTCAATGCCGTGCGCGAAATATTGCGCACTGGTATAGCCACGCCCTTCATCGTCGGTCAGGAATGTTTTCAAACCAAAGTCGAATCCGCCGCTTTTACCCGTGCTGGATACGAAAACAGTCTGTTCCTCGACCACGCTGAAGATCAGCCACAACCGACCGACTGGATCACGTTTGACGGTCAACGTTTTGATTTCGCCCATCATTGGGCGGTGTTGAACAAACTGATAGGTCTCGCCTTCGATTTTCAGGCTTGCCCGCGCACGCGCGTACTTCCCATTGTCCTTGACTTCATTCTGGTTGAAGGACACGAGTTGATAGCCCGACTGCGGAAACGTAAAAGACGAATACCGACGTGCTTTTTTGAACTTCGGACGACCTTGCGCCAGTTTCTTGAAGAACCGTTGGTAAGCGTCGTCTACCCGTCGGCATACGTTTTGGCAAACTTGCGAATGCAAGTCGCGCCACAAGACAAAACGCTGTGTTTTCCGCAGCTTGAGAACGTGCTTGTTCATGGCGTGCAGCGAGATGTACTTTTGTGTGAGGCGATAATAGCGTCTTTGAAAGGCGATGAAGTGATTCCACACGGTAGACGCAACAAACAGTTTATGCCGCAGCTTGCGATCTTGCTTGTGGCAACGATACAAACGATATTTGTACATCTTGTGAATAGTGGTAGAATCGCTCATGCTTTCGACGCTCCTACGTCGGGAGTTGGTTGGGGGTGTTTCCGCATCCTCAACCTCCCCCGATCATACCCTAGTTCAGCAGCAAAAACACAAGACCGACGCCTTAT
>Ga0163154_10004486_pt1 | contig 18305 bp, 11 predicted proteins | sample OliLakLV19MP9P1_FD_148649 | JGI IMG/M metagenome (GOLD analysis project Ga0163154, IMG submission 148649) | Freshwater microbial mat bacterial communities from Lake Vanda, McMurdo Dry Valleys, Antarctica - Oligotrophic Lake LV.19.MP9.P1 | ecosystem: Environmental > Aquatic > Freshwater > Lake >...
TGCCGATCCGCGCCGTCGACACCGCGCCCAGCCTGGCCGTCCCGCCCGATCCCGCCATCCAGCAGTTCAAGAAGCACTTGCCCCAGCCCTTAAGCGAAAACACGAAGGCCACCGCCACCTTTGAGGACGGCGTCCTGACCGTTCGCCTTGCCTCCAACGGGCACGCGACGGGCCAATTCTTTCCCATCGCCGCCGCCGGCGTCGAGTTCGGCGAGTCGTCGATGGAAAAGGATGGCGACGATCTCGTCTTCACCGTTCCCGTGGAGGTCAAGCACGCCAACGCCGGAGGCAAACCCGTCAAGATCATGGGGGCCGTGGGCCTGGGCGACAAGATCACGGGCACGCACTGGGAGTTTGAAATCGATGCGTGACGCCAAACGAGCCGCGCCCGTCAAGGATGCGATACGGCCCGCTTCCTCACGGGCGCGGCTCGTCTCCCCCGAGTACCGCTTCCTGACGGGCGCGGCTCGTTTTCTCCAAGTTTTCTCGTTCGGCTCGAAACCTTTTAGTCCGCCGGATTGGTGAACCCAGCCGCCGGACGCATTCAACGAATGGAGTTCTGCATGATGAATCGACGTACTTTGATCGGAACCGTGGCCTTGGGTCTCTCCGCGTTCGTGGCCGCCGCCTTTGCCGGCGACGATGACAAGAACAAGAACAAGGACGGCATGACGGGCGCGAAGCTGGGCGAAGCCGCCCCGGCCTGGACCGCCACCGACATCACCGGCAAGGAGTGGAAGAGCACCGATTTCGCCGGCAAGATCGTGGTGATGGACTGGGTCAACCCGCAGTGCCCGGTCTGCAAGGGCGCCCACGCCGACAAGCGCATCCCCAACATGATCACCGAGCTCAAGGGCATGGAGAACGTGGTGTTCCTCGCCGTCAACAGCACGCACAACACCGATGCCCAGGCGAACAAAGACGCCCTGACCGGCTACGGCGTTGAGTATCCCGTGCTGCTCGACACCGCGGGCACCATCGGCAAGGCCTACGGCGCCAAGACCACGCCCCACGTGTTCGTGGTCGATGACAAGGGCATCCTCCGTTACAACGGCGCCCTTGATGACGACAAGACCGGCAACAACACCAAGGATGGCAAGCCCGTCACCAACTACGCCATCAACGCCGTCAAGCAAATCAAGGCCGGCGAGACCGTCACCCCCGACAGCAGCCAACCCTACGGCTGCAGCGTGAAGTACGGCAAGGCTGGCAGCAACGCGGGCGGCAACAAGCCCAGCGGCCACTGATTGTGTTCGATCGACCAGAGGCCCGCGAACGCAAGTTCGCGGGCCTTCTTCATGCGCGCATGAATTTCGTCATGGTGGCGTTGTCTCGACTGCCGCCAACCGTTCCCGCCAGGTTGCCGCCTCTTGCGGTTGATTCGTGGCGTCGTACAGCTCGATCAAAGTCTGAATGGCGTGACGACGTTTCAAGGGCAGTACGGTGGACTCTTTCATCACCGCGTCCGCTCGTTCGAGCAGCAGAGGCTGCGCTTCGGTGAACTTCGCTTGCTTCATCAAGCAATCGCCCAACGCGCCCGCCGATTCGCCGGTGCGCCAATGCACCGCCGGAAACTGCGGGCGACGCATCTCCAGCGCCTGCCTGAGCAGCGGCTCGGCTTCCGCCAGCGACGCCGCATCGCCCTGCCGGGTCAATGCCGCGCCCAACAATCCCATGATGCCGGGCAGTTCCGAACTGTCCGCGGGGAGTTTCGCTCGACGGAGCTCCAGCGAGCTCCTCAGCAAGGGGATCGCCCCGTCCGCATCGCCCCGGTCCAGCAGCACGCTCGCGATGTTGGCCTGCGAGAGCGCGGTCAAGGGATGTTCCGGTCCCAGTCTCGCCACGCGGATTTCAAGGCACCGCCGATGCATCGCCTCCGCCTCGTCACGCTTGCCTTGATCCTTCCATACGTTCGCGAGGTTGTTCATGCAGGTCGCGGTGTCGGGATGCTCCTCTCCGCTGGCGGCCTTGCGAAGTTCCAGCGCCTCGATCAGCATTACCTCCGCTTTATCCAACCGTCCTCGCTCACGCAGGAAGTTGCCGTGATTCACCAGGTGGATCGATAAATCCAACCCGGCCTGTCCCGGCCGCGCCCGGCGGAGGGGCAGCAGTTCCTCGAAAATCGTCTCGGCCTCCTCGAACTGCTCCTGACGCCAGTAGGTGTGGGCCACGTTCGCGCGGGCGATGATGGTCAGGCCATGCTCAGGCCCCAGTCCCTCGCTGCGGATGGAAACAGTTTCTTCCTGCGCCTTCCGGGCTTCGTCGAGGCGGCCGACCGTGGACAGGTATACCCCGTAATTGCCGAGGCTCTCCGCCACCGTCTGGTGCCGCTCGCCCCAGAATTTTCTGCGAATCTCGATGCTCCGCAGGTACAGCGGCTCGGCAAGGTCGTAGTGGCCGAGGTTCTTCTCGATGATCGCGAGGTTGTTCATCGTCTCGCCCACCCGTTCATGATCCGGGCCGAGCACCGCGACATGCACCTCCACGGCCTCGCGCAACACCAGGGCCGCCTCCTGCTGATCGCCCTTGGCTTTCAAGAGGTCCGCCATGTTCTGTAAGGCATTGGCGAGGAACGGATGGGGGACCGCCCGCAGTTGCCGCTGGATGTCGAGCGCCTCGCGCAGAAGCTTCTCCACTTCGGGCAAATCGCGGCGCACGGCCCAGATGGTCATGGCCAGGTTGTTCAGGCTCATGGAAAGGTCGTCGTGCGGCTGATCCTTGTGGATGCGCCGGAACATCGCCAGCGCCTCGCGGTTCAGCGTTTCGCATTCCTCCATGCTGCCCTCTGGCCCCGCGCCGCCCTGCTTGATGCAAAGCGCGACGTTGCTGATGCTGGTGGCCAATTCCGCCGAGTCCTGGCCCGCACTCAGCCGGCGTTTCATCGCCAACGCCTCCCGCGCGACCGGCAACGCCGCTTCCGATTGCCTTGACTCCCGCAGCACCTCGGCCAGCGCGGCCATCGCCTCAGCGGTGTCCGGGTGATCGCCGGGGTGAATCCGCTGGAACTCCCCGACCGATTTCTCCAGTTGCGATTGACCTTTTTCATACTCACCCAGCTGAAGGTAAGTCTGCCCAATGGCCTGCCGCACCACCGCCTCCACCTCGGGCTGATCCTTCAATTTTCCCTCATCAACGGACTGAGCGGCTTGATCGAGGGCTTCGCGCATGGTGAGTTCGCGGTCGGCGGTCAGGCGGGGGTCCACCGAAGTGAGCATGTCGGTGAGGAACGTATTGACCGCATCGGACTTCGCGGCTTCCAGTTCAACGAGTTTCAGGCGATCAAGCGCAATCTGTTCCGCGCTGATGGCCCGTTCGGTGGCTCGTTCCGCGTTTGCCTTCTCGTTCTCGGCCCGCGTTTGGCTGGCGATGGCGCGACCCTCGGATGCCTGCGACTTCGCCCAGGCGATGCTCGTGCCGATGATGCCCGCGATCAACACCAACACCACCGCGGCCGCGCCCGCGGCCAGCCCCTTGTGGCGGCGGGCGAATTTCCGCAACTGATATCGCGCGCTGGGGGGCCGCGCGATCACCGGTTCGTCGCGCAGATAGCGGCGAATGTCCTCGCCCAGCTCAACGGCGGATTGATAACGCCGGGCTTTGTCCTTCTCCAGGGCCTTGGCGATGATCGTCTCGATGTCGCCGCGGAACGTCCGGTTGATCGCGCTCAGGCGTGTCGGCTCTTCATCGCGGATGATCCGCGCCGCCTCCGCCGCGAGTTTTCGCGTGAGGTCGTACGGCAAGCGACCCGACAGCAATTCGTAGGCAATCACGCCCAGCGCGTACACATCGCTGCGCGTGTCAAGGTCATCGGGATTGCCCGCCGCCTGCTCGGGGCTCATGTAAGGGAGCGTGCCGACGAGTTGGCCGACATCGGTGCGGAGGGTGGTGAGGGCAAGGTCGCCGTCGGTGGCGCGGGCGACGCCGAAGTCGAGGATTTTCGGAAGTGCTGAGTGCTGAGTGCTGAGTTCTGGGTGGGGATTGCTTTGTGCTTTGTGCTTTGTGCTTTCCGAGTTTTCCTCGACGAGGATATTCCCCGGCTTCAGATCGCGATGGATGACGCCCTTGCCATGCGCGTGCTGCACGGCGTCGGCGATGCGGGCGACGAGTTCCAGCCGCTCGCGCGTGCCGAGGTCGTGATCGCGGGCGAACTGCGTCACGGGCACGCCGCGGACAAATTCCATCGCGAAGAAGGGTTGCGGAGCCGCGCCGGGCGTCGGCTCGAAGGTGCCCGCCTCGAAAATCTGCGCGATGCCCGGATGTTGAAGCTTGCCGAGAATCTGCGCTTCGTGCTCGAAGCGCCGCAGCATCTTGGTGGTCGCGAGCGACGCACTAATGACCTTCAACGCCACGATGCGGCGGGGGTTGTCTTGCTCGGCCTCGTACACCACCCCCATGCCACCCTCGCCCACTTTGCGGATGATGCGGTAACGACCGATGCGCAAGGGAATGGTTGCGGCCGGGATCGATGAACCGGAGATGGAGGCGACGACGCTGGCGGGCATGGCCAGGGGTTCATCCAAGCGGCCCGAGGGTTCCTCGTGATGCGACAGGAGTTCACGCACTTCCGCCAACAACGCGGCGTCGTCGCCGCACGCCCCGCGCAAATATGCGTCGCGCTCCATGACGGGAAGCACGCGGGCGACTTCGAATATCTCCGACAATCGTTGAAAGCGCTGTGAATCCACGGGTGTCCTCATAAAGCGTGATCAGGCGACGAAATTCCCAGAAAATTCGGCCGCTCGCGGCGTGGCACTCTCCCGGTGAGTCGGAACGCGCTGCGCCGCAAGCGAATCAACTGTCCGATCATCCCGCGCCTTACCCCGCGCTCGTAAGCCGGCTGCGCAGCCAAGCGCGGGCCATGTACCAATCGGCCTCGGCGGTCTTGGGGCTGATGCGCAGTTCCTTCGCCGCCTCTTCGCAGGTCAGTCCGCCGAAAAAACGCAGTTCGACCACGCGGCACTTGCGGGCGTCGAGTTTCGCCAGCCCTTCCATCGCTTCATCCAAGGACAGCAAATCCAGCGTTCGCTCGTGATCGGCGCCGACCGCGTCGCTCAAGCTGATGCGCAACCAGCTTCCGCCCCGCTTTTCGGTGTTGCGCTTGCGGGCATGATCCACCAGGATTTGCCGCATGGCATGGGACGCCAACGCCCGGAAATCGCTGGGCGATGGTTCGTTCTCGGCATCCCGGCCCCGCGGTGCCAGTTTCAGGAACGCCTCATGCACCAAGGCCGTGGGTTGCAGCGTGTGATCGACGCGCTCCTGTTGTAGATGAAAGGCGGCCAGGCGCTTCAATTCCGCGTACACCTGCGGGTCAAGCTCGCGAAGCGCCGGGTCAGCAGGCGGCGTCGGTTCACGAGGATGATGGGACAGGCTACTCATAAAGGCGTCCGCCACCGCCCCGGGCATGACCGAGCTCTTCTTTATTGTGACGAAGCGAAGGAGGGATCACAAGACCATCGTTGAAGAAAGGTTGCCATGTCCGATGAATTGGCAATTTTGGATGCGAAATCGCAAGCGAGCCTCCGACCATCCGGTTTCTAATTGTCGAAACGCACCGACAATCAGGCGCTGGTTCCCGCCAATGCGCGTGAGAGATTGCCCGCCTCCAACAATCGGTTGATCGCCTCCGTCACCGTTTTGGTGGGCGGGCAGAGCGGCAGGCGAAGGGTGCCGGTGTCGCGGCCGAGCATTTTCATCGCGGTTTTCACCGGCACGGGGTTCACATCCAGCGTGAGCAACCCTCGCGAGAGCGGCAGGAGATCAAAATGGATGTGGCGGGCGCGCTCAAAGTCGCCCGCGTTGAACGCCTCGCAGAGATTCGTGATCGTCTCCGGGACGAGGTTAGAGAGCACCGACACCACGCCCACACCGCCGATGGAGGCAAACGGCAGCGTCAGCGAGTCATCACCCGACAGCAGGGCCAAGTCGGTGCGCGCCAGAATCTCGCTGGCGGAATCCAGCGATCCCGTCGCCTCCTTGATTGCCTGGATGTTGGGATGCTTCGCGAGCCGCTCGGCCGTGTCCGGCATCAGCGTCACCCCCGTGCGGCCGGGAATGTTATAGAGGCAGATCGGCAGGTCGGAAGAGTCGGCGATGGCCATGAAATGCCGGTACAGGCCTTCCTGGCTGGGCCGGTTGTAGTACGGGTTCACCTGAAGCGCGCCGTCGGCTCCCGCGCGATGGGCGAAACGGTGCAAGTCGATCGCGTGCTGCGTGCTGTTGGACCCCGCGCCAGCGATGATTTTCAGGCCCAGCGGCTGGCCGACCTTAATGGCGGTCTCAATCACGCGGTGGTGTTCAACCTCGCTAAGCGTGGGCGACTCGCCCGTGGTGCCGCAGGGCACGATGCCGGCAACGCGGCCTGCGGCCTGAAACTGGATGTGCTCGTGCAGCCGCGCGAAGTCAACCGAGGCGCCGTCCGTCGAAAACGGGGTGACAATCGCGGTGAACGCCCCACGGAACAGCTTATTTGATCGATTGATGGGTTGACTCATGGAACATGCTCTTGGGCACTTGAAGGGTGACGCAGCATAGCACGGGCGTGGTTTCACCAGTAAAGACGCTGGTGCCCGTTTCCCAACCGATGACAATTCGGCTCCGCCTTAATCATCATGAAAATCCACCTCTAACCCAATTTGCAAAGCGGTCGATCAGGAATTTTCAAAAATATGCTTGGCGCAGCGTGGTTATCAGGTCACACTAAAGTCGAAGCGTGTGGTTGTTCATATTGTGAAAATTGGACAGGCATGATCACGCGGCGTTTCCGATCCGCAGAAATGATTTTCACAATGGTCCGTGGAAGTTTGAAGCGATTGGAACAGACGGAAAACAAGCTCGAATAGTGTGTCAAGGAGAAACTGGTTTGATTCCGAAGACACGTTAGAAACAGGTTAGATTAGGCCAGAAACAGGCTAGAAACAGGCTCGAAACAGGCATCGTGGTGCGTTCAAACGCAGCGGCCACGACCAACAATTTGATGTTCCCGATCTCGTGATGCTGCTTGCCGCCACGCGAGTGACTGCATGAACACCTTCTCAGCAAGGCTGAAGTCGCCCTCGCTGCAGACAGTGCCAGTCGCATCAAGGTGATCGAGAATGCTCGCCCGCTGAATCTGTTTGGCGATGGCGTGGCCCGAACTGCTGAAGGCGACGAAGAGTCGGCGTCACCTTCCTTGGCTCGGCGGCATGACATCACCAACATGGATTCGGGCTTGAAACAGCCGTTGCCACTTGATGTGTGGCGCGATCTGTTCACGCTGGCGGATGGGGGCGGGCAACACGACGCGCGATAAGCGCTTTTGGTTCTTTTTTCGTTCGTCGGTCCTGTCCTGATCCTCGTCCCCCTCTTCCGATCCCTCTATCCATCGGTCCCCCCTTCCTTTCGGGGGACTTGTCCGCCCCTGACCCCCCTTGAAGGAGGTTGAATTCGATGTTGAAGTGTAAAGTGAATTTTCCAACCCTGGCCCTCGGCGCACTGGCAGGCGCATCGGCCCTTTGGGCCACGCCCTCGGCATTGGCGAGCCCGGGATGTCCCGCCGACATCGCCCCCATTCCCAACGGCAACGCGGTGGTGAACGTCGATGACCTCTTGGCCGTGATCAACGGCTGGGGCATTTGTGCGAATCCCAACAATTGTCCGGCAGACATTGCCCCGCTTGGCGGCAACGATGTCGTGAACGTCGATGACCTCCTCGCGGTGATCAACGGTTGGGGCAACTGCCCCGTGACCGGTCCCGTGAACAACGAATGCGCGGGCGCGACCACCGTCGTCAACGGCCCCAACGCGTTCAACAACACCGGCGCGACGCAGAGCCTTCCCCTGCCCGCGGACAACGGCTGCATTTTCGGCGGCCCCACCCAGGTGACCCGCGATGTGTGGTTCACCTACACCGCCACCTGCACCGGCGTGGCCACCTTCGGCACATGCGCCACCACGGGCACCTTCAGCGACACCGTGATCGTCGCGTACGACGCCTGCGGCGGCACTCAGCTGGCTTGCGACGACGACGGCTGCGCTGCAGCCTCTGACTTCCTTTCCGAGCTTTCCCTCACCGTGACCACCGGCCAAGTGATCAAACTGCGCGTCGCCAGTTGGGGCGCGGGTGCCGACAACCAAGGCGCGGGCGTGCTGACCGTCAGTTGCGCTCCCTTCAACAATGATTTCTGCTCCGACGCGACCACGGTCGCCATCGGCGGAAACGTGAACGGCAACGTCACCGGCTCCACCCCGGAAGCCAACGCTCCCCCCTCATGCAACGGCGTGTCGCCTCCGGTTGGCCGCTGGCACAAGGTGGTCGGCACGGGCACGACGCTCACCGCCAGCACTTGCGGTTCCCCTTCGGAATTCTGGGACAGCACCCTCGCGGTGTATTGCGGCCTCACCTGCGATGACCTCGTCTGCGTCACCGCTTCCGGCGGCACCAACTGCGGACCCAATGGCCTGAATGAGCAGGTCAGTTGGTGTGCCGCCGCTGGTCAAACCTACCTGATTCTCGTCGGCCATTCCTTCGGCAACCCGCCGGAACCCGGCGAGGGCAACTACAACCTGGCGATCACCGGCGGCGCGGCATGCGCCAATCCCATCCAGTGCTTCATCCCGGCCCCTGCCAACGATGAATGCGTGAATGCGGTCACGGTGAACCTCGGTGCCAACACCCTCAACAATGACGGCGCGACCGATAGCGCCAACCCCGGCCTTGAGTGCGCGGGCGGCGGTTCCATCAACGCCGAGCGCGACATCTGGGCCAAGTGGACCGCCACCTGCTCCGGTGCCGCCACGTTCGACACCTGTGCCACCACTTCCAACGTCTCCGACACCATCGTCGGCGTGTACACCGCGTGCGGCGGCACGGAAGTCGGGTGCGATGAGGATTCCTGCCCGGACACCCCGCCCGCCACCATGTTCAACTCGCGCGTCAGCGCCTCGGTGACGGCCGGCCAGCAGTATCTCGTCCGCATCGCCAGCTATGCGGGCAGCCCCAATGGCAGCATCGTGCTCACCATCTCCTGCGATTCCTCCGTGGTCTGCGGCAACGGCATCCAGGAAGCCGGTGAAGGTTGCGATGACGGCAACACCAATGCCGGTGACGGCTGCTTCGGCTGTCAGGTCGAAACCCCGGCGTTCCCCTGCGTGGGAACTTCCGAAGGTTTCCCCTGTCTCGTCGATGGCACCAACCCCGCCACCGATCCCAACGCCGGCTGCAATGTCGTTCCGCCCGCCTTCGCCAGCGAGATCTTCGTGAACCAGGCGATTTGCGGCCAGACGTCGTCGTATCTCACCAACACCGCCACGCAGGCCCGTGACACCGATTGGTATAAGTTCACGCCTTTGGTGACGGGTAATTACCAGATTGTTCTGTTCATGCCTTTGGAGAATCCGGCTCTGCTGGTCATCACCAACGGCACGCCCGACATCACCACCTGCGGCGCGTTGACCGTCACCGGCAACGGCCTCGGCACCGCCAGCGTTCCCCTGGTGTTCAACCAGACCCTCACCGCCGGTACCACCTACGCGATCTTTGCGTCCCGGCCGTCACTGGTTACCCAGCCCGTGCCGCCATCCACGCCATGCAATCGCGGCCTGTATTCCCTGCGCATCAGGCTCCAACCCTGATCCCGCAAACCTGAAATCGCCACGCTTTGCGTGGCATTCATAAACCCTCCCCACCCCCGGCCCATGGCCGGGGGTTTTCTTTGCACTCTTCATTCAATTATGTTGCCCGCGCCACCGCGCTCGTTCAATTTCATTTGAACTCACCCCGCCCGTCGCGCGACCAGCATCGCCAATTCCAGCGATTGCTCGTAGTTCAAGCGCGGGTCAACTTGGCTTCGGTACGCGCGCCCCAGGTCGCTTTCATTCACGCCCCGCGCCCCGCCCGTGCATTCCGTCACGTTCTCGCCCGTCACCTCCACATGCACGCCACCCAAGTATGTTCCGGCCTGGCGATGAATTTCAAACGCCTGGTCAAGCTCCGCCATGATGTGCTCGAATTTGCGGGTTTTCATGGGCGGAAGGCGGTCGGCCGTCGGCGGTCGGATGTTCGACGAACGTGGAGAGCCGACCGTCGACGGCTCCTTCACCGCCTGCGTGTTGCCGTGCATCGGATCGCACACCCACAGCACGGTCTTTGTTGTCCGCTGCACCGCCTCGATCAACGGCGGCAGGCATCGCGCGATCTCGTGCGCGCCAAAACGATGGATCAGCGTCAAACGCCCCGGCTCATCGTCCGGATGCAGAATCTCAATCAATTTCTTGAGTTGCTCCGTAGTCGTTGACGGCCCAATCTTCACCGCAATCGGATTGCGGATGCCCCGCGCGTACTCCACATGCGCGTCGTCGATGTCACTCGTGCGCAAGCCGATCCAAGGAAAATGCGTGGCGAGGTTGTACCAGCCTTCGCGCCGCGGCACGGTGCGGGTCTGCGCCTGCTCGTACGCCAGGTGCAGCGCCTCGTGGCTGGTGTAAAAGTCCACGCGCTGCATCTGGCCGACGGTGACGCCCGCCAGCGTCTCCATGAACGCCAGGCTTTGCGCGATCGACTCGACGATGGCTTGGTATTCCGCGGCGCGGGGCGAGTGCTTCACGAAACCCAGATCCCAGTATTCGGGATGATGCAGATCCGCGAAGCCGCCGTCGATGAGAGCGCGGATGAAGTTGATCGTCAGCGCGCTGCGCTCGTAGCCGCGCAGCATCAATTGCGGATCGGGCGTGCGCGATTGCGGCGTGAACTCCGAACGGTTGATGAGGTCGCCCCGGTAGGCGGGCAGCGTGGTGCCGTTGCGCGTCTCGCTGTCGTTGCTGCGCGGCTTGGCGTACTGGCCGGCGAAGCGGCCCACGCGCGTAACTTTTTTTCGCGTGCCATGCACCAGCACCAGGCTCATCTGCAGGAGAATCTTCAGCTTGTTGGCGATGGCGGTCGATTCACAGTCGTCGAACGATTCCGCGCAGTCGCCGCCCTGCAGCAGGAACCGTCCGCCGCTGGCGGCTTCGCCCAGCTGCGCCTTCAACGACTCGATCTCCCACGACGTCACCAAGGGCGGCAATCGCGACAACTGCTCCAACGCGCGGTCGCGAGCCGCCGCATCGGGATACTGCGGCTGCTGCGTCGCGGGCTTCGATTGCCAGGAAGTCGGGGACCAGGACATCATCGGGGGGCGATGATAGTGATTCTTCGGGACGCAACGGGTAATCGGTGCGGGCCATAAAGCCGCGACTCCCCCCAGCGGTCGCGGGGGATTGCGGGATGGTCTTGGGTCAACTCAATACAAAATCCGCGTGCGGATGTTCGTCTCGAGCGCTGCGATCGCATCGCGGACCTCGTGCGAGACGTTGTGATCCAAGTCCATGATCAGGTAACCAAGGTCGGGATCGGTGGAAAGAACCTGCGCGTGGATGTTGGCGTTCAGGTCGCTGACGATTTTCGAGATGTCGCGCAGCACGCCGGGCACGTTTCGATGGACATTCAGGATTCGGTGCGTGCCCGCCGCGGGTGCCAACTCCACCTGCGGGAAATTCACCGCGCCGGTGGTGGAGCCGGCGTTCACGAACTTGATGAGCGCGCCCGCCACCTCGCGGCCGATCGATTCCTGCGCCTCCTCGGTCGATCCGCCGATGTGCGGCGTGAGGATCACATTGGGCAAGCCGCGCAAGGGTGTGGCGAAACCCTCGCCGTTCGAGGCCGGCTCGATGGGGAATACATCCACCGCCGCCCCGCCGATGTGCTTCGATTGCAGCGCGGCCGCGAGGGCTTCGAGATCAACCACCGTGCCGCGGCTGGCGTTGATCACGCACATGCCAGGCTTCATCCTTTGAATCTGCGCCGCGCCGATCATGTTCCTGGTCTGCGGCGTCTCGGGCACATGCAGGGTGATGAAGTCGGAGTGGGCGAGGACTTCCTCCAGAGTCGCCGCGCTGCGGTTGTTGCCCATGGGCAACTTGGCGGCGACATCGAAGAACATCACCCGCAAACCCAGCGCCTCCGCCAGTACGCCCACCTGGCTGCCGATATGCCCGTAGCCGACGATGCCCAGCGTGCGGCCCCGCACTTCGTGACACGAGCTGGCGACCTTGCGCCATTGGCCGTCATGCACTTCGCGCGAGCGGTCGCCCAATTGCCGGGCGAGCATGATGACCTCGGCGATGACCATCTCGGCCACCGAGCGGGTGTTGCTGAACGGCGCGTTGAAGACGGGGACGCCCGCGCAAGCCGCGCCGCTCTTGCCGCGCAGCGCGACCTGGTTCGTGCCGATGCAGAAGCAGCCGACCGACAGCAGTCGCCGGGCACTCTCGATCACGCGCGGCGTCACCGTCGTCTTGCTGCGGATGCCCAGCAGGTGAACGTCCTTCACGCGCTGGGCAAGTTCCGCCTCGCCCAAGGAGCCGGGCAGGGCCTCCACGGAGTACCCCTCGCCGGCAAAAAGATCGCACGCGGATGGATGCACGCCTTCCAGCAGCAACACCTTGATGTCGGCCTTGGGAAAGGAGGTGGCCGCTTGCGGCTTCGCGAGGGCTGACGAGGCGGTCGGGGTGCGGGTGGCGGGGGGCATGATAAAAAAGCGCAGAGACGACGTAAAGGTTGGCGAGGAGGAACGCAAAGGATATCGCGAGATCAACCTCCCCGACGATGGATAGTCCCACCGCATGGCCGCGCTAAGCAGTCAAGAGCAATTCGTGGCAATCCACTCATTTTATGCTTGCGTTTTCCTCCGAGAAGACGATACTGGTAGGCGGGTCGGCGAACTCGCCGACTGCTCGATCTTGGATCGTTGTACGGATTCCCGCTTTCATTTCTATGGAATCCGCGTTTCGTGCGAGTCAATTGAAGGACGTGGTCGCCTCAGGGCACTGTCGTCTCGTCAACTCGCACGATGATTTCGCCGGTCGTCTCATTTCTGAAAGGCGGTTCCGATGCGTAGTTTGAATGCCGGTTGGCAGTTGCGGACGTTTGTCCTTTTGATCGCAGCGGCGTTGCTTGAAGTTTTTTCCTTGCCCACCGCGAGCGGGCAATGCCTCGAAGACACGCTGACCCACGCCGACATCGCCAACAACGGATTGATCGGCTTCTCGGTGTTGATGCACGAAGACCATGCCTACATGGGCGTGATGGGAGCGGCGGATTCATTCGGGGCGGTGTACCAATATCAGGCACCCGTGGAAGGGGAGGATTGGACCCTGACGCAACGGATCGTTCCGGCGGACGCGGGACAACATCTTGGGTTTGGCTGGGACATGGACGCGGACGGTGAATGGCTGGTGGTGGGCGATGCAACCGACAGCGACCGCAGCACGGGTGCGGGCGCCGCCTACGTCTTCCGGCGCGACGCCACGGGGACCTGGATTCAACACGCCAAGCTTCTTCCCTTTGCGGAAGTGCCTGTTCGGTATTTCGGCCGTTCGGTCGCGATCGACGACGGCCGCATCGTGGTGGGCGCGAGCGCGCTTTGGCAAGGTCCGCGAGGGGTGGCCCATGTCTTCAAGCTCAACGCGGATCGAACGGCATGGGAAGCCGAAGCCTTCTTTCAACCGAATGAAGTCAAGGATGAAGATATGTTCGGGGCGGAAGTGGCTATTGACGGCGATTGCATCGTCGTCGGCGCGATGGGCACCACCAGCCAGCCGGGCGACTTGAATTGGCACGGTGCCGTCTACGCCTACCGCTTGAACCCCGACACGGACACTTGGGGCTTGGAAAAAAGATTTCTTCCGCCACTGCTCATCCCCCAGCAGGATCTGGGATTCGGTGCCTCCGTGGTCCTCGACGGTGATCGTCTTGTCGTGGCTGCCGTGAAAGAAATTGCTCAACCTGGATTCGGCCACAAAAGCACCCTCTATTTCTATGCTTACGATCGCAGGTTAAGGCAATGGATTTCCGAAGGTTCCGTCAGCGCTTTGCGCAATTCAACATTTATCCACCCCAGCGGGTGGGTGGCTTTGGAGGGTGATACGGCCGTCATGCAGGCAACTTTTCCATATGGAAACACCTTCAATGCCGCGTGGATTTGCAAGCGTGATGATCGAGGTGTCTGGCAACGCCACCACTTCATCGAAAAACCCGGCTACCCATATTACATCGGCAAATTCGGATGGTCCATCTCGCTTCGGGATGGACGGTTGATGATCGGGGATTGGGATGATGACACGCAAGTCGTTCGCGGCGCGGCTTTCATTTATCAGGTGGACGGCCCGGACTGCAATCAAAATCACCGTTGTGATTCCGTCGACATTTCCATCGGCATCAGTCACGATACGGACGGCGACAGCATTCCCGATGAGTGCTTGTTCGTGGTCGGCGACATCAACGGCGATTCCTCGGTCAATGCGATAGACCTTCTGCTGCTCATCGACGGTTGGGGCCCATGCCCCGCTTTGCCCGCCGACTGTCCGGCTGACGTCACCAATGACGGCGTCGTCAACGTCGATGACCTTCTCCTGGTGATCAATCACTGGGGGTGACGAAATTTTTGCAAGATCCGAACGGCCCGCCGACATCCTCTCCTGCCGAAACAGGGTCATGTGATCGCCCGCGTCTGCGCTTAAGGAGTCCAAGCATGTCCTTCGTTCGCCTCCTCTATCTCAGTTTCGCCGTGATTGTTTTGACCCCGCTCGTTCCGTCCCTGAATGCGAATGCACGCGGGGATGGTTCGGGCGCGGCGACGGTCTCTTCCCAGCCGCGTCCATCCCTGCCGCGGTTCCGGGTGCTGGTGCTGCCCACCCTTCCCGGCGGCGCGACGTGTTTTGCTGAGGACATCAATGACAGCGGCCAGATCGCTGGCGGATCGACCACGCCCGGCACGTCATATCCCAACGCCGTCGCCTGGATCGATGGCCAAGTCATCAACATCACCGGCGAAGGGGTCAGCGGCGCGTCCGCCACGGCGGTCAGTTCCGACGGCACCGTGGTGGGCGGCAGCGATTCGCTGGGGTTGAGCGCGTTCCGGTGGAAGAACGGCGTGCTCACGCCCTTGATGAACCCCATCGCATGTTGTTCCGGCGCGACCGCGCTGAATGACGCCGGACTCATCATCGGCCACGCTTCCTTGAATGGCCCCAACACGCCCAATGACGGCGTGATGTGGGATAACGGCACGGTGATTCCGCTGGGCACGCTGGGCGGGACGCTCTGCCATCCTTATGACATCAATGCCCTCCAGCAGATCGTCGGCACATCCGATCAAAAGAACAACGGCGAGTATCTTGCGTTCATCTGGCAGAATGGAACGATGGTTCCCCTGCCGGGCCTGGGCGGAACGTTCGACGGTGCCCACGCCATCAGTGATCAGGGCATCGCGGTCGGCTTCGCCGCGCCCGGCCCCTTCGGCCGCCGCGCCGTGAAATGGGTGAATGGCAAGGTGATTCCCTTGTCCTCGTTGGGCGGCGGTCTTTCGTCAGCTCAGGATATTAATGAAAGCGGATGGATTGTCGGCGATGCGTGGACATCGCCCCAGGCCGGCACCACCGCCGCGCTTTGGATCGGCGAACAAGGCCTCGATCTCACGCGGCGCTCGCTCCTTCAACCCGGCGATCGACTCTACGATGCGCGTGGCGTGAATGAGAGCGGCCAAATCGTGGGCGAAGGATTCTTTGTGGATGGGTCGCCGGGTTTGCCGGGCGGGACATTCCTGGGCTACATGCTGACGCCCTTGCGACTGGGCGATGTCGACGGCGACGATGCGGTGAATGTCGACGATCTGCTTGCCGTCATCAACGGATGGGGCGCTTGCCCGTTGCCGCTCTCCGTCGCGACGTGTCCCGCCGACGTCAACTCGGATGGCGTGGTGAACGTCGATGACCTGCTGCGCGTGATCAATGATTGGGGATAAGGGAAAGAGTCAAAGCACAAAACACAAAGCACAAAACACAAATTAAGAATCACGAAGCACGAAGCACGAAGCCTCGATCACCCAGCCCGAGACTTTCGACACACCACTTGCGGTTCAATCCGCTGCGAAAAATCGCCCCGCCAGCATCGGACACTGGCGGGGCGAGGGCGTGACTTGAAGCAAGCGCAAGAACCGGAACTCAGAACGAATTAACGACGACGGCGGCGGGGGGTGCCCACCAGCCCGGCCAGGCCGAGCATCGCCAGCGCGCCGGGGGCGGGCACGGCGACGAGGCTGAGAAAGCGTCCGCCGCCTTGATACACCTGCGTGCTGGTCTGCAAGGCCACATCGTACACCCAGGCACCTGCGCCGCTGGTCCACATGATGTTGCCGTTGCCCAGTTGCTTCACGCCGCGGGCACCGGGAGCCGCGAACGACGAGACAAGGGCGCCGGTGTTGAAGTTCAGCGTGGCCACGTTGTTGGTGCTGAAGCCGGCGATAAGGATGTTGCCTGCGGGGTCGTAGTCCATCTGCTCGGCGAAGTTCAGGCTCGCCGAGTTGTGAAACGTCCCCACCGACGCGCCCGCCAGGGTGTACTGGTGAACGTCATCGTTGGCGGCGTCCGAGGAGACAAGCATGTTGTTGCCGTAGGCCAGGACATCAAACGGGCCGGCGGTGGCGGGGGTGAGGGTGAAGCCGAGCGGATTGCCGGCCATGTCGAAGCGATGCACGGAAGGACCGGGCGCACCGTTGCCGGTGCCGTCGTTGGTCATGAACACGGTGTTGCCGATGAGGGTGATGCCGCGGACGTTGTCGTAGGCACCGGTGATGTTGCTGATGGGCGCGCCGCCGAGGGTATAGCGTTCGATGCGGTCGCCGAGCTGGGTGGAGACCCAGATTTCGCTGCCGACCTGGATCGCTTCGACAGGCGTGGTGCTGGGCGTCAGGGCAAAATAGTTGCTGTTCACCAGTGAGCCGTTGAATGGATCGAACAACACCGTGCGGTTGTTGGTCGAATCGGGCATGATGAGATAATTTTGAGCCGCTGCGCCGGTGGCCAACATTCCGACGGCGAGCGCGGCAAAGCTAAACTTCAATCCACATTGATACCGAGACTTCAGGGACATGGCAGCACCTCCTGGGGGCGAACAGGGAAGCAACTGCGTGCCGCCGGATGACGCGGCGCTCGGGCTCCACGCATCAAGGCCAAGTAGATTGGGGTAGATGAGAGAGGAGTTGCCCGGCGTCGCGTCCCCCACGATGGGTGGACGGTCACGCACGGAACTCTCTCAGCGATTTTCAAAATAAGGTTGCGGCAGGGATACGTCAACGAAAATCGAGCGGAAAAGACACGCTATTTTCGGACTTTCGACATGCGGAGTGGGGAATTGGAAAATATGGCCGGCGAGGAACCTAAAACCATGCTCGAAAGCATCCAGCAAGACGGAACTTACGGCTGCCACGCCCAGAATGGACAAAAAAGAAAAACCCCGTCGCCAGAGCCCGGCACGCCCAGCCTGCTCTGCTCGTACGACGGGGACGTTTCTAACGTGTTTCGCGGAAAAACCCGGAAGGGCACAGCGTTGGCCAAGCCGCCATAGAGTCCGCAGAATCCACAAATGGGGTTCCCGGACGTTGAGGGGAAATGCAAAAATGATGCGGAAATGCCCAGAAAAGAGGCGTGAAACCGCGCGAGCCCCCGCCCCGGGTTCAGACCGTTCCATCAATGCGGGTGACAGGAATCGAACCTGCACGGGTTTTACCCCACGGGATCCTAAGTCCCGCGCGTCTGCCAGTTCCGCCACACCCGCGATATCCTACGATTATGAACCGCCCGAACCGGCCGGGCAACCGTCCGCCCCGATTCCGCCCTCAATTTTCGACGACGATTACAGAACAAGTAAAGATCGGATAGCAGCAGCATCCCTCGTTCGCTCAGGAGCATCGGTCATGACTTTCAGCCAAACGTCCGGCATCGCGCTCGTTCCCACCCTCAGCCGCCTGGTGCTGGCGGCAGCGTTCATCGCGGCGGGATATCACAAGGTTTTCAAAGACGCCGATTACACCGCCGCCGAAGCCGATCAACTGAAGCGTTGGAATGTCGATGTCCGGGGGCCTGAGAAAATCACCGCTTGGGCACACGATCATCAGGGGCAGCAGGTCGATGTGGTCTTGGCGTCCTCTCGGCAAACGTCGCCCCCCGTTTCGCCGCCCAGCACGTCGCCCGCCACCTTGCCCGCCACCATGCCGTCGGACGCATCGCCCGATGGCACGCTGGACCACGCAGTCGATGATGCCTCCCGGGCCATGGAGGAAGCAACGCGGACCGCCATGCAGAACATTCCCGAAACGCAGCCGTCGCCAACCGATTCTGATGACCTGATCGTGGTGCAGCCACCCGCAACGGGCACCACGGTGGTGCCGGTGATGCCGGAGCCGAAGCCCTTCAAGGCGGCCGCGCTGCATGAAGTTTCATTGATGGTGCAT